>Ga0070710_10000084_pt1 | contig 42720 bp, 61 predicted proteins | sample LARL52metaG_FD_65454 | JGI IMG/M metagenome (GOLD analysis project Ga0070710, IMG submission 65454) | Corn, switchgrass and miscanthus rhizosphere microbial communities from Kellogg Biological Station, Michigan, USA - LAR L5-2 metaG | ecosystem: Host-associated > Plants > Roots > Rhizosphere ...
TGATCGCCATCATTGCGCTTACGATCTGGACGGGTGGTATGGCTGGCGCCGCGATGGCCGGTACTGGTGCATTCGCAGGCATGGGTGCGATGGCAACGTTCGGTTGCTTGGTGGGCATTGCTGCAATTCAAATCGTTGGTACGTTGTTGATCAACAAAATGCTTGGACCGAAAGCACAATCGGACAAGTCGGCTTCGGGTGCTGCGCAAGACGCGCAATACTCGTTGAGCAACGTCAATAACCAGACGAAGCCCTATCAGGGTGTGCCTATCCTGTTCGGCACGTTCATGCTCGCGCCGGACATGTTGTCGAAGCCTTATTCGTGGTACTCCGGCAACGAACAGTACCTTGCGGTAAATTTGTCGTGGGGTATTGGTGTCGATCATTACGATACGATGTATCTCGGCACCACGCCGATTGCTACTTACCTCAATGACATCCAGACGTGGAACCGGGGATTTAGTGGTATCGCGGATGACGTGATACCACTGTTCGGCAACGTCGATACGCAGGATGGTGGCGCGCTGCAGGATGAAAGCGGGCATTTGATGACAGTAAGTCGTACATCATCGCTCAATACCGTGCGCATCGATTGGGACTTCACCTATCAGGCTTACGATGTCGATGGTAAAGGTCGCATCATCGGCAATGGCGACGGTGTTGTCATTCAATATCGCCTCGTCGGAACAACCCCGTGGATTACATGGACCACTCTTGCCGCCCATGGGAGTGCTACGAAGGTTTATCGCAGCACGGTGATCGCCACGCTGCCGGAAGGTCAGTACGAAACTCAGGTGTATCGCTTGGGCACGCAGAGCACTGGTGCTAATGCGGTGTGCAATATTTCGCTTGCCACGCTGACTAGCATCCAGCTCGACAGCTCGACTTATACCGGCATTGCGCGCACCGCCATGCAGATGAAGGCTACAGCGCAGCTCAACGGCGCACCGGATCAGATCAACGCCGTCGCACATTCCACTTCCATCCCCGTGTGGAAGGGTGTCGGCACTGGCTGGGTGACGGAAGAGAGCAGCAACCCTGGTGCGCAGATGTTGAAGTATCTGCGCGGCTATTACGATTCGACGGGAAAGCTGATCGCTGGCTGTGGATATTCGGATGATGAAATCGACATCGCTGCTTATCAGGCGTTCATGCTTTTCTGCACTGCTGGCAACTATACCTATGACTATTGGATGTCACAGGACCGCTCGCATTTGCAAATGCTTGAAGCGTTAGCACAAGCTGGTTTCGGTGAGTACACCGATGCCATGGGGCTGCACTCGGTTATCTGGTCTGCTCAGGATCAACCGATTGACGGCATCATCAACATGAGCCGCGTGCAAAAGGGGACGTTCAATGTCACTTATACGCTCGTGGGCACGTCCGATGGCATTGCGGCCACCTACGTCGATAAAACAAAACAGCCGTGGGCGGATGTGACGATTTACGTTCCGTCGCCGACGAGTGGTACCACGACGATCACCAATCCTGCAAATGTGACTTTGGAAGGTGTGACGAACGAAGCCCACGCGGCGAAGCTTACTCGCTTCCTAATGGCGCAGCAGGCGTATCAGTACAAGGGTATCGATTACGGCACGTCGTTCGAATGGCTGACCTATCGCCGATTCTCTATGGTGCAGATGCAACACGATCTGACGCAATGGGGATACGGCGGCAACGTGATCGGTGCGGTGCTCGATGAGAGCAACAAGCTGCATCTAACGCTTGACGTGGTCGTGCCACCACCAGCCACGGGCAACGCATACATTGGCTTGCGCATCCCCGGCGAAGCCAGTTACCGCGTGTTCACTGTCGTTGCTTTCGGTGCGCCGACAGATCAAATCGTGCTGGTGGAATCGTGGCCCGTAGATGCCGATGTGCCGGGCGATGCTGATGACAACCCCGTATTCGATACGCTGTGGATTTACGATTTCAAACAGACGCCGGGTCTTGCCTGCCGCGTAATCAGCGTGCAGCCGCAGGCAGGTTTCAAGGGTGCAACGATCAGCCTTGTGCCGGAGAGTGATGAGTTCTGGACCTACGTAAATACGGGCACCTACCATCCGCCAAATTCAGGTGCGCTGCTTCCCAGTCGGCCCACTGCTGCGAATCTCACACTGACGGAACAGCAGATCGTTACGGGCGATGTAGCTAGTGTGACGTTGAGTGCCAGTTTCGCTATCAGCGGTGTCGTTGGCAGCGTGCTCGTGTATTGCGATCTGGATACACAGGGGCAAATGCAGCTCGTGTCCACTCTGGGGCAGGAACGCAGCGCCACATGGTCCGTGGTGGCTAATCGCCCCTATACGGTGACCGTGCGCCCCTTCACGCCGGAGGGTTTCGCAGGTACACCTACGACGGCCAGCTACACACCTGTGTTGCCGAATCAGCCGCCACACAACGTTGACGTTTTCAACATCACCGATCTTGGCGATGGTCTGCGTAACTTCGCCTGGGGATTCAGCCCAGCGGTACAACAATCGCCAAATATGGCAGGCGTGGAAATCCGCTATGTCGCTGGCAACGTTCCGGCTCCCGATTGGTCGGCAATGACTGATATGGGTGCGACATCCACGCCCGGTTATTTCACGTCAGCGTTTACGTCCAATGTTCCTGCGCCCGGTGGTGCGGTCTACACATTTGCTATTCGTGTCGTCAACACCGATGGTATTTTGAGTACCGGCATGCTGGTGAAGATCGTCAGTTTGTCGGAGAGCTTGGCTGGTGTGCTGGCTGATTCAGCGGCAGCAGTAGCCACTTTGAATGCTGACGTGGCTACGTTGAATACCGACGTAGCAAATTTACTTGCAACAACGTTCCCGCGATTCGCTGGTGATGCTAGTAATTTTGCTGGCGATAATGCAGTTTATGTTGGGCAATGGAGCGAGGCGTCGCATCGGGAAGATGCTGACAATGTGATGATCAGTACCGTGAGTCTAATTGGCGCTGCTACAGCTGATCGCAGATCGTTTATTCTGGATAGCACTACATTGCAAGTGACACCTGGGCAGTCACTTGTACAGACGATTCGCAGCCAACAATCACAGCTCGGTGATAATGTGGCTGCAATTAATACCGAGGCGACTACTCGTGCAACGGCCGATTCTGCTTTATCAACAAGCATCACAAGCCTCACTTCAACCGTTAATGCGAATACGGCTAATATCAGTACCGAATCTACAACGCGAGCAAATGCTGATTCTGCATTGTCAACAAATATATCAAGCGTCAGCGCTCAGACCAACACGAATACTGCCAACATTTCCACGGTGACGACGGCGCAGGCAACAACGGCCGGTTACGTCGCTGCGCAGCAGACATTAACGCTCGATGTCAACGGTTACATCAGCGGCACGGTATCGCAGAATAACGGTACCGTCTCATCGTTCACGGTGCTCGCAAGCAAATTTACGATCGTCGATCCCGCAGGCGGTGCGCATACGGAATACTCGCTAGGCAACTGGCGCGTATATGATGCTTCTAGTACGCTGCGGGTCAGGCTTGGTGTTTGGTAATTTACGGGAGTAAGCACAATGACACAGCAACACATCAATCTTGGCACTGCCCCAGGCGGCGTGGACGGCGACACCAATCGCACAGCCAATACAAAGACAGAAGCCAATTTCACGGAGCTTTACGCGGGCTTCAATCCCGTGGGTGGTTTCAAGAATTTGATCATCAATGGCAACTTTCATTTTTGGCAGCGAGGAACTTCACTGGCTGCGGGAACTGGTGGCTATTTGTGTGATCGCTGGCAGTCGTTTGCGATTGGTTCGACAGTGGCACCGAGTCAGCAAGCGTTTGTTCTCGGACAAACCGCTGTACCGAATGGACCTACCTATTTTCATCGTGTAGTCGTTGCTTCTGTAGCTGGCGCGGGAAACTACGCGCTCTTGATGCAAAAAATGGAAGGGCTCGAACGTTTTAGTGGTGCGCAATGCACTGCATCGTTTTGGGCAAAAGCCGATGCTAATAGGTCCGTCGGTTTCGAAATACAAAAAATTTATGGGACAGGCGGTAGCACGACAGAGACGGCGATTGGTGCAATAGCATTAAATCTAACTACCGTGTGGCAAAAATTCACGGTTACATTTACGGTAACCAGCAATGCCGGAAAAACTATTGCTGGTGGTAACGATTCATTGATATTTGTATTATGGATGGATGCCGGTTCTACTTTCGCAACACGCGCATCGAATATTGGGCAGCAGTCGGGAACATTTGATGTTGCTCAAATTCAAATCGAAAAGGGAGCTATTGCAACGCCTTTTGAATTACGGCCGATTGGGGCAGAGTTGGCTTTGTGTCAGCGTTATTACGAAAAAACATTTTCAAATTCAATCAATCCTGCTAATGCATCGCAAGGTCCGCAGCTTCCAAGCGTAGCTTTTTTGACGACGGCAATGCGTACTATTTACGATTTTGCTGTAGCGAAACGAGCCGTTCCGGCAATTGCATTCTATTCAAGCAACCAAATGGGCTCACCAACAGCAGGTCAATGGCAAACTTGGGTTGCTTCCGCATGGGTGAATGCTTCAGCAACTACCGCATCCACTATTACAACTGGCTTTGTAAATATCGACCTTACGACGACAGGTTTAACTACCAATGGCGCTTATTTGGCGACCGGGAATCTCATAGCCGACGCGGAGCTTTAATCATGTATCAGCAAACAAATGACCCCGATATCATTCTTGACTTGGAAACAGGCACCTTCATTCCGCGTGGGCATTACCTCTGGCCGGAAGATGAATCGCAGATCGAACCAATGCCAGCGCCCACGCTCGCCGACGCTGCGAACGCGTTGATGGGTGACGTGCAAAGATGGCTCGATGGGACTGCTGGTCAAAACGGCTACAACTCCTTGGAGTCGTGCGTTAGCTACATCAACAGCGCTGTCCCGCAGTACAAGGCAGATGCTACGGCTGCGATTGCATGGCGCGATGCTGTGTGGACGGCTTGTTTCCAGTGGCAGCAGTCAGCGAGTAGCAATCCGCCAGCGATGTTGCCGACATCCACCGAGGTCATCGCAGAACTGCCGCAGTCGGTTACATTCGGCTGGATTGTCCACGCTCCCGGCGCACCGAGCGCATAACGCATGGGCCAGGGTATTCAAATATGGAATGCATCTGGCGTGTTGATAATGGACACGTCAACATGGTGCGGGCAAGTGCTGGGTAATTTTGCATTAGCAAGCGGTCATGGAACCGGCAGTATTACCGATGCCAATTTGGCGCTTGGCCGCCCTTTTGTTTGCGTGTCTCCAACATCGAGTGCTGCCGGTACTGTCCTAACTCTCACTTCGGCGAGTGTATCCGGCACGACGTTGAGCTATACCGCTGGTGGTGCTTGCCAAATCGTTTACGGGATTTACTGATATGACTGCTGGCGTGCTAATTTACAACGATAGTGGTTACATTCAAATAACTGAGCAATTCGCGAATTTCGTACTTTTAACAAAAGGTACGGTTAACCTGGATGGCACCGCGTGGACAAATTCATCCGGTGGTGGCACATGGGTTTGTGGATCGCATGCTCAAATATCTGTTGCAAATAGCTCCGGCTTTCCACCGTTAATCGCTATTCAGTGCGCAACTGAAGTGATCGTATTCGGGGCCAATCTGGTTGGCGCTAACTGGGTGTTCGATATCGTATCCGTCTATGGCACTGCGCACACAGACACGATCACTTGGTATGCCTTTGGGCCTACCCCGAACGTCATACCCGCTAACTATGGCTTGGAAGTATTCAAAGCTGATGGGACGCTTGCCTTCCATTCGACCTATGGACCTATACGCATCACAGCTGCCTTGACAGCGGCTGGAACCACTACCATGACTGCGGGGCGATCCTGTGCATTGCTTATGGCGCAGACCAGCATTACATGCTCTGGCGAGCTTCCCATCGGACCAAACTGGTCGCGCTCGTGGAATGGTACGAACATAAAGACAAGCAGCAATACTGGAACGGTCAACCAGTTCCAGTATTGCCTATCGACAAACACGGTTCACTTCGGAACACCCGGCGTTACTAGTGGGGCCGTTGTGGTTCTGGCGATCGATGTTACCAACTACTGACGCGCTGCTGCGTACCTTCGCCGTGCTGGTAAAATAGAGCACTACGGCCGGCTAGATAACCTGGGATCGCATAATCATTCGCTGAAAAATAATCAGCATCGGTGCGAATGATCTGCGAGTTACCACCCGTGAATAGCAAATCCTGTTCGCTCAAATGCGCGAGCTTTTGGCGACTGTGTGAATGGATCGTTTCACCCACATAATGCATGCCGTCAGGCACATTATGCGTGTCGATCGCGCAACCCACATGCGAGTTTGAAGTGCTGATAGCCACGCCGTAGCGCTGACCGTCCGTAGCCACGCCGCCGCATGCCTCAAAGCCAGAGTGATTCGTAAAGGTCCGCAACGTCTGCGCGACTTGGGTGAGGAACACAACCTTGTCCTGTCCAGGCTGGCTAACCATGACAGTGACTGGATCAGCGTGGGCGACACCGAAAGCGATGATGCAGAGCAACAGGATGATGGTTTTCATGGGACTCTCCTTGGTTAGTGCTTGCTACTCTACACCATCGATTTACGGTCGTCAACTACTCGTCGGGCAGGCAAATGGGCAATTCGATTGACGCCCCAACGGTGGCGCGTATGTCCTCTTCCATTGCATTGTCGATTTCCACACCGAGCGCATGAAGGCGACTTTCGACATCTGCAATACGCTGGTCGATGATCTTGAGTACGGTAGGCCGCACGGCTTCGACAACATCACTGTTCTGATATTGCCCGCGAATCGTGACACCCAAGGCACCATGATCGTTGTGAAAAGCCACTGTGGCCCGTTCACTGCGCAGAGTGCTCAATGAATTCATGAGCCCTGCAACCATGCTGAAATCTGAGAGTTTCATCAGAAAGATTTCCCGCCGTCAGCCTGACGATTGACAAGTTGATGATCGGCACGGCGAGCGTTGTATTCCAGCTTTTCCACCATCGCCGCGTGGATGTCCACGCAGAACTCGCCCTGGCACCTCTGCACAGTGACGATCAGGCGGTACAGCTCGCGCACCATACCGTCACTGTGACCCTTGCGCATGAACTCCATGGCACGCGAGGCGCATTGATGCAACACGTTCAACAACGATTCCGTGCCATTGCTGAAGAACGGCGTCATTTCGCAGTCGTCCGGCGTGCCGATGAAACCGATCATGTCCATGGCACGGATGACGGTATCGGCCAGCTCGACTTCAAAGGCCGAACGGTGCGGCAGATGATCGTCCATGCCCATGGCTGCAGCTTCATCAATCTCGCTGTGGATCAGGCAGAGTTTTGTGGCGAGATACCACTTGAATGCCGGGTCGTCCTTGGGCGGGCAATCGGACCACCAGCCCATTTGGAACGCCTGGGCGTGACACTTGGATAACAGGATGAGCAGGTTTTTGAACGTCACGATTTGATACTCCTTGATCAATGGAAAGAGCCAGCTTTGCCAGCTCACGGGATAAACGAAGCGTTTGCTCGCGGGTGAGCAACGCGGTGCATCGAGAGTCGAAAATTTCACCATACAGATCGAGTCTGACGTGTCTGCCTGCAATAGCTGCTGCAAATTCATCGTACATTGGCATAACCGATGTCCATCAAGAGTGCTTCAGCATTACGAACGTAAAAAGCGTGATCGACATCGGCGGGGAACGAGCCATCCATCAGCATGATCGGTTTCGCTGCGTCGCTGCCGGCGACCTTGTTGCCGCTCACCATGTCGATGATGTGCCCCTGCGCGCCAATCGAGTAGTACCAGCGCACCGCACGGCCGCAATGGACGGGCTCTGCTGTGGGCGACTCCTTGTAGCCAGCACCACCTTTGGCGCCGCGCACGCGCACGAATTTTTTGATGTCCTTGCAACCGTAGATCGTCTGCGCAATCGGCACACCTTTGCACAGGAAATCTGTCACGGCATCAGCGCAGATATCCAGGTCGGGATGTTTGTTCTGAAGCACACCACTTTCACCCATGACACCCTTGCGTTTCGGCTTACCATCGAAACCGATCGATAGATAGTTGTTCACGTCACGCGAGAAAAGTGCGGCATAGTTCTTGGTATCGAGAGCGAGATTGGTGACCTGTTGCCACCATGCGAGGATGCCATCGCAGATGTTTTCGTAGCCGGCCGGCACAGCGATTTCGATACCATCGGTGTTGGCCGACACGACAGGAATGCCAGCCAGCTCCAAGCGCTCGATGAGCATCAACAACGACAGCTGACCGCCGATGGTGACATCCACGCCGCCTTGAGGATTGTAGAAAATGGAGAATCGTGACCAGAGCTTTCCGAAGGTACCGTTGAGAAAAATCTTCACGCCGCCGTCTATCGTCCAGAGCACGATGTATTCGGGTGTTCCTGGCGCATGGTTCTTGATCGCGTCCTTCGCATGGAAACGTTCATCAATGAAACCGCAGTAGATCGCCTGGAACATCGGGCCGAGCTGCCGTGGATACATACCCGAATTTTTGATCATCGACGGATAGTAGCTGCGCACGTCGGCCGTCTTCATCGTGTAGCGGCCGGGAATGCTGCGATAGCCCACTGACGATTCTTGCGAGTGCAAACCACCGATGCCGACACGGTAGACGGACTGACCAATGAGGATGTCTCGACCCTTCAGCACGTCGGGAATGCGCACACCTGTGCTGATGTTCTTGCCATCATGGCCCAGCGCAATCGCTTCCTCCTTGTCGCTGATCAGGAAGTCAGCATTACGAACTACAGCAAGGAAGTCCTGCATGTACGGCGTGATGAAATGCACGTAGCTGGGAATATTTGCTTTGAACGTTGTGCCGTGGGGATAACTCGGGATCGCGATCGATGGCTTGTTGTATCGGTTGTAATAGGCACCATCGGCCGTGCTCATCAGCTCAGGGCGGGCAAGCATCTGCTGCGTCCAGACTTCCTTGATGACGGCTTCGGCCATCTGCGCATCCGACTTGCTGCGAACGTCAATGCCATATTTCGCACTGAGATTTTCGCGCAGCTCGATACGTGACTTGATGGCCGTAAACAATTCATGCGTGACACCACGGTCATTGCGGCAGTAGCGGATTTCGTCAGGTACATGATCGAACGGCAACGGCTGACGGAAATCAACCGGGCTATCCTGCACGAGACGGCTACCGAGACGACAGGCATATTGCTTCAAGCTGACGCGCACGCCGGGTGTGGGCTCGCTGGCGTCGATGTAGTCGATGTAGTCGGGCGTCCAGGCGTTGAACTGCTTGGCGAACTCCCACCACTTCAAACCCTTTTCGATGATCGCATCATTGGCCGCTTTCAGCTGTGTGCACGTCGCGCCCTGCATTGCATAGGAGAGCATGGGGACATCATAGTTGACGCCGTTGAATGTGATGATCGTAAAATGTCGTAGTAGCTTTTCGATGCTCATAAAATCCAGCGGATAGCCGTCTATTTGCTGGAAGTCCCATTCGGTTCCCGTCTCGCAGCAAGTGATGCCGATGAGGAACCAATTGTGAAAGCACTCGATATCGAGCGTAGCGAGTGGGCGCTTAGATGCCGACATCAGGATCACCCGCGACCGTAACGGATACGACGGGATGCACTGCGCCGCGTATCCAGAGATAGAGAGGCTCGCCATCGACCATGCGCTGCATTTCGGCAGGAGTGGGCTCCCACGCGCTCACCATGTACGTGCCTTCCGGGGTCTTGACGGTGCGCACTGGCAAGCCCATGCATTCGCCCATCGTCGCCTTGTCCCAATCTGGTGGTACGCCGAAAATGACATCTGCACCATGTATCCGTTTGATGAGCATAAATTTTCCCCAATAAAAAGACCCGGCATCAGTATGACACCGGGTCTTGATGAACGTCAACCGTTACGCCTGGGGCGCTTCGGTGGTACCTGTCGTCGGCGCAATGCCCGCGTGGGCAAGCACATTGGCCTTGGCAGTGGCGATGTGCTCACGCAGGCGGTGATCGTAGTTGGTGATCGCACCGTCCAGCTTGGTGAGCAGAGTATCGAACTCTTCTTCGATCTTCAGTTTGATGGTGTCACTCATTGTTGCTACCTCTTGTTGGTATTGCGGTTGATGAAGCTAAACGTCACTGCTTGATGAGCAGCCCTTGTGCGACGGCGGCGTCCAGCGTCCAGCCCTGTGCCAGCACGCCTTCGACCGTGGCCGTCGGCGCTTGGGCCAGCAGCGACGGCGACACGATATACGCCGGCTTTGCGGGAGGCAACGGAATGCCTGCAACGGCACCCGTTGGACTGGGGATGCCGGCCGCACCCGGCACAGGAATGCCAGGGGAAACCACCGCGATACCCGGTACAGGAACACCAGCGACAGCGATGCCCGGAACCGCGATGCCCGGCACAGGAACACCGCTCGCTGCGCCTGCACCCACGGCTGCGGGATTGGCAGTGACACCAGGTGGCACATAGGCCGTGCCCGTGAACGCCGTGGCCGCTTCCGGACCGCTGCTGATACGTCCGGTAGGATCGCGGCCGATGAACGACACCAACGACGGATACAACACGATACCGGGAACCTGCGTGCCCTCCGCATTGTTACCGCGTACGTCACCGACGATGCGAATCCAGTCACCACGGCTGATCACGTCGTCCGGCTTCGCCAATTCCTGATGCGGCGAAAACTGGCCTTCCATGTAGCAGCGCACCGGATATTTCGACGTAAACTTGATGATGTGATGACCGGCGAAGCCAGCCTTGGCCTTAACGGATTGACCGTTCTGGTTGATACCATCGCCGTCCTGATACTTCCACGAAAATCGCGGATTGACGCAGTTGCCGCCCGCACCCTGCGGAAACAACGACGGCCATGCGGTAGCCGCTTCATTGCGCAGCAAGCTGAAGAACGCATCGAACTCTGCGTTGCTGGCGCCGTTGATCAGCTTCGGAAACGCGAGCGCCATGAAGATGCCCATCGTCGGCGAGCCGTCGTCGTTGAACAACGGTTTATTGTTGTTCTCCATGTCCTTCAGATGCTGCATTGTCGGGGAGCCCTGCACCAGTCGTCCGGTCGGGGATACAAAATTCGTCATACATCACTCCTGGTTGAAACGCCTTTCGGCATCTTTGGGATCGATAGGCTTCAGCACGAAACCACCATTGGGTTTTTCCGCGTACAACTCCACTACTTCTTTTGGCAGCAACGCACGCAGCTGCGCCACTGATTTGGTTTTCACTTCGACAGCTTCGATTTTGAGAGACGCTGCCAGAGCCGCGACGAGTTGCGCCGCCCCTTCCTTCCACCGCCACAACGTGCGACGTGGACCCAGCTCATAGCCCGACACGCGTTCGCCGTGCCGCAGAGCATGTTCGGCCTGTGTCTCAAGCCCTGCGATCTGTGATTCCAGCATCTTTGCTGCGGCATGACGTATTGACAGCTCATAGCCGAGACGCTCGTTATCCAAGATCGCTGGTACGGGTGCATAGGCGACTTCCGTATCACGCGATGCCGCCATGCGCAATGCGTGACATGCGTGAGCAGCGGGGCACGTTTTGCAGCCTGGGTGCGGCGTGCACAATGCATTCGGTTGCAAACACTGCCACACACCGGCAACGATCATCGCGTGCATTTCATAGAGCTTCGTTGGCGTGGGCGACCACCAGCGCAACGCACCCATATGATTGGGTGCACGGGGCTGAAAGATACCCAGGCGAACCTTGACGTTATCGGGCGTCAATTTGAGGACTGCGAAGATGATCGTTAACGCATAGATCGTCAACTGAATGTTTTCGTAGGCATCGACAAACCGATAGCCGAATTTCAGATCGAGGATCGTCAGCGTCATGGTATGTGAATTGAAACTCCACGCATCCGGCGTGCCGTCTTGCATACCTGCGATGACGGTCGATACCGGAGCCTTTTCTTCGATGACCCAGTGCTCGCCATCGCCCATGATGCGTACGTATTCGTCCACGGCTCCTTGCATTTCGTCAGTGATCACCCGCGCATTGGGGCTGACGGTACCTGACGGATGTTTGACGTCTGTCAATCGTTGCTCCGCGAGCCAATGACACGCCGTGCCATCCTCGCGTACTTCGGTGTCCTCGTTCTCGTCTTCGAAAGGGGCGCCCACGAGGGCGTTGAGTTGCGCATACCCAAAGCACCGCAGCAGATTTGCTGCGGCACTGGGGCGGACGTATTCATACGCCTGCATGGGTACGGTTACGCTTGGGAAGCGACATAGCCTTCGAAGGCTTCGCGGAACGCCGTGCTGCTGGCTTCATCACCGGCCAGGGCGGCGAGCGATGTGCTGTTGTTCGCGAAGGTGGCATCGATCGTGGGCTGATCGATCTTGCCGCTGGCAACGTTGGTTGCGATGAAATCGACCAACTTCTGATACTCGGTCTTGGGAGCGATGTTGATGGCACCGATCTTGGGCACGCTGACGCCGGTGTTAACCGTGCCGATGGTGCTTGTCGTAGCGGTGATATTCGCAACCGGAGCCGGGAAGAGTGCACGCAGTTCGGCGGTGACACGGTTGATGGTGGCTTCATCGACACCCTTGCGCTTGGTCCAGGCACCTTTCTGCGTCAGCGTCTTGGTGCTGGCGTGGATGTCGGCATGCCACGGTAGACCATCGCTATCCAGGGTGACCGGGCCGGCCTGTTCGCCCGCGACAGCATCGATGGGACGATGTTCACTGATGCCATGCAGGTAACCATCGGCGGCCAAGTTCATCACTTTGCCGGTAAAAGCGTTGATGGCGGCATGGGCGCGCATGATGGTTTCGGCGCTGGCACCTTCGGCAAGCTGGATTCGAATCGTATTCATTTGTAGCCTCTTCGGTTGGGTTGTTTGGTTGTGTTACGAAAGCTATACTGTCACTGTCGATCAACACTGTCAACAGGGAATCGTAAATGCTTCGCGCATATCAAAAGCACTTGTATGACGGTTGTAAACAGGGGTGGGACGCAGGTCGAAAAGTACAGATGCCAGTGTGTGCAACAGGGTCGGGTAAGACGCACATAATGATGCACGCGGCCAGAGAGCATATCGCAGTTCCGCGTCGCCTTCCCGGTGTCCTGGGCTCCGCGCATCGCGGCGCACTCATCGCACAGATGAGCAATACCTTTGCCGGGGCTGGCATTCCCCATGACATCGTTGGATCGCAAAGCTTGATTCGCACGATCGTCAGCGAGCATATGGAAAATTACGGTCGCACGTTTTACAACCCGCGATCGATCGTCAAAGTTGCCAGCGTCGATACGCTTCCCAATCGCCATGATTTACGCAACTGGCTCAGTACCGTTGGGCTCGGCTTGGGCGATGAGGGTCATCATTATCTTGCCGAGAATAAATGGGGGCGCGCATATAATCTGGTCAATCCCGAAGCGAATTGGATGTTGCCCACGGCCACGCCTGATCGTGCCGATGGGAGAGGGTTGGGGCGAGAGGCGAGCGGTATCGTTGACGATCTTGTCGTCGGTGTGACGATGCAATGGTTGATCGACAATGGCTTCCTGACGAATTTCCAGATTCGTGCACCGATGCCGAAAGACCTTGATCTGTCGGATGTCACTCTGAGCGAAAATGGTGAGTACAACCAACAGAAAGTACGCAAGGCCGTTCACCGCTCCGCCAAGATCGTTGGCGATATTGTCGATACCTACATCCGATACACGCCCGGAAAGATGGGTATCTGTTTCGCCGTGGATATCGAGCACGCCGAAAAGATCGTCAAGGAGTTTAATGCTAAGGGTGTGAGCTGTGCGCTGATCGATGGAACGATGCCGGAGGAAGTGCGTCGGCCGATCATGCGCAAGTACAAGGCTGGCGAAATCAAAGTGCTGGTTAACGTTGATCTGTTCGGCGAAGGCTTCGATTTGCCCGCAGTGGAAGTGGTGATCTTTGGACGGCCAACTGCCAGCTATGCCTTGTATGCCCAGCAGTTCGGACGTGCGCTGCGGTTGTTGCTCGAAAAGGCATACTTGGAGAATTGGGACGCCTACACGGTCATGCAGCGTTTGCAGCTCATCGCTGCAAGCAGGAAACCCATCGCCTACATACACGATCATGTCGGCAACGTCATTCACTTCAATGGACCGCCGACAGTCGAACGCGATTGGTCACTTGAGGATCGTAAAGGTAAGCGCAGCGGCCCGAGCGATGCGGAGCCTTATCGGACATGCCTGGAACCGACGTGCAATCAGCCCTACAACCGCTTCCTGCCCGAATGCCCCTATTGCCGCACAGTTCCACCGCCGCCCGCCGAGCGCAGCCTGCCGCAGCATGTCGATGGTGACCTGACGCTATATACGCCCGAAATGCTGCAGTCGATGTTTGGGGTGACCACGGCAGAGCAGGCATTTCAGATCAAGCCGAGCAGTTTCTGTGCTGTGGCACAAGGCATATCGCACGAGGCCCGCATTGCTACGATGCGACGCCATGAGGAAAAGATGCGCGAGCAGCAAGCGCTAGCGAACTTGATGCAATTTGTGATGCCTGCTAACAAAAGCCTGCAGGAAAACATGCGGCGGTTCCACCATCGCTACGGCGTGGATATGGTCAAGGCGCGGCTGCTGGGAGCGAAGGAAACCGCCGAGTTGAACAACAAGATCAGAGAGCGCTTGACAATCGTAAAACGCTGATTTACGATCGTTACAACTTGAGGGCATACACTTGAACGCAGCAGCGCAGCAACGTCAACGATTCATCGATTTTCTGCTTGATCAGTACGGCAGGTTGAACCGTTCTGCGCTGACTGACTATTTTGGAATTTCCGTGCCACAAGCGAGCTTGGATATCCAAACATATCTTTCGTTGACGCCTAACAACATGCATTACGACGCCATCGCCAAATGCTACGTCAGAACTGTCATTTTCAAGAGGGCATATCCGTGAACGACGCACTACGCAACAAGCTTTTGGAAATTCTGAGTCTCGGCGAGAACATTGGTGATGATACTAACTCCATGGCATTTCGAATGGGCGAGTACACCAAGGCTGAAACATTGATAGCCGAAATCTGTGCACCTATTCCCATGATCCTGTTCTGCCCCGTGTGTGGTACGCAGCATATCGACCATGTGGAATACAAAGGCGGCGAGGACTGCGATACGGTTGTCTGGAACAACCCACCCCATCGCTCCCATCTGTGCGCTGCGTGCGGCTGCATCTGGCGTCCGGCCGATGTCCCGACAACCGGCGTGTCGTCAATCGCCACCAAGGGTCGCATTGACACTTTCGACCCTCATTCACCACGCACGGTAATCCATGGCCCCGATAGTTTCTACTGGCAGCTTCGCGAAATCCCCGAAGGCGAATGGTTGCAAATGTCGGCTCGTGTCCGTCGCGAACACGATGTGATTAGCATCCGCTCGTTGGCGGTGACGCGTGGTTAAGCCGAACGGATCGCACTTTGCATTGCGCGAAGTGATGAGCGACAATAAGATTTGGACGGCGGCAGAGCTGGCGGGGAAAACCAATAAGCCAGAGTACGCCGTGACGGCCACGCTGCGCGGCATGGTCAGCCGCAAAGAAGTCCGCGTGTTCAAGTCGAAGCCACCAGCCCCTTACGGCTATCAATTGAAGGAGTGATACCCATGAATATCGTTCAAATGTTGGCGCTCGTCGGACATCGCAATATTCAGTACCAAGTGCTGCACCAGAACATCACTCATGCCGAGCGGAAAACACGTAAGCTCCGCAACCCGGTCACGATGATTACGTTCGGCACTATGGAGGACATCGGCAGTCTTGGTTTGATCGGCAAGCCTACACGTGTCGGGCTCGTGGTATGGGTCGATGCCGAACGCTTAGACATCGCGCAGGCCACACCGATGCCGGTGTATAGCGTCCAGGTGCACAAGTGCGAGCACGTAGTGGCTAAGGACGGCGTGCCGATGTCGATCGAAGATGTTGTTGCCGCGTTGAACGAGGGTTAGAGTCATGTGCAAATTGGAGAAATACAAAACTTACATTGGCGATTGGAAGGCTGCGGGAAAGCCAGTGCGACGTATGAAAATGGCTTGCTGCAAACACTTCATCGAGGTACCTGTTCCTTTCGATCCCTCCGAAAAGTGGGATAGCTTGATGGGTTGCCCGCATTGCGGCGAACTGGTGATGAAAATCGTTACTTCAACTTCTGCGGTGTCACGCCGATGAGCCTGGGACAATCGAACGCATTGCTGGACAAACTGACACTCATCGACGGGCATCTTAAGTATGCCTTGGAGTTTGCAAAAGCAACCGGGCGCACCTCGCTAATTGGCAGCGTGAGCGATGTCGTCAGAGCCAACAAAGCCGCGATCAAAAAGGTCGAAAAGGCTATTCGCATCGCGACGGAGCAGCTGAAATGATCGGGCTCTGCGTGGTCATGGCGCAACTCACGATCAAGATGGATCAGGCGCGCCGCCATGGGGTGACGCGGGTCCAGGTCGAACAGGCGATCATGTCGCCGGCACTTACGGGAGAGGATCGCGAGATTGCCCGCAGCGTGGCATGGTACGTTTACGAAAGTAATGATGACAGCGGACTCTCGTCGCGTAAGCTGTCGCAGATCGTCCAGCGCGCTTGCGAAATCACCCAAGAGGACACTGTGAAATGAAAAACTATCTCGTTACGGGGGTTATTTTTGCGCTCGTGATGCTTCAAGCATCGCTGCTTTTTTGGCTCTCGCCGTTTGTTCTGCACACGTTCGAAGCATTCGGCTTTTGGATGATGGCGCTGATTATTGCCGACTTCGTTGCAGGCTTCGTTTTCTCCTTATGTCTGGATGGTGTGAAATGAAATTTTTCGAATGGTTGTTCAACCTCGGTCGTTCCCATACGGTCGTTCCCGTGCTCCAACTTCCACGCCAACGCGACTACCAGCTGCGTAGCTTGAACGACTGCATGCATCACTTGCTCAATGAGGGCGAGACGATTGGATGCGAGCGTGACCCATTGAAACGGATCGCCCTTCGCGACGCTGCCGTCAGGGAGCTTTACGCCGTGTTCAATCGGGTCGAGTCGCACCGAAAGGAATGTGAAGCATTGCTTCAGTCCGCTCGTGCTATTGCCGAACGTAAGGGTGAGCATACGGCGTGGAAACGATTTGCCGACAGCATTGCCGTCTTGGGCATCAGCGGAAACACACCACGCGTCTACAAGCTTCATCCGTCTGAAATGGCAGCAAGCGAACGCGAAATCATCCGGCTTACCCCAGCCGAGATTCAATCGGGCATGAGTCGTGTTTGCTGGGCCGAAGGTCTGATTCGTCAACTACCCGAAACGCATGACGGTCGTAATAGCTGGCTGCTGAATTACGGGAGGAAGCCATGAGTAATCGACCGGGTTACGATGCCCTGTGGCTGGCCTTTGGGCTCTCCCATGCCAGCTGGTTGACGATGCCGCGTGCGTTCATGCATGCCATGCCGGACGACTGGCAGCAGCGCATGGCCGTGCTGCTTGCGGAGTGGGAGGCGACCTGGGAATGGCCGGAAGAACTGGGTGTTCCCTATGTGTCGCAGCAGGTCAACGGTCGGTTCGCGGCGTTCCCTGAGTACGTCTTGAACTATCGGCATCCGAATGCTGCCGACTTCGAAGCGTGCCGTAAAAAGGATGTGCCAGTATGGGTCGATGAGCTTTGTCAGCGCGTAATGCGGAAGCGTGGAAAAGTCTATCCGCGCACTTGTTATCGCTGCGGCTTGACTGGCCCATGCGTTACATCGAATGCGCAGCTTGCCACGGTCACCAAGGAGCATGGGGAATGATCTTCACTGTCTGGTTTCTGATCGCCATCATTGGCTTGCTCGCGTGCGGCTGTATTCGCTGCGGCGACGAGCTTACCCGCGAACGCGAAAAGCGACAGGCAACAGAGGCGATCTGCCGGCAGTACGCGTTTACGGTAAAGGCACTGCATCAATCGAAATCCTCCGATACGGTGCGCAAAGAGTTCGAAGAATGGATGTTGCCGGATCAGCTTGGCAATATGGACGTCTATTTGAGGCGCAATAACGACGGTGACTACATTGAACGGGATACGAGTTTTGCATGGCATGTGTGGAAAGCCGCACAGCGCATGGCGAAGCTATGAACACGAAGGTGCAGATTATCGTGTATCTGATCGTGCTTCTGTTCATGCGTGAGTCGCATTATTCCGACTGGCGCAGCGCGGTTGCGTTCATAGCGATATCCGCGCTTGTGTTTACGGTCGTACATTTCGCATTAATAGGGCTTGGGCAATGAGAATCCGCGATGAGCTGGCCGCGTGGGCAGTACGTCACGGCATCCCCCAGGCCGCGATAACCGATCTGTTGATGGTGTTGGCCGGCAATGACCACGCTCCGGCGATCGATGAGGACGGCACAAGCGAGGCTCGCTCTCAATCCCTTATCCGGCTCGCTGCCCCGCAGCATGGCTTCTGGTTGACGCGCAACAACGTCGGGGCGTTGCTGGATGACCGGGGCGTGCCGGTGCGCTACGGGCTCGCAAATGAGTCCAAGGCTCAAAACAAGAGCATCAAATCGGGGGACTTGATCGGTTTCCGATCAAAAGTTATAGTCGTCACCGATGTCGGTAAAACGATCGCTCAGTTTGCCAGTGTCGAATGTAAAAAGTTCGGCTGGACTTACAAAGGCGATCCGCACGAGCAAGCGCAAGCAAGGTGGCGCGACTTCATCAACACACACGGCGGTTTCGCCGCTTTTGCAACCACTCCCGAGGTATTCAATCATGGCTAAGATCGCAAGCAAGTCCTTCACGTATGACGAGCGTCACAAGCAGTTCCTGGAAGCGGGCAAAAAGCTCGTCAAGGGTGACGACGTTTCCAAGGTGAGCGCTGCCGCCATCGCCCGCGCCTGCAAGTGCACCGCGCCGCTGGTGTTCGCCCACTTCAAGGATCGCGACGTGCTGCGCAACGACGTGCGCGCCTACGTCAAGTCCGGCAAGATCACAATCGTCAAGCCGGTCATGGTCGCCAAGAAGGCTCCGAAGCCGGCGCCGAAAAAGCCCGTGGTCAAGGTCGCCGCAAAAAAAGCGCCAGCGGTCAAGAAGGCTGGATCACCCTCTGTATCCACCTCCAAAAAGGCCGCTGTGAAGTCTGCTGCCAAGAAGCCGGCAGTAGTGAAGCCCAAGCCGGTACCCGTGGCCGTCGCAAGCAAGCTGGCACCGCCGCCCGCGCCGAGTAACGTGGAATGACCCGGGACGATTTCGACCGTAAGGCACATGACATCATCTGTATGCTGCGTTACGGATCGACAGGCGGCGGAGTCAAAGATGTCGAAATGCATAAGATCGGTGACTATCTTCGCGGTGGTCCCTTCAAGCCAAAAATACAGGTTAAGTTGCCATGCAAACCCATCGTGGTGAAGCTACCGAAGTAACCTTCACCTGTTCGCGTTGCATGCACCGATCTTTGCAAGTCTGGACAAAAAGCCGTTGGCAGTCGTCAGCGGCTTTTCGTTGTCCGCGTTGCGGAACTGCGCATCACGTTGAGGAAGGTTGCTTTACGGTCATCAGCCCGGCCATGCTGCCGTGGACATCCACGGGTGTAAATTCTCCGTGGTATGGTGGCGAATATGTGCCTTGTAGCATCGGCTGGTATGAGTGCTGCGCGGCGAGTGGGGCTCAGTGTAAATTGTATTGGAGCGGTCGCGTCTGGACGTACCTGGGCGAGACTGTCGGACCTGTTCATAAGTGGAGGGGAAAATGGAATTAAATCCGAATCATCCGGTGACGCAATCACTGCATGATCAGTGGCACACGCTCTGCGCATTCGCTGTGCTGAAGGCCGGCGGTCATGTGGTCATTTCCATGGCTGACCTCAAGAGCATGCCCGTGGGGAGCACGATAACGGTACAAGAGTTGGATGACGGCATCCATCTGCGCATTGTCGATCGTGCTACTGCGGAACGCTTGGCGAGAAAAGAGGGAGGTCTGCCGATATGATCTTCGACATCGACAATCCGCCGCCGCGTCCCACGCGAGTATTCGTTGACGGTATCGAACAACACCAAGTGATTTACGTCGATACGGATAAAGGCATCGTGCGCTGCCATCGGATGCCGAAAGATGGTCTGGATATCCATGGGGTAAGAGCGTTCGAATTTGATGTGATAACCGTCACAGGACTCGTGCATTTGGAGCCTGCGGCATACACAACCAAGGAGCAAATGGAATGAGCGGTTACCTGACAACCTTTAGCGGCAAATGCATCGATCCGTTGAATATCGATCCGGCGTTGATCGACATCGAGGACATCGCGCACAGCTTATCGCGCATCGTGCGCTATAACGGTCATCAAGAGCACAGCTATACGGTGGGCATGCATAGCATTTGCTGCGCCATGCTCATCAGCGACGATGCATTGCGCCTAGAAGCGCTGCTGCACGATGCGGCCGAGGCGTACATCTGTGACATCCCCACACCGCTGAAAATGATGCTGCCGGATTATCAGCAGATCGAGGCGCGCATGGAATCAGCGCTCCGCAAGCACTTCGGATTGCCGGCGACGATGAGTGAGGCTGTGCGCCTTGTCGATCAACATATGCTGGTGGCCGAATCCAATCTGCTGCACCCCAAACTGTGGGAAGAGCTGGGATATCCCGCCAGTTCCAAGGATGCCCATACGCTCATCACCGGCTGCATGCATTACGGCCCGCGCAACACTCAGTCCATGTTTCTCGGCATGGCAAAAGAGTGGGGCGTGCAGTGAATGGGAAACACAACCATTACAAAAAAGACGTTCGACATCTGAGCACGATAGACGTCTATCGTGTCTTGGTTTTGTTCAACGTTACGGACCCCGCACTACAACACGCCATCAAGAAGTTGCTCGTTGCTGGTGGTCGTGGTGCGGGTAAGGACATCCACCAGGATATTCAAGAAGCGATCGACTCGCTCAACAGGTGGCAGGACATGCAAACGGAAAACAGGGGCGTTGAAGCATGAAATGGTTCCTTTATAGGTTCGACTGGAACCAAGAGAAACAGAAGTACAACAAAGCACCCTGCACCCTTGACGGCAAGCAATGGCCCGTGGACATCGAGTCTGTTTGGCTTGATGATCGTCAACATGTAGAGCGATGCCTGGATTCATTGCCGCAGGCCGGCGCGGCGTGCTACTGGCTTGGTATGAAGTCAGAGCCGCACGAGAAACTCTTCTTCCTCGATCTGGACCATTGCGTTAACGATGGTCAACTCGATGCAGCCAGTGGTGCAATGGCTGCATCGTTCCTGGCCGCAGGCGCCTATTTCGAAGGGACCAGCAGCGGCACGGGCGTGCATATTGTCGGGCGTTACACAGGTGAGCTGCCGGACCATTGCCACAAGCGCCCTAGCGTGCACGCGTATGAGTTCTACACCGAGAATCAAGGTGTGGCGATCAACCGCACTGCGAATAGTGGCAGCTGGGATGTCGATTGCACCGCGATCCTCCACAACGTGTTGCGCGATTGGTTTCCTCCACGGCAGAGCGATGGCGAAGTGCTGGCCTATGAGTCTGACCGGCCTCGCGCTGATTGGGATGGTCCTACGGATGACGATGCGCTCATTGCCAAGGCGCTGGCTGCGGGTGGCAGTGCTGCGGCACGCTTTGGCGGTGCGCTGACCTTCAGGCAGCTATGGGAAGGCCAGTGCGATAAGTCCAGCGAGAGCGATCTTGCCCTAGCGTCGCATCTGGCGTTCTGGACCGGCTGTCATGCGGTGCGCATCGAGCGCTTAATGCGCCGTAGCGGTCTGGTACGCGACAAGTGGAATAGTCATCGCACGTATCTGCGCGAACTGACGATCGATCTGGCCTGCAGTACCACGAAAAATGTCTACAAGCAAATCCGCGTGGCCGTTCCGGCGCTGATCGCGCAAGTGCAGGACAGTAGTGTCGATTGGCACAAGATCACGCAGGAAGTGGTTGACCGTATCCATGGCTGCGGCGATCTGAAGGTGCTGGCCGAGGACATCATGCCGGCGATCGGGCCGATGGGTATTCCGGTGCTCTATGGCGAACGCGTCGTGCAAGCCCTGGCAAAACGGTTGGCGCTATTCGATTCCAAGGTTCCGTTGGCGAAGCTGCGCACCATCGTCAACCCGCCGCGCATGTCCGTTGTCGAAAATAATGTCGTGGTTCCTGATTGGGCCACGTCGTTGTGCTACATCACCTTCCGCGATCGATTCATGGATGTCACCAACGGCAGCACGATGTCAGCCGAAGGTTTGCGGATGACCTACGCCAACAAGATGCCCTACAAGAACAATGGGCAACGCGAAGATGTTGTGACGTTCTGCCGCGAGCGATGGAATATTCCGGTAGTCGATGATGTTCTTTACCGGCCTGACCAGCCGGCCTTTTTTATCCATGGCGGCATGAAGTTCGCAAACCTCTTCACCGCCAATAGCATGCCCGTGCCGGTCGAGCCTTCCGCCGATGCCGTGGAATGCATCGAGCTATTCAAGGCACACATGTTTTTGATGTGCGGTCAGCGTATGGACGTCTATACGTCTTTACTGCTATGGCTCGCACACAACATCCAGTTTCCTGGCCGCAAGATTCGCTGGTCACCACTAGTCAAAGGTGTGCAGGGCGACGGTAAATCCATCGTGCTCGATCTGATCCTTGCCACCATGGGTATCGCGAACGTCAAGTTGACCTCACAGGGCAATCTCAATAATAGCGGCGGCTTTACTGATTGGGCGACAGGTAAAGCAGTCAACGTGATCGAAGAGATACGGCTTGTAGGCAAGGAAAAGCATCGTCTGTTCAACGCGATGAAAATATTCATCGGTGACACGCTCATCGATCTGAACCGTAAAGGTCGAGCGTCCGGCGAATCGCTGGTGAATGTCACGAACCATTGGGCCAATACCAATTATGAAGACGCTGTGCCTGTCGATAACAAGGAGCGCCGCTGGATGGTGGTGTTCTCGCCCTATTGCTCCATTGAGGATGCGGTAAGGGCCAAGGGGCTCGCTAGCGTGGATGACCTCGTCGCGCAGTTCAAACGCATGGGGCAGAGCATGCGACGAGAGCCGGGCGGCTGGCGGGCGTGGCTCCTGGGCCTAGACACGTCGCAGTTTGATCCAGACGGCCGCGCCCCTGTCACCGATGAACGCCTGATCATGGCTGAATTTTCCGAAGAACCCATTGAAGGTGTGATCAGGGAGGTGCTTGAATCAGGATGTCCCGGTGTAACCATCGACGTTTTTTCATCTTCTATGCTACGTCGTGCGCTAAAAATTCGCGCACAGATGGAAGATTTACAAATTCCTAGCTCATCAGCGTGGCATTCGATGCTTGCTGCGCTTGGTTACAGGCCGTGGCCGAGAGCTGTAAAAGTTCATGGACTTACACAACGTCTATGGATTCGCCAAAATTTCCACGCTCAACAGGAAGATTTGCTTGAAATTATGAGAAAGAGCCTTCCGAACCTCTCAACCTGTAACCTGTAACCCAACCTGTAACCTTGGCCCTCTCTCTTTTTTTCCTTATATATCAAGGAAAAAGAAGAAAGAGAGAGTCAAAAGTTACAGGTTACAGGTTACAGGTCAAATTCCGTCTGGCTAGAAAAAGGAATTTTTTCATTTTCAAAATTCGCAAATTTTAGGGCTGCTCTCTTGATTTCACCTGTAACCCTGTAACCTGTAACCACCAACCAAGGAAAAATTATGAGCATCTTTTCAGATTTTGATTGCGGAGAATTTACCGGAGCGCTGGAAAATTATGCGGATCATTGGGGAATTTCCGATCCCAAAGATCAGGCACGATTCTTGGGACAGCTGTCCGTCGAGTCCCAGCAATTTACCCGCGTGGTCGAAAACCTGAATTATCGTCCGGCGCGGCTGCTGGAAATCTTCAGGGGACGCAACGGGCTCGATACCCTTGATCAAGCCACGGCGATCTGTGCTGGTGGCCCGGAGAGGATCGGGGAAGCGATGTACGGCCTGCCGTGGGGATCGACGCACCTGGGCAACACGGAACCGGGAGACGGTGGCAATTTTATCGGTCGTGGTCTGATCATGATCACGGGTCGCCAGAATTATCACGACGCATCTTATGGATGTTTCGGCGATGATCGTCTGTTGCAAAATCCTGATCTGCTGACGCAGACGGATAACGCGGCAAATGTGGCGTGCTGGTTCTGGTACAACCGCAAGTTGTCGATTATCACGGACATCGCCGCGATTACCCAAAAGGTCAATGGCGGATTGACGGATTTGGCTGGTAGGATCGCCCAAACCAATCGTGCACTTTCCCTGATATCATCCGCGCCATGACAAATCGACTGTGGGCCTGGGACTTGTGGGATTCGCTGCGCTACGGTTCAGCGACAACGCTGCGTTGGCTCTTAGCCTTCGCAGCTACCCTGCACGGTCTTTTAATCCTCATTTCGCAGCCACCCGGTGCTGCGATTTGGACGGCTATTTTCCTGCTTGATGGTTTCTGCCTGTGGTGGCGTATTTTCGATTCGTCGCCACGCGTGGGCTGGGCTTATACGGTAAACGTCAGTACCACGGCATTATGGGCGTCAGTCACTTACGGCCTTTACGCATCGGCCTATAGTTACTGGCCGATTTTGCCCGTGTTGACTGGATACATCGTTCTCACGATCATGTCGTTCATATCGACCTTACGTACCGAAGCCACAACACGCGACAGGGGTCACGCATGATGTCACTGCCGGACTATTTCAATGCGGATACGGGCAAAGCCTTTGTCGTTGCTCTGCTCACCATTGGAGGCGGCATTGTCGCGTGGAAACAAAAGGTCAAGAACGATGGTCGCCGTGATCGCATTGACGATGCCGGGACAAATCTCGATGTCACCGCGTTGAGCGCTGGCGACAAAATGATCCAGAACCTGCAAGCCGATATTGCGCGGCTTCGTCAGACGATGACGGACGCCGAAACGAATTGGCGTGCGCAGATGGATAAAATGGAAGCTCGCTTGGATGAAATGAGCAAGCAAGTCGATGCTGCCATTGCAGCGCGCCGTGCCGCCGAGGAAGCCGCCGCCCGGTTGCGTTTCCAGCTGCAGGGCTTGGGTGTTCAGCCGGTCGCATGACTGCGCAAGCCTTAGAAGAGTTGATGCGCAAAGCGCGTGTCGCCGCTCTTCCTGGCTCCGCCCACGCTCCCGATCGCATTCTGTTATTCCCGCAGATCGTCGCAGTACTTGACGAAATACATCTGCGCGGCGCTAAGTACCGGCAGAACCGACGTGAAATCCATATTCGTATTCGCTATCTCAAGTCTGTGATTTGGGAGGCGAGACACGAGCAACAAAATTTCCAGTTCGGTGAGGAAATCGTTCGCAAGTTGAACGCCGCGTGGAACGATCTGGAAACATGCTTAGAGGATTTGGAACGTTCGTAGGGTGTTCGCTATTTTTGAGGTCTGAAATTTTCGCTAGTCAATTAATTTTGGGAGAAACGTATGTCATCGAAAATTCTCATCGCGTTAGGTGTGATATTGGTGATCGTGGCACTCGGTGCTATCGCCATGTTCACCATCAGTCACCTCAGTGCAAAGAGTGGCGCACAGGTTGCCAAGGTCGAATGCATCCAGGGCGATCAGAAAGCCGACAAGGAGGCTGCTGCGCTTCAGCATCAGGCGGACGTGCAACGATTGAGCGATATGCAGACACGCTTGCAGGAAGCGCAAGGCGAAGCGGCTACCGCACGAGCACTTGCCGATGCAGCTACCGCCAAGGCAGCAGCATTATCAGCGACGCTGGAAAGGCTCAAGCGTTCGGATATTTCCGTTCAACATTGGGCAGATCAGGAATTGCCCGCGCCATTACGTGCTGCATTACAGGGGAGCAAGTGATGAAAAATTTGTTGCTGGTGATGATTTTGTTGGCGCTCGCCGGTTGTCAGACGGCCAAGCCTCGCGAAATAACCAGGACCGTGGAAGTTGCCCACGTTCAATATGTGCCCCTCGATTTATCGTTGTTGCCCACGATTGAAAATGCCCACGATCCGGCCACGGTGACCACGAACGGGGAAATGTTCGATGCTTGGCAGCACGATGCCGGTGAGCTGGGCAAATGCAAGCCAGCGCTGGATGCGATCAGGCGGCTGCAGCCTCATGGGATTTGATCGACGCACGGCGGCACAACGCGGTTATGGTCACGCGTGGCGCCGCGAATCGCGGTTGTTCCTGGCGGAAAATCCGTGGTGCGTGCGGTTAGGCGATGGATGCACGGTTGCAGCGATGGTTGTTGACCATAAAATCCCGCACAAGGGCAACATGGGTTTGTTTTGGGATCGTCGCAACTGGCAATCGCTTTGTAAACACTGTCATGACGAACATAAGCAGCGCATGGAAGCTGCGGCAGCTGGTGGTGAACGTGATCACAAGGGGAGGTTGATCCGGTGAAATTCGAACTGAGCATGACGCTACAGAACGGCGACACTGAAAAATGGCATCCGCCGACATTCGCAGCCGCCGCAGCGATGGTTGAAAGTTTCCTCTACGGCGCGACAGGGGGAAAATTCACCATTACGAAAGAAAACATGACCGGCAGCATCATGGGTGCTCGATGGTCGATAGAGCTTAGATAACGAAAAACCCCGGCATGGCGTCCGGGGTTTTTATTTGTGCGTTGCCGCGTGGATATCAATCGCGATAATGAAAAATGCGGAAGCCTGCAATGTAAGAGGTTCCGAAGTAAATCCATCCTGTAGCGCTATCCATGGTTGTGCACCAATGTCCACGCGTCCGATATATGCCTCCATGGAACATCGGATGATGCCAGCGTAGCCGCGTCCGATAATGTGGCTTGATCATTACAGCAGGCTCAGAGCTTTGCGCAGCGATCCGGCGAGCCGGCGCCACATTTGCCATGCTTGAGGCGTTGCTTTCTCGCGCCGTTCGCAGATTTCAACGGCTGCGCGCAGGATTTCATTGTCGGTCATGATTGTATTACTCCATATTCACGGCAAATGGCAACTGGTGTATATACCGCGAGCACCATGGATCGGGGAATCGCGACACCATGAGCGCAATAGAGTTTGCGGGCCAGGTTCCAGCATTGTTGCGCGACAAGCTATTGCGTAGGCGCAGAGCGCCCTCCGGACAAAGGAACAATTACTGACTGGCCGGCGACGCGCGCCGCACCGGCCGCGACCGCAGCTGGAGGTCGGCGTGGTAGTTGCCCACGCTGCCGACGCTCATGCCGACGCAGAAGAACGAGCGGGAAGAACCCGCTTCTTCGAGCGACCATTTCGTCTGCTGGCCCGTCCAATAACCACCGCTGACGGCATCGGGGTACAGGCTCAGATCGGCGGCCGGATCCTCGCGGGTGTAATCGACCGAATGCACGGATTCCGGCACTAAGGGCGACCGCCAGTCCGAATAGCCGGCGAAGGACAGCGCGGCGGCCAGCTGTATCGCTTCATCCGGCGTCATCCCCTTATCGAAACCAGGTGCGTTCACCGATTCCATCAGACCGGTCAGCGGGTCATACACGATCGCGTGATCGGTGGCATCCGCCGGCAGATGCACGTGGTCGGCACTGAGCTTGGCGCAGCCCTTGTAGAGCTGGCTCGGGAAGATCACCAGCCCATCGGGCGTGGTGACAGAGGTGGGCGCTTGCGTAGCCACTGCTTGGTTCATGGGTGACTCCAGAGGGATGGAAGAGGGAGGGCGACGCGCGCCGCCTTTGTCTTGGATAACCTTCACTTCAAAGTGTTTCATGCCTTACTCCGAATGATTAGTTTGCGGGTTACTACGATCCAGCCCGTGGGAGTGCCGTCAAAGGGGCCAATGTAATGCAGGTATTCCACAACACCTGGGCAGACTTCGCGGACAAGGCGATAAAGGAACATCATTTGCCAGTCCAGAAACAAAGCTTTATGGAATGACGCGGATGAGCGCGCAACATGCTGTTTAGCTCTTTCACCATTTCTTCATACGAATGACCCGATCCAGCACCCCATTTGCCGATATAGGAATAGCGACCTTTTTCATCAAGCTGGATAACAACGCCATCTGCACCAGATTGCGTCAGATAATGGGCGATAGTTACGCGGTTCACTGGTTCGCCCTCCACATGGCGCAGACATAGAAGTCGCTCTGAGCTGCTTTCGGGCTCACGAACTCCTTTACCGTGGCGAAATAACCGTTTTGTGCATCACCCGTATTGATGATCGTGTAGCCGGCGTTCTGCAGCCATGCAATTGCCTGTTCCAACGAATACGAATGCTCATAATCGAAAGGAACGACAACGCTCTCATTGAAACGCGGAGACTGAATCTTTACGCGTGCAGGACGGGTGTTAGTAGCGCGCAGTGTTGTGATGATCAGCAGATGTGCGTTGTTCATTGCGTTGGCCTCTAGGCGTTGGCGGGTTATGTAGGTGAGTCTACAAGGTCAGATGACGGTCGTCAATAGCCTGTAGTCAGTCTTGAGTGCAGCGCGTGCAAGACCGTGAAACATGCGCGCCAATCGCACACGCTCGGTGTTGTGGCGTGTCTCGCGTGCCTTGCGCAGCTGGTAGCGCGCTTCTGCATAGTGGAGTGATGCGACGCGGTTCATTTCATGCTCCGAAGCATGCGTGCTGTCTGCATTGCCTGATCGCGCATGTGCCGCTGGGACTTGATCGCAGATATAGCAATGCGAACTGTTGCACTCGTTGCGATTGTGCAATAGCACTCACGTTCGATTCGCATCGCTTCATGGTTGTGCGCCCGTGCCAGCTTTACAGCGCGTGCAATGCATTCATCACGGTTCATCGTCGTATCTCCAAGTTGACAGCACGTTGTGTGCTGCGTTGATGAGCATTCTATATGCTCAATTGATGATCGTCAACAACTATTTTTATCTATTACACCATCGCGATCATTCAACCATGGCAGCGATCGGTACCCCCACCCCTTGCTAATTCTTCGGCGTTGACGATCGACATAGACCGCCCCTTCCCCCATTTGTGGAAAATCAGATGCTTTTGACTTAAGTAATCTTTATCGATAACCTCGTGTGGCATAAACAACGCTTATGGGTGTCAAAATGGATGAACGACGTTTACGGTTTTGTAAATCGATGGTGGCCGGCGCGGGCAAACGTGATGCGGCGGTCGAAGCGGGTTATTCGGAGCGCACGGCCGGCAGCATTGCATCGGGTTTGCTCAAGCAAAAGGCAGTTATCAACATGATTGCCAAGCTGCGCAAGGAGCGGGATGAGGCCGTGGACGAGGATGAGGCGCGCCGGCTGAAAGACCACTACGACACACCACTCGATCTGTTGACGGACGTAATGAACAACGCCGCATTGCCTTTCAGCGTCCGATATAAGGCCGCGCTCGATGCGATGCCGTATGTCAATGCGAAGCCCATGCCCAAGGGCAAGAAAAAAGATGCCAAGGGTGACGCCGAGGAAGCTGCCGGCACGGGTCGTTTCAGTGTCGGTCGTAAGCCCACGCTGCGGAGTGTCGCGTAATGGCCGTAGCGAAGAGGCCCGCAGCCAAGAAAAAGGCGCCTGTGAAAAAAGCAGTGCACCGAAAGGCCGCAAACGAATCGCCGGTTGTATCGTTCATCACTCCCGAATGGTCTACTGCTTGCCTCGACTGGCAAGAGTTGATCGTCGCCAAGAAGTCACTCATCAAATTCTCGCCGTTGTTCTCCACGGCAGCGAACGATGCAATGGCAGTCTTCGATGACCTTGACATCGTTGACGCTGGGGTGAAGTTCGGCGACTGCCTCGCATGGTCGAAACACTTTGCCGAATCGATCTTCGGCGCCTATTGCGATGTACCGGGTCACCCGAGCGAAGGACGGCGGTTGATCAAGTCGTTCTTTATGCTCATCAGCAAGAAGAACATCAAGTCCACTTTGGGCGCAGGCATCATGCTGACGCTCATCATCCGCAACTGGCGACCGGAGGCAGAGTTCATCATCCTGGCACCGACCAAAGAGGTCGCTGACAATAGCTTCAAGCCGATCAAAGCCGCGATCGATGCAAGTGAAGAACTGAGTGCACTGTTCCAGGTGCAGACGCATATCCGCACCATTACCCATCGGGTGACGAATGCCACGCTAAAGGTGGTTGCAGCGGACAGCGCAACAGTTAGCGGCAAGAAAGCGAGCGTGGTCCTTGTCGATGAGCTGCACGAGTTCGGCAAGATGTCCAAGGCCGAGGACATGCTTGTCGAAGCGACAGGCGGTTTGATGAGCCGGCCGGAAGGCTGCGTCATCTATCTGACCACGCAGAGCAGCGAGCCGCCTGCAGGCGTGTTCAAGAAGCAACTGAACTATGCGCGCAAGGTGCGCGACGGCAAGATCATCGATCCGTCGTATTTGCCGGTGATTTATGAGTTCCCGGATCACATGATTGCGGCAAAAGCGTACCTTGATGAGCGTAACTGGTACATCACAAACCCTAATTTGGGCGTCAGCGTGGACATCCCCACGCTCCGACAGAAGATAATGCAGGCCAAGGAGAGCGGTGAGGATAGCCTACAGAGCATTCTTTCCAAGCATTTCAACATCCAAATCGGCCTAGATTTGGGCTCTGACCGCTGGCCTGGGGCCGATTATTGGCTTGGAAATGGATCAGAAAAGGCCCAAACGCTGCAAAAAGTCATCGATAGTTGCGAAGTATTGACGATTGGCATTGATGGTGGCGGATTAGACGATCTTTTGGCATTAACGGTCGTAGGTCGTGTTACCGGAACGCTCGATCGCTATATGTCCTGGTCGAAAGCATGGGTGCTTGAATCGGCATTGAAATTGCGCGTGGAAATCGCCGATCGACTGCGCGATTTCCATAATGCAGGCGAATTGACGATCGTTGAAGTGCCCGGATTGGATGTTGTCGAATTGGTGTCAATCGTCAAAATGGTGTACATGACTGATTTGCTCCAAGGTATCGGCATTGATCCGGCCAGAATTTCCACTATCCTTACCGCCATGGAGGCTTCTGATATTCCGACTCACGATAAATTCTTGATCAAGGTGTCTCAGGGCTGGCGGTTGTATTCGGCCATTCTATTTACGGAACGTGCGCTAGCAGAAAACAGGTTAATGCATGCTGTGCAAGCGCTGGTGAATTGGTGCGTGGGCAATTGCAAAGTGGTTCCGAGGTCGAACGCGTTGTTGGTTACGAAAGAAGCCAGCGGCAAGGCGAAAATCGATCCGGTGATGGCTTTGTTCAACGCAATGGAGCTGATGTCGTACAATCCCGAAACGAAACGTGATTCTTTCGACTTCGATGCAATGAAACTCTTGGGGTAACGCATGGCAACCATTATCGGACAGTGGTACTCGCGCATCAAAGGTGGGTGGAAAACTGTCGGCGTCCCCGGCCTCGCGGCTTTCGATGGCGGCGACGTCACCTTACCTGCGGTCGGGCCCATTGGGGCCCTTCGTTTATCTGCGTATTACGCATGCACGCGGCTTATCGCCGAGACGATGGGTGTGCTGGACTTCGAATTGAAGGATCGGCAAAACAACATCGTCAAAGAGCACGATTTGTACGGTGTGATGCAGCAGCCGAATCAATGGCAGACGCAGGATCAATTCGTCAGTGCGATCCAAGGCAACGCCTCGATGTTCGGCAACGGCCTGGGCATCATCAAGCGTTACAGCAACGGCAATCCTTACGGTATCGAGTTCCACTCTACGGATCGTTGGCAGATCAACGAGGACACGGAAGGGCGTCCCACCTTCAATTACGACGGTGAACCCGTCCCCTACGAAAACGTGTTCCACGTTCCAGGCTTCAGCATAAACGGCTATTGGGGCATCCCTGCCCTGCTGGCCGGCGCGGACGTGCTGCGCACACAAAAGTCATCCAATGACGTTGCTCAAAAGACGTTCGCGAGTGGTCTGAAGGTCGGCGGCTTCTTCAAATTGCCGCCCGACAAGACCTATCCGAAAGACGAGCAGCTCGATCGCTTCGATGCGAGGCTCGCGGAATACAGCCGGCCGGGTGCAGCGAACAAATGGATGATGCTGCTGCCGGGCATGGAGCCCGTAGCCAACACGCAGTACAAGATCGACCCGATGACGGCCGAACTGCTGCAGTCGCGCTATTTCGGCGTGGAAGAAATCTGTCGCGTGCTGGGTGTTCCGCCGCCGCTGGTGGGTCACAGTGACAAAGCGTCGTCCTGGGCGTCATCGTTGTCGTCCCTCAATCAGTTTTTGGTCGATTACACGTTGCTCCCACGCGCAAACCGCATGGAAAATATCATCGCCAACAAGTTGTTGAGCAAAAAGGATCAGGCTCGGTTGAAACCGTCATTCAACATGGATTCGTTGCTGCGCGGCGACCTTACGGCGCGATGGAATGCGTATAAAGTTGCTCGCACGGTCAACGTGTTTTCGCCAAACGATGTGCTTACGATGGAAGGTAGGCCGAAGCGCACTGATCCAGGTGGCGATGACTACAGCGTCGAAACCAGTGTGGTCCAGACATCCAATACCGAGCCAACCAATAAGGAAGTACCCGCATGAAAATGAAAACCGTCACTCGTCCTTTCGAATTGAAGAGCGTCAGTGAAGACGGCTCGTTTTCCGGTTATGCAACCGTATTCGGCACTGCCGATTTTTACGGTGACATCATCATGCCGGGTGCATTTACCAAGACGCTTGAAAAAAAGCGCATGGGGAAGGTTCCGGCCCTCTGGCAGCATGATCAGGATGACCCGATCGGCACCTATCCAGTGCTGACAGTCGATAATAAAGGGCTGTATGTCGAAGGCCAGCTTGTTAAAGGCGTCCAGCAGGCTGACGAGTGTCATTTGCTGATGAAGGCCGGAGCCATCAACGGCCTATCGATGGGCTTTATCACCGAAGACGCCGACTACAACACCACAACGGGTCAGCGGAGCATTTTGCAACTCGACCTGTGGGAGATTTCACCCGTCACTTTTCCGGCTCAGGATGGTGCACGAGTGATGGACGTGAAAAACCTTTCGCAGTTGGGTACACTTGCCCAAATCGAGCAGTATCTTCGTGACGAAGGTAACTTTTCGATCAAAGAAGCGAAGGCCATTGTGTCCCGCATCAAAACTGTCGGTAATCAGCGCGATGCTGATAGCTCGATGGAAATCAAAAACGCCCTTTCCATCCTTCGGAGTAAGTGACTATGAAACTCACAAAGCATCGCATCAACAGTTTCGGCGCCATCGTGGCGCTGACGATCTTCGCCATCGTGGCGTATCTCAACCCGTCCAATCTCCACGCGATGGGCTTTCAGTTCGGTGTCGCCGCTGCGGTCGGTCAGCTGATCGTCCACGCGACCAGCGGCATCGACTGGCTGCACGCCAGCACCGCCATCGTGGGCCGTTGCGACGAGCCTACCCTTGGCGATGTCGTCATGGAGTTCAAGACGGCCCGTACCGAGCTGGAAAAGCGCCAAAAGGGCTTGGACGACGCTCATGCCTTGGTGACCAAAGCCCTGAAGGACAACGAAACGTTGGCCCAGGAAACGAAGGTCAAGATCGATGAGCAGATTATTTCCGTCAACGAGCAGAAGGGCTTGATCAAAGACCTGATGCAGAAGATGGACGAGTACGGCAAGCAGAACAAGGGCGCCAAGGGTCCGCTGACGCTGCGCGGCGTGCTCACCGATGCCATCAAGAGCCAGCAGGCCAAGTATGACGAGTTCAAGTCGGGCGGCTCGGGCCAGAAACTGCGCCTGGACCTGAAAGCGATCAGCACCACTGATGGCGCGGTCGGCCTGCTGCCGTTCCCGTACTTCGATGGCGTGCTCGACAAGCCGAAGCAGCCGTTGAAGATTCGCGACCTGCTGACCACCGTGCCGGTGACCACCGACAGCGTGCGTTACGCCGTGCAGACGGTGCGCACCAATGCCGCCGCACTCGTCGCCGAGGGCACTGCCAAGCCGTACAGCGCCTACAAGTGGGAAAACCAGACCGCCTCCATCGAGACGATCGCGCATCTGGCGAAGATGACCTTGCAGGCCATCGCCGACGCTCCGCGCCTGACCGCCGAAGTCGAAATGGAAATGCGCTACGGCCTCGCGTTGAAGATCGAGCAGGAATTGCTCAACGGCGACGGCACGGCCGGTCATCTGCTGGGTCTGATGGCACAGGCATCGGCGTTTACCCGCCCCGTGGGCATCACCAAAGCCAACGTCATCAACAAGATCGACGTGCTGCGTGTGGCACAGCTCGACCTCGCGATGCAGTTCGCCCCGGCTGACGGCCAGGTCATCAGCCTGATCGACTGGGCGGATATCGAGTTGGAGCGTGATGGTCAGCAGCGCTACCTGTTCGGCCCGCAGACCCCGCAGGGCAATGCGAGCAAGCAGCTGTGGGCGCTGCCGGTGGTTGACTCCGCTTCGATGGCGGCGGACAACTTCCTCGTTGCCGCGTTCGCCTACTCGGTGCATCTGTACGATCGTCAATCGACGGCCGTGCTGATTTCCACCGAGAACGATACGGACTTCGAAATGAACCAAGCGACCATGCGTTGCGAGGAACGTCTCGGCCTGGGTGTGCGTCGCCCGGAAGGTCTGGTCAAGGGCACCTTCACGGCGGCGATCGCATTGCCGTAAGTCTAGGTGCAATGACGAGTGGTACATGGAACCCCGGATTCGTCCGGGGTTTCTTTTTGATACGCTATAGCTACGTCCACGGGAGATAATCATGGCTAACATCACCAGTTTCATCGATATTGCTCGCGATCACGTCAAGAGTGATGGTGACGATGATAATCTGCTGACGCAGTATGCAAATTCAGCTGTGGGCGTCGCAACGGGGTTTTGCCGCCGTAGTCTGTACTGGGATCAAACGGTAATGGATGCCGACAAGGCAACCTTTCTCGACAAAATCACTGCCGTGGAAAATGCATGGCAGACAGCAAAAGACACCTACGCGCCAAAATGCGACACCGATCCGATCGATAGGTATTACGCCGACTGGCATCCGCTCACGGCGCAGGATCGCATCAACTACAAAATGCTCAATCAAGCGTGGAGGACGTATGTTGCCGCGTTGAGCGATCTGAAACAAATGACGGACGGCATTCTGATCGACGATACGATCCTCGCCGCGTTGTTGCTCATCACAGGCCATTTGTACCGCAATCGTCAGGAAGTCATTTCACAGGCCGGCGCTGTAGCTATTCAGCTGCCGATGGGCGCACAGCGCATCCTTGAACCCTACATGGCGGTGTGACATGGCAGAGCAGATGGGTGAATACAATCGGCGCATCGAAATCTGGCAGCACACCGGAACAAAGGATGCTGCGGGTGAATTTATCCCCGGCGATTGGGTGCTATATAAACCGAAGTGGGCAAAAATCCGCGGTCGCAACGGTATTTCTTACATTCGCGAGATTGGTGCACAGAACGGCAAGACCGCCGATGCCGCTTTGGACTTGTTGTCGTTTCGTGTTCCATTTTGCACGGATATTACGGTCGATATGCAAGTGCGCTGGAAAGGCACGCAATACGACATCATTCTGACTCGCCCCGACAATGCGGATCGCGAGTTCACTGACATCGTGGTGCGTTCGGGAGCGAGCAGTGGCTAATCGTAAATCACGTTTCGACACCACTGAGATTTTCGCAGGGCTCGATAAGCTCCAAGCGAAAAAAGAGCCTGTAGCTCGCGCTATGGGCTCCGCCATGGCCGGTGCGGTACGTGATGAAGCGAAGGTGCGCGTGCCCGTGGGTACCGACTTTGGCGGCTCTCTGAATCCAGGTACATTACGCGACGCGATCTATCAGGCATACGATGCTCGCCGCAATGTGTTGAACAACAATACATATCGCTATGTGGTGAGCTGGAACCACAACAAAGCACCTCATGGCCATCTGATCGAGTTCGGCCATTGGATGCCCTATATTTACGCCACGGATGGGCAGGGTCATTACTGGACACCCAAACCGGAAGTAGGTCAGGCCATACCATTTTGGGTCGCCGCAGAACCGTTTCTTGGGCCGGCATTCGATAGCAAACTTCCCTCGCTCATGGGCGTGGGCATATCGGCAGCACGAGCGAAATTTACGGAGATTGGCTGATGGACGTTGAAGCGCTGGTCAAAAGCATTATCGGCCCATTGGTTGACGATCGTATTTACTGGGACACGACGCCGCAATCTGGTCCGCCGAAAGATATCAACGGTGCGTATCTCCCATTCGTTATAGCGCAACTCATCGGGGGCACTGATCAGGAATATATCGATCAGTCGTTTCCCGATCATGAAAATGTTCGGCTACAAACCGTTTCATTTTCTCCCTCTTCCCTGGGTGCGACTGATTTGAATCGCGCAGTCAGGGCAGCGATATTGTCGAATTACAAACCGGCTGGCATTATCGGTTCGGCAATAGCGACGTATGACCCCAGGCTGATGCTTCGGGGGCGGGCGCAACATTTTTCCCTCTGGATTAAGCCGTGATACATTAGCCACGGCCACGCCATCAACCTAGGAGATACGTCATGGGTCAATTTTTCATCAATGGCGCGCAATATGCGTTCGCCACCACGCAGGCGGCTCCCGTCGTCATCACCGATATCACGAATGCCAATCCGGCCATTGCCGATGCGGCGACCGTACCGGCTGTCGGCGATATCGTTCTGCTCTCTTCGAACTGGGCATCCCTGATCGGTCAGGCATGCCGCGTGGCGACCGTCACTGCCGGCGTATCGTTCGCGCTTGAGGGCGTGGACACCACCGACGTGCAGTATTTCCCTGTCGGTGAGGGTGCGGGTACCTACGCGAAGCTCACCGATTTCGTCAGCCTGTCGCAGATTCGCGATATCACCCAGGCGGGCGGTGACTTCAACGAGTTCAGCTGGACCTACGTCGATGACAAGGCACTGCGTCAGCGCTCGCGTCCCACCGACGCCAATCCGCTGAAGCTGACCTTCATGCTGGATTACGATCCGTCATTGCCCTGGTTCGCCGCGCTGGAAACGGTCACCAAGAAGCAAACGTTGACGGCCATGCGCGAGACGTTGCCGGATGGCACGATCCTGCTCTACACCGGCTATCTGGCCTTCAACAAGTCACCCACGCGTACCCGGAATCAGAACATGACGGTATCGGCGGTGATGACCGTCAACTCCGACATCCTGCGCTATCCGGCTCCCTGATTCAACGGCTACCCCCGGCTCGTGATGGGCCGGGGGCTTTTTCAACAGCGAGGCGATCATGCTTACCAAGAAAACACCGGAAACCGTCAAGGGTATCGGCACAGTGAAATGTGCTGGCGACGTGAGTCCCCTCAACTTGACGTTTTACAACCGCACTACGGACGATCTGTCTTCGTTCATGGACACGAACATCACCAATGCCATGCCGGAAGGCACCAAGAACCCGGTAGCGTGGGTGAATGCTCAGGTCTGCCTTTACATCATCAAGTCGTTCGATGATGGCACCGATACCGATTTCCCGTTGACGCTCGACGGTATGCTATCGATGGAAGCCTACTACCCGAACGTGTTGATGGGCATCATTCAACTGTTCCACACCGCGCGGATGGCCGCAGTCGAAAAAAACTGAGAGAGGCGGTAGCCAATATTTTTTGGTCGCCGCCTAGCGACAAAGAACTCTCCGCATGGGGAGGGATGCGAAAGCTGGAAGATTTCCCCGAACCAAACGAAACCGTGTGGGACGAAAATTGGCAAATCGTCGGATGGTTTCGATCGATGACATCGCAGATCGAGCACAACGGTTACGGTTATACCCGGTTGGATTACAACGTTGCCTATCGAGAGTTTGACGATATGGGTATTCAGGGAAAAGACCGGATCGAGTGGAAACACAAATTGCGAGTGCTGGAAAGTGCGGCACTCAACGAAATGAATAAGGGCTCCTAGTGAGCCCTTTTTTCGGAGATATTTATGTCAGGTGAAAACGAAAACAGCATCGGTACTGCGCGTGCGTACCTCGACATCGATACTTCCGACTGGGATACCGCCGTAGCGCGAGCCAAAAATTCCGCGGCCGGCTTGGGGTCAGCTGCGGAAGAGGCGTTCGACAAGGCCACTGGCGCACAAAAACGGGCCGCTACGCAGCTCTTGCAGTACGTGACGGCCCAGGGTCAGGCAGGAGACGCGCAAAAGGTGCTGAACGCGCTGATGAAAGGCGTGCCCGTGGATATCGCCACGGCAGCAGCGGCAGCGCTCGATAAACAGCGGCAGGCCACCACGGATGCTACGGCGGCACAGAGTAAGCTCAACGAGGAAATTGCCAAGCAGGCGATTATCGACAAGGAGCGTGCCGCGCAGTACGCGCAGAATGCCCAATTGCATTACAACCAGTTGTTAGGTGTCAATACCAGCGCTGGTCCCAACTTGGGCCGGCGTGCCGAGGCCGAAGAAGCGTTTACGGTCGGACAGGACGCCGTTGACGCTGCCAAAGTCGCCAGCGTGGATGCACTCGCAAAATCGATGCGCGAGGCTGATGATGCTACGGTTGGTATGGCTAAGGCACAGCGTGCACAGTCTGCTTTCACCGCTGAACAGATAGCGCAGATCGATGCTCTACATGCTGCCAACGGTAAGCAAGTGTTGAGCACCAAGGAGAGTGCTGCAGCGATCCAGGCGCAAAAGGACGCGCTCACCAAACTGCTTGGTCAAATCGACCCCAGCATCAAGAAACTTGAGCAGCTCGACAATGCTCAGGCAGCATTAAATTCGGCACTGAAGGCCGGCAAAATTTCCTCTGCCGATTACGCTGCGTATAGTGCGACGCTCGAAAAAACGCGTAGTGAAGTCAAGCTGACATCAGGCGAATTTACGAAACTCAATTTCAACACGGCGCAGGCGCGTCGCGAATATGGTTATTTGGTGAAGGATATCGCCACGGGGCAATGGGGACGTTTTGCGCAATCGGCGGGATCGCTGGCAAACAATGTCGGTTTGTTCGGCTTAGCTATGTCACCTATTGGTGCCGCCGTAGCAGGCGTGGGCGCGATCATTGCTGGCGTCACGGTGATTCTTGTAAAGCACGCCAAAGCATGGGACGAGCTGAATGTTTCCGCAGCCAAAGGTGATGGTATAGCTGGTGGTGTTGCCCAGCTGGATGCCTTGGCAACAACTTTGGGTGATATGAAGGGCAATAGCCTTGCTGATGCTCATAAGGCTATCGAAGCGCTTGCTTCGTCTGGTCTATTGTTCGGCCGAAATTTTGAATTGGCTGCACAGGCTGCAACGGATTGGGCATCTGTTACTGGTGAAGCCTCGACGAAGGTTACTTCTAGTTTCGAAGCTATCGCGAAAGACCCGATGAAGGCGATTCTCGACGGCACTGTGCGTGTTACAGCTGCCCAGTATGATCAGATCGATGCATTGCTAAAGGTCGGCAATACCCAAGAAGCGGTAAACCAAACGATCAAAATCTATTTTGATCAAATGGAAAACCGTAGCGACATGGTTAAGAAGAACTTGTCGGGCTGGGCTGAATTGTGGATTAATGTTCGCGGTGTCACTCAAGATGCCACGTCGTGGGTAGGTGAATATTTCGACAAAATGGCAAAGGGTATTGCCAACATCGACAAGATCAAACCTAGTAAAGATTGGGGATGGGTAGGTACCGCTACAAGTTTTTACCTTTCGCCATCGAATGCTTTTCATGATGCTGGTGCGGCACAGGCGAAATCTGAAAAAGAATCCAAGCCGATCGACTGGATTACTGGTGGTCAGGGAGGCGCTACGCCGCCTACCACATTGACCGTAGCGCAGCTGAAGATTCAGAGCGAAATCGAAAAGAAGCTAGATGACAGCGGCACGGCAGCGCAGAAGTATGCGTCGCAAGTGAAGTTGTTGAACGGTCAGCTCAATGCGCTCAATGATACCCAGCTTAAATCGCTGGGCATCCAGCGTGACGGTGATCAATACGGTGGCAGCGGCTACGACAAGCTGCTTACCAGCATGAAAAAGCGAGCTGGGCTCGACAAAAAGGTTTCCGTCGCACCGGAAGATGCCGCAATCAAGCGCGACGCCGAGACGCAGCAAGCCGCCATCGCTGCGCAGACCCAATTCATCCAGGGTCAGTACACGTTGCGCCAAATTTCGATGGAAGCCTACTACGAAGAATTGAAGGCTCTGGCGAAGCAAAGCGGTGACGTTGCGATCAGCTCGCTCAACAAGCAAATTGCTGTGGAGCAGGCCCACGGCAACAACGCGGAAAAGATCGCGGCACTGCAATCGCAGATCGCTACCGAGCGTCAAAAGGAGCAGAACAAGGAGGCACAGCTCGACATTCAAGAAGCGGAGGCGATGAAGAAGCGCATCGACGCCATTGACGCCTATAAGGAAGGGCTCGATGCGCAGCTGCAGGCGCTACAGCGCAATCTCGATGCGATGGTTGCCCGCGTGGGTATGGGGCAGCAGGAATACGAAATTGCCCAAAAGCTCAATGAGGCTTACAACCAGCAAGCGGACGCGCTGGCGAAAATCGACAAGCAGTTTGCGAAGGGCAGCATTGACGCGATCGAACGGGATGCCGAACGTAACGACGTGATGTCGCAAACGGTCGATAAAATTACGGCCATCAAAAACGCATACACGCAGCTGAACACCAAAGAGCTAGACGTGTTCAACGGCATGCATGCTGCGTTCGCCGACTTTTCGCAGCAGTCGATGCAGCTATCCAGCAATTTGCAATCCGTCTGGAAAGATGGCTTGGGTAGCATCGGTGATGCCGCAGCGAAGGCCGCTACGGGCGTCGGTACCAGCTTCAAGGACATGGAGCGCAGCATGGAAGCAACGGCTATCAAAGCGTTGACGAATGCTGCGGTGACGAAATTCATTGAGCTGCTTGCAAGCATGTTCGGCGGCGGAGCATATACCGGCCTGACGGGTAACGGGACGGGCGGTTATGGCATGCAGACGCAGACGACGTTCAATGCCAAGGGCAACGTATACAGCTCGCCTGATCTTGCTAGTCACATGAATAGCATCGTGTCCTCGCCCACTCTGTTCAAATTCGCCAAGGGTGGCGCGCTGGGCATGATGGGGGAAGCTGGTAAAGAAGCTATCATGCCGTTGTCGAAAGACAGCAACGGTGTGCTGGGTGTGAAGTCCTACGGTGGCGGTTCGGGAACACCCATCGTCAACGTCAGTATCCAAAATGCACCGCAGGGTGCTGATGTGAAGAGTCGGCAGAACTCCCAAGGCGGCGTGGATATCGATATCATCTTTAAGCAGGTTGATAAATACATGGCTGGCGGCATTTCCGATGGAACCAGTTTGACCAGTCGCGCAATCGCACAACGGAGCGGACGATGACCATTGCACTCCCCACTTACGCTCGCGCCATCATGGCGTCGGCTTCCGATACCCCAAAGCCGCTGGTCGATCGCGTCGAAATGGATCGCGGTCCGGCGCAGCAGCGCTTGAATGGACCGCGTGTGTTATTCAACAGCGCCATCGAATTGTTGTTCGAAAGTCAGAACGACGTGAACAGCTTCATCGACTGGTATGTCACGACGCTGGGAGTGGTCGGCTGGTTTACGATGAAGCATCCACGCACGGGCGCAACCATTACCGCCCGTTTCCCGATGGGCACGCTGGGTGATATCGTGCCCATCATTGGCGGCTACGGTATGTCGTCTGTCACTACAGCCATCGAGTATTACCCGTGAATCTATTCGAACAGGTACAGCGCACGTCGGGCCTGCAGCTTATGCCGCTGCTGGAAATCAGTTGTGACCTTTTCCCGGATGTGGTTCGACTGGCAGCAGTCAATCAAGCGACGCCTGTGGTGTCGAACGGCAATTCATACATCTGTTTTCCATTCGATTTCCAGTTGCCGCAGGATAGCAATGGACTCGCATCACAAATGACGTTGACGATAGGTAATGTCGGCGGCGATCTGATGAGCGATCTTGAGGCATGGCAACCGGGTCATCCGCTGAAGTCGAAATTGTTGCTGGTCGATCCGCTGAATCCCGATACGATCTTCAAGACGTTCTTCATTCCGATGAGTGCCATCGTTGTAACACCCACGGCGATCACGGCAACCTGCGGCAATCAAATTTTCCTTCAACAGAAGAGTTCAAAACTCCGCTATGACCAATACTTCGCGCCGGGTCTTTTCTGAATTTACGGGAATCCCCTATGCCGCCGCTGATTGCGTCGATCTGTTGATTGATGTCCAGCGGCGTATTTTTGGGAGGGAGTTCGATCTACCCACCGAAAGGGATACATGGAGACGTCAGGCACACGCTCTGCTGCGCACGCACGTCGATCCGGTAGATGTGCCGGCCCTAGGCGATCTGGTCGTCATGAAGGACTTCCTACAGCATTATCCAGGACACGTCGGAACGTATTTTGAATTGGCTGGTGAAGGCTGGGTGCTTCATACTACGGAAAGAACGGACTCGGTTTTCCATCGGGTGCGTCAACTTTCAAATTTCAGCATCATTGTCGAAGGATATTACCGATGGAAAACCGCATGATTGCCAGCCCTCTTGCAAGCGCCATTGGCACGCAGCTGATATCCACGCCGCATCCGGTGACGCTGGAAGGTCAGCGCAATATCTTCGCGGCCATGCTTCCCGGTGAAACGCTGGATGCGTTCTTGCGCCGCAATGTTGAGGGCTTCGATCGTGGTGACTGGCTCGTCAGCATTGGCGGCGTGGAAATCCCCCGGTCGATCTGGAAACACGTCAAACCGAAAGAGGGCCAAAAGATCGAATTGGTAGGGCGTGTCGGTAAAACAGCACTCTTCATGATCGCCATCATTGCGCTTACGATCTGGACGGGTGGTATGGCTGGCGCCGCGATGGCCGGTACTGGTGCATTCGCAGGCATGGGTGCGATGGCAACGTTCGGTTGCTTGGTGGGC
>Ga0070710_10000085_pt1 | contig 42670 bp, 37 predicted proteins | sample LARL52metaG_FD_65454 | JGI IMG/M metagenome (GOLD analysis project Ga0070710, IMG submission 65454) | Corn, switchgrass and miscanthus rhizosphere microbial communities from Kellogg Biological Station, Michigan, USA - LAR L5-2 metaG | ecosystem: Host-associated > Plants > Roots > Rhizosphere ...
CACACCGAGATTCACCTGTTCCACCCCGAGTCGGGCGAACGCCTGGAGGCGTGAGTCACACCTGAAAGCCCCCGGCGTGACCGCCGGGGGCTTTTTCGTGTTCTAAACTGAACTCGACAACGGTTTCCATTACCTGATCGAGGTACGTGTGATGACTCTCCGCAACCTCCTGGTGGGCGCACTCGCGGTCGTGAGCCTTGCTGCCTGCGGTACGACGAGCACGCCCTCGACGGACAGCGGCAAGATCCGGATCGTCGCGTCCACCAACGTGTGGGCCAGTGTGGTCAAGGCGGTCGGCGGTGACGAGGTCGACGTCAAGGCGCTGCTGGACGACCCGAGCGCCGACCCGCACTCGTACGAGAGCAAGCCCGCGGACGCCGCGCTGGTCAAGGACGCCAAGCTGGTCGTGTTCAACGGCGGCGGCTACGACGACTTCTTCGCCAAGCTGATCACCGGCGACGCGCAGAAGAAGATCGAGGCGTTCCCGCTGCGCAAGCACGACAAGGACGGGAACGAGCACGTCTGGTACGAGTTCGACGCCGTGCGCGCGGTGGCCGAGGCGGCCGCGAACGAGCTGGGCGCCATCAAGCCGGACAAGAAGACGACCTTCGAGAGCAACACCCAGCAGTTCACCGCCAAGCTGGAGGAACTGGGGAAGAAGGTCGACGGCATCGGCAGGGGCAAGAAGGTCGTCGCCACCGAGCCGATCGCCCACTACCTGCTCGACGCGACCGGCGTCGAGGACGTGACGCCGGAGGCGTTCAGCAAGGCCGTCGAGGAGCAGTCGGACGTGCCGGCCGCCGCACTGGCGTCGATCAACCAGCTGGTCGAGGGCAAGCAGGCCAACGTGCTGGTCGACAACACCCAGACCGAGAACCAGGTCACCAAGCAGCTCGTCGAGAAGGCCAAGGCGGCGGGCGTGCCGGTCGTCGCGGTCACCGAGACGCTGCCCGAAGGCGTGACCGGCTACCTTGACTGGATGAGCAAGCAGGTGGACGCGCTTTCGCAGGCGTTGAAGGCATGACCGCGATCTCGCTGCGCGGGGCCCGGCTGTCCTACGCCGACCGAGTGCTGTGGGACGGGCTCGACCTCGACGTCGAGCCCGGTGAGTTCCTCGCGGTCCTCGGCCCGAACGGGTCCGGCAAGACCAGCCTGATGAGGGTGCTGCTCGGGTTGCAGCCGCTGTCGTCGGGCACGGTGACGGTCGCCGGTGGCAAGGAGGCCATCGGCTACATCCCGCAGCAGCGAGCGCTCGACCAGTCGATGACGTTGCGCGGCCGCGACCTCGTCGGTCTCGGCCTCGACGGCTACCGCTGGGGTCTCGGCCTGCGCCACCGCCGCGAGCGCAGGATCCGGGTCGACGCGGCCCTCGAGTCCGTCGGCGCCACGCGGTACGCGGACGAGCCGATCGGCCTGCTGTCCGGTGGTGAGCAGCAACGGTTGCGCGTCGCGCAGGCGCTCGTCGGCGATCCGACTGTGATGCTCTGCGACGAACCGCTGCTGTCGCTGGACCTCGCGAACCAGCGGGTGGTCAGCGAGCTGATCGACAAGCGGCGGCGGGAGGCCGGCACGGCCGTCCTGTTCGTCACGCACGAGCTCAACCCGGTGCTGCCGCTCGTGGACCGGGTCCTGTACCTGGTGAACGGCCGGTTCCGCGTCGGCACACCGGAAGAGGTCATGAACTCCCGCACCCTGTCCGAGCTGTACCGGACGCCGGTCGAGGTCGTGCGCGTGCGCGACCAGATCCTCGTCGTCGGCGCGGGTGCCTGCGAGGAGCAGACCCACCACCTCACGGCGGAGGCCGCGTCGTGACGATCTTCGACCTGCTCGGAATCGACTTCGTGCAGACCGCGTTGATCGCGGCCGCGGTGCTGGGTCTCGTCGCCGGCGTGCTCGGCCCGTTCATCGTCACCCGCAGGATGGCGTTCGCGGTGCACGGCACGAGCGAACTGGCGTTCACCGGTGGTGCGGCGGCCCTGCTGCTCGGCATCGGCGTGGGCTACGGCGCGCTGGCCGGGTCGATCATCGCCGCGGTGCTTCTGGGCGTGCTGTCGCGGCGGGAGAGCGACCGCGACTCGGTGATCGGCGCGATCCTCGCGTTCGGGCTCGGCATGGGCATCCTCATGCTGGCCCTCTACAAAGGACGCACGAAGAACAAGTTCGGGCTGCTGACCGGACAGATCGTCGGCGTCGACTCGACGGACCTGAAGCTGCTGGTGGTGTCGTCGATCGCGGTGCTGGCCGTGCTCGCGTTCATCTACCGGCCGTTGTTCTTCGCCTCGGTCGATCCGGACGTGGCGATCTCCCGCGGCGTTCCGGTGCGCTGGCTGTCGATCGTGTTCGCCGTGCTGGTCGGTGTGGCGACCGCGTTGAGCGTGCAGGTCGTCGGCGCACTGCTGGTGCTGGCGTTGATGATCACGCCAGCCGCGGCCGCCATGCGCATCACCGCCTCGCCTTTGCGCGCGACCCTTCTTTCCGTCCTCTTCGCGGAGACGGCGGCGGTCGGCGGCATTCTGCTGTCATTGCAACCGGGGCTCCCGGTTTCCGCTCTCGTCACGGCGGTGAGCTTCGTGATCTACCTCGTCTGCCGGGGAATCGGGGCAGTTCGGCGCCGTTCCGCCTGACGGACTGGCACCCCGGCCTCAGGCAGTGCGGGACGTGACCGGCTTGGTGACGTCGTCGCGAGGGGTCGGCATCAGGCGCGGCGGGATGTCCAGGCCGGCCACGCGGACCTGGTTGCGGCCGTTCTCCTTGGCCTTGTAGAGCGCGGCGTCCGCTGAGTGCTGGGCGGTGGCCATGTCCGGGCCGTTGTCCGGGATGACCGCCACGCCGATCGAGGCCGAGATCGCCTGCAGGGACTCGCCTTCCGGTTCCTGGGGCTGGGTTTCGCGGCCGTAGAGCGTGACCACGTTGCGGTGCTTGTCGGTGGTCGGGACGGCCAGGTTGCCGATGGCCTCGCGGATGCGTTCGGCGATGGTCACGCCCTGGGCCACCGGGGTGTCCTTCAGCGCCACCACGAACTCCTCGCCGCCGTCCCGGCCCGCGACGTCTCCCGGGCGGAGCTTTTCGCGGAGGATCCGGCCCACTTCGGCCAGGACGGCGTTGCCCGCCGGGTGACCCCAGGTGTCGTTGATGCGCTTGAAGTGGTCCAGGTCGATGACCAGGACGGTCATCGGTTCGCCGTCGATGCGGCAGCGCTCGGCCAGGCGGCCCGCGTATTCGGCCAGGCCGTTGGTGTTGAGCAGACCCGTTCGGTAGTCGGTGTGGGCGTCTGCGGCCAGGCGTTGGTGGAGCTGTTCCTGTTCACGCAGCAGGCGTTCGAGGTGGGCGCGGCGTTCGCCTGCGCGGGAGAGCAGGGCGTTCACGAGGATCACCGGGACGACCAGGAGCAACGGGCCCACCCAGTGGGAGGTCATGAGCATGCCGAGCATGGCACCGGCGCCGAGGGTGCTCATCTCCAGCATGTTGTCGACCTTGGAGCCGAGGAAGTCGAGGACCTTCGAGTTCGGCGTAACGATCTTGAAGGCGACCGCGACAGTCATCACCTGCACGAACCAGTAGAGGACGGCGGTGATGGCGAGGGCCAGGACCAGTCCCAGGTCGGTCGGGACGTTGCCGGTCGCTGCGAGAGACACACCCGAAAGGTGGACGAGCGCCCAGGAGAGCAGGGTCGAGGCGAGCATCGAGGCGGTGCCGAAGACGAAGCGGTACGGCTGGCGGCGGGCGATCGGCTGGATCAGGATTCGCATCCAGATCGTGGCGATCACGGCAAGACCACCCGGAAGAGCGACAGCTGCGGCGAAGGTCCAGACCGAGGTGAGGTCGATGTGCGGGCCGGAGGCCTCGTTGCGGCGGGCTTCTTCCGCTCTGCGTACCACGGTCAGGTGAATTGTGATCGCGGCGATGAGCGCGCCGAAGCGGAGCCAGTCCGAGGTCGACACGGACGTGAGCTTCGTCAGCAGCCAAATGGCGGCTACGATCACGGCCGCTTCGAGCACGAAAAAGTACGCGATCGCACTAGGCGCAACGGTCCAAAGGTCCCAGTTGCGAATCGGAGTCAAGCCGAGTGCCCGCGATCGCCTGCGATCAGTCAAACTGTTCTTCACCACGACCCCCTACGCTCATGGCACATCATGAGCAAAGCCGCCGCTGACCAGGTCGTAGACCTACCGCGCTGCTGCTCGCCGCAACGAGGAGGTGCCTCCCATGTGCAACCGTGACTTCTGACGCCGCCTCTCTCTTCGCGACCCGAACTTCAATCGCACCTATTGATCACCAGGTGCCTCTGGTACGGATATCGCTATTGGTGACCGTTCTGTTTCAGATTGCCACCGCCTTCGTGTCGTTGCGACCTCGTGCGCGTCGCCAGGCGATGGTGGCCTGCGTCGCCAGCAGCAGTCCGACACCGCCCGCTCCCGCGATCGTGGCTGTCACCGATCCGATCGAATGGGCGACGACACCGGCCAGCGCCATTCCTCCGCCCTGGCTCGAGCGCAACGCAGCGCGCCCAATGCCATAAGCCCTTCCTCGGTACTGATCGGGCAGCAGCCGCATCCACGCCGAACGAGCCGGTGTGTGATAAGCGCCCCCTATACCGGCAATCACCAGCAAAACGATCGTCCACGTCAGGTTCGGGCTGAGCGCGAACATGATCAATGGTGCCAGTGACAGGATCGCAAGAGGACCGATCAACCGTTCACGTTTTGCCGGATCTCGTACGAGGCGGAACAACAGCGCCACGCCCAGCACGTTCGCCGCGGGTTCGATCGCGAGGATCAGGCCCACCGCCCACACCGCGTTGAGGCTCGCCGCGAGGGGCACCGCGAGGCCTTCCGGGACCATCGCGAGGCCGGCGAGCAGCCGGACGCCCAGCAGGGTCCTCAGCCGCGGCTCGGACACCATCAACGCCAGCGCGCCGCGCGGCTCGTCGTCCTTCTTCTTGCGGCCCAGGGGATCCGCCGCCGGACGGTGCTTCACGGACAGCTGCACCAAGATCGCCAGCAGGGCGAACGTGCCGGCGTCGATCATGAGCGCCACGCCGGGGTTCGTGTGGGCGACGAGGAAACCCGCGGCGGCGAGGCCTGCCATCTGAGCTATGTCGACGGACGTGCCGAAGAGCGCCACGCCGTCGTCGTAACGGTGCGGCGGGAGAACGTGCGGGAGGCTCGCCTCCTGGGCCGCGAGGTAGGGCGACGAGATCGCCAGGACCGCCACGAGCAGCACGATCATGGCCCACAGCGGCATGCCCGGAATGGCCATCGCACCCATGAGCGCGGCCTGCAGCCAGGCCGTCGTCACCATTACCGTGCGTCGCGGGAACCGGTCGGCGACCCAGCCGAGCAACGGGCCCGAAATCAGGGGCGGGAAGAGCGTCAACGACCAGGTGAGCGCGGTCCACGCTGCGGAATGTGTTCGTTCGAATACGAGCAGTGACAATGCCACCGCGGCGAGCTGGTCACCGGCGGTCGAAGCGGTCGAACCGATCCACATGGCGCGGAACTCACGCAAACCGACGAGCTCGCGGAGAGCGCCGCGGGTCGTCATGCGGGTCCTCGGAGCACCGCGCCACGCGCGCGGCGAATCAGCACGTCCTGATTCGCTCTACGCCGAGTCACGTCGCCCCCGCCGGTGGTAATCAATTTCTATCGACAATCACGGTAGAAGCTGCCTGACCGTTCAACGTCTGTCCTACCACAGTGTGTACCTAAACGGAGCAGGCCAGTTACCTAAAGTAGTTACAATAGCGAAACGCGGGGCTGATCTTCTTCACAGTTGACCTGGGATTCGCCTGATTGGACCCCAAATGGTCACGCCCCGTGTCAGCCGGTGCCAAACGGGTGTCGCGCGTTCGGCCAACCGGTCCAATCCGCTCCGACTCCTGCCCGTAGAACTGGCAATTGGCGAACACGGGAGAACGTACCCGCGCTCGGGAGTGCCGCGGAATGGGCCACGTCGTTTGTCATGGCAGTCACCCGCAAGCCCTTGGCAAGAGGGTAGATCGCCGTTTCCCCGCCCGCTGGACGAAACCGGTTCAGCGGGCAGGAAAACGATCACTAACGTCGGCTAATGGACGCCGTTAGCGTCACGAACTAGCTGATAACGTCAGGCCTTGGCCGCGATCCGACGACGCCGCGCGACCTCGGCCAGCACGACGCCGGCCGCGACGGACGCGTTCAGCGACTCGACGCCGGACGCCATCGGGATCGACACGGTCTGGTCGCAGGTCTCCTTCACCAGACGACCGAGGCCGCGGCCCTCCGAGCCCACCACGACGACCAGCGGACCGGTCGCGAGGTCGAGACCGTCCACGTCCACGTCGCCGTCGGCGTCCAGGCCCACGATCATCAGGCCCGCCTCCGCCCAGTCACGCAGCGTGCGGGTGAGGTTCGTGGCCATCGCGATCGGCAGCTTGGCCGCCGTGCCCGCACTGGTCCGCCACGCGACCGCCGTCATCGACGCGCTACGCCGCTGCGGCAGCACCACGCCGTGCGCACCGAACGCCGCTGCCGACCGCACGACGGCACCCAGGTTGCGCGGGTCCGTCACGCCGTCCAGCGCCACCAGCAACGGCGGCTCGCCGGCGCGCTGCGCCAGTTCGAGCAGCTCGTCCGGCGTGGCGTAGTCGAACGGCGGCACCTGCAGGCCGAGGCCCTGGTGCATCGCCCCGCCGGTGATCCGGTCGAGCTCGCCGCGCGCCACCTCCAGCACGGAGATGCCCCGGTCGGCGGCCAGGCGCACGGCCTCTGCCACGCGGTCGTCCGCGTCGATGCCCAGCGCCACGTACAGCGCCGTCGCCGGCGTGCCCGCGCGCAGGCACTCCACGACGGGGTTGCGGCCCGCCACGGTCTCGGCCTGGGCCTTCTCGGTCTTCTGGCGCCGCTGCGTCTTGACCGCCTCGGTCTTCGCGACGGCCTTGGCCCGCTTGTACGCGGGGTGGTTCGGGCGGTCCGACGCCTTCGGGGTCGGACCCTTGCCCTGCAGCCCCTTGGACTTCTGCCCGCCGGAGCCGACGACCGCGCCCTTCTTCGAGCCCGGATTGCGCATCGCGCCCTTGCGCTTGGAGTTGCCAGCCACGGAAGTCAGTCGTCCTTCAAAGTCCACTGCGGACCGTCGGGGGTGTCCTCGACGGCGATGCCCACGTCCAGCAGCGAGTCGCGCAACGCGTCAGCACGCGCGAAGTCCCTGCTCTTGCGGGCTTCCTGGCGCTCGACGAGCAGCCGGTCCACGAGCGTGGTCAACGCCTGCCGCATGCCGAGGTCGGCAGCCGAGACGTCGTTCCACTTCGGCGACAACGGGTCGACGCCGAGGACGTCGGCCATGCGGCGGACGCACTCGGCGGCTTCGCGAGCCGCGTCGTGGTCGCCGTCGGCGAGCGCCGTGTTCCCCTGCCGCACCTTGTTGTGCAGCGCGGCCACGGCCTGGGGGGTGTTCAGGTCGTTGTCCATCGCAACGACGAAGTCGGGGCACATCTCACCGCGCAGCTCGACCGGACCCACCCGTTCGACGGTGCGGCGCAGGAACGACTCGACGCGCCCGTAGGACGTCACCGCCTCCTGCAGCGCCGCCTCCGAGTACTCGATGTGCGACCGGTAGTGCGGCGCCACCAGGTAGTACCGCAGCTCCTGCGCGCGGACCCTGTCCAGCATCGCCGGGATGGACACGGTGTTGCCCAGCGACTTGGCCATCTTCTCGCCGGACATCGTGACCCAGTAGTTGTGCATCCAGTAGTTCGCGAAGCCGTCACCGGCCGCGCGCGACTGGGCCTGCTCGTTCTCGTGGTGCGGGAAGATCAGGTCGAGCCCGCCGCCGTGGATGTCGAACGTGCTGCCGAGGTACGTCGTGGCCATCGCCGAGCACTCCAGGTGCCAGCCGGGCCTGCCGTTGCCCCACGGCGTCGGCCAGGACGGCTCACCGGGCTTCGCGGCCTTCCACAGCGTGAAGTCGCGCGGGTCGCGCTTGCCGCGCACGTCGGTCTCGCCCTGCTGCTGCTCGTCGAGCTTGCGCCCGGACAGCGCGCCGTACTCGGGGAACGAGCGCACGTCGAAGTAGACGTCGCCGTCGACGTCGTAGGCGTGGCCCTTGTCGATCAGCCGCTGCATCAGCTCGACCATCTGCGTGACGTGGCCGGTGGCGCGCGGCGCGTACGACGGCGGCAGGCAGCCCAGCGCGTCGTAGGCGTCCTCGAAGGCGCGCTCGTGCGTGTACGCCCACTCCCACCACGGCCGGTCGTGCTCGGCGGCCTTGGTGAGGATCTTGTCGTCGATGTCGGTGACGTTGCGCACCAGCGTGACGTCGGCGCCGTCGCGCGCCAGCCAACGACGCAGGACGTCGAAGTTCAGGCCGCTGCGGACGTGGCCGATGTGCGGGATGCCCTGCACGGTCGCCCCACACACGTAGATCGACGCCGTTCCGTTGACCTGCGGGTGGAACTCCCGCATGCTCCGGCTCGCCGTGTCGTAGATGTGGAGGCTCACACGGGAATGGTACGGGCCACATCCAAAAGAGCATTGGGCCGGTCACTCGTCGGAACCGGGTTGACGAGCCGGAAGGAGCAACCGAGGGCCTCCGCCCCGCCGTCCGCCTCCGCGCTGTCGCCGACCATCACGGCGTTGCGGGGATCGACGCCGAGCCGTTCGCACGCGGTGGTGAAGATCTTCGGGTCCGGCTTGATCACGCCCTCCTCGTAGGAGAGGACGAACTCGTCCACGAGGTGCGTGAGGCCGTGCCGCTCGAAGACCGCGCGGATGTCCCAGCCGATGTTGCTGACGACCGCGACCGGGACGTCGGCGAGGTGCTCCAGCGCGGCCCTGGTGTCCGGGTAGGGCTGCCACGAGTCGGGGTGCAGCAGCTGGTCGTAGAACGCCTCGGCGTCCGGCACCAGGGCGTCGTCGAGCACCCGCACGTGCACCCAGCGGTGGATGTCGGGGTCGAGGTCTCGGCGGTGCCACGCGTCGACCAGCTCGGGGTCCATGCCGTCGGCGATCCCGACGGGGGCGGTGAGCGCACGCAACAGGTCACCGTTGGACTCGAGCTCGGGGTGCTCGAGCCGGAAGAGCGTGCCGGAGAAGTCGAAGAGCGCGGCCTGGATCGTCACGTCCCCGACTCTACGTTCTCCGCGGCTAGGTGGTCTGGACCTTTTTGAGCTCGGTCTCGACCTCCGACGCGTCGTAGCTCAGGGTGAGCCGCAGGTCACCTGCGTTGCGCTCGGTGGCGGCCGCCAGCTGCGCCAGGAACTCCTCGATCTGCACCAGCGGTTCGTCGGCCAGCTGCGCGGTGGCCGCGTAGAGCGGCTCGAAGCGGGCCGGTGTCGTGGTGCCGCGCAGGTCGGCCGCCCACTTGAGCAGTTCCTCGTAGGACTTCACGAACTGCGTCGCCAGGTACTTGATCCGGTCGCGGTCGCCCGCCCGGCCGGCCGGACCGAACGCCCACTGCTGCTTGCCGTCCGAGAGCAGGTCCGCGACCCCGTTGACGATCTTGTCGAACGCGCGGGAACGCATCAGGTAGTAGTCGAGCGCCTCGGTGTCCGTGGTGAACGTGCGCACGTCCTCCGCGAAGCGCATCTCGTGGCTGAGCCGCTTGTCCTTGAGCTTGCGCAGGTGCATCGACGCGGTGTCGGAGAACAGCTGGTACTCCCAGCCTGCCGGGGTCTCCTCGACCGGGGCGCCCACCTTCTGCGCGATCATGACGGCCAGCTCGCGCGCCGTGCGGTTGCGCAGGTCCAGGTAGCCGGTGCCGGCGCGCAACGCCGGGACCTCGGTGTCGTCGAACCGCGCGGGCAGCACGTACTCGGTGTCCTGCGTCAACGCCCGGTCGAACGCGGACCGCCGCTCGTGCCGCGTCCACATCTTCCGCACGTAGGCCTCGGAAACGAACATCACGCAGAACCGCGAGTCCTTGCGGTAGATCTCGTCGAGGTGCTCGACGAGGTTCTTGCCCCACAGGTCGGCCTGCTCGTCGGTGTCGTAGAAGCGGGAGACGCCCAGCTCGGTCAGGTGGCGGGCCACCTCTTCGACGTAGTCGCGGTCTTCGCCGGCAAAGGAGAGGCAAACGTCGTACTTGGGCACCACGCTGATGTTAGTGGCGGGAACCACACTCCTGTGCCGCGAGTTGTCCAGGTATGAGCCCGGGGTTCCTCTTCGCGATGTCGTTGCCCGCGTTGGTCGCGGCTCTGTTCGTGCTCGCGGTGGTCGAGCGGTTCGTGCGAAGGAGGGGCGGCACGCCGATGGCCACGGCCGGCATCGGTGAGCTGGGCGCGACGTTCGAGGCGGGCAAGCGGGAGGAGCTGGAGTTCCGCAAGGAGGAACGGCAGCTGCGTGACGAGGAGGGCGACGCCGCGCCGCCGCGCAGCCGGATCGACCTCGACAGCGGCCGGGCGGTCCTGAAGCTGCCGGACTAGGACGCGCTGATCAGCAACGCCGTGGCGATGGCCGCGATGCCCTCGTTGCGTCCGGTGAGGCCCAGGCCGTCCGTGGTGGTGCCGGCGACCGAGACCGGGCCGCCGACGGCCTCGGAAAGCGTTTTCTGGGCTTCGTCGCGGCGCTTGCCGATGCGCGGCTCGTTGCCGATCACCTGGACTGTGGCGTTTCCCACACGGAACCCGGCCTCCTCGATGAGCCGGCGCACCTCCGTGAGAAGAACCACTCCGTGCGCGCCTGACCAGCGCGGATCGGACGTGCCGAAGACCGCGCCCAGGTCGCCGAGGCCCGCGGCGGACAGCAGCGCGTCGCACAGCGCGTGCGAGGCGACGTCACCGTCGGAGTGACCCGCGCACCCGTCGACGCCCTCCCACAGCAGCCCGGCGATCCAGCACTCGCGACCTGCCTCGATCGAGTGGACGTCGACGCCCTGGCCGATCCTCACGCGCTTCCTCCTGCGAACAGTGCTTCCGCGACCGCGAGGTCGAACGGGGTGGTGATCTTCATGGCGTGCGCGTGACCGGGAACCGTGTGGACCTTGCCACCGTTCTTCTCCACGAGACCAGCGTCATCAGTCGCGGCAATACCGGAGCAATAGGCGGCTTTGAGAGTCTCGGCGCGGAAACCCTGCGGGGTCTGGACGACCCGCAGACCGGCTCGGTCAGGTGTGGAGACGACTACTCCGACCTCGTCCACCTGCTTGATCGTGTCGGCCACCGGGAGAACCGGGATGACGGCGTCGTGCCCGCCCCGCACCGCGGCCACGACGTCGGCGACGACCTCGGGAGGAGTGAACGCACGGGCGGCGTCGTGCACGAGCACGATCGAGGTGTCCGGAATCACGCGGAGCGCGTGGTCGAGGGCGAGGCGCACCGAGTCGGTGCGTTCAGCGCCCCCTGAAAGCACGTGCACCGCCCCGCCGGCAGGGGCCAGCGAGGCGGTTGCGGTGTGCACGAGATCCACATCGGACGGTGGAGCGGCGATGACGACGTGCTGAACCTGGCCTGACGCGAACAGACCACGAACGGCACGGGTCAGGAGCGGTACCCCGTTGACCGGTACGAGCGCCTTGGGCATTCCGTAGCCCAGACGCTCACCCCGCCCAGCCGCAGGAACGAGCGCGACAACACTCATCTTGCGGCGTTATCCGATGCTCAGTGTGTTTGTTTGTTGAAACTACGACGCTGTGGCGAGAACTTCGTCGAGAAGAACCTCGGCCTTGTCCTCGTCAGTACCCTCGGCCAGCGCCAGCTCGCTGACCAGTATCTGCCGCGCCTTCGCCAGCATCCGCTTCTCGCCGGCGGACAACCCGCGATCCTTCTCGCGCCGCCAGAGGTCGCGCACCACTTCCGCAACCTTGTTCACGTCGCCGGAGGCGAGCTTCTCAAGGTTGGCCTTGTACCGCCGAGACCAGTTGGTCGGCTCCTCGGTGTGGGGAGCACGCAAGACCTCGAAGACCCGGTCGAGCCCTTCCTGGCCGACAACGTCACGAACGCCCACGATCTCGGCGTTGTCAGCGGGAACCCGAACGGTGAGGTCGCCCTGCGCCACCTTGAGAACGAGGTACTTCTTCTCCTCGCCCTTGATCACGCGGGTCTCGATTGCTTCGATGAGAGCGGCACCGTGGTGCGGGTAGACGACGGTCTCTCCGACCTTGAAAACCATGTGTCCTCTGCCCCTTTCGCTTCCTCCATCCTAACACGTCCGGCAAGGCCGCGAACGCCGCGCGATGATCCGTTAGTGCTGGTCAGGGCCATGCGGGGGGTTGACAAACCACCTGTTCGCGTGCAACGTACGGGCTTGTCAAGATCGAACGGCACCACGTCGAGTCGGCTTTCGAGCCCCCGGTTAGGCTCCTTGCCTGGTGGTTGTTCCCTAGGAAGGACGCTGGAGCCGTGAACTCAGGAGTGTCTCGCCGGATGATCGTGACGGCAGCGCTGGCCGCGGGCCTCGGCCTGGTGGCGGTCGGCTGCAGCGCCGGTCAGATCACCCAGACCGACACCCAGGTCGCCGCTGTCGACGGTGCGAGCGGAAACGCGGGCCCGATCGCGGTGCGCAACGTGATGCTGGCGTTCCCGCCGGACGGCAACCGCTACCACGACGGTGACGACGTGCCGATGACGTTCGTCATCGCCAACACGGGTGAGAACGCCGACAAGCTGCTGTCGATCAAGTCCGAGGCCTCCGACGGCGAGGCCGAGGTCGTGGGCGGCAAGGACATCCCGTCCCGCTACGCGCTGCAGGCCGAGTACGACCCCTCGAAGGCGCCGACGAAGACCTCCTCGCCGTCGTCCTCCTCGGCCGCGCCGTCCTCGACGGGCACGCCTTCCTCGTCGGTCGCGCCGACCTCCGGTGCCCCGTCGTCCTCGTCGGTCGCGCCGACGTCCGGTTCCGTGACGCCGTCGTCGTCCGGTTCCGCGTCGCCGTCGTCGGGCAGCCCGTCCGGCTCGTCGTCGGCGAAGCCGACCTCGTCGTCGGCCGCGATCCCGTCCGACCTCGAGGTGCTGCACGTCCGCTGCACCCTGAAGAAGATCAAGCGCGACATCGTGGCCGCGCAGACCGTCAAGGTCACGTTCGTCTTCGAGAAGGCCGGTTCGGTCACGCTCGAGGTGCCGATCGCGCCGTCCGAGCACAAGCGCACGAGCGAGAACCACGAGCCCGCGGGCCACTGAGTCGCTGACACGCGCAAAGCGCCGCTCCCTCCTGGCGAGGGGGCGGCGTTTTCGCTTGCGTCGGGCGGAACCTGCCCCGGGACTGTCAGACCCTTGCTCTAACGTTCGGTTCGTGGCGAAGACAGCGCGGCCGATCTTCCGGTGTGCCGAGTGCGGGCACGAGGTGGCGAAGTGGTTCGGCCGCTGCCCCGAATGTCAGGCGTGGGGCAGCATCGAGGAACGCGGCACCGCGTCGGTGACCCGTGTCGTGGCGGGCGCGCCCACGTCGGCGGCGCGGCCGATCGGCGAGGTCGACATCGAGTCGGCACGGGCGCTCTCGACCGGTGTCGGCGAGTTCGACCGGGTGCTGGGCGGCGGGCTGGTGCCGGGCGCCGTGGTGCTGCTGGCCGGTGAGCCGGGCGTCGGCAAGTCGACGCTGCTGCTGGAGACCGCGCACCGGTGGGCCGAGTCGCACGGGCGCTGCCTCTACGTCACCGGTGAGGAGTCCGCGGGGCAGGTGCGGCTGCGGGCGGAGCGCACCGGCAACCTGCACGCCGAGATGTACCTGGCGGCCGAGAGCGAGCTCGGCGCGTTGCTCGGGCAGGTCGACCAGGTGAAGCCGTCGATGCTGATCGTCGACTCGGTGCAGACCATGTCCACGGTGAGCGTCGACGGCGTGCCGGGTGGCGTCACGCAGGTGCGCACCGTGGCGTCCGGGCTCATCGCGATGGCCAAGGAACGCGGCCTGCCGGTCGTGCTGGTCGGGCACGTCACCAAGGACGGATCCGTTGCGGGGCCTAGGGTTCTGGAGCACCTGGTCGACGTCGTGCTGCAGTTCGAGGGCGACCGGCACTCCAGCCTGAGGTTGTTGCGCGGCATCAAGAACCGCTACGGCGCGGCCGACGAGGTGGGTTGCTTCGAGCTGCGCGACGACGGCATCGTCGGCGTGCCGGACCCGTCCGGGTTGTTCCTCACGCGCCGCGAGAAGGCCGTCGAGGGCACCTGCGTCACGGTGATCGTCGAGGGCAAGCGCCCTATGCTCGGCGAGGTGCAGGCGCTGGTCGCCAAGACGAACCTGCCCGCGCCCCGCCGCGCGGTCAGCGGGCTCGACTCCGCGCGGATCTCGATGGCGCTGGCGGTGCTGGAGAAGCGCGGCAAGGTCAACCTGTTCCAGAAGGACGTCTTCACCGCGACCGTGGGCGGCATGCGGCTGGTCGAGCCCGCCGCCGACCTCGCGGTGGTGCTGGCGGTGGCCTCCGCGGAACGGGAGATCGCGCTGCCCGCCGACCTGGTGGTGCTCGGCGAGGTGGGGCTCGCCGGTGAGATCAGGCGCGTCAACGGCGTCGGCAAGCGGCTCGCCGAGGCGGCGCGGCTGGGGTTCAAGAAGGCGCTGGTGCCGCCGGACCACGGGCCGCTGCCCGACGGCGTGCGGGCGCTCGTGGCGAACGATCTGGTGTCGGCGCTGGACGTGCTGGGGCTGAACCGGCGTCGCGGCAGTGGCAAGGGCGAGGACGAGTGAGCCTGGATCGCGGCGTCGCTGCTGTGCCGTGAACGGCGAGGAGTGAGCCGCTGCAGAGCTCTGAGGCGACCGTGATCGAATACTGGCGTGTTGGGGAGACACGACCGCGAGATCGGTGAGTTGTTGCGGTTCGCGGCGAGCCTGGTGCCGGCGGAGGTGCAGAGCGAGGACGTGCTCGACCACCTCGACCACGAGGAGTGGGAGCTGGTGCTCGACCTGCTCGGGGAGTTCGACGGCCACACCTGGCAGACGCCGCGTTACTGGGCGCTGCTGGCCGAGGCGGCCGTCCAGCTGGACGCGGACGGGGCCTGGTTCCAGTGGCGGTGCGTCGAGTCGATCCAGGGCGTGCTCAGGGTCGAGCTGGTCCTCGGGCGCGACGCGGAACCGTTGCGGGCCAGGGGAGAGCGTCCGATGTGGGACGTGACGGGCAAGCACCAGCGCCTGGCCGCGTTGTGGATCGAGACCAAGCCGGTGCTGGGGCCGGGTGAGCGCGCCACGGCCCGGTTGCGGCCGTTCGTGCCGCCGGCGTGGGCGCACCTGATCCGCGGCGACATGATCACGCTGCTGGGCAGCTCACCGGGCAGAGCGACGATCATCGAGCGAGTGCCGCCGCGCCCGTAGCCGAAATGCACGCGGGGAGCTTTCGTACTCTCAGAGCGTACGAAAGCTCCCCGCGTGCGGCTCGAAACAGCGTTATTGCGAGAGCAGCTGGGCGCAGCGGATCAGGCCCAGGTGCGAGTACGCCTGCGGGTGGTTGCCCAGCGAGCGCTCGGCCACCGGGTCGTACTCCTCGGGCAGCAGGCCCGTGGGACCCGCGGCCGCGACGATCTGACCGAACAGCTCCTCGGCCTCCGTGCGACGGCCGGTGAGCAGGTAGGCCTCGATCATCCACGCGGCGCACAGGTGGAAGCCGCCCTCGTCGCCCGGCAGGCCGTCGTCGCGGTGGTAGCGGTAGACGGTGCAGCCGGACCGCAGCTCCGCCTCGATCGCCGTGACCGTGGACTGGAAGCGCTCGTCGGTCGGGTCGATCAGGCCCGAGAGTCCGACGAACAGCGACGCGGCGTCCAGGTCGTCGCCGTCGTAGGCCGTGGTGAACGACTGGACCTCGTCGTTCCAGCCGTTCTTCAGCACGTCCGTGGCGATCGTGTCGCGCAGCGGCACCCAGGACGGGTCGAGCGCACGGCCGAACTGCTCGCCGAGCTTGATCGCGCGGTCGATGGTCAGCCAGCACATGACCTTGGAGTACACGTGGTGGCGCGGCGCGTGCCGCTCCTCCCAGATGCCGTGGTCCGGCTCGTGCCAGCGCCGCGAGACGGCCTCGGCCATCGCCTGGACCATCGTCCAGTCGGCGTCCGACAGCGCACCGCGGGCGGTGGCCAGCTGCACGACCAGGTCGACGACCGGGCCGAACACGTCGAGCTGCACCTGCTGGTTCGCGAGGTTGCCGACGCGCACCGGACGCGAGCCCGCGTAACCCGGCAGCGTGTCGATCACGGCCTCGGCACCGAGCTGCGTGCCCTGCAACGTGTACAGCGGGTGCAGGCGCTCCGGGCCGGGGATGGTCTCCAGGACGCCGTGCAGCCACGCCAGGAAGCCGTCGGCCTCCGCGAAGGAGCCCACCGACACGAGCGCCGCGGCGGTCATCGCGCCGTCACGCAGCCAGCAGTAGCGGTAGTCCCAGTTGCGGACACCGCCGAGCTCCTCCGGCAGCGACGTGGTGGCCGCGGCCATGATCGAGCCGGAGTCCTTGTGCACCAGGCCGCGCAACGTCAGTGCCGAGCGCAGCACCAGGTCCGTCTGCACCTTCGGCAGGTGCAGTCCCGCCGCCCAGTCCGACCAGTAGCCGGCCGCGCGGTCGCGCCGCACGGATTCGGGCAGGGCGTGCTCGGAGATGTCGTCGGTGCCGCAGCGCAGTTCCAGCAGCACCGGCGCACCCTCGCGCGGGCGGACGACCGCGCGTGCGGTCTCCTGCAGGCCGTCGGAGGTGATCTCCCAGTCGACGCCCGGCGAGCGCAGCACCATCGGATCGGACGTGCCTACCACGCGCAGGCCGTCGCGCTCACGGATGAACCGCACCGGCACCTGGCCGAACTCCGGGCGCGGCGCGAACGTGATCACCGCGTTGGTCGAACCGGAAATCCGCCGCACGAGGTCCGTGCGGTGCGAGGCGAGGTCGTGCTCCAGGTAGTCCGTCACCAGGAGCCGCGACCAGCGGGTCTCCACGATCATCGTGCCCGGCAGGTAGCGCTGGCCCAGCGGCAGCGACCCGTGCTCCGGCTTGATCGAGAAGTGGCCCGCGGCGGGACCGCCCAGCAGGTCGGCGAAGATCGCCGCCGAGTCCGGCTCGGGGTGGCACAGCCAGTTGACCTTGGCGTCCGGCGTGACCAGCGCGACCGAACGCTCGTTCGCGAGCATCGTGAGGCGCTCGATCGGCACCGCCTGGTCGCCGTGCAGCCACGCCCTGCGCTCCTCCAGCAGGAACGCGAGCACGGTGGCGACGTCGGCCGGGTCGCTCACGTGGTGTTCGGCGAGCGACTCCCCGGCACCCACGCGGATGCCGACGTCCGGGCCGGACAGGCGCGCGAACGCCTTCTCGTCCGTCACGTCGTCACCCAGGAAGATCGCCGCGGTGGCGCCGACCTGGTGCCGCAGGATGTCGAGGGCGTGGCCCTTGTTGGTCTCGATGACCGCGAGCTCGATGACGGCCTTGCCCTCGGTGACCTGCACACCTTCCCAGGTGCACGGACCGGAGCGGACGGCGTCGAGCACGCTCTCGCCGACGGACGCGTCCGCGCGGCGCACGTGCACCGCGATGGACGCGGGCTTGACCTCGAGGTGCACGCCCTCGTGGCCGTCGACGATCTGTTCCAGCTCGGCTTCGATGCGGCGCAGCAGCGCCTTGGCGTTCGCGTCCAGCGCGTGGACGAAACCGACGTCGAACTCCGAGCCGTGGGAGCCGACGAGGTGGACCTCGCCGGGTAGGCGGGACAGGGTGGCGAGGTCGCGCAGCGCGCGACCGGAGATCACGGCTGAGGTGGTCTCGTGCAGGCTCGCGAGTGAACGCAGCGCGTTCACCGACTCCGGAAGCGGGCGAGCCTGCTCCGGATCAGCCACGATCGGCGCGAGTGTTCCGTCGTAGTCGCTGGCGACCAGCAGTCGCGGGGTCCTGGCCAGTTGCACGATGGCTCGGCGCAGTTCGGCGGGGAGGGCCTCGGCGGTCAACGCCCCTCCTGGAGCACTCGATGGGTCAGTGGGATCTGAAAGGATTCAGACCGAGGTCTGCGTGCCCAACGCCTCCAGGAACGACCTCGCCCATCGGTCAACGTCGTGGGTGAGGACTTGGCGGCGCAGCGCGCGCATCCTACGGCGGCCTTCAGCAGGATCGATGTCGAGGGCGGCCTGCAGAGCGTTCTTGACACCGTCCAGATCATGGGGGTTCACCAGGAACGCGCTGGTCAGTTCTGCGGCAGCGCCGGCGAACTCGCTGAGCACCAGAGCTCCACCAAGATCATATCGGCAGGCGACGTACTCCTTGCAGACCAGGTTCATTCCGTCCCGAACCGGTGTCACGACCATGACGTCCGCCGCGCTCATGAACGCGACCAGTTCCTCGCGGTTGACCGACTGGTGGAGGTAGTGCACCACCGGTTTGCCGACCCGCCCGAACTCGCCGTTGATCCGGCCGACCGACTGCTCGATGTCCCTGCGCATCGTCACGTAGTGGTCGACCCGCTCCCGGCTGGGAGTGGCGAGCTGGACCATCGCGACGTCCTCAGGGTCCACGCGACCGTCCGCGATCAGCTCGTACAGAGCCTTGATCCGGACGTCGATGCCCTTCGTGTAGTCGAGTCGGTCCACGCCCAGCAGGATGCGCTTCGGGTTGCCGAGGTCCGCTCGAATCTGCTTCGCGCGGGCCTGCGTCTCCTTCTTGCGCGCCAGCGCGTCCAGCCCGGCGCTGTCGATCGAGATCGGGAACGCGCCGACGCGCACGGTCCGGTCGCCGACCTGCACGACACCGGGCCGGGTGCGGACACCGACCGTGCCGCGGCTCGGCTCCAGGCCGACGAGGCGGCGGGCCAGCCAGAGGAAGTTCTGCGCGCCGCCGGGCCGGTGGAAGCCCACCAGGTCGGCGCCGAGCAGGCCGCGGATGATCTCCGTGCGCCACGGCAGCTGCATGAACAGCTCGACCGGCGGGAACGGGATGTGCAGGAAGAAGCCGATCTTCAGGTCGGGCCGCTGCTCGCGCAGCATCGCCGGGACGAGCTGCAGCTGGTAGTCCTGCACCCATACGGTCGCGCCCTGCGCGGCGATCTTCGCGGTCGCGTCGGCGAACCGCTGGTTCACTCGAACGTAGGAGTTCCACCAGTGCCGGTGGAACGCGGGCTGCGCCACGACGTCGTGGTAGAGCGGCCAGAGCGTGCCGTTGGAGAAGCCCTCGTAGTAGTCCTCGACCTCTTTGGCGGACAGCTGGACGGGGTGCAGGAGCAGTCCGTCGTCCTCGAACGGCGCCACCTCGGCGTCCGCGACGCCCGGCCAGCCGACCCAGGCTCCGCTGTGCGAGCGGAGGAATGGTTCGAGCGCGCTCACCAGTCCGCCGGGGCTGTGCTTCCACCGTTCTGTGCCGTCGGGCAAGCGCTCCAGGTCAACCGGGAGCCGGTTGGCCACGACTACGAACTCCGCCCCGTTCTCGCCAATGTCCATGCTCACACTTCCGAGGCTAGTGCGAGCACGTGTCCGAGGCGTGTCGTGTAACCCCCGTCACAGCAACGTTCACTCCAATCGACGCTTGGTGGGTTTGAGCGGACCGGACATGCGCGGACCTGCGAACTTGCGCTCCAAACGGCCCAGTCCGGTGCGCACCGGCTGGGCCAGGTACTCGCCGAACACCACCCCTCCGGCCAGGGCGAGAGCAATACCACTCGCGAACACCAAAGTGCTCAAACCGGCCGGATCGCCCTCGGCGGTGAGCTGGAACAACCCCCGGTAGGTGGTCCAGCCGGGCAGCAGCGGCACGACGCCCGCCTGCACGACGACCAGCGTCGGGATGCCCAGCCGGCGGGTGAGCGTCGCGCCGCCGAACCCGGTGATCGCGGCGGCCACCGCGGACCCGAGCAGCGCGTCCGCGCCGAGGCTCGTGAAGAGCCCGTAGGAGGCCGTGCCGACCGCGCCGGAGAGGGCGGCGGCGACTAGCGCGCGGGGCTGGGCGTAGCAGGCGAGCGCGAAGAACGCACTCGTCGCCGCACCGGCCGCGAACTGCATGGGTACCGCGGAGATCAACGGTGGCAGCGGGTCGGTCAGTCGGATCTGGAGTCCGAAGTGGACGGCGGTGCGGATCGCGATCGCGACGCCCGCGATCAGCCCGGCGCTGAGCAGCACGGTCTCGACGGTGCGGCCCGCGGCGGTGACGTTGTAGCCGGAGATCGCGTCCTGCACGGTGCTCACCAGCGCGAGCCCGGACAGCAGCACGACGATGCCGACGGCGACCAGCAGGCTCGGCCGGACGTTGGGCAGCAACCCGGTGGCGAACACGGTGAGCGCCGCACCCGTGGCGAGCGCACCGCCGACGAGTTGCTGGAAGAAGAACGGCAGCGCACGGCGGTTGAGGATCCGGCCGACCCGGTCGAGCACGGCGGTGACGATCCCGGCGGTGATCGCGACCTCCCACCCGCCGCCGACGAGGAACGCGACGGCCGCGGCCATGCCGGCCCACGCGACGGTGGCGACCCAGCGCGGGTACGGGTGCCTGGCGTTGGTGATGTCCTCCAGCTCCGCCTGCGCGTTCTCGATCGGCCCGAGGTTGCGCACGAGGTGCTCGACGGCCGCGAGGCGCGTGTAGTCGAGGCTGCGCTGCCGGACCACCCGCACCGCGGTGATCGGTGGCGCGTCCGTCCCCCGGTGGCACGAGACGCTGATGGAGGTGTAGATCACGTCGACTTCCGTGTGCGGAAGTCCATAGCTCTCGGTGACCGAGAGGATCGTGGCTGTCACGTCCGCGGCACCGGCCCCGCTGGCCATCTGGACCTCGCCGATCTTCAGTGCGAGATCGAGTACCAGGTGAACGGTGGTGTCATCGGGCAGAGAAGGGCCGTGCAGGCTGTTCGGGGAAATCTCGCGCACCTCCGTCGTGTGATCGTGAGGAGTTCTTCGACTGTTGCTGTGGCGTCTGCCACCTCCGATCGGGCGACCCGAAAAGGAGGACACGATCACTGTCCGTTGGTTACCCTCCTGACCTGGTCAAGGCCACCTGTTCGGCGCTTTGATCCACTCAGTTGGTTGGCATGCCTCCGACCGGAGCAATCCGATCACACTGAGAGCAGACCGTTCGCCGCAGGTAGCTCCCGCAACGGGCGCTTACGATGTTCGCGAACACGAGCCAGGCCGGCGTAGCTCAATTGGCAGAGCACTCGCCTTGTAAGCGAAAGGTTAGGGGTTCGATTCCCCTCGCCGGCTCTTCTGCGACGAGGGTTCGCCCAGGTGGGGCGGGCCCTCGTCGCAGTTGTTCGTCAGCTCTTGCGCACGAGTCCCGTGAAGCCCGCGACGGACAGAGTGGCGAACGACCAGCCCAGGATCTGCACCACCCAGCCTGCTCCGGTCGCCCACTGCCCGGCTGGGCCGTTCGCCAGTTCGCATCTCGGTGTGCCGCCGAGCTTCACCAGCGGGATGGCGAGATCCGCCGCAAGACTGATTCTGTTCACCGGTGAACATGAGTCCGCTGGGCGGTCCTTGGCCGGGGTGAGGCCGTTGTGGGCGTCGGCTGTCCACACGAGGGAGAGCGCGAGCACGAACGTGGCGAGCAGGCCGGAGACCGCTCTGGAGGGCTTGTAGCCGTAGGCCAGCGTCACGCCGAGGAAACGGTGCCAGAGCCTGTTGCCGGGGTCGCCGCGGCGGCCGAGGTCTTTCTGTTGCGCGATGAGGACCTTGCGGGCGTACTGCTCGTGCCCTGCCGCGCGGTGCACTGTGGCGAGCTGCTGATACGCCTGCGGTTGGTAGGTCGTGCTGTAGCGGGTTAGGAGTTCCAGCCAGTCACCCTCGCCGAGTGGCGGGTCCGGATAGGACAACCCATCGAGGTGTGCGGTGAAGTCTTTGCTGCTGAGCAAGACGCTGAGGGGCATCTCCAACGAGCGCCCCAGCTTCGTACGGGCGAGGCAGATCGAGTCAGCCGGGCCGGTCCTGACGATGGTCGAGTCGACAACGCTTAGCTGGCTGCCGATGCTGGTGCTTCTGATGGAGACGGCGCCGATGATCTCCGTACCTGACCGGATGTGAAAACTGCCGCCGACGTCGGCGCGGTCCGCCTTGAGGGCCAATTTGCCGACGTTGCGGAGATGGGCTCCGTAGATCAGTACGTTGAGGCCGACTCTGGCATCCTCGAGCCACAACACGCCGAGGAGAGTCGATCCGCGAAAGGTGATGTTCTTCCCGACCACGATGCCGTCAAGGTCGATCGCACCGCGAGCGCATGCGTCGATGAGGGTGACGCAGTCTCCAACGGTCGCCCGCCTGAGCGAGATTGCCGCGCCGTGCCGGTTGACGGCGGCGGTGCGCACCATCGTCACATTTCCGCTGATGGCGCTGGAAGTCAGGTCTACGGCGGGAGCCGCGGTCGATGACTCGGCCAGGAGCCCGGCGAGCGAGAGATCCTTGCCCACCCGCAGGCTTGGCGCGCTCAACGCCTGCCTGTCGCCAGTGCGGAGGCTTGTTTCGCTGAGGTCGCACACCCCGGCGATCTCGGTGTAAGCCAGTTGAAGCGAGCCGGTGAATCGTGCGCTGCGGATCAGCAGGTTGTTCGTGCGCAGCCCGCTTGCGCGCAGGCCAGGCAGGTGTGACGAGTCCAGACAGACCTGCGGGACTTCAGCTGTCCTCAGGTCGGGAGGTGCCTCGAACACGCACTTCCTGAGTAGAAGGGCCGACTTGCACGCGGCCTCGCGCAGGTCGAGGGCATCGACAATCCGTGCCCCTACCAGTCTGACGCCGAACCGGGTGGTGTTCGAGGAGCAGAGGATGTCTCGAATCGCGCGAGCTGACACCACGTTGTTCCCACGCCGCGAAAGGTCCAGCCCTTGACCCGCCTCGGCGGCGCGCCTCAGCTCCTGCTCTGTCTCACTAGGACGTGACATCGTGTGCACCATGTCCTACCTCGCGGATAGCGCGCGCTACGACCAGATGACGTACCGGCGGACGGGTCGCAGCGGTCTCAAGCTGCCTGCCATCTCGCTCGGCCTGTGGCACAACTTCGGCGGCGACCGGCCGTACGAGCTGGGCCGCGGCATCGCGCGGAGGGCGTTCGACCTCGGTGTTACCCACTTCGACCTCGCCAACAACTACGGCCCGCCGTACGGTTCGGCGGAGATCACGTTCGGGCAGATCCTGAAGGATGATCTCAGGCCGTACCGCGATGAACTCGTCATTTCCACCAAGGCCGGCTACGACATGTGGCCGGGGCCGTACGGGGAGTGGGGCAGCCGCAAGTACCTGCTGAGCTCGCTCGACCAGTCGCTGACCCGGATGGGCCTGGACTACGTCGACATCTTCTACTCGCACCGGTTCGACCCGGAGACGCCGCTCGAGGAGACGATGGGCGCGCTGGTCAGCGCGGTGCAGCAGGGCAAGGCGCTCTACGCCGGCATCTCGTCGTACTCGCCGGCCAAGACCCGTGAGGCGGCCGAGCTGCTGCGGTCCGCCGGGGTGCCGTTGCTGATCCACCAGCCGAGCTACTCGATGCTCAACCGCTGGATCGAGCCGGAGCTGCTGGACACGTTGGAGGAGGTCGGTGCGGGCTGCATCGCGTTCTCGCCGCTCGCGCAGGGCATGCTGACCGACCGCTACCTCGACGGCGTGCCGGCGGATTCCCGTGCGGCGCAGAACAAGTCGCTGTCGACGGACCTGCTGAGCGAGGAGAACCTCGGCCGGATCCGGGCGCTGAACGAGGTCGCGGCCTCGCGCGGGCAGTCGCTCGCCCAGCTCGCGCTGACGTGGACGATCCGTGATCCGCGGGTCACGTCGGCGTTGATCGGCGCGTCGTCGGTGGCGCAGCTGGAGCAGAACCTCGCGGCACTGCAGGCGCCGCCGTTGACCGACGACGAGCTCGCCGAGATCGACAAGCACGCGGTCGAGTCGGGCATCGACCTGTGGGCGACGAGCTCGCAAGCCGAGTAGCCGGAGCGCACGCGGGGAGCTTTCGTACGCTCCTGGCGCACGCAAGGGCCCCGCGTGCGGTCAGGCGAGCAGGCGGCGGGGGAGGCGGATGGTGAAGGTGGTGGCGCCTTGGGTGCTGGTGAGGGTGATGGTGCCGCCGTGGGCGTGTACCAGGGACTGCACGACCGCCAGGCCCAGGCCGCTGCCGCCGCGCTGGCGGGTGCGCGAGTTGTCGACGCGGTAGAACCGGTCGAAGATCCGGGCCTGGTCGGTCTCCGGGATGCCGGGGCCCGTGTCGCTCACCTTGATCACCGCCCACCCATCCGACGCCGTCACCTGCAACGACACCGCGGTGCCCGCCGGGGTGTGCACGGCCGCGTTGGTCAGCAGGTTGTCGAGCACCTGCCGCAACCGGGTTGCGTCCGCGCGCATGGACACCGTGTCCGCGTCGACCTCCAACGCGTGTGATGGACGGGCCGCGCGGAACGCGTCGGCGGCCGCCTCGGCGATCACCGCCAGGTCCAGCTCCTCCGGCCGCAGCGGCGGTTCGGACTCGGCGGAGTCGAGTCGTGCCAGCAGCAACAGGTCGTCGAGCAGCACGCTCATCCGCGACGCCTCGGACCGCAGCTTCTCCAGGTGCTTCTCGCGTTCCCCCGGCTCGTTGGCCGCCGCGTACCGGAAGAGGTCCGCGTAGCCGCGCAACGACGTGAGCGGCGTGCGCAGCTCGTGCGACGCGTCGGCGATGAACCGCCGGAGCCGTTGCTCTGCGGCCGTGCGGGCGGCCAAAGAAGAGTCGATGTGCGCGAGCATCTTGTTGAACGCCTCGCGCAGCTCGTCGACCTCGACGCCGCCTCCGTTGCCGTCCACGCGCACGGTGAGGTCGGCCGAGTCGGTCAGGTCGTGCGAGGAGATGTGGTGGGCGGTGTCGGCCATGTCCGACAGCGGTCGCAGGCCCCTGCGCAGCAGCGCCTGGCCGCCCACGACCAGCGTGACCAGCGCGGCCAGGAACGCGATCACGCTGACGGTGATCAGCTGGGACATCGTGCTGTCCGTGTCGGCCAGCGGCGCGGCGCTGACCAGCACGAGCTCGTTCTCCTTGATCGGGCACGCGCGCAGCCGGAACTTGCCCTTGTCGTCCAGGTAGGCGATGTCGAGGTTGTCGCCGGTCAGCGATCTCTTCGCGAGCGCGTCGAACTTCGTCCGGTCGGCGGGCTGCTGGTCGCCGGGCAGGGCACGCAGCTCGCCGTTCTGCATCTTGTAGACGACGGCGAACCAGTCAGGCGGGAGCTTGGTGATCGTCTCGTCGTACGCGACCTCCTGGGCCGCGCTGGTCTGGCTGATCGCTATCTGGTCGTCGAGCCGCTTGTCGAGGAACGTCCGCATCGAGGTGACCATGACCGCGCCGACGGTCGCGAACACCGCGAGGGCCAGCGCGCCGAGCCCGAGCGCGAGCCGCGTGCCGAGGCGCGCCTGCCGACCTCTCATTCCGCGGCTCGGCGGAGCACGTACCCCACGCCGCGCACGGTGTGGATCAACGGCTCGCGGCCGTCGTCGAGCTTGCGGCGCAGGTGGGAGATGACCAGCTCGACCACGTTGGACCGGCCGCCGAAGTCGTACTCCCACACGTGGTCGAGGATCTGCGCCTTCGTGAGCACGGCGGGTGATCGGCGCATCAGGTACCGGAGCAGCTCGTACTCGGTCGGCGTCAGCGTCACGAGCTTGCCGCCGCGGCGCACCTCGCGCGTGTCCTCGTCCATCACGAGGTCGGCGACCTTGAGCACCGAACGCTTCCACGACGGACCGGTCGAGCGGCGCAGCACGGCCCGCAGCCGGGCCATCAGCTCCTCGACCGAGAACGGTTTGACGAGGTAGTCGTCGCCGCCGCGGGTGAGTCCCGCCACTCGGTCGGCGGTGCCGTCGCGGGCTGTCAGGAACACCACGGGCACCATCGCCCCGGCCGCGCGCATTCGATCGAGAACGGTGAATCCGTCCAGGTCAGGCAGCATGAGGTCGAGCACGACGATGTCCGGCTGGAACTCGGCGGCCTCTCTCAAAGCCTCCTCACCGTTGAGCGCGGTCGCGGCCTGCCAGCCCTCGTACCGGGCGACCGTCGCGACCAGGTCAGCGATGTGCGGCTCGTCGTCGACGACGAGCAATCGAACCGAGTTCCCCTTGTCCACGTGCTCATGGTGCGTCACCTGGTGCTCCACCCGCCCGATCGACAGGAAGTCGACAGCCCGGGCAAAGCGGAGTCACAGCTCGCACACGAAGGATCGAGACCGAACGAGACCGCTGACCGAGGAGCCCGCCGTGACGACCACCCTGCAGCAACCCGTGCGACCGGCTCCGGCCGGCCGTGCGACGCCGCACAAGGTGCTGGCCAAAGCCGGCGTCTACGTGTTCCTGCTGGCCAACGCGGCGTTCGTGACCTACCTGTTCAACGCGGCCGGGGTCGGGTCGAACAAGCTGGTCAACTTCGGCCGGCTGACCGGTCTGTACGGCGCGCTCGCCATGGCGTTCCAGCTGCTGCTGGTCGCGCGGCTGCCGTGGCTCGACCGCCGGCTCGGCATGGACAAGCTCACCTCGTGGCACCGCTGGGTCGGCTTCACGATCTTCTGGATGCTGATCGGCCACCTGACCTTCATCGCGTTCGGCAACGCCGGTTCCGACGGCCCGATCGCCGAGATCATCAGGCAGGCCACCGAACTCGAAGGCATCCTCCGCGCGCTGGTGGCGTGGACGATCATCATGGTCGTCGGTGTGGTCTCGGCTCGCTTCGCACGGCGCAAGCTGGCCTACGAGACGTGGCACTTCATCCACCTGTACACCTACATCGCGATCTTCCTCGCGTTCACGCACCAGGTCGCGGTCGGCAGCACGTTCCGCAAGTCCGCGCTGGCCACCGGCTACTGGTGGGGGCTCTGGGCGTTCGCGATCGGGGCTGTCGTGGTCGGACGGGTGGTGCTCCCGTTCTGGCGCAACCAGCGTCACCAGTTCCGGGTCGCCGCGGTCGTGCCGGAGGCGCACAACGTCGTCTCGGTCTACATCGAGGGCAAGGACCTGGACCGGCTGGGCGCCAGGGCCGGCCAGTTCTTCCTGTGGCGCTTCCTGACCAAGGACCGCTGGTGGCAGGCCAACCCGTTCTCGCTGTCCGCGGCACCCAACGGCAAGTACCTGCGGCTCACCGCGAAGGCGCTCGGCACCGGTAGCGCCGACATCCGCAACGTCGCGGTCGGCACCCGCGTGTTCGCCGAGGGCCCGTACGGCGCGTTCACGACCATGCACCAGACCAAGCCGAACGCGCTGCTCGTCGCGGGTGGAGTCGGTGTCACGCCGATCCGCGCGCTGCTGGAGGAGATCCAGGGCCACGTCGTGGTGCTGTACCGGGTCACCGACCCGCGGGAGGCCGTGCTGCTGCGCGAGCTCGAAGGACTGGCGCGGGCCAAGGGCGCGGTGCTGCGCCTGGTCACCGGTTCCTCGAAGACGATCACCGCGAACGGCCCGCTGCTCGGGCCGGAGAACATCGCCGCGCTGGTGCCGGACGTGCTGGACCGCGACGTGTTCATCTGCGGCCCCAACGGCATGACCGACGCCGTGGTGCGCAGCCTGTCCGAACTGGGAGTGGCCGGCAACCAGATCCACGCCGAGCGCTTCGCGCTGGCCGACTGAGAGGGTTCGACGACGTGAAGAGGGCGATTCCCGTACTGGCGCTGAGCGTGGCCGGTCTCGTGCCGGTCTGGCTGTACTCGCCGGGCCCCGCGCACGAAGGTGAGATCAACGAGGCCGCCGCGGCACCGGAAACCCAGCAGCAGGCCCAGGCCCAGACCACCACGCCTGCGCCGAAGACGTCCGGGTCGGCGCCGACCGCCCAGCAGAAGCCACCGCAGCAGGCGCAGACCAGGACCGTGGCCGGTCCGGCGGTGAACACCTCCGAAGGCACGGTCCAGGTGCAGGTGACGTTGCAGGGCAACAGGATCACCGACGTGAAGGCGTTGCGGGCACCCAACAGCGAGCCGACCAGGATGGCGCTGCCGATCCTGAAGCAGGAGGCGCTCAAGGCGCAGAGCGCGGACATCGACACGGTGTCCGGCGCGACCGCGACCTCGCAGGGCTACCGGCAGTCGCTCCAGGCCGCTCTCGACGGGGCGCAGTAGGCATGTCGGTGCGGCGCGTCGAACAGATCATGGGCCTGCCGATCTCGGTGGACCTGCGTGACGGTGACGACGCTCTGGCGGAACGGGCGTTCGCCTGGCTGCGTGAGGCGGACGAGCGGTTCTCGCCGTTCAAGCCGGACAGCGAGGTGTCCCGGTTGGACCGGGGTGAGCTCACCAGGGAAGAGCTCACCCCGGACCTCGTCGAGGTGCTCTCGTTGTGCGACTGGTACGAGGAGTCGACGGGCGGGGCGTTCACGGCGCAGGTGCCGGGACGCGGGCTCGACCCGTGCGCGGTGGTGAAGGGCTGGGCCGTGCAGCGCGCCGCCGACCTCCTGCGCGAGGGCGGGGCGTCGGCGTTCTGCCTCAACGCCGGCGGCGACGTCGTGACGGCCGGTGAGCCGGAGCCGGGAAAGCCTTGGCGCGTGGGCGTTCGGCATCCCGATCTCGCCGACCAGCTGTGCGTCGTGCTCGGCGTGCGCGACGGAGCTGTTGCCACGTCAGCGTTGTACGAACGCGGGCAGCACATCCTGGACGGCCGTACCGGTCAGCCCGTCACCGGAATCCTGTCGGTCACGATTTTCGCCGACGACCTCGCGATCGCCGATACCACTGCCACAGCAGCGTTTGCGCTGGGCAAGGAGGGGATCGAGTGGGCGGCGGCGCAGGAGGACTGCGAGATCTTCATCGTCGACGAAGATCGTCGCGTCTTCCGCAGCCCTGGACTTCCGGTACACATCTGTTAACATGCCCGCCCAACGGAGCTTGACTCCGGGGCACGGATTTCGTTGATCAAGAGCTGATCGGAGCTCGCGCTCGGGGCAAGACCCGGCCTGCTGTTGACCAACTACCGTGCGGAAGAGCCTGTCGGCGCGCGAATTCGGGAGCGCGCACCGGCAGGCTCTTCCTGCGTTCGACGGCCGCTCAGGCGTAGCGGTTCTCGTCGAACTCCAGGTTCACCGCGGAGCAGCCCAGGTCGCGGCCCATCGCGTCCAGGACGTCGACCAGTTCCAGCCCGCTCAGCCAGTCGCGGGGCAGGGCGTCGGTGCCGTGCAGTGCGCCGAGCACGTTGCCGGTCAAGGCCGCCGTGGCGTCACTACCGCCTGAGTGGTTGGCGGCTGCGCGCATGGCGTCGGCGAACTGCACCGGTTTCGGGTGCGTCAGCACGGTGTAGACCGCGATCGCCAGCGCCTCGGGACCGGTCCAGCCGCTGCCGAGCCGGTCGACGCGCACGGACGTCTCGCCGTCGTGTTCCTCCGCCAGCACCACGGCGCGTGTCAGCACCGTCGCCGTGTACGTGTCGTCGCGCAGCACCCGGCCGATGACCTGGTCGATCGCCTCGCGCAACGGTCGGCCCTTCACGGCGAGCAGGTGGATCAGCAGCGCCAGCGCGCCGCCGGACACCCAGCCGCCGGTGCCGCCGTGGGTGAGCGCCGCGAACCGGCAGCCCAGGTCGTAGGCGATCGCCGCGGACGGCGCGAACCCGGCGGGCGCGGTGCGCGTGACGCCGTTGCAGCCCGACGACTCGTTGTGCGGGTTCTCCGGTGTGGACGGTGTTTCGGCGGCCAGCGCGCGCAGGCACGTCAGACCCGGCGAGCGGCTCTCGTACAGCCGTTCGTCGGCGAGCAGACCCACCGCACCCCGTTCCGGGGCCGGTTGCTGCTGGGTGATCAACCAGCGCCGGTAGCTGTGCCACACCATCTCCGACGGCTCCCACTCGCCGGTGCGCTTCCCGCGCACCCAGGCACGCAGGTACCCGTCGGCGGTGAAGAGCGTCAGCTGGGTGTCGTCGGTGACCAGCGCGGGCTTCGGCGGTGCGAGCACACCCTCGGTGCCGTGTTCGCGCTGGATGTCGGCCCAGCCGAGGTACTGCACAGGCGCGCCGAGCGCATCACCGAGAGCGCCGCCGAGGAGGCACCCGGCGCCGCGGTCAACCACGGAGTTCCGATCTCGCGGCACAGTGGAACAGTAGCGTCCCGCGAACTTGAACCGTACTTGTATCTGGCACCCCGGCCGGGACACCTGTTGAAGTGACGAGGTCAGCGGGCGTGAGGGAGGGGCATGCGGAGCAAGAACGGACTCGAGTTCGGCGTGCTCGGTCCACTCCAGGTGCTCGCGGACGGACGGCTCATCCAGCTGGGCCGCCGCGGCATGCGGGGGCTGCTGGCCATGCTGGTCGTCGAGGCGAACCGACCCGTCTCGATCGACCAGATCGTCGACGCGCTGTGGACGGACTCGCCGCCGGCCACGGCACGGACGATCGTGCACGGTTACGTCTCCCGGTTGCGCAAGGTGCTGGATGAGGCCGACCCGTCGGGTTCCGCGACCATCCGCACCACGCCGACCGGGTACCAGCTGGGCGTGGACCCGTGGCGCCTCGACCTGCACCGCGCCCGGCAGCTCGTGGCGTCCGCGCGCGGCAAGCCCGCCGCCATCAGGGCGGGCCTGCTGCGCGAGGCCCTGGGGCTGTGGCGCGGTCCGGTGCTCGCGGACGTGCCCGGCGACCCGATGACCTCCGACCTGGAGGAGCTGCGGCTGTCGGCGCTGGAGGAGCGCATCGACGCCGAGCTCGAACTCGGTCGCCACCTGGAGCTGGTGGGCGAGCTGCGCGGGCTGTGCACCGAGTACCCGTACCGCGAACGCCTGGTGGCGCACAGCATGCGGGCGCTCTACCGGTCCGGTCAGCGGGCCGACGCTCTTGAGGCCTACCAACGGTTCCAGCGCCGCGCGAGCGAGGAGCTGGGCATCGATCCCGGGCCGGAACTGCGGTTGCTGCAGGAGCAGGTGCTGCGCGACGACCCGGCGTTGAGCCTGATCAGCTCGGTCGAGTCGCGGCCGGTCGCGCCACGCGCGGGGATCGTGGCGCCGGCGTTGCTGCCCGCTTCGGCGTCCCGGCTGTTCGGCCGGGACGACGACCGGGCGTGGCTGGACAACGTGTGCGCGGCCAGGAACCTGCTGGGGACCTGCGTCACGGTGCTGACCGGGCCGCCGGGGGTGGGCAAGAGCGCGCTCGCGATCACGTGGGGGCACGAGAACGCCGAGATGTTCCCGCACGGCGTGCTGTTCGCGTCGCTGGGCGACACCGAACCGGGCGAGATGCTGACGCGGTTCCTGGTGGCGCTGGGCGTGCCCGCGGACGGCGTGCCGGTCGCGCTGGAGGACCGCGTCGGGCTCTACCGGTCGTTGCTGAACCGCCGCCGGGTGCTGGTGGTGCTGGACGACGCGACGGGCTTCGAACAGGTGCAACCGCTGCTGCCGCCGGGTTCCGGCTCGGTGGTGCTGGTGACGTCGCGTTCGCACCTGGAACGGCTGGTCGTCACCAACAGCGCTCGGGTGCGCACGCTCGGGCCGTTGGACGACGACGCCGCGCGTGAGCTGGTGGACGACGTGCTGGGCAGGCCGTTGTCGTCGGAGGACCCGGCGGCGGCGCGCAAGCTCGCCGAACTGTGCGGCGGTCTGCCGCTGGCGTTGCGGGTGGCCGCGGCGAAGCTCGTGATCAGTCCGGAGTGGACGGTCGAGGAGCTGGTGGGCGAGCTGGCCGACGACGGGCACCGGCTGCGTGGGTTGGACCTACCTGAGGCAGGCGTGGGGGTGTCGCGGGCGCTGGACCTGTCGACCCGCGACCTGCCGTCCGAGCTGGGCGAGGTCTTCAAGGCCGTCGGACTGGCGCCCGGCCGGTTCATGTCGTCGCACGCCGTCGCCGCCCTGACTCGGGTCCGGGTCGAGTCCGCACGCGCCCGGCTGGCCCAGCTCGTCGAGGTGAACCTGCTGGTCGAGCCGTGGCCGGACGGGTTCACGATGCACGAGCTGGTGCGCCTGTACGTGCGCGGCGCCGGACGGCCGGACCTGGACTCGTTGCGGCGCCTGGTGAACTACTACCTCGTCGCCTGCGACCACGTCCGTCGCGCCATCCGACCGGCGCGGGACGGCCTGGACTTCGCGTTGGGGGACAACCGTTCGACGGCAGTGCCGGCGTTCCGCGACCCGATCGCCTGGTTCGACCGGGAGTGGCCGAACATCGTGGCGGTCGTGCACGCGGTCGCCGAAGCGGGCCTGCACGACCAGGTGTGGCAGCTCGTTCGGCTGTTGCACCCGTACGCGACCGTGCGCGCGCTCGCCGGGGAGTGGGTCGCGCTGGTCGGGTTCGGCCTGGCCGCAGCCGAGGTGACGGGGAGCCGCCTCGGTCAGGTCCTGATGCTGGACACGGCCTACACGACGAACGCCCGGCTGGGACGACCCGTCCTGCTGCCGGACGCTCGCCGCGCGCACCGGCTCGCGACCGAGCTGGGCGAGCGCCAGTACCTGGTGCTGACGCTCGCCCAGCTCGCCGACGTGCTGTTCCGCTTGGAGCAGCACGACGAGGCGTTGCTGCACTTCTGGGAGTCGGTGCAGCTCGCGCAGCAGTCCGGTGACGTCGTCGGCGAGGGCCACGGGCTGAACAACGTGGCGCAGGTCGAGCAGGCGCGCGGCCGGACCGATGTCGCGTTGCAGCACCAGGCGCACGCCGTCGAGGTGTACCGGCGTTCCGGCGACCAGGTGGCGTTGATCCGCGGCCTGGCGAACCTGGCGGAGCTCCACCTGGAGGCCGGTTCGCTGGACGAGGCGGAGTCGTTGGCGCGTCAGGTGATCGACCTCGCCGCCGTGGCCGAGGTGACGTACCTGGAGGGTTTCGGCCGGCAGGTGCTCGGAGGCGTGTTGCTCCGGCGGGCCGAATGGGTTGCTGCCGCAGCGGAATTGACGGAGGCGCTGCGCCTGTACGCGCAGGTCAACTCGGCTCGCGCGGTCGAGGTGCGGGCCGCTTTGGACTCGCTGTCGTCCGAGGTTTAGCGGGTGTTTAGTCGTCTGGTCCCAAAAAATGGGATGTTGGACGTGCAGGCCGCCGATTGGGGGATTACCGAGGGGGTAAGGCGCCTGCGGTGAAGAGGCCCGACCGGCATTCGGGGGAGAGTGCCGGTCGGGCCGCTTCGTCTACCGGTAGTTCTCGCCGGTGCACCGGGCCACCGGCAGCAGCTCCGGCCGCTTCGGTGCCAGACCGTCCCCCATCGACTCACCCCGCAGCTGCCTGCCGATCCACGGCACGACGTGCTCGCGCGCCCACTTCAGGTCGGCCTTGCGCTGCGTGACCCAGTCGGCCTGCTCCAGCACGGGCCACGGTGCGTTCCACGAGTGGTCGTCCGCCAGTCCCAGCACCTCGGCCGCTTTGAGCGCAACCCGTTGGTGGCCCTCAGGAGAGAGGTGCAGGCGGTCCTCGCTCCACGCGCGGCGGTCGTGCAGGACGTGCATCGACCAGAGGTCGACCATGCGGCAGTGGTAGCGCTCGGCGATCGACCACAGGTGCGAGTTGTAGATGGCGATCTTGCCCCGCAGGCTCCTGAGGAGCGGCGTCGACCGCGTGTCGAAGCCGGTGAAGATGACCACGTCGCAGCCGGCCGCGCGGAGGTCGGCCACCGCCACCTCGTAGACCTCGGCCAGTGCGTCCGGGTCGCTGTTCGGGACCATGATGTCGTTGCCGCCACCGCAGAACGTGACGAGGTCCGGTTTGAGGGAGATCGCCAGCGGCACCTGCTCGTCGATGATCTCCTGCAGCATCTTGCCCCGGATCGCGAGGTTGGCGTACCTGAAGTCAGGTGCCATCCCGGCCATCAGGGCCGCCAGCCGGTCCGCCCAGCCGACGTAGGTGTCTCCGGGGCCCGGATCGTCCATGCCCTCGGTGAAGCTGTCCCCCAGGGACACGAGACTGTTCCATCGCAGCAGCACAACATCCCCCTATCTCGCGCGACTTGCGGCCTTTGCATCGCTGTGCCCGCGGCTCCCGATCGCGGGCGACTGCTTAGCATGCACAACCAACCACCGGTTACGCCACCGTCGGTTACGCAATCGTAGGTTTTGTCGCTGTGGGTGACGATTCTTTTACCACTCGATCGAGCGAAGCTTGAGGTTCGTCCGGGGCGATCGCGGGGATTCGCCGCGACCGGTCGCTAGCTTCTGGTGCGTGCGTTCTCGGGTGCCGCTGCCTTCTGTTTCGCTTGGTGTCGCGCTGGTCACGGCCGGGGTGCTGGCCGGGGTGGCCATGTCCGCCGGAGTCGTGCCGGTTCCCGTGCCGTCCGGCCCGGAACCTGAGATGGCGCAGGAGGGCGGAGATCAGCCGCCCATGGAGTTCTCGCCGACCACCGCGTCCTCCGCGGTTCGGGTGGTGCAAGGGCGCCCGTCCGGTGTTTCCGGGGCTTCCGCGGTTCGGGTCACGCCGCCTCCGCATTCGAACCCGGTGGTCGCACCGGAGAGGGCGGAGCCTTCCGCCAGTGCCGTCGAGACGACCGCGGTGCCGTCGGTTTCGCTGCCCAGCCTGTCGTCCGAACCGTTGGTCAGCTCTTCTGTCGAGACACCGGCTCCGTAGGGCCTTTCCGAAGGGGAGCGCCGCCGCCGATCAGCTCCCCCTCGGAAAGGGGTGGGACCACTGCCCGGGGCGCCGCCGCCGATCTACCCCGAGCAGTGGGCTTGGGACCGTCTCAGGGGGCGCCGCCGCCGATCTACCCCCTGAGACGGGGTCTGGTCAGCCGCCGGCTGCTACGCCCAGCGCGGCTGTGGGGAGGTGTTCGTCGTAGGCCGAGCGCAGCCTCAGCTCCGCGCCCGGCGAGGCTCCGATGTGGTCCAGGCCCAGGAGGGCGGCGCCCACCACGGGCGGGACGTCCACCACCCGGACCTGGGCCAGGGGGGCGGCTTCCGTGATCTGTTGGCGTACCGGGCCGACCACCACGTCGCCGGTGTTGGTCAGGACGCCGCCGCCCAGCACCACGTCGACCGGCTCGTCCATCAGGTCGAGCTTGCGCATCGAGACGGTGGCGAGGAGGACGATCTCCTCGATCAGGCGGTCGATCTGGGCGAGGGCAACGGAGTCGCCGCGGGCCGCCACCTCGAAGACGAGCGGGCAAAGGGCGTGCGGGTCCAGTTCGACCTCCTCGAAGTGGATCTTTTCGACCACCTTGAGGATGGAGCTCTCGCCGTAGTGGGCGAGGAGGGCAGGGAGGAGCTCGGTCGGCTCGCCCCGGCCGTCTTCCGCCCGGACCGCGTGCCACAGGGCGTCGTTGCCGAGCTGGCCGCCGCCGCCCCAGTCGCCGGAGATGGCGCCCAGCGCGGGGAACCGGTGGGTGCGGCCGTCCCGGGCCACGCCCACCGCGTTGATGCCCGCGCCGCAGACGACCGCGATGCCTCCCGCGGCGGCGGTGCCCGCGCGGAGCAGGGCGAAGGTGTCGTTGCCCACGAAGGTCGTGCTGGACCAGCCCCGCTCGGAGATCGCTCGCGTCAGGTCCTCCTCCTCGCGGGGCAGGTCCGCTCCCGCGAGGTAGGCGGAGGTGTGCGAGGCGATCGGCTCGTTCGGGGACAGTCCCGCCTGCGCCGCGGCCTCGCGTGCCAGTCCCTCGAACACGTCGAGCCCGCGCTTCATGCCCACGGTCTGCGGCGGCGCGCCGGGGCCGCGCACCTGCGCGAGCACCTTGCCGTCCGCGTCGACCAGCAGCACCGCGGTCTTGCTGTTCCCGCCGTCGATCGCGAGCACCCGGTCCGTCATCGGTGTCAGGCTCCCTTCACCCACGGCAGCAGGTCGCGGTTCTGCGCGATCAGCTCGTCGGCCAGCTGGTCCGCGATGGCGTGCCGGCCGATCAACGGGTGGGCGAGCAGTGCGTTGGCCACTCGGTCGCGACCACCGTGGATCGCGGCCTCCAGCGCCAGGTACTCGTACGCCGTCACGTGCGAGATCAGGCCCGAGATGGTGGGCTCGACCGGGCGCACCGGCAGCGGGGCGCCGCCCTTGGCGTCCACTGTGGACGAAACCTCGATGACGGCGTCGTCCGGCAGGAACGGCAGGGTGCCGTTGTTCTGGACGTTCACCACGTGCTTCTCGGCACCGGCGCCGCCCGTCAGCGCGTGCACGAGCTGCACCGCGGCCTCGGAGTAGTAGGCGCCACCGCGCTGCGAGAGCTGTTCCGGCTTCGTCACGACCGACGGGTCGCCGTAGATGTCCAGCAGCTCCTTTTCCACCGTGGCCACGACTTCGGCGCGCGGCGGTTCCTTGAGCTGCTTCTTCACCACCACGTCGTGGTTGTAGAAGTAGTTCAGGTAGTACGAGGGGACCATGTTCAGGCGCTGCATGAGGGCGGCGTCGATGCCGATGTGCTCGGCGAGGCCCTCCGCGTGCCGGGAAAGGAGCTCCGGCAGGCGGTCCACGCCGTCCACGTACACGCCGCGTTCCCACGTCAGGTGGTTCAGGCCGACGTGCTCCAGCTCCACAGTGGACGGATCGACGCCGAGCAGGCCGGAGGTCCAGCGCTGGAACGTGATCGCCACGTTGCACAGGCCGATCGCCTTGTGGCCGTGTTGCAGCAGAGCCCGCGTCACGATGCCGACCGGGTTCGTGAAGTTCACGATCCAGGTGTTCTCGCCGGCGATCGCGCGGACCTTGTCCGCGATGTCCAGGACGACCGGCACGGTCCGCAGGGCCTTGGCGAGGCCACCCGCGCCGGTCGTCTCCTGGCCGACGCACCCGCAGCTCAGCGGGAACGTCTCGTCGGAAGCACGGGCCGCCTGGCCGCCGACCCGCAGCTGGAGCAGCACCGCCGACGCGCCCTCGACACCCTGTTCCAGCGACGTGGTGGTGCGCACCCTCGCCGGGTGCCCGGCGTGTTGCAGCAACCGCCGGCAGAACGGGCCGATGATCGACAGGCGGTGCTCGTCCGGGTCGACGAGGACGATCTCGTCCACCGCGAGGCTGGTGCGACGGCCCGCAATGCCGTCGATCAGCTCCGGTGTGTAGGTGGACCCGCCACCGACGACGGTGAGTTTCATCCCTTGACTCCAGTGAACGTGATGCCCTTGACGAAGGACTTCTGGGCGAAGATGAAGAGGATGATCGCCGGGATCATCGTCAGGAACGTCACCGCCATTGCTGAGTTCCACTGCACGATGTGCATGCCCTTGAACGTCGCCAGTGCCAGCGACAACGTCCACTGCTCCTTCACCTCACCGGTGTAGAGCAACGGGCCGAAGTAGTCGTTCCAGGTGAACAGGAAGCAGAACAGCGCCGTGGCGGCGATGCCCGGCTTGGCCATCGGCACGATGATCCGCACCAGTGCCTGGAACTCCGAGCAGCCGTCCACCCTCGCGGCGTCCACATAGGACTGCGGGATGGTCAGCATGAACTGGCGCAGCAGGAAGATGCTGAACGCGTCGAAGAGGAAGTAGGGCGCGATCAACGGCACCAGCGTGCCGGTCAGGCCGAGCGACGACCACGTGTCGTACAGCGGCACGGCGACGACCTGCGGCGGCAGCATCATCGCGCCGATCACCAGCAGGAAGGCCACGTTCCGCCCGCGCCACTTGAGCTTCGCGAGCGCGTAGGCCGCCGGGATCGACGAGATCAGCATGCCCGCGGTGGCGAGCAGCGAGTACGTGAGGCTGTTGAAGAGGTACTGGAACAGCGGGGCCTTGTCGAAGACCCCGATGAAGTTGTTCCAGTGCCATTCCCGCGGCCACAGGTCCGAGGTGAACGCCTGGTCGTCCGACATCACCGCGGTGAGGAACACGAACAGCACGGGCGTCGCGAACATCAGGCCCAGGACGAGGCCGAGCGCGTGCGTGGCGACCCAGGTGAGGATTCCCCTGGTGTCACGGGGTTTCTTCGGCTGTTCCGGCTCGGTGGAGACGTCCACCGGTGGCTTGGTGAGCGTGGCGGTCATGCGCCCGGGCCCCCTTCCTCGGCGGCGGAACCCTTGCGCATCCGCTGCACCAGCACGATCGTCACGGCGAACGAGATGACGAACAGGACGGTCGCCATCGCGGCGGCGTAGCCCATGTCGAAGTACCGGAAGCCTTGTGTGTACAGGTAGACCGGGAACGTCAGCGTCGAGTTGTCCGGGAATCCGAGGTACTTCGTCGATCCCGTCGAGTCAGCTGATCCGGAACCCGCCGACCCCGCGACGACGGCTTGGGTGAACAGCTGCAGCGCGAGGATCACCGAGTTCACGATGCCGAAGAGCAGCACCGGGGAGATCGTCGGCAGCGTGACGTGCCACCACCGGCGGATCGGGCCGGCGCCGTCGAGCTCGGCCGCCTCGTACTGCTCCTGCGGCACGTCGAGGATCGCCGCCAGGATGATGATCATCAGGTCGCCGGAGATCCACAGCATGATCGCGGTGATGCCGGGCTTGGCCCACGACGGGTCGGAGAACCACAGCGGTGAGTCGAGACCGAACCAGCCGAGCACCGTGGCGAACGGGCCGCCGTTGGGGCGCAGCACCATGAAGAACACGAGCGTCGCGGCCACCGGCGGTGCCAGCGACGGGAGGTAGCAGAGCGTGCGGATCAGGCCGACGCCGGACTTGAGACGTGCGATGACGGACGCCACGCCCAGCGCGAACACGGTCCGCGCGAAGGTCAGCACGACGACGAACCACAGCGTGTTCTGGATCGCCTTGGTGAACAAGGGGTCCTTGAACATGAACGCGTAGTTGTCGAGGCCGGCGAACTCCGGAGCGTTGATCAGGTCGTACTTCGTGAACGAGAAGACGACCGTGGCGACCAGCGGGTAGCCGAAGAACAGGACGAAGCCGATGATGGCCGGGGTCATGAACCCGAGCACGGTGAGACGGTGGCGGGCACGTGCCCGCCCCCTACCGGGGGCGGGACGGGCGCCGAGCGTGGCGGTCATCGCGGGATTCCCTTACTTGCCGCTCTTGGCGACCTGGTCGTCGATGTTCTTGTCGACTTCCTTCAGGCCTGCCGCGAGGTCCGGCACCTTGCCCGAGGTGTAGGCCACCGCGAAGTCGGTCACGGCCTTGATGTGCGCGTCACCGATCGGGGTGACGGGGTTGCCCTTGAGCTTGTCGCTCTTGGCCAGGTCGATGAACGTCCTGAACTGCTCGTCGACCTCCAGCTTCGGGCTGTCCATCGCGGCCTTGGTGCTGGGCACGTTCTTGATGGCGTTGGACAGGCCGACGATCGTGTCGGTGTCGAACGAGAGGTGCTTGATCAGCTCCCACGCGGCGCCGGGGTGCTTGGCGCCCTTGGGAATGCCCATGATCGTGCCGGTGGTGAAGGCGGTGCCGTAGTCGGCGGGCTTCCAGGTCGGGAACGGGGCCGTGCCGAACTTGATCTGCGGCGCCTGGGCCTTGAGGAAGGCGGTGCGGTACTCGCCGTCCATCATGATCGCGATCTTGCCCTGGTGGAACGCGTGGTCGGCCGAGTACTCCTGGCCGAGACCGGCGCGGAAGCGCTCCAGCGCCTCGTAGCCGTAGAAGTCCACGAGCTTCTTCTGGAACGTCATCATCTCGGTGAAGCCGGGCGAGGTGGAGAGCGCCGACTTGCCGTCCGGCGTCGCCCACTCGGCACCGAACGACGGCGCGAGGATGGTCGGGCGGTTGGCGTAGAAGCCCATGGTGGGCAGGTAACCCGCGACCTCGATGTCGCCGTTCGGCGCCTTCTTGGTCAGCTTCTTGGTGTCCTCGAACAGCTCGTCGAGCGTCTTCGGCGGGGCCGAGATCCCGGCCTCCGACATCATGCCGGTGTTGTAGTACATGGCGTAGACGTCGGTGAGCATGGGCATCGCGCAGCGGTTGCCCTTGTACTCGGTGTAGTCCCGGACCGCCGGCGAGATCTGGCCGAGGTCGACCTTGTCGCGGTCGAGGTACGGCTTCAGCGGCTGGAACGCGCCGGAGGAGCAGAACTGGCCGATGTTGTCGGTGGTGAACGACAGCGCGACGTCAGGCGTGTTGCCCGACCGGATGCCCGCGGTGATCTTGTCGTCGTCCTGCGAGCCCTCGTGCTTGATCTCGATGTTCGGGAACTTCTTGTTGAACGTCTTGAGGGCCTTGGTGACCTCTTCGTACTCGCGGTCGGCGTAGTTGCTCCAGACCGTGAGGGTGATCTTGTCGTCCTTGCCAGGAGCAGCTGCGGCGTCGGAATTCGCGCCGCCACCCTTGCCCGCCGCGCATGCGGTGAGGGTCAGCGCTGTAGCCATTCCTGCGGCGACACAGAGCAAGGCAGCACGGGTGTGCTTGCGCATGTGCACTCCTTCTCGATCAACGTGGGGACCCGGCGACCACAGGGCCGCGGAATGGAGCCGTGGTGGCTGCCGGCAGGCCGAACACCTGCTCGCGTGCCACGGCCAGGGCCGAGTGCAGTGCGCCGCTGCGCACCGGTTTCCCGGTCACCAGAGCCAGCTGGACAGGTGTCCTCGGCACCACCAGTTGCCGCAGTTCCGCGGCAACGAGATCGTTCAGCGTGGTTCCGCCTGCCTGGGCGATGTCGCCGGACAGGAGGACGAGCTCCGGGTCGAGCACCGCGACGACGCCGGCCACGCCCGTGGCGATGCGCCTGGCGAGGTCGACCAGGAACTCCCGGCCCGCGGGCCCCGCGGCCAACGCCCTGCGCACGGCCCCGTGGCCGTTGCGCGCGGCGAGCCCGTGAGCCCTGGCGAGCTTGCAGATCGATGCGTTGCTGAGCAGCTCACCGAACGTGCCGCCGGAGCGGTCGGTGTCGGTGTCGGCCGATGCGCGGTCGGGGATCATCAGCCCGTCGATCTCGCCCGCGCCACCGGAAGCGCCGCGCAGCAGCACCCCGTTGATCACGACGGCGGCACCGACGAGGTCCGCGGGCCAGATGACGACGAAGTCGCGCACCTCGGTGGCCCGTCCGGCGACCATCTCCTCCAGCGCGACGAGGTTGACGTCGTTCTCGACGCTCACCGAGGTCGCGAGCTGCTCGGACAGCCGACCGGGCACGTCGAAACCGTTCCAGCCGGGCAGATGAGGTGCGTAGGCGAGCTCGCCGTTCGCGGGGTTCACCGCTCCCGGACAACCCACCACGACGTGCCGCAGCTGGTCGGGCTGCAGGCCTGCCTGCCCGCACGCCTTGCCGACCGCGCTCACGAACGCCTCGAGCACACCGTGTTTGGCGGGCATCGGCGCCTTGTGCTCGGTGAGCACGGTGCCGGAGATGTCCGCGATCGCGATGTCGACCGTCTCGGGGGTCAGGTCGATGGCCGCGATGTGCGCGAGGGCCCCGTTGACCGACCACAGCTGGGCACGCGGCCCGCGTCCACCGCCGCGCAGTCCGTTGCGGACCACGGTGTCGGCGGTTTCCAGCCGGGTGAGCAGCTGTGCGGTCGCCGGCTTGGAGAGGCCGATCAGACCTTCCAACTCCGACCTGGTCAGCGGCCCGTTGCGCAGCAGAGCCTCGATGGCTGCGCGGTCGTTGATCTCCCGCAGCAGTCGTGGGCTTCCGGCACGCATTAGGTCCGCTCCTGTCTGTTAACTTTCCAGACGATTTCGTGGAGACGGTAGTGACCTGGTTCACCGGGGTCAATCCCCGATATGGGTCCGTTACCTGACTTAGGTTCACCTAAGGCACCCTGGAACCATGACGGACGTGCGCCAGGAGTCGCTCGCATCACTGCTCGGAGGCCGCGGCGGCGCGCTTGACGCCTCGCTGCCGCCGCTGGCGTTCGTCGCGGGCTGGCTGCTGTGGAGCCACTCCATCGGCGCGGGTGCCGTCGCCGCCGTGCTGTGCGGCGTGGCGATCGGCGCGGTCCGCTTCGTGCGCGGCGAGAAACCGCGCGCGGTGGTGCTGTCCGTGCTGCTGGTGGTAGCGGCTTCGCTGGTCGCTTTGTACACCGGGCGCGTCGAGGACTTCTTCCTCGTCCAGTTGCTGTCCAACGTGGCCTCGGCCCTGGCGTGGGCGGGCTCGATCGCGGTGCGCTGGCCGTTGCTCGGCGTGGTGGTGGGGACCTTGCTGGGGCAGAAGACGCGGTGGCGGCGAGATCCTGCCCTTTTGCGCGCCTACTCAGTCGCGTCCTGGGCTTGGGTCGGTCAGTACGTGCTGCGGGTCGCCGTGTTCACGCCGTTGTGGCTCGATGCGCAGATCTTCTGGCTGGCTGGTCTGCGGGTCGCGTTGTCGTGGCCGTTGCAGATCGTCTGCGTCCTGGTGTCGGGGTGGTTGTTGCGACGCGCGCTGCCCGCTGGTCACCCTGGGTTCCGGCACCCTCTGACACTGAACCCGTAGGACGATGGCCTCGTGAAGCAGATCCCGATCCGCATGTTGAGCCAGGCTACCGCTGGCGTGGTCACGCCGCCGACGATCTCGGGTCCCATCCCGATGCCGCGTGCCAAGGCGGAGCCGGGTGAGCTGCTCTCGGCCATGCGCGACGAGGAACGCTGGTGACCTACCGCGACACGGCTGCGGTCGTGAAGCTGGTACGTGAGGTCCGCGAGACCGCGGTGTTGGTCCAGTAGCTGAACAACCGCACAGATCAGTCTCTGGTTGTCGTCCGCACTGATCGAGCTCGGCGGGATCCGGCACGAGGAACTCTTCGTCCATCAGGCGACCCTGCTGCGCGGTGGCGCCGGGACTGTCGGTGCCTGTTGGTACGTTCGCCCGCATGCGTGTTGCCAACGTCCAGCTCGACGTCGCCGATGTCGAGTACGCCCTTGGCAGGACCACGTTCGATCGTGGTGCCGCCTATGCGAGGCAGGGACACGTACAACGGCTCGTGTGGGATCGTGAGGAAATCGCCCTGCACGGGACCGTGCTCGGGCAGGGGGACGTCTATGAGACAACGGCGTACTCCGATCCTTTGCGCGGCAACCTCGTCGAGTTCGCGCAGGGCGAGTGCACCTGTCCGGTCGGGTTCAACTGCAAGCACGTGGCGGCACTGGTGGTGGCCGCCACACAGCCCTCGGACCGGCAAGGGAAAAAGCCTCCGAAGGCCACCTGGGACCGGTCGCTCGAGGCGTTGCTCGACACCGGACAGGT
>Ga0070710_10000086_pt1 | contig 41898 bp, 41 predicted proteins | sample LARL52metaG_FD_65454 | JGI IMG/M metagenome (GOLD analysis project Ga0070710, IMG submission 65454) | Corn, switchgrass and miscanthus rhizosphere microbial communities from Kellogg Biological Station, Michigan, USA - LAR L5-2 metaG | ecosystem: Host-associated > Plants > Roots > Rhizosphere ...
GTAGTGCAGCGTGTCGCAGATCGCGCCGACGATGCGGAGCGCCTTCTGCTCGTCGATGCTCTTGATCGCGCGGGCCTCCATCATCGGCGTCATCCCGTCCGCCCAGGTGATGCCCGCCTCACCGAACGCGGCGATCATGTTCAGATCGATGAAGTCCACGCCGAGCGGCCGGTCCCGCACGCCCGCGTCTTCCAGGTCGGCGAGCAGCGCGCGGGTGAACTTGGCCACCTGGCTGCGCGACGCGGGCCCGGCCGCGCCCTTGATCCAGGAATAGGAGTGCCGGACGTTGCCCGGCGGGATCCACGGGTTGTGCACCTTCAGGTGGATGCCGATGTCGCCCTGCTCGTAGACGATCGGCTCGCGCCCCTCGCACAGCACCACGTAACGCAGCCCCGGCTTGAGCCGGTTCCAGCCCGGCGTGTACGTCGAGGAGACGTACCGCATGTTCTCGTCGTACATCAGCAGCATCGCGCCGAGCCCGTGCCGCGCCATCGCCTCCCTGGCACGCGTGAGGCGCCACTCCCGCACCGCGGGCCAGTTGATGCCTTCTTTCCAGTCTGTGCTCAGGCCGCCGAACGCTTCTCTCACAGCATCTCTTCCTTTCGCGCGCGCCCGGCCGTGGCCGGTCAGGGGCCGCCGTCAGCGGGGATGACCGGCAGCAGCAGGAACGACTCGCGCCCGGGGCCGGCCCACAGGGTCTGCGAGCTGCCGGTCACCTCCGGTGGGCGGTCATCGGGGTCGTCGTGCAGGAACGGCCCACAGCCGGTCATCTCGTTCTTGAACGAGCCGAGCCGGGGCGAGTCCGGGTAGTGGACCTCCCAGTCCCTGCCCCGCACGGTGAGCGCGATCCGGTACCCGGCGGGGACGACCAAGCTGGTGGGCCAGATCTCCACGTCAGCCCGGTAGATCCCGCCCGGGACCAGCGGCTGGACCTCGTCGTGGACGTGGTAAGGCCGGTACTCGGTGGACAGTTCCAGATCCAGCTTGCGGTGGGAGACCCGCAGCCAGCCCTGGGCGACCGGGGTGTGCGGGTCGATCGCACCGGGGAACGTGACGTCGCTTCCATCCGGCGCCAGCACCCGCAGCACGCAGAACAGGTCCGCGTCGGCCATGGTGGACGATACGAACAGCCGGGCCGCCACCGGCCCGGTGATCTCGGTCTCGGCCGCCAGCGCCGGTCCGGTAAACGTGACCCCGGCCGAGTCCGCCCGGTACGCCACCCTGCTCGCGGCGCCCGGCGGCGCGGTACTCAGCCGGCTCCTGTCCGGCCACAGATAGAGCTTGGTCCAGCGGGTCCTGGCCAGCGGCCACCGTCGTTCGGCACGTTGAATGAAACCGCCGAGGGTGCGGACCTGTAGCTGGACCGCGGGCTGGTCCCGCCACCCGGAGTCGTCCCCGTGCAGGAAGCAGGCGAAGAACCGCTTCTGCAGGTCGACGCCGTAGTCGGTGTAGAAGTGCGTCCAGTGCTCGAGCCCGTGCACCTCCAGCCACTTGTGCGCCGAGGCGGCGCGGGTGAAGCCCTCGAAGTTGCCCCGGGTATGCAGGCCCTGGCCGCCCCAGTTGGCGGCGGTCAGCAGCGGCACGGTGATCCGGTCCCAGCGCGCGGACCTGTCGCGGTAGAACTCGCCGTCCAGTGGGTGCGCGGCGATCCGCTCACCGAACGGCACCCGCGCGGCCGCCAGTTCTTCTGCTGTACAGGTTTCCGGGCCTGCCACCGGCTCCCCGGTGACCGCGCTGCGCGGGCCGCCGATCCCGTGCTGCACCACGGTGACCTGCTTGTCGTACCAGTGACGGAAGAACGTGGACAGGATGCCGCCGTGGTGGGTCGCGTCCCGGTAGAAGTCCGCGGCGCCCTCCCAGACGCAGATCGCGGCCAGGTGCGGCGGCTGCAGGCCTGCCACGTGCCAGGCGTTCATCGCGTAGTAGGAGATGCCGTTGATGCCGACCTTGCCGGTGCTCCATGGCCGGGCGGCGGCCCACTCGACGCACTCGTAGAGGTCGCGGGCCTCGCGCGGGGAGAGCGGGTCGAGGAAGCCGGGGGAGCGGCCCGCGCCGCGGGAGTCGACCCGCACGCAGGCGTACCCGTCGGGGACCCACTTCTCCGGGTCCACGGTCTCCCAGTTCTGATACCGGTTGCTCGACCCGCGCGCGACGTCGGGGTGCCCGGCGACCATGTGCCGCCACTGGTCGGCGTAGCCCTCCTGGAACGCCAGGCCCTTGGCGTACGGGCCGTAGGTGAGGATCACCGGATGCTGCCCGGGCCCGTCGGGACGGAACACGTCGGCGCGGAGTACCAGCCCGTCGTCCGTTGTGATCGGAACGTCCCATTCGATCACCATGGCCGGACGATAGCAGCGCCCGGATGGCTGTAGCGGCGACAGGCACAAACGTTTGCTGGCTCGCAGCCAAGGGTGCGCCGCCGTGACTGCGACTGGGGCGGAATAGGGACGGAAGCGGCGAAGGTTAGCCTAAGAGAAAGAAATGGACCATTAACTTCTCGGGAACCTAGCATTTCGTTCTGATGACGTCGCGGTTGCGAGCCCGTCGGGGCGGGCGGCCATGCTGAGCGTCAAGTTCACATGGCTGGAGGCCGCGGTCGCCACGGCGCTGGTGCTGGCGGTGGCGGCCGCAGCGACGCTTGCCCGGCGGCGCTCAGGCTCAGCACGGCTCGCGGGTATCGCGGTGTTCGCCCGCGAGACGGGGATGCTGCTCGGCCTGTTCGCGCTCTGGACGTACGCCGGCAGCAAGTCCGAGGTGTCCCTGGCCGAGGCGATGCGCCGCGCGGCCTGGATCTGGCACGCCGAACGGGACGCCGGCCTGCCCAGCGAGGCGGCGCTGCAGCGGCTGTTCCTGCCGCATCCGCTGCTGGTGGAGGCGCTCAACTGGTACTACGCGGTGCTGCACTTCCCGGTGCTGATCGGCTGCCTGGTATGGCTGTTCGTGCAGCACCGCGGCGAGTACTGGCGGGTGCGCACCCTGGTGTTGCTGTTCACCGCCGTGTCCCTGCTGGTGCAGTTCATCCCGGTGGCGCCGCCCCGGTTGCTGCCGCTCACCGGGATGACCGATACCGGCCTGGCCTACGGGCAGTCGGTGTACGGGCCGCACGGCGGGATCGACGCGGACCAGCTTTCCGCGATGCCGTCCATCCACGTCGGCTGGGCGCTGCTGGCGGCCCTGGTGGTGGTGACCACGGCCCGTACCCGGTGGCGCTGGCTCGCGCTGGCCTACCCGGCGCTGACCAGCCTGGCGGTGGTGGTGACCGCCAACCACTTCTGGCTGGACGGGATCGCCGCCGCCGTGCTGCTCGCGCTGTCTATCGCGGCGCAGCGTACGGCCGGGCCCGCCCGCCGTGCGCTGGCGGCCCGGGTCCGTGCGGTGCCCCGGCCGGTGTTGGAGGACACCGCGGTCGCGGTGCCCGCGGGCGTGGCCGCGAACGGCGGTCGGCCGGGCCGCATCCCCTCGGCCGAGGCAGCAGCCCCGTACGGCCCTGCACGGGCGGGCGCCCAGGCGCATGCCCGCGCGGGGGGACCGGCGGGCCGTGCCCGGCGGCCGGTGGGCAGCCATGCGGCCAAGTCATCCGGCAGCGCGGGCAAGTCATCCGGCAGCGCGGGAAAGCCGTCCGTCAGCGCGGGCCCGGGGTCCCGGGGCTGCCCGGGCCGCCGGCCACAGTCCGGGCGCGCAGGGCAATCGCGCGAGCAGGACGGTCGGTGATCAGCAGGTCGACGTGGGGGCTGGCCAGCCAGTGCGCAAGCTCCCGGTCGGCGTTCACCGTCCACACCGCCGTCTTGATCCGCAACCGGCGGCACTCGGCCAGCACGCCGGTGCGGGCCAGTCGCCGGTGTACCGCCGCCCAGTCGGCGCCCGCGGCCAGGACCGGGTCCAACCGGGACGGCCCCGGCTCGTGGAGCCGCCGCACCGCGAACCTGGCCGCCTGCGCAACGTCACCACCGATGCTGATGCCGACGGGCACCGCCGGGAAGCGGCGCTTGAGCGCGGCGGCCTGTGCGCCCCCCTCCACGGTGACCAGCAGGCCGGCCGGCCCGAGGATCCCGGCCGCCGCCGCGACAATGTCCTCCGCGCAGTCCGGCTGCTTGATATCCAGGTGGGCCGCGGCCCGCCCGGCCAGCATCGGCAGCACGTCGGTCATCCGCGGCACCTGGTAACCGGCCAGCCGGCACAGTTGCGGGTAGCTCACCGCGCGGACCGCCCGGCCCCGGCCCGGCCGTGCCGGGTGGCAGGACACCAGCGTCCCGTCCGCCGTCCGCCTGACGTCGAACTCGACATACTCGGCGCCCGCCGCCAGCGCGCCGCGGTACGCCTCGTAGCTGCCCGCCGGGGCGAACTCGCTGCCGCCCCGGTGCGCCGAGATCGCTGTGGCCCCGCTCATGACGGTATTACCGGCCGGCGGGCAGGCCGAGGCCGAAGACGTCGTTGGCGTTGCGCCCGGCGATCAGCCCGGCGTCGCTGATCCCTGTGCCGGCCAACTGGTCCGCGAGCGGCCCGGCGGCCATGTCGAACGGGAAGTCGGTGCCGTACACGACGTGGTCCGCGCCGACGGTGTCGGCCAGGAACCGCAGCGGGCCCGGTGCGTGCGTCACCGTGTCGAACCAGAACCTGGACAGGTACGCCGACGGGGGATGCGCGCAGCCCTTCGCCTCGGGCCGGACCCGGTGCCCGTGGTCCAGCCTGCCGATCTGGTACGGCAGGTAGCCGCCGCCGTGGGTCAGCACGAGCCGCAGCGCGCCGAGTTCGTCCAGCGCCCCGCTGAAGATCAGCCTGGCCGCGCAGACCGTGGTGGCCAGCGGGTTGCCGATCAGGTTGGTCAGGTAGAAGTCCGCGAGCCCGGGGCGGGCGCCGACGTAGTACGGGTGCAGGATCAGCGGTACTCCGAGGTCCGCCGCGGCGGCGAGGACGGTGCGCGGGCCCGGGTCGTCCAGCGGGGTTCCGGCCACGTCCGGGCCGATCTCGGCGCCGCGCATGCCCAGGCCGGCGACGGCCCGGCGCAGTTCGGTGACCGCCGCCGATGGGTCCTGCATGGGCAGCGTGGCCACCGCGGTGATCCGGCCGCCCGACCCGGCGGCGAACGCGGCAAGCCCGTCGTTCACCGCCCGGCAGAACCCGGCCGCCTCGCTGGCGTCCGCCCAGTACATGAACAACTGCGGGGCGGCCGAGAGCACGGCATGGTCGATGCCGCGCTGGTCCATGGACTCCAGCCGCGCGGCGAGGTCGTAGAACACCGGGGGAACCGGCCAGCGGAACCCCTGCCGGTGGACCAGCCACTCCTGGCCAGCGTCACGCTCGGCCGTCATCCCGTCGAACCCTTGCTTGCGGCGGGCCGCCGCGAGGACGTCGATCGGCAGGAAGTGCGTATGGACATCCACGGTCAGCACGGCGGGTCAGCCCCCGGCCAGGCCGCGGAGCACGGCGTGCACGCAGGCCGTGTCGTCGCCGGCGTGCCCCTGGGCGATCGCTGCGGCGTAGAACGACGTCGCCAAGGTGAACAGCGGGGTGGGGGTCCCCGTCTCCCTGGCGAAGCCGGCGATGATCTGCAGGTCCTTGTCGAACACGGTGGTCGTCACGCCGGGGCGGCGGTAGTCGGCGGCGGCCATGGCCGGGCCGCGCACCTCGAACATGTCCGACGAGCCTGCCCCGTCGGCAACTGCGGTGAGCACCGCCGCCAGGTCGAGCCCGGCCCGTTCGGCGAGCACCAGGGCCTCGGCGGCGGCCACGTTGTGGATCGCGACCAGCAGGTTCGCGATGAACTTGACCGCCGACCCGTTGCCGAAATCACCCACGTCGTGGACGCCTCTGGTCATCGCCCGCAGCACGGGCAGCGCCAGGGCCTTGGCCGGCGCGGGGCCGCTCAGGTAGGCGACCACGTCCTTGGTCAGGGCCTGCCCGCCGGTCCCCGACAGCGGGCAGTCGAGCAGCACGATGTCCCGCCCGGCGAGCGCCTCGCGGGCCTGGTGCTTCACGGCGAGCGGCAGCGTCGAGGTCTCGATGACCACCAGGCCCGGCCGGGGGAGCGAGGCCAGCCCGGCCTTGCCCGTCGCGACGTCGAGCAGCGCCTGCGCGGTGGGCAGCGAGGTGACCACGACATCGCCGATCGCGGTGCCGGCCGGGCTAGTGGCCGCCTCGCCGCCCCGCCCGGTATGCGCGGCCAGCCGGGCGGCGTCGATGTCGTAACCGGCGACCTGCCAGCCAGCGGCGAGCAGGTGCGCGCTCAGTGCGGACCCCATCGTGCCAAGCCCGACGAAGCCCACGGCTGCAGTCGGCGATGTCACTGGCGCCTCCTTTAGCGGGTGAGAGCATTGCACCATGCTGGCAGCGGTCATCGAGCGGCCCGGCGCCGTGACGGTGCGGGAGGTCCCGGCGCCCCAGGCTGGCGGGCTTGCGCTGGTGCGGGTGGGCGTGGCCGGCATCTGCGGCACCGACCGCAAGCTCGCCGCCGGTGTGTTCCCCGTGACCGCGCCCCGGGTGCTCGGGCACGAGATGACCGGGTGGGTGGAGGTACCCGGTCCCGGGGGCGCCGTGCCCGCGGGCACCCGGGTCGTGGTGAACCCGGCCGCCTTCTGCGGCCTGTGCCGGGAGTGCCGCAGGGATCTGCCGCATCTGTGCGCCCGCGGCGGGCTGCTCGGCCGTGACCTCGATGGTTGCTTCGCCGAGTACGTGGCGGTACCGGAAACGCTGCTGCATCCGCTGCCCGCCGAGGTCACTGCGGACGAGGCCGCCCTGATCCAGGTGCTGTCCACCTGCGTGCACGCGCTGTCCGGGGTGACGGTGTCACCGGAGGCCAGCGCCGTCGTGACCGGCCTTGGCGTGGCCGGCCTGCTGCACGTGCAACTGCTGCGCGCCATGGGGGTGCGGGTGATCGTCGGGGTCACCCGCGCGGCATGGAAGCGTGACCTGGCGCTGGCCTGCGGTGCCAGCGCCGTGGTGGCCCCCGGCGACGCGGCGGCGGCGGTTGCCGGGGCGACCGGGGGACAGGGCGCGGACATCGTGATCGAGTGCGCCGGCACCGCCGCCACGCTGGCCCAGGCCATCCGGCTGGCCGGCCCCGGGGCGACCGTGGTCATGTTCGGCACGGTGCGCACCGCCGACGGGCTGCCGGCTTACGAGGGATATCTCAAGGAACTCACGATCCGCTGCCCGCGTGCGTCGAGGCCCAGAGACTTCGACACCGCGATCCGGCTCTGCGCGGAGCGCCGGCTCGACGTCACACCACTGGTCACCGGCAGGTTCCCGCTGCCCGAGGCTGCGCGGGCGCTGGCCGCGAGCGAGGACCCGGCGCAGCTCAAGGTCGTACTCGACGTGGCCGGCCCATGACTGGGCTCATCTCCAGCGCGGCGAACCCGGTGGTCAAGCGGATGCGGCTGCTCGGTGACCGCAAGCACCGGCGGCGTGAGGGCGCCTTCGTGGTCGAGGGCATCCAGCCGGTCTGGCAGGCCGTCGAGGCCGGCGCCGACGTGGAGGTCCTCGTGGTGGCGCCGGACCTGCTCGGCTCACCGGCCGCGGGCATGGTCGCCGCGCAGGAGGCCGCTGGGGTCAGGGTGGCCCGGCTGACCGGGGAACTGTTCGCCCGGGTCTCGGCGCGGGACGGCCCGTCCGGGCTGGCGGCGATCGTCCGCGGCCGGGTCCCGGGGCTGGCCAGCCTGCCGGTGACCCCGGGCGCGGTGTTCGTCGCCCTGCACGAGATCGGCAACCCGGGCAACCTGGGCACGATCATCAGGACCGCCGACGCGGCCGGGGGGGCCGGGGTGGTGCTGATCGGCGCGGCCGCCGACCCGTTCGACCCGGCGGCGGTCAAGGCGTCGATGGGCGCGCTGTTCGCGGTGCCGGTCGCCCGCGCCGCGGACCCGGCGGAGTTCTTCGCCTGGGCGGCGGGTTCCGCGGTCACCGTCATCACCACCTCGGCGAAGGCGCGGGCCAGCTTCTGGGAGGCCGGCTACCCCCGGCCCCTCGCCCTGCTGCTCGGGGCGGAAGGGGCCGGGCTGCCGGACGACGTGCTGGCCGCCGGTGATCTGCAGGTGCGGATCCCGATGACCGGCACGGCGGAGTCGCTGAACCTGGCCGTGGCCGCGGGCCTGTTGCTGTACCAGGCCCGCAGGCCGGACCTGCTCGCATGATCGTCAGCCGGCCGGCACGTCGCCGGTCTCCAGCAGCGTCTTGAGATCGGCCATCACGCGCGGCCAGCCCTGGCTGATCCCGGCCAGCACGCCGCTGCCGGCCTCGAAGCCGCCGTGCAGCACGGTCAGCTTGCACAGCGACCCCTGGTCCTCGATGTCGAAGGTGACCGTGGACCGGGGCTCACCGGCCCACGCCGCCCGGTCCTCTTCCTTGAAGTTGTAGTGGGCCGCCCACTCTTGGGTGAACGTGTGCCAGGTGTAGGCCAGCCGCCGGTACGGGTCGGCTTCCACGATCACCTGGGCCGGGTCGGCGATCCTGGTCCCGTCCGCGAGCGTGACCGTGAACACCGAACCGGTCTGCCAGTCCGACTCCAGGGCCATGCCGCCCCAGTAACGCGTGGTGAAGGCGGGCTCGGTCAGCGCCTGCCACAGTTGCTTGGGCGTCGTGCGGATATAGGTGGTGTAGACGAACTCGGGCTTGTCCATGGGAGTGTCCTCCAGGGCACGTTTCAGGTCTGACAGGGCGTCCACCCGCTGCTGGGGGTACTGGCCGATCCAGCGCTGGGCGATTTCGCTGATGGGCGCGGCGTTGAGGTAGTGGTATTTCTCCCGGCCGCGGCGAACCGTGGTCACCAGGTTGGCCTCTTCCAGGATCGCCAGGTGCTTGCTGACGGACTGCCTGGCCATGTCCAGGCACTCGGTCAGTTCGCGCAGCGTCTGGCCGTTGCGCTCGTTCAGGCTGTCCAGCAGGCGCCGGCGGCCGGGGTCGGCCAGCGCACGGAATACGTCGTCCAACGGGGATTCACCCCCGGGTGCTAGATGTCCTGGCCGTGGGGGAAGGGGAGGTACTGCCCGCCCTCCAGGCCGCTCTTGAGGCTGAGCAGGTGGTACGCCCACTTCGTGCTGCAGTGGTACATGAACTCGACCGGCTCCCGCCATCCTTCGTGGGAGAACAGCACCACGGTGCCGCCGTCGCCGGTGGGGCTGAGCCGGAAGTTCAGGTCGGTGCCGACCCACTCCTCCGGGCCCTGGACGCAGTGCAGCAGTACGTGGCTGCCGGGGGTCTGCTCGGCGACCTCGGCGATGAGGCCCGGTTCGGGCTCGCCGAAGAAGAACTCCAGTTTGCCGCCGGTGCCCTCCTCGCCGTCGGCGCGGGTCCACCAGCGGGCGAAGCCGTCCTTCGTGGTCAGGTCCTGGTACACCTGCTCCGGCGGTGCCGCGATCCGCACCCGGTGCCTGATGTCTGGCATGGCTGTGCTCCCTCAGTGACTCTTCTAATAGGCAGCCATCTGGCTGCATGTCAACAATAGGCAGCCGTTTGGCTGCATGTCAAGCGAAGCGCCGAACCGGCCGCGATGCGCGCTCGTAGCGGATCCCGGTAAGCTAGGTGCGCTCCCGGTGCTCCGAGCCGTTTCGCGGCGGCCCGTTGATGGCCGGTCAGGGCGGCGGAGTAGCTCAGTCAGGCAGAGCAAGCGGCTCATAATCGCTGTGTCGCCGGTTCAAGTCCGGCCTCCGCTACGCAATACCCCCGGTCCGACCGTGAACCGGGGACCTTCGCAAGAGAAAGGCACTCCCTCGTGGCTGCCACCGATGTGAGGCCCAAGATCACCCTGGCCTGCCAGGAGTGCAAGCACCGCAACTACATCACCAGAAAGAACCGGCGCAACGACCCGGACCGGATGGAACTGATGAAGTACTGCCCGAACTGCCGCTGCCACCGGCCGCACCGCGAGACACGCTAGCCGCGGTGGGCGTCAACGCCGACTACCTCGGCCGCACCTTCCCCGCCACAGAGCCCTACGAGGTGAGCCGGGTCAAGATCGCAGACTTCGCCGATGCGATCGGGGATCGCAATCCCCTGTATACCGATGCCGCCGCCGCGAAGGCGGCCGGCTACCCCGACGTGATCGCCCCGCCCACGTTCCCGATCGTGATCACCATGGCCGCGAGCCGGGCCGCGATCGGCGACCCGGGCCTCGGCATCAACTACGCCATGGTGGTCCACGGGGAGCAGCGGTTCACCTACTCCCGGCCGCTGCACGCCGGTGACGTGGTGGTCGCGCAGTCCACGATCTCGGGGATCCGCGAGGTCGGCAGCATGACCATGGTCACCACCCAGACCGATATCCGGACCCTGGACGGCGAACTGGTCTGCACCGGTTACGGCACCCTGGTGGAACGGGGGAGCGCATGACCAAGTTCGCGGACGTCACCGTCGGCGCGGAACTGCCGCCGGTGTCCTACCCGGTCAACCGGCTCAGCCTGGTGAAGTACTGCGGCGCATCCGGCGACTTCAACTTCATCCACTGGAACGAGCGGATCGCCCGCTCGGTCGGCCTGCCCAACGTGATCGCGCACGGCATGTTCACCATGGCGCAGGCGGGCCGGTACGTGACCGACTGGGCCGGCGACGCCGGTGCCGTGGTCGAGTTCGGGGTCAGGTTCTCCGCCATGGTGGTTGTCCCCGATGACGACACCGGGGCCTCCATCGAGGTCAGCGGCACGGTCGAGGAGAAGCTTGATGGCAACCTGGTGGCGGTGGCGCTGACCGCCCGGTCCGGCGACGCCAAAGTGCTGACCCGGGCGCGCGCGGTCGTGCGCCTGCCCTAGCCGCCATGGCGCAGCAGTCGCCCGGCTCCGTTCCGTTCGTGGCGCAGGTCCCGCTCGCCGGGCACACCACGCTGCGCCTGGGCGGCGCGGCGCGGCACTTCGCCGCGGCGGCCGACGATACCGAGCTCGTCGCCCAGGTCTGGGCCGCGGATGAGCGCGGCGAACCACTGCTCGTCCTCGGCGGCGGCAGCAATCTGGTGGTCGCGGACGAGGGCTTCCCCGGCACCGTGGTGCACGTCGCCACGCGGGGCATCCGCCACGAGACGGACGGGGACCGCGTCCTGCTGACCGTGGCCGCCGGCGAGGACTGGGACACGGTCGTCGCCGGGACGGTGGCCGACGGCCTGGCCGGCCTGGAGTGCCTGTCCGGTATCCCGGGGCTGGCAGGCGCGACGCCGATCCAGAACGTGGGCGCCTACGGCCAGGAGGTGGCCCAGACGCTGGTAGCGGTCCGCGGCTACGACCGGGAACGGGGCGAGGTGGTGGACCTCACCGCGGCCGACTGCGGGTTCGGCTACCGGACCAGCGCGTTCAAGCGGTCACTGCGCACCTGGGCTGGGGCCGGGCCCGGCGTGCACGGTGTGACCGGCCGTTTCGTGGTCCTCGGCGTCACCTTCCGGCTGGCGCGGTCGGCGCGGTCCGCACCGGTGCGCTACGCGGAACTGGCCCGCGCCCTCGGGGTATCCGGGGGCGGCCGCGCGCCGCTCGGCGAGGTCAGGTCCGCGGTGCTGGCACTGCGCCGGGGCAAGGGCATGGTGCTGGATGCCACCGACCCTGACACGCGTAGCGCAGGATCCTTCTTCACCAATCCGGTGCTTGGTCTCGCCGCATACGCGGAGCTGGAGCGGACCGTGGCGGCCCTGCTCGGCCCCGGCGTCCAGGTGCCGACGTTCCCGGCCGGCCCCGGCCAGGTCAAGGTGCCCGCGGCCTGGCTCATCGAGCGGGCCGGCTTCACCAAGGGCTACCCGGGCGGAGACGGCGCCCGGATATCCACCAAGCACACCCTGGCCCTGGTCAACCCCGGCGGGGCAACCGCCGCCAGCCTGCTGGCGCTGGCCAGGGAAATCGCCGACGGCGTCCGCAAGACGTTCGGCGTGGACCTGGCCGCCGAACCGGTGCTCGTCGGCGTGGATCTCTGACCGCCGCTCGCCGCTCGCCGCCGCCTTCGTCAGCTGAGTTGCTGGCCGCCGGCGGCCAGTTCCGTCCCGAGTGACGTCTGCTGGTAGAGGACGGTGTGGCGATGGCGCCGGCGGGTGATCAGCCGTGCGTCATGCAGGGCGGCCATGTGCTCGGACACGGTGCTGGGCGCTAGCTCGTGCCGCCGGGCCAGGACATGGGTGGACGCTGGTTCGGCGAGCGATTCCAGCAGTGCGGCCCGGGTCCGGCCGAGTAGCCGCCCGAGCGCTTCCGAATGGAGGGTGGGAGCTGGCTGCCAGAGTTCGGCGATTCCCCTTGCCGGGTAGACGAACGCTGGCTGTGCCGGTGGATCGATGATTGCTGTTAGACCGGGCCATGCGAACACGCTGGGCATGAGGAGCAGCCCGGTGCCCGCGAGCTGGTGCCGCTCGGTGCTGGGCACCTCGATCGTGAGGGTATTGCCGGTCCAGCGTGCCCGGGGATGCAGTTCACCGAGCACGCGTTCAAGCCCGTAGTCGCCCAGCATCTGCGTCCGGTACAGCATGTCGGCTTGAAGCAGGTCCCGCAGGCGTGGCCAGTGCGGTGCGATCAGCAGCTGCCAGCACCGTTCGAGCAGGTCGGCGAGCATGGCCCTGGTCGCCGTGGGGTCATCGAGCAGCCGCCAGGCCGCCTCAGGCGCGGCGTCCCCGGAACGTTGGGTCAGTGAACGCTTCACTTCCCGGGCCACCTGCTCTGGTGCCGTCTCGCGGACCTGGCGGAGCTGGTCGGCGATGTTGGTGCCGGGTCCGGCCGGGGCCGGGCTGAGGAAGTCTGGGGTCCATCCGGTTTGCGGTGACAGCACAAGCAGCGGCCACAGGTCCAGTTGCTCCAGGTCCGGCCGTACCGCCTCCAGCCAGGGCAGGTGATACCTGCGGCGCTGCGGTTCGAGCAGCACCCGCAGTGCCGCCATCGTCTCCCACACCGGTGAGATTGCGAACCGAACGCGCGCTGGGTCGTCCCGCCCAAAGACCAGGACCAGGCTCACGGTGACATCTCTCTAAGTTATTCGGCCTGTACCGAATCTCTAGTTCCCGATCATAGTGCCTGTCAGCGTGAAGCCCATGACCACATCGATCGCGCCCAGCCGTACCAACCCACATCCGGGCTCGTTGGCCGACCGGGCCAGGTACCGCGATGTACTGGGTGCTGCCGAGTTCCGGGCCATCTTCGCCGCCAGCATCGTGTCGATGCTCGGGAGCGTCGTGGCTGCGGTCGCCCTGACTGTGCTGGTCTACCAGCAGACCCGCTCCCCGGCGCTGGCGGCCTCGGTCATGGCGCTGTCCTTTCTGCCTTACCTGATCGGCGGTGCGCTCCTGGGCGCTGCCGCCGACCGGCTGCCTCCCCGCCGGGTGCTGGTCGCCTGCGACCTGGCCTGCGCGGTGCTCATCGGGTGCATGGTCATTCCCGGGATTCCACTGCTCATCATGCTCGCGCTGTTGTTCGGCTCTGGCCTGATCTCCGCTGTCTACCAGGGCGTCCGCGCGGCGGTGCTGCCCGACATGCTGCCACCCGGTTCCCCCTACGTCCTTGGCCGCTCGCTGATGCGGATGGTTGCCCAGTCGGCGCAGATCGTCGGGTACGGCGCGGGCGGGCTGCTGCTCGCGATCTTGTCACCGCGCGGCGCGCTCCTGGCGGACGCGCTGTCCTTCGCCGCTTCCGGCCTCGTCCTGCGGTTCGGCATTGCCCGGCGGCCCGCGCCTGCCACCCGCCACGGATCCATGGCACGCGACTCTCTCGCCGGGCTGCGCCAGGCGCTCAGCCACCGGCCGACCAGGCGCGTACTGCTCTTCGGCTGGCTCGTGCCCGCCTGCGCTATCGCGCCCGAGGCCCTGGCCGCCCCCTACGCCACCCATATCGGACAGCCCGCCCGGGCCGCAGGGTTCCTGCTGATGGCAATCCCGATCGGGACGGTGGCCGCCGATGTCATCGCCGCCCGGCTGCTCCCGTCCCGGCTGCAACGGCGCATCATCGTCCCGGCCGCCCTGCTTACCTGTGTCCCGCTGGCCGCCTTCGCCGCCAGTCCCGGCCTCGCCCTGGCCATGGGGCTCCTCGTCCTCGCCGGGCTTGGCAACGCCTGGACCGCCGGGATCGATGGCCTGCTCATCGACACCGCCCCACCCGGCTTGCGCAACCGCGCCCTCGCCCTGGGCGGTGCCGGAATCATGTTCATCCAAGGCGCAGGATTCGCGCTATGGGGCATCGCCGGGCAGTACATCCCCCTCACCGTCGTCATCCCTCTGGCCGCAGCCGCCGGTGCCATCGCGGTCGTCACGCTGCGGCCACACCGAGCGCTGCGGCCCCCGCCGCCACCTCCGCCCGCGTGAGGTGACGGTGGCGGCGCCCGCGGCGCGGGCCGGGACCAGGATTGCTAAGCGCCGCTGGCGAGGACGACCGCGAGTGTCGCCGCGATCAGAAACGGCCCGAACGGGATCTGTGTCTTGCGGCCGGCCCGGTGCGCCAGCACCAGCCCGAGGCCGGTCGCCGCGGCAAGCAGCCACGCGGCCGCCACCCCGGCCGCGAACGCGGTCGCGCCGAGCCAGCCCAGGTAGGCGCCGAGCGGCCCGGCCAGCTTCACGTCGCCCATGCCGATGCCCGCCGGCGACACCAGCAGGAGGACGCCGAAGAACGCCACCGCGGCCGCCATCCCGATCAGCGCGTGGACGAACCGGCCGGTGCCACCGGCCAGGAACGGCGCCGCCGCGCCGAGCAGCGCCAGGCTGACCGGATAGGCTGGCAGCGTCACCGCGTTGGGCAGCCGCGAGGTCCTGGCGTCGAAGAAGGCGAGCGGCACGCCCGCGGCGGCCAGCGCGCAGAACGCGGGGGCCTGCGGGGTCGCCCCGAACCGCACCGCGACCGCGGCCACTGTGGCGGCTGTGACCAGTGTGGCTGTTAGGACCCAGGTCCTGTTTTCAACCTGGGAAAAGGCCATGAATAGTCCCGTTTTTGTCTTGGCGCACGGGCTGCGAACGGTAGATATCGTTCTGTAGCTTATTAGGTGGATCTGGGTGGGCGCCGCCCGGCGACCAGGCCGGCCGGCGAGAGCGCCAGGGCTGGACTGAGCGCGCGTCACCCCGATCCGGGCGGGCAGGGAGGCACCATGCGGGGCCGGCGCAGCTTAGCGGTGTTATCAGCCGCGGGCACCCTTGCGGGCGCGGTCGCATGCGGCAGCGGGAACGCCGCCGTTTTCCAACCGGCCGGCTCCGTATCGCCGGCGCCGGTCCAGGCGCCGTTACCGGGGCCCGGGGGACAGCGCCTGGGCAGCTTCCGGTTCCCCAGTGACGTGTCCATCGACTTCACCGCCCCGGCACCGGCGAGCGCGGTCCAGCGGGCGGTCATCGCCGGGTACCAGGACTACGTCCTCTCGCTGTGGGCCGCGGTGCTCACCCACGGCAAGAACACCACCTACTTACGGCACGCCGGCGGCAACGCGGTGGGGTTCGTCCGCCGCGAGGCGGCCCGGTACGCATCGGCCGCGGTGACGGTCAAGGGAACGATCTCCTATACCGGCACCAGGATCTCCGGGGTCTACTTCGGCACCGGCGCCGACGTGCTCTCTTGCGTGGATGCCTCGGCGTTTCACCAGGTGAACGCGCAGACGGGGGCCACGGAGGGCCCGGCGCTGCCGGCCAGGCTGACCCGCTACCTGGAAAACGTGGCCGAGGGGCGCAACGGCGACGGCACCTGGTCGGTCACCCGCCTGGCCATCTACCCGGCAACGAGCACACAGGGGGCGATGTGCCGATGAGAACCCGCCTTCTCACCAGCATGGCGCTGCTCGCGGCGGTCGCCGCGCTGGCCGCACTGAGCCAGGGCACCCCGGCGCTAGCCCTGGGCGCCGCTCCGGCGGCGGGCGCCGCGCCCGCAGGCAGCGGCCCGGTGTACTCCCACTTCGCGTACTCGCAGGTGAGCGTCACCGGCGATACCAACCCCGGCGCCTTAGCCAGCCCGACCGCGTACACGCCCGCGCCCTGCTGGGTGGAGCCGCGCTTCACCGGCGCTAACTCCTACCACAAGGGCGACCCGCAGCCGAGCGCCACCGGGGACGCCGACTCCTACTGGTGGTGGTTCGTCGGCCAGGAGCCGGCCCTGGCCGGGGTGCTCGGGCGGATCTCGGGCCTCAAGCAGGCCGTGAACAAGGTGTTCAAGGCGCGCCAGGGCGGCAGCGGCTGGTGGTGGGTGCCGGGCTGGATCAACGGCGGCCTGAACGGTTACTCGTGTGCCTGGGGCCTGGTGCACATGCTCAACTTCAGCGCGCAGTACCTGGAGTACCTGCCGCCGCAGACCGGCGGCCCCGCCACCCCGGGCCACCCGATCGACGGGCGGATCCTGGCCGCGCTCGCCCGCGCGGAACTCGCCCTGCCCGCGATCAAGGTCTTCACCAACCCCGCGGTGGGCAAGCCCAGCGATGTCAACCTGCCCCTGTGGGTCTGGGTCGGCTACGCGGGCCCGGAGCGGCCCACCGACACCGCCAGCGTGCCACTGCCCGGCGGGGGCGCCCTGTCGGCCACGGTGACCACCTCGCCGCCGCAGGTGTCGGTCTCGGTGAACACCGCCGCGGCACACGTCTACAACAACTGCGGCGCTACCGGGAGTAGGTACAACGGCGACCCGGCCGCGGTCCCGCCGTGCGGGGTGACCTTCCTCGCCCCGTCCACCAACGGCCCCTACAAGCTCACCGTCACCGCACGGTGGACCGTCAGGTGGACCGACAGCGCGGGGGAAAGCGGCACGTTCCCCTCGCCGCCGTGGCCCGTTCCCGTGCAGGCCGGCAGCGCGACCGTGACCGTGCGGGAAATCCAGGCGATCAACTGAAATGACACCGGTCAGCGCGGCTGCGGTGGTGCGGGTGCGCAGATGAGAGGCGATATGCGAGGCAGGGGAGACGCAGACCATGTCGGGTGACCGAGGCACGCTGACCCGCGGAGCGCGGCCCGCGCGGGACAAGGCGCCGCGGCGGCCAACCGCGCCGGGCAGCCGTCGCCCGCCGCAGGTGGCGCGGGAGCGCAGGCCCGCTCTCGCCGCCCTCGCGTTACTCCTCATCGTCGGCGGGGCCCTCGGCGCGGCCTACCTGGTACTGCAGAACGGGCACCGGGTAGCGGCCATCGAGGTCACCCAGCAACTCGGCGCCGGGCAGCAGATACCCCTCGGCGCGCTGCGCGAGGTGGACATCGCGGTCACCGACGGCATCGGCTACGTGCCGTGGAGCGAGGCCGGCCAGGTCAGCCGGTTCTACGCGGCCAGCGCCATCCCGCCGGGCACCCTGCTCACCAGTTCGATGGTGGCCAAGGTCAACGGCCTGGCCAACGGCAAGTCGGTAGTCGGGCTGGCGCTCAAGGACGGGCAGCTTCCCGACGGGCTGCAAGCAGGCGACCACGTGAACCTCTACCAGGTCAGTGACGCCTCGCAGTCGTGCCCGGGCACGCCGGGCAGCCTGCTCGCCTCGAACGCGGTGGTGCTCGGGATCGGTGCCCCGCCCGCGGCCGCGAGCGCCTCCGCCGTCGACGTGCGGGTGGCCCTCGACCCGGCCGCGGCCGGCGCCGTCACCTGCAACGCGGCCAACAGCAACGTGGCGGTCGCGGTACTGCCGGGGTCGGCGACCGGCGGGACTGGCTAGCGATGGCCCTGATCGCGATCGCGGCCGACAAGGGAGCACCCGGGGTCACCACCGCGTGCCTGGCGATGACCCTGGTCTGGCCGCGGCCGGTGCTGCTGGCCGAATGCGACCCGGCCGGCGGTGACCTGGTCTACCGCCTGCCCGCCGCGCACGGCGGGCAACTGGACCCCGGGCGCGGGCTGCTCAGCCTGGCGGTCGCCGCCCGCCGGGGGCTGACGCCCGACCAGGTACTCGAGCACGCGCAGAAGCTGCAGGGCGGCCTCGACGTGCTGGTCGGCGTGGTCACCGCGGAGCAGGGCGCCGGGCTCGAGCCGCTATGGGGCCCGGTGGGTGCGGCGCTGGCCCGGTTGCCCGACTGCGACGTCATCGCCGACTGCGGCCGGATCGGCGCCGACGGCCCGCACTACGACCTGCTCGCCTACGCGTCCTCGGTGGTAGTGGTCACCCGCGCCTCCTTGGAAGAGGTGGTGCGGCTAAGGGAAAGGGTCGCGACGGTGACAAGCGCGCTCGCGCTGCGGCACCGGCAGGGCATCGGTGTCGGCGTGATGGTGGTCGCCGACCACCGCCGGTTCCACGCGGCGCTGACCGAGACCGGGCAGGCGCTCGGCCCCGGCGGCGCGGCGCGGATACTCGGCGGTCTCGCCTACGAGCCGAAGGCCGCCGAGGCGCTCGGCGGCGAGCAGCGCGGCCACCTCGGCCGGTCGCTGCTGCTGCGCACGGCCCGCGACCTGGCCGGGCGGCTGGCCCGCTCGCTCGCCCCGGACGTGGCCGCCCCGGCCGGACGGGGGTGACCACGTGGACCATGGCGTGGTCAAGCGGCTGCGCAGCCAGGTGGGGGACCGGCTGGCCGAGCAGCGCCGGCTCGACGGGGTGGCCGGCGTGCCGCCGATGTCCGCCGAGGACGAGCGGCAGTTCGCCCGGGCGCTGATCGTCGCGGCGCTGGAGGGTCACGCCCGGGCGGAGATCACCGCGGGCCGGGCGCCGCTCACCGCCCAGCAGGAGGAAGAACTCGCCACCGGCATCCACGCCGCGCTGTTCGGCGTCGGCAGGCTGCAGCCCCTGCTTGAGGACGACCGGGTCGAGAACATCGACGTCAACGGCTGCGACCGGGTGTTCCTCGGCCACGCGGACGGCCGCGAGGTGCTCGGTGAGCCCGTTGCCGAGAGCGACGCGGAACTGGTCGAACTGATCCAGGCGCTCGCCGCCTACTCCGGCCTGTCCAGCCGCCCGTTCGACGCGGCACACCCGCAACTGGACCTGCGGCTGCCGGACGGCTCCCGGCTGTCGGCGGTGATGGACGTGACGCTGCGGCCGGCCATCTCCATCCGCAGAGCCAGGCTGGGCAAGGTCTTCCTCGCCGACCTGGTCAGCAACGGCACGCTGCTGCCCGAGCTTGGCGGGTTCCTCACCGCGGCCGTGACCGCGCGGAAGAACATCATGATCGCCGGGGCGACCAACGCGGGCAAGACCACGCTGCTGCGGGCGCTGGCCAACCAGATACCGCCGGGCGAACGGCTCGTCACCGTGGAGCGCGCGCTCGAGCTTGGCCTCGACCAGTTCCCCGACCTGCACCCCAACGTGGTGGCCATGGAGGAACGGCTGCCGAACTCCGAGGGCCAGGGTGCGATCTCCATGGCCGAACTGGTCCGCCGCTCGCTGCGGATGAACCCGAGCCGGGTGATCGTCGGCGAGGTGCTCGGGGACGAGATCGTCACCATGCTGAACGCGATGACGCAGGGCAACGACGGCTCGCTGTCCACCATCCACGCCAACTCCTCGATGGAGGTGTTCAACCGCATCGCGACCTACGCCATCCAGGCGGCCGAGCGCCTCCCGGTGGAGGCCACGCACATGCTCATCGCCGGCGCCATCGACTTCGTGATCTTCATCGAGAAGCGCAACGACTACGGCAGGGGCGGGACCTTGCGCCGGTACGTCAGCAGCGTGCGGGAGATCACCGGCATCGACACCAGGGTGCTGTCCAGCGAGATCTTCGCGCCGGGCCCGGACGGCCGTGCCGTGCCGCACGCGCCCCCGTCCTGCCTGCCGCAGATGGCCGAACACGGCTACCAGCCGGTCGGGAGAGCCTGGTGACCCCGGTCCTGGCCGGCCCCGGCCTGCTCGCCATCGTGGCCGGCGCGGTGGCCGGAACCGGGTTGTTCCTGTTCGTCGTGGCCGTGCGCGGCCTCCCGCCCAGGCCGCCCGGCGGGACCGGCCGGCTGCGCCGCTGGGCCCGCGAGACCGGGCCCGCCCGCGCGGCCGCCGCCGTGCTGGCAGGCCTGGTGGTGCTGGTGGCGACCCGCTGGCTGGTGGCTGGTGTCGGAGCGGCCCTGCTCGTGCTGAGCTGGCGCGGCCTGTCCGGGGTGGCCGGGGAGCGGGCCGCGATGGCCCGGCTTGAGGCGCTCGCCACCTGGACCGAGTCGCTGCGGGACACGATCGCCGGCGCGGTCGGCCTGGAGCAGGCCATCCCCGCCTCGCTGCGCGCCGCGGCGCCCTCGCTGCGCGACCCGCTGGCGGCCCTGGTGGAGCGGCTGCACACTCGGGTGCCCATGCCTGAGGCGCTGCGCAGGTTCGCCGACGACCTCGCCGACCCGGGCGCCGACCTGATCATCGCCGCGCTGATGATCAACGCCCGGCTGCGCGGCCCGGGGCTGCGGGACTTGCTCGGCGCACTGTCCCGTTCGGTGCGGGAAGAGCTTGACGTGCGCCGCAAGGTGAACGCACAGCGCCGGTCCACCCGCCGCGGCGCCCAGATCGTGGTGGGCATCTCGGTGGGCCTGGCCCTGGGGCTGGCCCTGTTCAACCACGCCTACGTGCAGGTCTACGACAGCGTCAGCGGCCAGCTCGTGCTGTGCATCGTGGTGGCGCTGTACGCGGCCGGGGTGATGTGGATGCGGGCGCTGGCCAGGTTCCCGGTGCCGGAGCGGCTGCTGGCCGGCGACGAACCCGCGGCCACGCCGGAGATCCCGGAAGCGGTCGCGGCCTGGCAGGGAGGTACCTCATGACGGCGGCGTTGCTCGTGGGCAGCCTGGCGGGCCTGGGCCTGTTTCTGCTCGGCCTGGCGCTCCATCCGCCGCGGGCGCGGCTGGCCCGCCGCCTGGCCGCCTTCGACGCGGCGCGGCGCGGCGCGAACGGCCACTGGACGGGCGGCCACGACGCCCCGGCCGCCGACCCCCGCTGGCGCCTCGGCTCGTGGCTCGCGCGGCTGTGCGCCGAACAGGGGTGGGAGTTCTCCTCGCTGCGCAAGAACCTGTCCCTGGCCGGGGTCCCGTTCGAGATCTTCCTGGCCACCAAGGTGCTGCTCGCGGTGCTCGGCTTCGTCCTCGGCCCGACGCTCGGGCTGGTCGCCGGGCTGCTCGGGTTCCACATTTCCGTGTGGATCCAGGTCTGGCTCGGGTTGCTGCTGGGCGCGGTGTTCAGCTTCCTGCCCGACCTGGAGATCAAGCAGAAGGCCGCGAAGCGGCGGCGGGACTTCCGGCACGCGATCGGGTCGTTCCTCGACCTGTTCGCGATGAACCTGGCCGGGGGGCGCGGCGTGCCCGAGGCGCTGATGACAGCGAGCGACGCGGGCACCGGCTGGGCGTTCTGGCGGATCCGGGACGCGCTGGCCAGCGCCCGGATCACCGGCCAGACCCCCTGGCATGCGCTGGGCGCGCTGGGTGAGGAGGTCGGCATCGACGAGCTCCGCGACCTGTCCGCGGCGCTCAGCCTGGTCGCCGAGGACGGGGCCAAGGTACGCGAGTCACTGGTGGCGCGGGCCGAGAGCCTGCGCCGCAGGGAGCTGACCGACCTGGAGGGACAGGCGGGCGAGCGGTCCCAGTCGATGCTGGTCGCCCAGCTCATGCTGTGCGCCGGCTTCCTGCTGTTCCTGGTGTTCCCGGTGGTGGGGCTGCTGGGCGTCTGAGGCGGTGCGGCGAAGCGGTGGTGGCGGAGAGAAAGTTGGGAGAACGGCATGAACAACCCGGTGTCAGGCTACGTGCGGGCCTTCCTCGGCGTGCACCTCGCCGCGCTGCGCGCGGCATGGCGGGAGCAGGACCGCGGCGCCTCGGCGGTCGAACTCGCCGTGATCACCGCGATGATCCTCGTGGTGGCGGTCGTCCTGCTGGTGGCCATCCAGCACTTCGTCCGCGGCGCCGCGAAGCAGATCAAGGGCACGACCCCGTAGGGGCGGGACCAGTTGACCGCCCAGCGCCTGCAGCGCTGGTGGCGCGCGGCACTGGCCGACCGTGGCTCAAGCGCGGTCGAACTGGCCGTGCTGGCCCCCGCGCTGATGATGATCTGCATGCTCATCCTCCAGTTCGGCCTGTGGTTCAACGCACGGCAGACCGCACTGGCGGCGGCGCAGGCCGGGGCGGTGGTCGCCCGCCAGGAGGCGGCCAGCAAGCCGGGCACCTGGCAGGCCGACGCGCAGAGCACCGCCAGGCGGTACTACCAGAAGCTGAACAGCAAGCTGCTCAGGCAGGTCGACGCGACCACCGCCGCGGCGGCAGGGGGGAACGTCTACGTCACGGTGAGCGGCCGGGTCGCCGTCTCGGTGTTCCCGTTCTTCGGGCTGCACCTGACCGTGTCGGCGACCGCTGGCGGCCCGGTGGAGTGCTTCCGGCCCGCGGGCCAGGGCGGGGCGTGCTGATGCGCCGGAACGTGCCCGGCGCGCTGCGCCGCATCGGGCGGAGCGCGCCGCGGCGCCGCGGCTGGCGCGGCCAGCGTGGCTCGATCTCGGTCGAGCTTGCGGTGCTCGCGCCAGGGCTCGTCCTGCTGTTACTGCTGGTCGCGGCCGGTGCCCGGGTGGTGGAGGTACAGGGCCACATCGACGGCGCGGCCAGGGACGCCGCCCGGGCGGCCAGCGTCGCCCGGTCCTATGGCCAGGCCGTCACCTCGGCACGGCAGGCCGCCCAGGCCGACCTGGGCACCACGAGCCTGTGCGCACCTGGCACCGTCGCCGTCAAGGTGGCCGGTTACCCGGCGGTGCCGGTCATCACCACGGCCGGTGCCACGGTGACGGTCACCGTCACCTGCCAGGTGGGCATGAGCCCGTTCAAGGCGCTCGGCTTCGGGGCGACCAAGGGCTTCACCGGGCAGGCGGTGGCGCCGCTCGACCCCTTCATGTGCCGGGACGTGTTCCCATGCTGACGCGGCTTGCCGTGCCGGCGCGGGCCCGCGGCGAGCGGGGCTCGGTCTCCGTCTTCACCGCGGTGTTCGCGATCGCGGTGATCTTCCTGCTCGCGCTGATCCTCGACGGTGGCTCGGCGCTGAACGCGAAGGAGCGCGCCATGGACATAGCCGGCCAGGCGGCCCGCGCCGCCGCCGACACCATCGACCTCCAGACGCTGCGGGCCAGCGGCAGGGCGGTCATCGGGCCCGGTGCCTGCATCGCGGCGGACGGCCTGGTCCGCAGCTACGGGCAGGTGCTCTCGAACGGGCTGGACAAGGTCACCAGCACCAGCATGGTGCGCTGCAGCGCACCGCCGGGCGCCGAGCGGGCGACCGTCCTGGTCACCGTGTCCACCCGGCCCCTGATTCCCGGCGTCTTCGCCGGCTTCCACGAGTCCGCGCAGGCGACCGCCACTCCCGAGTGCGGGATCAACCAAGGAGCGTTGTGCTGATGGCCAGGCAAGACAGCAAGCCGGGCCGGGCACGTTCCGGATGGGACGTGCTCACGGGCCTGGGCGCCATGGTGGTGCTGTTCGTGCTCGTGGTCGGGCCCCCGGTGGCCCTGATCACCGTGTTCGGCCTGCCGGTGCCGCACGCCATGCCCTCGCCGGCCCTGCTCACCCACCGGCTCCAGTCCGCGGCCGTGCTGCGGGCCTGTTCCGTCGTGGTGTGGCTGGCCTGGCTGCAACTGGTGTGGTGCGTCATCGCCGAGGTGTCCGCCGCCGTGCGCAACGTCGGCATGCCGCGGCGGGTACCGCTGGCCGGCGGAATCCAGGCGCTGGTGCACCGCCTGGTCACCACCGCGCTGCTGGTGTCCACGGCCGCCGCGGCGGCGCCCGCGCTGGCACCGGCCGTCGCCCTGGCGGCCACCCCGCCCGCGGCGGCCGCCCAGGCCGGCGCGCCGGGCAGCGCCATTCCAGGCCAGCCGCTGCCACCGTCACTGCTGGTCGCCCCGGCGGCCAACGGGGGTGCGCACCGGCTGCTTGGCCCCTCGGACGTGAGCAGGGAGTTCCGGCCGGTCAACGGCGCCACCGGCGGCAACGGAACGCAGGCCACCGCCGCGAGCCCGGACGGCGGGCAGGATCGGTGGGCGCACCGCACAGAAAAGATCTACGTGGTGAAGCCGCCGGTGGGCCGGTTCCACGAGAGCCTGTGGGAGATCGCCGAGAACCACCTGGGCGACGGCAGGCGCTACCAGGAGATCTTCGAGCTGAACAAGGACCTGCCGCAGCCGGACGGTTCCATGCTCACGATCGCCAGCCTCATCCGTCCCGGCTGGGTGCTGCGCATGCCGCACGACGCCCACGGCCCGGGCATCGAGGAGGTTAAGGCCAGCCCACCGGCCAGGCATTCCGGCCGGCCGCGCGAGCCGCGGCCCGCCGCGCACCCGCCCGCGCCCGGCAAGCACGCCTCCTCGCCCGCCGCGGTGCCGCCGGCCGAGGTGCCACCGGCGGTGACCCCGCCCGCGCAGACCCCGCCGGCCGCGCGCACGCCCAGCGCGTCCGCTCCGGCCACGTCGGCCCCCGCTCCCGGCGGGCCGGCGCACGCCACGCCGCCCCCGAGCCCCGCGGCCGTCCCGGCGCCCGCCGCCAATAGCCGGGCTGCGACCAGCCAGCCCACATCCGGCCAGTCCGGCGCGGGCCGCGCCGCCCCCGCCCGGTCCGCGTCCGGGCAGTCCGCGCCAGGCCAGTCCGCGTCCGGGGAGTCCGCGCCAGGCCAGTCCGCGTCCGGACGGTCGGCGCCTGGGGAGTCCGCGCCCGCCCATGCCGGGCCGCGGTCCTACCCACTGGAACTCGCCGCCGCGGGGCTGCTTGCCGCGGGCGTGCTGGCCGCACTGGAGCGCCGCCGCCGCAAGCAGGCGCGGCGCAGGCCACCCGGCCGGCGGGTGGTGGCGCCGCCGCCGGACGCCGCGTGGGCAGAGGCGGCGCTGCGCCTGGGCGTGGACGAGAACTCCGCCCGGATGCTGGAGGCGGGCCTGCGTTACCTCAGCCGCGCGCTGCAACGGCAGGGGCAGATGCCGCCGACCGTGTTCGCCGCGCACATCGGCGATGACAACCTGGACCTGTGGGTCATCCCGCCCAGCGAGGACGTGCCCGCGCCCTGGTATGCGGTGGGCGACGGGCAGGTGTGGCGGCTGCCGCTGGCCGAGGTGGCCAACCTTGACGGCCACGGCACCGCCCTGTACCCGGGCCTGGTGACCATCGGCACCGATGCCACCGGCCGGGTGCTGGCGGACCTGGAGGCCGCGCGTGGCCCGATCGCCGTCACCGGCCCCGAGGACCTGGTCGCCGACGCGCTGTGCTCGATGGCCGCCGAACTGGCCACCAGCCCCTGGTCCGACACGATGCACCTGACGATCGTCGGAGCCGGTGAGGACCTGGCCGCGCTCGCGCCCGACCGGGTGCACCTGGCAGGCTCCCTGGCCAAGGCGCTGCCGCTGCTGGAGGCGCACGCCGCGGGCGTGGCGGATGCCCTGGCCGCCTCCGGAGCGCGGTCGGTGCTGGCCGGCCGGGCGGAGGGGCTCATCCCCGAGGCCTGGACCCCGCACTACCTGATCTCGCTGATTCCGCCGACGCCGCAGGAGGCCAGACGACTGGCCGCGCTCGCCCGGGAGGGCTCCTTCGCCGCCGGGTACCTGATCGCGGGCGAGACCCCCGCCGCCTCCTGGACCTGGGAGATCACCCCGGACGGACAGTTGCGGGCGCCCGAGCTTGGCCTGGACGTCGCGGCTCAGCTCATCCCGGCGCAGCAGCAGGCCGCGATGGCGGGCCTGTTCGACGCCGCGGACGACATCACGGGAGCGCTGATGTCCGCGCCGCCGGTGGACGCGGCACCGGCCCCGCACCTGGCCCCCGACGCCACGATGCCGGTCGAGGTCACCCTGCTTGGCCCGGTGTCCGTGCACGCCACCGGCGAGATCGAGCCCGGCATGCTGCCCCTGGCCACGGAGATCGTGGTCTACCTGGCGACCCACCCGGCGGGGGTACATCCAAACGTGCTGGCCAGGGCGATCTGGCCGCAGGGGGTGGCCGACGAGGCCAGGGACGACGTGCTGGACGAGGTCGCGTACTGGCTCGGCACCGACGGCATAGGCCGCCCGCACCTGGCCGCCGATGCCAGCGGCCGGCTGCGCCTCGGCTCCGGGGTCAAGGTGGACTGGCACGTGTTCCTCACCCTGGTGGCCCAGGCCGGCCAGGCGTCCGGGCCGGCCGGCAACAGCGGGCACTCGCCGGAGCAGGCCAAGCTGGCACAGGCGCTGAGCCTGGTCGAGGGCCATTTCCTGGCCGACTGTGGGCCGGGCGGCTACTCCTGGATCGTCACCGACGGGCTGGCGTACGAGGTGTCCGCGCGGGTCGCCGACGCCGCGCACCGCCTGTGCGAGCTGCTGCTGAACGACGGAGACTCCCGCGGCGCGATGGACGCGGTGCGCACCGGGCTGCGTATCGCGCCGGACGACGAACTGCTCTGGCGGGACCTGCTGACCGCCGCGCACGCCACCGGCCAGGAGAACCTGCTCTATGCCGCGGCGGGCGAGATCTGGACCCGCGCGTCCATCGACGGGCCCCCCGAGCTGACCACGGAAACCGAGGCACTCCTGGACGAACTGCTCCCCACCTGGCGCTGGACGCTTGCCTGACCTGCTGCTATGGAGGCATACGCGGGAAAGGCCCGGTGAGCCCGCCATGCCGCCTACCGTTATCCCATGACGATGCCTGCCTCACCGGTGGCGGCCGGGCAGCCTGCGGGCATGGCCAGGACAAGCGTGCTGGTCGTGGAGGACGACCTGGGGATCGCCACCCAGCTCGTCCGCGGGCTGCGCCGCGGCGGGTACGACGTGGATCACGTCACGACGGGGGGTGAGGCGCTGCGCCGGGGCGAGCCGGACGTGGTCCTGCTCGACCTTGGCCTGCCCGACACCGACGGGGTGGAGGTCTGCCGCCAGATGCGGGAGCGGTCGCGGGTGGCGATCATCGTGGTCACCGCGCGGGGGGAGGAGCCCGAGAGGGTGCTCGCCCTCGACGCCGGCGCGGACGACTACCTGGTCAAGCCGTTTGGCCTGGCCGAGCTGCTGGCCCGGATCCGGGCCGTGCTGCGCCGCGTGCACCCCGGTGGTGAACTGCTGAAGCACGGCCCGCTGACCGTGGACCTGCGGACCCGCAAGGTCACCGTGTCCGGCCGGGAGGTGGCTCTGACCCCCAAGGAGTTCGACATCCTGGAGTGCCTGGCCGCCGACCCGGGCCGGGTGCTCAGCCGCCAGCAGATCCTGGAGAGCGCGTGGGACGCCCACTGGTATGGGCCCACGAAGGTGCTTGACGTGCACGTGGGAGCGCTGCGCCGCAAGCTCGCGGTGCCCGGCCTGATCGAGACCGTTTACGGCAGGGGCTTCCGCCTCGGCGGTGCGTGATGGCCCGCCGGATAGCGCTCACCATGCTGTCCCTGGTCGGCGCCCTGCTGCTGGGTGCCGTCGTCCCGCTCGGCCTGATCACCACCGCCCGGGAGCGGGCCTCGTTCCGGCAGGACACGGTGCTGACCGCCCGCACGTTCGCGGCCATCGCGGAAGACGGCCTCACCGAGCCGGGCCGCAGCCCGGCCGTCGCCGCCTTCCTCGCCAAGGCCAGCAAGTCGGGTGAGGCCGGCTGGGTGTACAACACGGCCGGGCGGCTTGTCGCGCACAGCACGGAGGTGGCATCCCCCGGCGGGCTGCGCCTGCCCGCCGGGCCGGCCGCGCCGGTCCCGGCCATCATGCGCGCGGTCCAGCGCGGCGGCGGCGTCTCCATCACGGGGCCGCCGGGCCGGCTGCAGGTGGCCGTCGCGGTGGATACGGCCAACGGCCAGCCGCCGGCGGGGGTAGTGGTGCTCGCCCGGCCCACCGCCGAACTGGACGAGCGTCTCCGAGTGCTGTGGGCGGTACTCGCCGCGATCGCGGCCGGCGGGCTGGTCACCGGGGCGATCGCGGCCGTCTGGGTCGGGCGCTGGGCGGGCCGGCCGCTGTCGGCGCTGGACGCGGCCGCGCAGCGGCTGGGCGGCGGCGCGCTCGACACCAGGTCGGCCGAGCAGCAGGGGCCGCCCGAGGTACGCCGGCTGGCCAGCACGTTCAACACCATGGCCGGCCGGCTGGAGGCCCTGGTGCACGGCAACAGGGCCATGATGGCCGACGTCTCGCACCAGTTGCGCACCCCGCTGGCCGCGCTGCGGCTGCGGCTCGACCTGCTCGCGGCCGACGCCGACGAGGCCACCGTGGCGGAACTGGCCGGCGCGCAAGACGAGATCGCCCGGCTGTCCCGGCTGGTGGACGGGCTGCTTGAGGTCGCCAGGGCGGAGAGCGCGGTGACCGTGCCGGTGCCGGTGCAGGTGGCCGAGGTGGTCCGCGACCGGGTCGCGGCCTGGAGCCCGGTGGCGGAGGAACGTGCGGTCGGCCTGTCCGCCTCGGGGCCCGGCCAGATTCACGCCAGCCTGGGTGAGGGGCACCTGGAGCAGATCCTGGACAATCTGATCGCCAACGCCCTGGACGCGGTCCCTGCGGGCGGTCATGTCCGGGTCAGCGCCCGCCCCGGCGGGCGGGGCGCCCTGGTCGTGGTGGCCGACGACGGACCCGGCATGAGCCGGGCGCAGCAGGAGGCAGCGTTCCGCAGGTTCGCCAGCAACACCTCCGGCGGGACCGGGCTTGGCCTGGCCATCGTGCACCGGCTCGTCACCGCCAACGGCGGGTCCGCCGAACTGTCGGACAGCCCGGGCGGCGGCCTCACGGTCCTACTAGACCTGCCCGCCACACCGGCCGACCCGGCCGTCCTGGCGGCTGACGGGACGGGCCGGAAAGGCGACAATTCCTTACCAGTTCTGAACCATTGCTGAACAAGTTCCCGGCAAGCCATGGCGCAGGCTGGAAACCATGCGGGAGGAGTCGCAGTACTACCGCGGACCGGCCGGGTACCGCTATGCGGACGACGAGGAGTACTGGTACCGCGAGCGCCATGTTCCGGCCGGCTGGGAGTACTGGGACGACGAGGACACCGACACCCGCGCGGACAGCGCGACCGGTGGTGCTGGGGGAAACGAGCGGCTCACCGGCCTGACCGGCATGGTGCTGCTCGTACTGTTCGCCGCCGAGGGCTTCACCATCCTCGCCGTCCGCCAGATGCTCACTCTGCATTTCTTCCTCGGCATGCTGCTGATCGGCCCGGTACTGCTCAAGCTCTGCTCGACGATCTACCGGTTCACCAAGTACTACGCCGGGGACGCCGAATACCGGCGGAACGGCCCGCCAGCCCTGCCGCTGCGGGTGCTCGGGCCGCTGGTCATCCTCACCTCGCTCGCGGTGATCGGCACCGGCGTCATGCTCGCGCTCACCGGGCCGGACCCCAGCATCTGGCTGCTCGCGCACAAGGCGGCGTTCGTGCTGTGGTTCGGCGCCATGACCATCCACGTGCTCGCCTACGTCTGGCGGCTGCCCAGGCTGGTCGGCAGCGACCTGGCCCGCCGGGCGGGCTCCCGGGCGGACCAGGTCCTCGGCGGCCGGGCCGTGCGCTGGCTGCTGCTGACCGCGGCACTACTGACCGGGCTGCTGCTCGCCGTGATCACCGTTCATCTTGCCGGTCCCTGGACCGCCGTCCCCGGTTCGGGCCGGTGAAGGACCGGTCCCGGCCGCCCGCCAGCGGCCGGGACCGGCCCGCTCTCCCGGGTCGCCTTTTTGCCGCCAATTACGGTGCCGTAACTCGCCGCTTGGCATACGTTGTCGTGCAAATACGATGCGGCGTGCCCGGACTGCCCCCAGGGGCGGGCGTTCCCATCGGGGCGACCCACGGGGCAGGACGGTGCCATGGCTGTACCCAAGGACGCGGCCACCGTTGTGTCGGCGCTGCGGCTGGGCTGGTGCGTGGCCGAGGTACGGGGGCGAAACCGGCCCGATGCCCCGCCAGGCACGGGGGTGGAACCGCCCCGGACCGGCCACGCGCTGCCCCTCCAGACCGAGCGGACCCCGGCCGAACTGCGTATCGAGGCCCAGGCGCTGCTCATCGTGCTGACCGCCAAGCTCGACTTGGACGGCGATGGCAAGACGCACGCCAGCTACGCGCGCACGCTGGACGGCGATGCCCACCTGCTTGCGACGGCGCGGGGAAACGGCGATGCCACCGCGGCCGCGCAGCGGTGGGACGCGCTGGCCGAACTGATCTACAAGTTCGACGCGCACATCCAGGACACGCTGGGCGCGCGGTCGGACTCGCAGCTGTGCGGGTACCAGCTGGGCCGTGCCATGGCCGAGGCCTACTGGGCGCTGAACCCGGCGATACTTGCCGGGACCGACGACTCCTCCGCCTGGTGGTTCCTGCTGAGCGCGCCGCGCTGCCGCGAGATCGGCCGGCTCGCGGGCCGCCTGTCCCGCTACTTCCATCCGTATACCTCGGCGGCCATCGCGGGCTCCGCAATGGTCTGGAAGAACGTCGCGGCCGACCCGAACTGGCGCGAAGGCGCGGTTCCGGCCCTGTACCAGCAGATCCGCCGCTGGTACGAACTCACCATCGTGGCCGAGGATCCGACGACGCTGATCGGGCCCTACGCGCTGCTGCGGAACTTCCGCATGGTCGCGCGGGTGGTACGGGCGTTCTGGATCCAGTTCGTCCTCATCGGCCTCGGGGCCGCCGCCCTGATCGCGTTCGCCGACCTGCTGGCCAGCCCCCAGGGCAGCTCGTGGGCCAAGGGCCTGCTGGCCACCGCCGGGATCACCGGGTTCTCCGTTGCCGGGCTGTCGGCCAAGCTGAAGAACCAGGCGCAGGCGCTGCTGCTGCGGCTTCGCCAGGACGCCTACACCGACCTGATCGCCGTCGACATCACCACCGCGCCACCGCAGCCCAAGGCCGTGCCGCTGGTGCCGTCCAGGCGCCGGGCGCAGGTGGCCAAGATGGCGCGCCAGCGGTCGATCACCCCGGTCACGCCCAACTGAGCCGGGCGGGCTGCCCCCCCAACCAGGTATCGATGCCCGCAAGCAGGCGCGTCGCGGTGGCAGGCGGGGCGGCCGAGCCGCGCACCGACATCGCGGCGAGCCCGGCCAGTTCCGCGTCGCTCAGCCCGTGCACGAGCCTGGCCAGTTCGTACTGCGCGGTCAGCCGCGAGCCGAACAGCAGCGGATCGTCAGCGCCAAGCGCCACCGGCACCCCGGCGTCGAGCAGGGCGGGAAGCGGGACGTCGGCGGGCCGGGCAGCGACCCCGAGCGCGACGTTGGAGGCGGGACAGACCTCGCAGGTGATCCCGCCAGCCGCCAGGCGCTTGGTGAGATCGGGGTCTGCCGCGGCGGCCACGCCGTGGCCGATGCGGTGCGCGCCGAGCGCGTCCAGGCAGGCGCGGACGCTGTCCGGGCCGGCTAGTTCGCCACCGTGCGGGGCCAGCAGCAGGCCCGCGCGGCCGGCGATGCGGAACGCGGGCGCGAAGTCAGCGGCCGCGCCGCGCCGCTCGTCGTTGCTCAGGCCGAACCCGGTCACACCCCGCCCGGCGTACTGCGCGGCGAGCCGGGCGAGCGTGCGTGCTTCCAGCGGGTGCTTGGTGCGGTTCGCCGCGATGATCACGCCGATTCCCACGCCGGTCGCGGCCTGCGCGGCCGCCGCCGCTTCGAGCACAAGCTCCACGGTGGGGGTGAGGCCGCCGAAGCGCGCCGCATACCCGGAGGGGTCCACCTGGATCTCCAGCCAGCCCGACCCTTCCGCGCGTTCGTCCGCCGCGGTCTCGGCCAGCAGGCGGAACACGTCGGCGGGCTCGCGGAGTACCGAGCGGGCGATGTCGTAGAGCCGCTGGAACCTGAACCAGCCCCGCTCGTCGGTGCCGCTCAACTGCGGCGGCCAGCCGGCGGCCAGGGCATCCGGCAGGTGCACCCGGCGCTCACGAGCCAGCTCGACGAGCGTGGCGTGCCGCATGGCGCCGGTGAAGTGCAGGTGCAGGTGCGCCTTGGGGAGTGCGGCGAGCGGCCGTGCCATCCCGGAAGGGGTTACTTCGCCTGCGCGAGCAGCTTGTGCATCCTGGCGAGCCCTTCCTCCAGGTCGGCGTCACCGAGCGCGCACGACAGCCGGAAGTAACCGGGGGTCCCGAAGGCCTCGCCCGGCACCACGGCCACGTCGGCGTGCTCGAGTATGACCTCGGCCAGTTCCGTGGTACTACCTGGCCTGGCGCCGGCCAGTTCCTTGCCCAGCACGCCCTTGACCGAGGGGTAGCAGTAGAACGCACCTTCTGGCAGGGGGCACATCACCCCGGGCATTTCGTTCAGCAGCGCTGTCATCGTCAGCCGCCGCCGGTCGAATGCCTGGCGCATCACCTCAGCCGCCGACAGGTCCCCGCTGACCGCGGCGAGCGCGGCGGCCTGGGCGACGTTGCAGACGTTGGAGGTCGCGTGCGACTGGAGGTTCGCGGCCGCCTTGACGACGTCGGCCGGGCCGATCATCCAGCCGACCCGCCATCCGGTCATCGCGTAGGTCTTGGCCACCCCGTTGAGCACCACGCACGTGTCCGCCAGTTCCGGCGCCACAACCGGCATGGACACGAACCTGGCGGTGCCGTAGACGAGGTGCTCGTAGATCTCGTCGGTGAGCACCCACAGCCCTCGGTCCGCCGCCCACCGGCCGATCTCGGCGACCTGATCCGGCGGGTAGACCGCGCCGGTGGGGTTGGACGGGGACACGAAGAGCAGCGCCTTGGTGCGCGGCGTGCAGGCCGCCTCCAGGTCGGCGACCGACACGCAGTACCCGGACCGCTCGTCGGTCAGCACCGGCACCGCGACGCCCCCGGCGAGCGAGATGGCCTCGGGGTAGGTGGTCCAGTAGGGGGTGGGCAGCAGCACCTCGTCACCGGGGTCGAGCAGCGTGGCGAATGCCTCGAACACCGCTTGTTTGCCGCCATTAGTGATCAGCACCTGGCTCGCGGCGACCCGGTAACCGGAGTCGCGCGCCGTCTTAGCGGCGACCGCCTCGCGCAGCTCAGGCAGCCCCGGCGTGGGGGAGTACTTGTGGAACCTGGGCTCCGCGCAGGCACGCTGCGCCACCGCCACGATGTAGTCAGGGGTGGGGAAGTCCGGTTCCCCAGCGCCGAAGCCGATCACCGGCCGCCCCGCCGCCTTGAGGGCTTTCGCCTTGGCATCCACGGCGAGGGTGGCGGATTCGGTAATGGCGCTGACACGTTCGGAAATACGGCGGTGGACGGCAGTCATGAGGCCATCCTGTCATCATCGCGACCGTACCCGGGCCGGCATGCCACCGGCGGGTTCGACGGCAGCGCTCCGGGCAACTACACTTCTCGCATTGGTGGCGGTTCAGCTGCGGACCTCGTGCGCCCGAAAGGGGGTCACGGGGACCGTCCGCCGGGCCCTCGCCAGCGGTGGCACGGTCGGCGTTCACGGCCGCGACCATCACAGGGCAGTAGCTCAATTGGCTAGAGTCCCGGTCTCCAAAACCGGTGGTTGGGGGTTCGAGTCCCTCCTGCCCTGCGAGCACGGACCGCGACTTGCGGGCCTGCTGCATGAGCGAGTGACGTTGTTCAGGTGAGGACATGGCGACTCAGCTGCAAGAGAAGCGGGACAAGCCCGGCCCGTCGAAACGGGACCGGACGAGTCCGGCGCTCTTCCTGCGGCAGATCATGTCGGAACTGCGCAAGGTCATCTGGCCGACCCGCCGGGAACTGCGCACGTACACGATCGTGGCCATGATGTTCATACTCGTGATGGTCGTCATCGTGACCAGCCTGGACTACGGGTTCACCAAGTTGGTGTTCTGGGCCTTCGGCTGAGCCGGCGCCGGCGCGGGCGCGCCGGAGGGCTGGCCTGGCTGGAGGGTCACGTACCGGCGGCTGGTGGCCTGCGCACCTGGCTCTATGGCGGTGCCGGGGGAATAACAAGGCCTGGATAACGGTGCCGCGCAGCGTTAGGGCGCTGGTGCCGTCAGGAGAGCGGAGAAGAGGGATCGTGTCCGAGTCCCGGGTCCGTGTCGATCACGAGACGGAAGAAGCCCCGGTCAACGACGGCGAGGTTGGTGAGGCCGACGTGGTCGGTGAGTTCGACGAGCCTGAAGAGCCCGGTGCGTCCGGTGAGCTCGGCGAGGCCGGCGAGGCCGGCGACGGTGCTGCCGACGCTGCTGCCACTGCCGACGACCCGACCGCCGTGGCTGACGACCCGGCCGCCGTGGCTGACGACGTGGAGGCCGTGGCCGGCGACGACGAGCAGGCTGCCGACGGTGCGGACGAGCCGGACCCGGTCGCCCAGTACACCGACGAGCTGAGGCGGCTGCCCGGTGAGTGGTACGTGGTCCACTCCTACGCCGGCTACGAGAACCGGGTGAAGGCCAACCTGGAGAGCCGCACACAGTCGCTGAACATGGAGGACTACATCTTCCAGATCGAGGTCCCCGTACACCAGGTGATCGAGATCAAGGGCGGCAAGCGGCAGCAGGTCTCGGAGAAGGTGCTGCCCGGCTACATCCTGGTCCGGATGGACCTCACCGACGAATCCTGGGCCGTGGTCCGCAACACCCCGGGGGTCACCGGCTTCGTCGGCCTGTCGAGCCGGCCCTCGCCGCTGTCCCTCGGCGAAGTCGCGTCACTGCTCGCGCCCGAGCCGGAGGAGACCGCGGCCAAGGCCGAAGTCACCCGGGCCGCCGTGGAATTTGCCGTCGGCGAATCCGTTACCGTAATGGACGGCCCGTTCGCGACGCTCCCGGCTACCGTGAACGAGATCAACGCCGACACCCAGAAGCTCAAGGTGCTGGTGTCGATCTTCGGCCGGGAGACGCCGGTCGAGCTTTCCTTCGACCAGGTCTCCAAGATCTAACCCCAGGCACGAATGAGTAGGACATAGCTGATGGCGGCTCCGAGGAAGAAGAAGATCGCTGCGGTGGTCAAGGTGCAGCTCAACGCGGGCGCGGCTACCCCCGCCCCGCCGGTGGGCACGGCACTGGGCCCGCACGGCGTCAACATCATGGACTTCTGCAAGCAGTACAACGCGGCGACGGAGTCCCAGCGCGGCAATGTCATCCCGGTGGAGATCACGATCTACGAGGACAGGTCGTTTTCTTTCATTACGAAGACCCCGCCTGCCCCCGAACTGATCAAGAAGGCCGCCGGGGTGGCCAAGGGCAGCGCCACCCCGCACACCGCCAAGGTCGGCTCGATCACCGCCGCGCAGGTGCGCGAGATCGCGCAGACCAAGATGCCCGACCTCAACGCGACCTCGATGGAAGCAGCAGAGAAGATCATCGCCGGGACCGCCCGGTCGATGGGGATCACCGTTCGGGGCTGATCACCCTCCTTGTGGCAGGGCCTGCGCTGGCCCACTGACCACAACCTCCGTTTCGTGAAGGAGACACCATGCAGCGCAGCAAGGCATACCGCGCCGCCGCCGAGAAGATCGACCGCGACAAGCTCTACAGCCCCGCCGAGGCGGTGGCACTGGCCAGGGAGACCTCGCCGGCCAAGTTCGACCCCACCGTGGAGGTCGCGCTGCGGCTCGGCGTGGACCCGCGCAAGGCCGACCAGATGGTCCGCGGTACGGTCAACCTCCCCCACGGCACCGGCAAGACAGCCCGGGTGCTCGCGTTCGCCACCGGCGACCGCGCCGAGGAGGCGCGGGCGGCAGGCGCCGACTACGTCGGGTCCGATGACCTGATCGAGCGGATCCAGGGCGGCTTCCTCGACTTCGACGCCGTGGTGGCCACGCCGGACCTGATGGGCAAGGTCGGCCGGCTCGGCCGCATCCTCGGCCCGCGTGGTCTCATGCCCAACCCCAAGACCGGCACGGTCACCCCCGACGTGGCCAAGGCCGTCACCGACATCAAGGGCGGCAAGATCGAGTTCCGCGTGGACCGGCACGGCAACCTGCACTTCATCATCGGCAAGGCCTCGTTCCCCGACGCCGCGCTGCTGGAGAACTACGCGGCCGCGGTCGACGAGATCATGCGGCTCAAGCCGTCCGCGGCCAAGGGCCGGTACCTCAGGAAGGCCGCCATCACCACCACGATGGGCCCGAGCATCCCGGTCGACCCGGCCAAGACCCGCGGCCTGACCGAGGAACTGGAAGCAGCCACCGGCTGACCGCGGCCGCCCAGGCCCCCGCCCCTACGCCAGGCCCGACGCTCTCGGCTGACCCCGGGTCGCCGTTTGTGGTCATTGGCGCCAACGCCCACACAAGAATGTTGTGGTTGCGCCAACCATGACAAACGCGGCGCGATTTGGCCGGGCGGGCCAGCGCCGCTACCCTTAAACCAAGCCAAAGACCGTCGGCTGTCGCCGTGCGCCCAGCGCACGGCGGCCGAAGGGCCCGCGAGAGCGGGCGGCCCGCGCAGGTGACCGAGCTGAACCGTCCCGGTGTACGTACCGGGCGGTGTTCACGCCCTGGTGCGCCGCGCCGGGGCGTTCGCCTTTGCCGGGCTCCTTCACCGGCGGCACGCAAGCCGAAACCGAAGGAGGCCCATGGCGAATGCGGAGAAGGTGGCCGCGGTCGCTGAGCTGAAGGAGCGGTTCGAGACCTCGAACGGGGCCGTGCTGGCCAACTACCGTGGCCTGACCGTTGCCCAGCTCGCTGAGCTGCGCCGCGCCCTCAACGGGCACGCCAGCTTCGCGGTGGTCAAGAACACCCTGACGAAGATCGCTGCCACCGAGGCGGGGGTCGCCGACCAGCTCGGCGACCTGCTCACCGGCCCGTCGGCGATCGCTTTCGTCAAGGGCGACGTGGTCGAGGCGGCCAAGGGCCTGCGCGACTTCGCCAAGGCCAACCCGGCGCTGGAGATCAAGGGCGGGATCATCGACGGCAAGTCGATGACGCCGTCCGAGATCAACAGGCTGGCCGACCTCGAGTCGCGCGACGTGCTCCTGGCGATGCTGGCCGGCGCCATGAAGGCGTCGATGGCGCGCGCCGCGGCCACGATGGCCGCGCTGCCCACGCAGATGGCCAGGCTGGCCGCTGCCCTGGAGGCCAAGCGGGCCGCCGAGGCGCCCGCCGAAGCCGAGGCGCCAGCCGCCGAGGCAGCGCCCGCCGAGGCGGCGCCCGCCACCGAAACAGACGAATCCAACACCAACGAAGACGCCGCGGCAGATGTCGCCGCGCAGGCGACGACTGAAGACGCAACGGAGGACTGACCACCATGGCGAAGATGAGCACCGACGAACTGCTCGACGCGTTCAAGGAGATGACGCTCCTCGAGCTGTCCGACTTCGTGAAGCAGTTCGAGGAGACCTTCGACGTGAAGGCCGCGGCCCCGGTCGCGGTGGCCCAGGCTGCCGCCCCGGGCGGCGCAGGCCCGGCCGAAGAGGTCGAGGAGAAGGACGAGTTCGACGTCATCCTGGAGGCGGCGGGCGACAAGAAGATCCAGGTCATCAAGGAAGTCCGGTCGCTGACCAGTCTTGGCCTCAAGGAGGCCAAGGACCTGGTGGACGGCGCGCCGAACCCCGTACTCGAGCGGGTGAACAAGGAGTCCGCCGACAAGGCCAAGGCAGCCCTGGAGGGCGCGGGCGCGACGGTCACCGTCAAGTAGCGCGACAGTGGCGGCCAGCGGGCCGCCGAACGGGTGCCCGGCCGGCGACGTATCGCTGGCCGGGCATCTGCTAACTCGGAGCATCCCGTCCGCCTCCTGCGGGTCGGGCGGGCGGCTTCCCCCGGGGAGCGGGTACTCTTACCCATGAGGGATGGACTCCACACCAAGCTCCTGATGTGGCGTTCGTCACGTCAAATCAGATGGCCTTGCCCGGCCGTCTGGACTTGACGTTTCGCCCAGAACCAGCCATGCTGCGGAGAACCGTGAACCTCAAGGTGACATACACTTGACGAGCAGTGTAGCTAGCGATTACACTGCTAATTTGCGCTGCACTCTGACGTCCTCGACATACCCGAACCAATCGTGGCGTGTGTCCGAAGGGCGTTTTGCGTGCGTGCGGTGAAAGTTCGCGTGAACTCTGGAAGGACCCCTGTTGGCAGCATCGCGCAGCGCCTCGGCTACCGCTTCCACCACTCGTCGTATCTCATTCGCCCGGATCAAGGAACCCCTCGAGGTTCCCGGCCTTCTTGCCCTGCAGACCGAGTCGTTTGACTGGCTGCTTGGGAACGAGCGCTGGCTCGGCCGCATTGACACGGCCAAGAAGGCAGGTGACAAGGACGTTCCTGAGCAGTCGGGGCTTGAGGAGATCTTCGAGGAGATCAGCCCGATCGAAGACTTCACCGGAACCATGTCGCTGTCGTTCCGTGATCACCGCTTCGAGCCGCCCAAGTACTCCGTGGAGGAGTGCAAGGACAAGGACATGACCTACTCCGCCCCGATGTTCGTGACGGCGGAGTTCATCAACAACTCGACGGGTGAGATCAAGAGCCAGACCGTGTTCATGGGGGATTTCCCGCTGATGACCCCCAAGGGCACCTTCATCATCAACGGCACCGAGCGCGTGGTCGTCTCGCAACTGGTCCGCTCGCCCGGCGTCTACTTCGACCGCCAGGTGGACAAGACCTCCGACAAGGACGTCTACAGCTGCAAGGTGATCCCCTCGCGCGGTGCGTGGCTCGAGTTTGAGATCGACAAGCGGGACAGCGTGGGCGTGCGGATCGACCGCAAGCGCAAGCAGAGCGTCACCGTGCTGCTGAAGGCGCTGGGCTGGGACGAGCAGCGGATCCGCGAGCGCTTCGGCGAGTACGAGTCGATGCTGGCCACCCTGGACAAGGACCACACCACCTCGCAGGACGACGCACTGCTCGACATCTACCGCAAGCTGCGCCCGGGTGAGCCGCCGACCAGGGAGTCCGCGCAGGCGCTGCTGGAGAACCTGTACTTCAACGGCAAGCGCTACGACCTGGCCAAGGTTGGCCGGTACAAGATCAACAAGAAGCTCGGCCTGGCGCTGCCCATCCGCAAGGGCACGCTGACCGAGGAAGACATCGTCGCCACCATCGAGTACCTGGTCCGGCTGCACGCCGGCGAGGAGGAGATGAAGGCCGGCGAGGCGATCATCCCGGTCGAGGTCGACGACATCGACCACTTCGGCAACCGCCGGCTGCGCACCGTGGGCGAGTTGATCCAGAACCAGGTCCGGCTGGGCCTGGCCCGGATGGAGCGCGTGGTCAGGGAGCGGATGACCACCCAGGACGTCGAGGCGATCACGCCGCAGACCCTGATCAACATCCGGCCGGTGGTGGCCTCCATCAAGGAGTTCTTCGGCACCAGCCAGCTCTCCCAGTTCATGGACCAGACCAACCCGCTGGCCGGGCTGACCCACAAGCGGCGGCTGTCCGCGCTCGGCCCCGGCGGCCTGTCCCGTGAGCGGGCCGGGTTCGAGGTCCGCGACGTGCACCCGTCCCACTACGGCCGGATGTGCCCGATCGAGACGCCGGAAGGCCCGAACATCGGCCTGATCGGCTCGCTGTCGTCCTACGGCCGGGTCAACGAGTTCGGCTTCGTGGAGACGCCCTACCGCAAGGTGAAGGGCGGCAAGGTCACCGCGCAGATCGACTACCTCACCGCCGACGAGGAAGACCGGCACGTCATCGCGCAGGCCAACGCGCCGCTCGAGGCCAACGGGTCCTTTGCCGAGAACCGCGTCCTGGTCCGCCGCAAGGGCGGCGAGGTGGACTACATCCCGCCGGACGACGTGGACTACATGGACGTCTCGCCGCGGCAGATGGTGTCGGTGGCGACGGCCATGATCCCGTTCCTCGAGCACGACGACGCCAACCGTGCCCTGATGGGCTCGAACATGCAGCGCCAGGCGGTGCCGCTGCTGCGCAGCGAGGCGCCGCTGGTCGGCACCGGCATGGAGTACCGCGCCGCGGTGGACGCCGGTGACGTCATCGTCGCCGACAAGCCGGGCGTGGTCGAGGAGGTCTGCGCCGACTACGTGACCGTGGCCGGTGACGACGGCACCCGCGCCACCTACCTGGTGGCCAAGTTCCGCCGGTCCAACCAGGGCACCTGCTTCAACCAGAAGCCCGTGGTGACCGAGGGCCAGCGGGTCGAGGCGGGCCAGGTGATCGCGGACGGCCCGTGCACCAGCGAGGGCGAGATGGCGCTCGGCCGCAACCTGCTCGTGGCGTTCATGCCGTGGGAGGGCCACAACTACGAGGACGCGATCATCCTGTCCCAGCGGCTGGTGCAGGACGACGTCCTGTCCTCGATCCACATCGAGGAGCACGAGGTGGACGCCCGGGACACCAAGCTGGGTCCCGAGGAGATCACCAGGGACATCCCGAACGTCTCCGACGAGGTGCTCGCGGACCTGGACGACCGCGGCATCATCAGGATCGGTGCCGAGGTGGTCACCGGCGACATCCTGGTCGGCAAGGTCACGCCCAAGGGCGAGACCGAGCTGACCCCGGAGGAGCGGCTGCTGCGGGCCATCTTCGGCGAGAAGGCGCGGGAGGTCCGCGACACCTCGCTCAAGGTGCCCCACGGTGAGTCCGGCAAGGTGATCGGCGTCCGCGTGTTCACCAGGGAGGACGGCGACGAGCTGCCGCCCGGCGTGAACCAGCTCGTGCGCGTCTACGTGGCCGCCAAGCGGAAGATCACCGACGGCGACAAGCTGGCGGGCCGGCACGGGAACAAGGGCGTCATCGCGAAGATCCTGCCCATCGAGGACATGCCGTTCCTCGAGGACGGGACCCCGGTGGACATCGTCCTCAACCCGCTCGGCGTGCCCGGCCGTATGAACGTCGGCCAGGTGCTCGAGACCCATCTCGGCTGGGTGGCCCAGGCTGGATGGCAGGTCCAGGGCGAGGACGCCGAGTGGAAGAAGCGGCTCAAGCAGATCGGCGCCGCGACCGCGGAGCCGGGTGCCCCCGTGGCCACCCCGGTCTTCGACGGCGCCCGCGAGGAGGAGATCACCGGGCTGCTCGAGGCCACCCTGCCCAACCGTGACGGCCAGCAGCTGGTCGGCCGCAGCGGCAAGGCCAAGCTGTTCGACGGCCGCACCGGCGAGCCCTTCAAGGACCCGATCGCGGTGGGCTACATCTACATCCTCAAGCTGCTGCACCTGGTGGACGACAAGATCCACGCCAGGTCGACCGGCCCCTACTCGATGATCACCCAGCAGCCGCTGGGCGGGAAGGCGCAGTTCGGCGGGCAGCGGTTCGGCGAGATGGAGGTGTGGGCGCTGGAGGCTTACGGCGCTGCCTATGCCCTCCAGGAACTGCTCACAATCAAGTCCGACGACGTTCTTGGCCGCGTCAAGGTGTACGAGGCCATCGTGAAGGGCGAGAACATCCCCGAGCCCGGGATACCGGAATCGTTCAAGGTGCTGATCAAGGAGATGCAGTCCCTCTGCCTCAACGTGGAGGTGCTCTCCAGCGACGGCGCCGCGATCGAGATGCGCGACACCGACGAGGATGTATTCCGTGCCGCCGAGGAACTCGGCATCGACCTGTCCCGGCGTGAGCCGAGCAGCGTTGAAGAGGTCTGAAGAACCGAAGAACTACCCAGGGGATAACACACGTGCTTGACGTCAACTTCTTCGACGACCTGCGCATTGGCCTTGCCACCGCGGACGACATCAGACAGTGGTCGCACGGCGAGGTCAAGAAGCCCGAGACTATTAACTACCGCACGCTCAAGCCGGAAAAGGACGGGCTCTTCTGCGAGAAGATCTTCGGCCCCACCCGGGACTGGGAGTGCTACTGCGGCAAGTACAAGCGGGTCAGGTTCAAGGGAATCATCTGCGAGCGCTGTGGTGTCGAGGTAACTCGCGCCAAGGTGCGGCGGGAGCGGATGGGCCACATTGAGCTGGCCGCGTCGGTGACGCACATCTGGTACTTCAAGGGTGTGCCCAGCCGGCTCGGCTACCTGCTCGACCTGGCGCCGAAGGACCTGGAAAAGGTCATCTACTTCGCCGCTTACATGATCACCTATGTGGACAACGACGCCCGCGACCGTGACCTGCCCTCGCTGGAGGCGCGGCTCTCGGTCGAGCGGCAGCAGATCGAGCAGCGCCGCGACGCCGACATCGAGGCCAGGCAGACCAAGCTGGAGGCCGACCTGGCCGAGCTGGAAGCCGCCGGGGCCAAGGGCGACGCCAGGCGCAAGGTCAGGGAGAGCTCCGACCGCGAGTGCCGCCAGATCCGCGACCGTGCCCAGCGTGAGCTGGACCGCCTCGACGAGGTCTGGAACCGGTTCCGCAACCTCAAGGTCCAGGACCTGGAGGGCGACGAGCTGCTCTACCGCGAGATGCGCGACCGCTACGGCCGCTACTTCCGCGGCGGCATGGGCGCGCAGGCGATCCAGGAGCGGC
>Ga0070710_10000088_pt1 | contig 41851 bp, 39 predicted proteins | sample LARL52metaG_FD_65454 | JGI IMG/M metagenome (GOLD analysis project Ga0070710, IMG submission 65454) | Corn, switchgrass and miscanthus rhizosphere microbial communities from Kellogg Biological Station, Michigan, USA - LAR L5-2 metaG | ecosystem: Host-associated > Plants > Roots > Rhizosphere ...
GGTATCGCGAAATCATCCGTGACGTCGTCGATTTCGAGCACCGTGCGTGCCCGGGTGCGGATTCGTGCTCGTTGCGACGGGGTGGATCGATGATCGGCCAGCACCACCGACGCGTCGAGGTGGATGAGCGCGAGAAGATGGACGACCCATTCCGGAGAATTGGCTCCGCTCAGTAGCACCCGTGAGCCGGGCTCGATGCCGCGGCGGGCGAGAAGTTCGGTGGCGGCGACTGTGCGGACCGCGATTTCATCGTTCTCCCAGGTGTGTCCCTCGGGTGAGATCAAGCGCCTGAAGACGGGCAAATCGTGCTCCTCGATGCCGGGGATATTCGGCTTCCTGGACGCGCACGTTTCGTGATCCAGCGACCTGTCGCAGTGGTTTCCGCTGGTCAAGAGTGCACATGAGCGCGGCAGTGGCCGGAAAGGCGATGCGAAGAAATGGTGCGGATGAATTGCTGCAGGAAGACGGTTGAGGCGTGCACGTCAGTGACCATATCACCGGAATCGACTCGCGCAAGGGAAAACCCAACCATCACGGAGATTGATGTGTCGCATAGTCGAGGATTATGTTTTGGGTGGTGTAAACCATGCGATGTGTCTCAATGCGGATGTCAGCGTCATGAGCCGGCTTCGTCGACAGCTCCGTCATCGGAGGGACCGTGCGACGTCTCTCAGCTTTTCGCGGAGCCAGATGTGTTCCGGGTCGGCGGCGTGTTCGGGACGCCAGTACATGGTTTCATACAGAGGTATCTCACTCTCGAGCGGGATCGCACGCAAGCCGATCTCCCGTCCGAACAGCTCGTAAAGTCGCGACTGGACGAGCGCTATCATCGGCGTGCCCACTACCAGGTGCATCCCCGTGCTGAAGCTTCCCGCGACGACGGTCGGGGCAGGATCTCCGTCGATGCGCGGCATCTTCACGCCTCGCTGGATGTCGACGTGGAGCAGCTTGGCGATGTCGTCGAACGCAATGCTGTCGCCAAGATCTGTGTTGCCCGCGTCCGCAACCGCGACGAACCTGTCGGTGAACAGGTGACAGCTTTCGTAACTCCGCTCACCTTGTGGCCACGCGGACCTCGGTGCTATGAGGAGATCGCATTCGTCACCTTCCAATGCCGAAAGCGTGTCGTCGCTGAGCGGGACGATCTTCAGCGACACGTTCAGATCGGAGTTCCAGAGCGATCGAATGAGTGGTTTGAGGAGAACGATCGAGGCATGGTCACTGGCCACGACGGTGAACGTGCGGGTGGTCGGGTGGAACTTCGCCTTGCTGCGACTGCTCAACACCGAACACATGGAGTCGACGGCGTGGCCGACCGGCTCCGCCAGTGCGGCGCCGAACGGTGTCAGCTTCATGCCGCGCCCGTTCCGCGTCAGCAGCGGATCGCCGAAATGGCGTCGCAGCCTGGCCAGAGAACCGCTCATCGCCGGCTGGGTGACCCCCGTCCGCTCCGCTGCGCGCGTGACGTTCACCTCGACGAGGAGGGCCTGCAGAGGAATGAGCAGGTTGAGGTCGATCTTACGCAGTGGATCATGGAGGAAAGTTGGCGCTGCCGGCGAGCGGGTGACGTTGGGGCAGTGGGCGCCGGCGGGATTGATTGACATTTCTTGACCGATTCTTTTCTTCCTGTCGGATTGCGTGGTCGAATGTCACATTTACTGCCATCTCGGTGTCGTGAGCCCGTGGGTCCTCGCACGGAAAGTTCGAACACGCGACCTTCGGCCGCTCCGCGGTGAACGAGAGTCTTGGATGACTGCGGCGATACCTTCGACCGTTCCGGCGCAAGGCGAACCGACTTCATCAACCAGATCTTTCGCCAGACATTCCTCCAGACCACGGAGTTGCCGCTGGATCCGCGACCTCGGCGACGACGTCCGATCTCTGTGCGGTGCGATCGGTACTACTCAACTTACGCATGCTTCCGACCCAAACGCATGCCCGAAATCAGGTGCGGTTGCGCCCTGTTGTTGCCCGTTTCCGTTGCCGGGGTCAGGTGCTCCGGATGGAGGCGAGGTCATGTCGGGGAAGGGGAGGAGCCTGGGCGGACGGGCCGCTTGTCGCAGGTTTCCGAAGTCCTCGATCGCGATCGGCAGCAGTTCGCACTGCTTGGCGCGGTCCGCGTTCCGGAGGGCCAGCACCCTCCGATGTGGACGGTGTCATCCTCCTTCAGGTCGAGCACGCAGTCCGCCGGTCAGCCGGAACGCGAGCTCTGCCACGTCGCGTGGACTGGGGCGGCGCTACTTTCTCCTTCTGCTGCATCGGGTGCGTTGCTGCCCGAAATTTGACCGGTTTCAGCAGTGCGCTGAACGGGATCCGCTCCGCCGCGGCGACGGGTGAGCGCGTCGGTCAGCACGCTTGCGGGGTTCGCCGCACGGCGACGATTTTCAGCGAACCCCGAGACCGGCGAAGAGGTCGGTTTCCGGGACGGGCGATCCCGTGGTGTCCCGTGCCCGGACGAAGTCCTCGACGCCGAACACCTCGGCGAACTCGGCCGGTGGCAGCTTGCCCGCGATCGACGAGTCGAGCTGGGAGGCGTGGCAGTGCAGTGCGGCGCGCTTGCGGTCGACGACGGCGCGGGTGTCGATGGTCGTGGTGATGCGATGGTCGACGTCATCGAGTCCGGTGGGCACGGCCCGGTGGATTCCGACCGAGGCGGCCACCCGGATCAGGCGTTCCCAGTACGCCCGGCCGTGTGCCTTGTAGTAGAGCTTGGCCGCCACTCCGGACAGGTCGAACGCCGCCGAAGCCACTCGTGCGGCGTGCAGGTGGTCCCGGTGCTGCGCGGTGTTCTCGGCGTCGTAGGTCACCACGACCTGCGGCTCGTAGTGCTCGATCAGTCGTGCCACCCGGTCGGCGGCCGCGGACACCGGCGCGTCCACGAAGGCGCCGCGAGGCTTCTCCCACGCCGCGATGCCTGAGTCGTGGTACCCGAGCAGCTCGATGTCGGTCACGCCGAGGACGCGGCATGCCGCCTGCAGCTCGCCGAGCCGGTGCGATGCGACCCGTGCGGGATCATGGGTGGGCGTGAACGGCTTGGCGCCGTCCGGTGCATCGCCGAGTTCGCCGTTCGTGCAGGTCACGAGCACGATTCGGGTGCCGAGCGAGGCGTAGTGGGCCAGGATGCCGCCGGTGGACGTCGACTCGTCGTCGGGATGTGCGTGCACGGCGAGCAGTGTTCGGGTCATGACGTCCAGTAAAGTGGATGGGCGATGGACGGGGGTCTGAGATGGGTGAGTGGCTGGCCGTCACGATCCGGCGTCTCCTCGACGAGAAGTACGGTGGACGCGTGCCGGGCGTTCGACGTATCTCCGCGGACATCAAGGCAGCGTGTGGCGGTCAGACGATCTCGCACGGCCACGTCCACAACATCCTCTCCGGCGAGGCCGACAACCTGACCGACCAGACGAGAGCGCTGCTGGCCACGTTCTTCGGCAAGCCGGTCACCGCGTTTCACCCGCCGCGCGATGACGACGAGACGGTGCAGGCGCTCGCCGCGCGGTTCGCGACGCTCGACGCGAGGCAGGTGGCGGCCATCAAGCAGGCCATCGAGATCGTCACCAGGGACAAGTGAACATCGCTGATCTGGGGGTCGGAAGTGACTCGACGCTGCCCGGATTCGGGTGGACGGGAGCATGTCGTGGGCTGGAGGCAGTCGGACGGCGTGATCGAGGGGTTGATCGCGCTACTTCCACCGCTACCCGATCCGTGGGACGTGTCCGTCCTGTGTGACCGGCTGGCCGTGCACCGCGACCGTCCGTTGCTGCTGCACTCGATCGACCTGCCGGCTCTGCCGTTCGGGCTCTGGTACGACGACGGCGAACGCGACCACGTCCTGCACCGGTCCGGCGTCCAGGGCTATCACCGCGACCACGTCGTCCTGCACGAAATCTGCCACATGCTGGCGCGACACAACACCATGCGCACCTTCACCTTCGAGGACCTGGTGGAGAACGCCGCCCGCAACCGGTTCGACACCAGACAGGAGGAGGTCGCGGAGATGTTCGCGTCGCGAGTGCTCAGGATGGTCGGGCGGCGACCGGGCGCCATGAGCGAGGTCGAACGGCGGGCCAGCAGGGTGTTCGGCGCGGTCTGATGTTCGAGGAGATCTCCCGGACGGTCGTCCTGACCGTCGTCTGGATCGTGCTGGTGCTGCGCACGCCCGCGATGCTGCGGGACCGCGGGCAGCGCAGGCTGTGGCTGGCGCTGGTGGTCTTCGCGTTGGGGGCGGTCACGATCCAGTCGTGGTTCGGCCGCTGGGTCAACGAGGTCACCGGCGTAGCGCAGTTCAACAACCTCGTGCAGGGCCTCTCCGGCATTCTGAACGTCGCCACCGTGCTGGAGTTCGTCGCGTACCTGGTGGGAATCAGGCGCTGGAGGCTCCGGGTCGGCGCGGCGGTGGCCGTCGCGGCGGGCATGTCGGTCACTTTCGCGTTGACGCCTGCCGCCCAGCGGTTCAAGCCCCCGGTGGGCTTCACCTCGTTCACCGTCTACTCACTGCTCGCGCTGGTCTACATGGTGACCGCGGCCGGTTTCGCCGCCTGGCTGCTGTTTCGCCACCTCCCGCAGATCCGTGGCCGGACCCTGTTCGCGGGCCTGCTGATGGTCGCGGTCGGCCACTCGACGCAGGTGCCGTTCATGCTGATCCGCACCTGGCAGCGGCTTGTCCCCGGCATCCCGCAGTGGCTGCTGGACGCCGCGTTCGTGATGGGCATCGTTCGTTTCATCCTGGTGCCGCTCGGCTTCTGCATCGCTGCGATGGAACCTGTCCGGCAAGCCGCGCTCTTCTACTACCGCCGGGTGCGGCTCTACGGCCTGTGGCGCAGGCTGCGGGACGCCACCGAACTGCTGGCGCTGGAGCCGCCGCCGTCGCGCCGGCAGGACCTTCTGACGTTCGGACGTTCGTGGGAACGTCTGCACCGCCGCGTCGTGGAGATCCGCGACAGCGCCTTCTACCTGCACGACACCCGGGCGTCGCCGGAGCTGCTGCGCGAGGCTCGTGGTTCGGCGCACCCGGTCGCGCACTGGCTGGCGATCACCCGGCAGGAGGCACTGGACGGTGCGCCGCAGCGGCACACCGCGGTCGGCACGGACCTGCTGCCGGAGCTGAAGGCAACGCAGTCGACCATGCGCGAGGAGATGCGGTACCTCCTGGCGATCGACCGCGCCATGCGTGCCCGCTGAACCGTCCACTGACCGTCCAGTAAGTTTGACGCCCGCGATATCGTGGTCCACATGTCAACTGGAGTGGACGCCCGCTTCGAGTGGCAAGGAGCCGCATCGGTCGCGGTTGATCAACGAATCCGCACGGCCCGTGTCAGGCCCGTCGAGCCGGACGGGCCGCTGATGCTCGTCCACCGCCGCGATGTGCTCGCACCGAATGCGGAGGACCGCGGGGTCCCGGACTTCCGGATGCCGCGCGGGTGGTGCGGATGGACGGCATGATCGACGGGGCCCGCGCTGGGGGTGCGGGCCGCTGAGGTTGGGTCATGTGGTTGAGGCGAGGGTTCTCAGCCACATGACCGCTGCGCGCAGGCGTAACCCCGGCCTCGTAGCTTTCTGGTGACTTGTCCTGGCGAGTGGCCGGACCACAACCGGGTGTGTGCGCTGAGGTGGTCGTTCGACGTGGGAGCAGTTCCGTTTTCTTCGGAAATCGTCCTGGTGACGGGAAGAACAGCGCGGACTGTCCTACCTTCCGACCGTGGCTCCCGAACACCACCACGGAGGACCAACAGTGAACGGCGACAATTCACTCAGCAGGCGAACGGCGCTGTGCGGAATCATGGCGGCCATCGCCGTTCCGGCCGGCCTCGTGACGGCATGCGGTTCGTCGGGCGCAGGCTCTGCGCCGGCGCAGAGCGGGACGAAGCCGACCGGGTCGGGTGACCCGGCGGGTACGTCCGGCTCGTCTCTCGTGCCGCTCGCGAGCGTGCCGGAGGGTGGCGGCGTGGTCGTCGACGGTCCCGGCGGCAAGAAGATCGTCGTGGCCCGTGTCTCGGCGACCGAGGTGAAGGCCTATGACGCGACCTGCACCCACCAGGGCGCGACGGTCGGGAAGCCGTCCGGTGGTGTCATCACCTGCCCCGCTCACGGCAGTCAGTTCGCGGCTGCGGACGGCGCGGTGAAGAAGGGCCCTGCCGCGACGGCCTTGCGCGCGATCGCGGTGAAGCTCGACGGCGACCAGGTGGTGCTGGCCTGACCCCATCCTGGGGCGCCTGCGGCGCTCTCGTGGTCACCCGCGGCTCCTCGGTTGCGAAGATGGCGTCGAACGCCTTGCGGGGAAGGCAACAAGTACAGGCGTTTGCCCGCCATCCGGTGGTCCCGCACTCTCGTCGGGAGGCGCGGACAGCACGCCGTCAGCGAACTCGGCCGTCGCCTGTTCCGGTGCGCGCAAGGCCCGGGAGATCGCGAAGCTGATCGCCGCGGCCGTCACGATGTTCGATCAGTCGCTTGACGCGCTGAGCCTGTCGTTCGAACAGCGGCGCTCCGTGTCGTCGGGCGAGGTCACCCAGGTCGTCCAGGTGCAGCAGCGCGTCCTCCACCAGGCCGAGTCGCGCTTGGGTGTCCGCGAGATCCAGCAAGAGGCAGCCGCGCAGGTGCTGGTCGCCGAGCTCGGCGACCAGTCGCAGCGCGTCCGCGTGGTGCTCGAGGCCGGCCTGGCCCTCGCCGAGCCTTGCCTCCACGGTGGCGAGCGTGCCGAGCGCGGTGGTTTCGAAGCGAACGTCGCCGACGCTGCGGGCGGATTCGACCGCCTTCTCGGCAAGCCGCAGTGCGCGCGGCTGGTCCCCGCGATCGCGGTGCGCCTCGGCCATCAGTCGGAGGGTCTCGCCCTCGTTGCGCCGGTCGTCGATGCTGCGGTGGAGTGTCAGCGCCGCGTCGAGCAGTTGCAGCGCCTCGATCCGGCCGTCCTCCCGGTCGCCTGCGCGGGCCCGCTCCAGGTGGGCGCCGGCGAGGTTTGCCAGCGTGACGGCCTCGCCGGCTTGCCGGCCGCTTTGGCGGTGGAGGGCGAGTGCTTCGGTCAGGCAGCCGATGGTCTCGTCGATCTGGGCGGACAGCCAGAAGGAGCGCGCCAGGTTGTTGAGCGCGACGGCGTGGCATTGAGTCCAGCCCGCGTGCTGCGCGTGCTCGACCGCGCGTTGGTAGGACCGGCTCGCGTCGGCGGTCCGGCACAGGGCGTCCTCGGCCATGCCGAGGTGCAGTTCGGCGGCGGCCAGGGCGGTCGGGTTCCCGTCGGCGAGGGCGGCACTGCGCGCGGCGTGCGCGACGGTCAGCCAGTCACGGGTGTGGTGCCGCAGCACGAAGTAGCCGTTGAGCCGGCTGGCCAGGGTCCAGGCTTCGGCGTGGTGCCCGCTTTGGGCGAGGTGCACGATCAGGGCGACCAGGTCACCCCGTTCGGCGTCGAGCCAACGCAATGCCGCCGCCGCATCGGCGAACCGGCCGGGCTGGTCCGGGCGCCCGATCGCGGGATCGGCAGGGAACGTCAAGACGCTGTCGGGAAGGCGCAGCAGGTGCGGGTAGAGCAGTAGCTCGGCGTCTGCCACCTCGGCGTGGTAGTGGGTCGCGAGGCGGCGCAGCGCGGCGGTCCGGCTCACCTCGTCCTCCTCCCCGGCGGCCAGCTCGACGGCGAGCAGGAGCAGCAGGTCGTGGATCGTGTAGCGGCCGGGGAGGTGTTCTTCGAGCAGATGGCGGCTGGTGAGCCGATCCAGCAGCCGTTCGGCGTCGGCAGGGGCGACGCCGGCGAGCGCGGCGGCGGACGGCGCGGTGCTGTCGGGACCGGGCACGAGGCCGAGCAGGCGGAACATGCGGCGTTCAGGGGCGGGCAGGGCGTCGCAGGACAACGCGAAGGTCGCCCGGACGGCCGTCTCCGCGTCGCCGTCGACGGCCAGCGCGCCGAGCCGGTCGCCCTCCGCCAGCCTCGCGGCGTAGTCGGTGAGCCGGTGGTGCGGGCGCCCTGCGAGGTTGGCGGCGGCGATGCGCAGCGCCAACGGCAGATGGGCGCACAGCCGGGCGAGTTCGGCGCAGGCTCCGGGTTCGGCGGTGATCCGTTCCGGACCGATCATCCGTTCCAGCAGGGTCGCCGCTTCCCAGGGGGACAGCACGTCGAGCGTCAGCAGGCGAGCGCCGTCCCGGGCGATCAGCCCGGTCATCCTTTCCCGGCTGGTGACGACGACCAGCGACCCCGCGGCCGCGAGCAGCAGCGGGCGCACCTGCTCGGCGCTCGCGGCGTTGTCCAGCAGCACCAGCACGCGTTTCCCGGCCAGCCGGCTGCGGTACAGAGCGGAGGCATGTGCTTCGTCGTCCGGAACGCGGTCGGCCGGGATGCCGAGGGCCAGCAGGAACCCGGTGAGCGCGTCGAGCGGCCGCAGCGGCCCCTCCGCGCTGTGGCCACGCAGGTTGACGTAGAGCTGGCCGTCGGAAAAGTGCTCGCGCACGCGGTGAGCCCAGTGCACGGCCAGTGCGGTTTTGCCGACGCCGCCCATCCCGGCGATCGTCACGATGGCCGACCTCGCGGAGCTGAAATCCGGTGGGGCCGCGACTGACCGATCGGGCAGCAGTGCGTCGAGCGCGCGCAGGTGGCTCTCGCGGCCGGTGAACTCCGCGACGTCCGTCGGCACCTGGGCCGGAGGCGGATGCGGCCCGGTGGAGGCGGCCGGAGCCGACGCGGGGAATTCGCCGGGGACGGTGACAGGCAGTTGCCCACGTAGGACGCGCAGGTGCGCGGCCCGCAGTTCGGCCCCCGGCGTCACGCCGAGCTGCGCATCGAGACGAGCCCTGACCGTGTCGAAGAGGACGAGCGCGGCAGCCTGCTGGCCGTTGCCGGCCAGTGCCAGCATCAGCCGGGCGACGAGCCCCTCGTGCAGGGGTTCTTCGGCGTGCAGTGTCCGCAACGGGCCGAGGATCTCGCTGTACTGGGCGAGGTGCAGCGCGGCGTCGGTCCACTCCTCCACCGCGGAGATCCGCCGCTGCGCAGCCGCTCCCGCTGCCGGATGGGCGCGCAGCCGCACATCGGCTCCCGCCAGCACCGGACCGCGCCAGCAGGCCCACGCTTCCCGGTGCAGCTGGACCGCAGACTGCGCGGCCCCGGCCGACCAGGCGTCCGCCGCCTGCCGGACGCACCGCTCGAACATGAGCAGGTCGGACTGCTCGGGTTCGAGGTCGAGCCGATAGCCACCGGCGGCCCGGCTCAGCACCCCCGGCCGGCCCGCGCCGCGAACGGGTTCGAGCAGCCGCCGCACCTGCCTGACGTAGGTGTGAACCAGTTGCAGGCAGGTGCGCGGCGGCGCGGCCGGCCACAGCAGGTCGACGATCTCGTCCACGCCGAGCACGCGACCCGGCTGGAGGGCGAACAGACCGAGCAGGCTGCGCTGCATCGACGAGGTCACCTCGGTCACGACGCCGCCGCGGCGCAGCACGAGCGGGCCGAGCACCTCGATGCGGATCCGGAGGTTCGTCTCGGTGTCCGACGGTGCCGCGAGCCGCTCGACGGGCAACCCGAGCGCTCCGGCCAAGCGGTACAGCGACGAGGCGAGCGGACGTCCGACCCCACCGGACTCCAGGTATCGCACGGTCCGCGCACTGACGCCCGCGCGTTCGGCGAGGTCTCGCTGGTTCAGTCCGGCCTGGATGCGGAGCCTCCGCAGTACCGCGCCGTCGATGCTCCCGCGGGACGCGTCTTCCATCCTGCCCCCAGCCCAGTCAGCGCGATTCTCCCCGCTCCCTCGCCGCACGGGGAGACCTGATTGCCGTAATGCGCCGGCGCCGCCCGGCACACACGGCGTACCTGCGTTGCCGCTTCTTGCCGCTCGAGAGCCTTGACGTGCGACGGAACGCTGCCGCGGCGAGGCGGTCAGCGCACCTGTCCCGCCGCCTACCTTTCGAACCGACGGCAGAACCCGGCGAACAGCCGGACCGTCGAGCACGGGCATCGGGAGGAAATCCATGAGGATCCACATCATCAAACGCTTCGCGGCCGCAGCACTGGCCACCGCCGCGCTCGTGTGCGCCGGCGTCACCGCCACTACCGGCGTAGCCGCCGCGGGCACCGGCTACGCCGTTTCCCCCGGCGGGACGCCGTACTGGATCGCCGCCTGGAGCGACTCGATGCCGATCTCCGTCGCCGACGCGTCCTACGAGGACGGCCACCGCATCATCCAGTGGTGGAACACCGGCGGCGACGAGCAGAAGTGGTACTTCGACAGCGTCTACTTCAACAACAAGTACCTCGGGTTCATGCTGCGCAACAAGCGCAGCAACTTGTGCATCAAGTCGAACGGCGTCGCGGGCGGAACGGCGATCCAGACCGCCTGCAGGCCGGATGACAACAACCAGATCTTCACGCGCGGTCCCGTCTACGACACGGCCGGCATCCTGCTCGCCTGGACCTACACGAACCTGGCTACGGGGCTGAGGCTGGACGTGGAGGGCAACAGCACGAGTGGCGGAGCGAACATCGACCTGTGGTACCCGAACGGGGACTACAACCAGGCGTTCTTCCTGACCGCCACCGGCTGACCGGTCCTCCGGGCCGCGCCAGGGGACAGCGCAGTCCGGGCCTGGTCCGGCCAGTCCCCGCAGCTGATGGCGACATCCCCATCCCACTGTTGGCTGTTGTCAACAGTGGGATGGAAGCTTCCGGCACACGCCGGCCGGCGTGTGCGCATCCTCGGCTGAGCAGGCGCCGGTTGTCCAGCCGACTGCCGCTGTGCCGACTCCGCTGTGTGCCACCGACGACCGGTCAGCGACGTCGCAGCCTTGCCGCGGTGGCATTCAGCGGCTGCGGACCGAGCAGGTCGTCCGGGCCAATTCCGCAATAGCCACGCCGTCCCAGCTCGCCGATGACGGCAGGAGTGACGCATGCTTCGCCGCCAATCTCCACATATGACTTCAGGAAGTCGCAGAAGGCGGATCGGTTGAAAGCCTTCACGGCGGTCCAGAGCGCCTTCTCCTGCGGGCTCGATGGTCGTTCCGGGCGATCTTCGGCACCATCGCCTTCGGCGAGGCGCCATTGTCGGGACCACGACTCCTCGGAGCGGGTCCTGGGCCTCGCTTCACAGACCACGAACCAGTGGGGGACCATCACGTCGTGGGAAGCGGTCAGCTGACCCCGGACTTGCTGGCGGAGAATGGCCGGGGTGACGACCGACTGTCCCTGTTCGACGTACGCAACCAGGCGATCCGCTCCATCGGTGCCCTTGCTGGAGAAGACATCGGCCACGCCGACTCCGGCAATCGACTCGATCAATCCGGCCAGCTTCGCCGTGTTGATCCAGCTGTGGCCGATGTACGCCCAACCGTCGCCGAACGTCGTAGCCGGCACGTCGAGGTTGTCGAGCGCACTCGAGATTTCGAGTTCTGTCGCAGTCGCCTCGGTGGCCCACGAGACCACGAGTCGTGCGACGGCGCGTAGTGCCGACTTGATCGCCGTCTGGTCGCAAACCGACTTGTGGGCGACCAGGGTCAGGGTGTCCTCGGTCCCGGGCTCAACCTTGAGATACACGTCGGTGTCGTAGTCGTCCCAGCCGGCGTTCTCCGTGCATCGCAACACCGCGTCGTTCACGTCGGACACCGCCGGTACCCGGTCGGTTGGTCCGGTCGGCGGCTCGTGCGTGTAGTTGAAGTGGGTTCCGATGCGGAGAACGGCTCCACGCTCACTCGCCACCTCCGCCATGATCTCCCGCGTCCGCCAGAATGAAGTGCGGGTGTTCCGGTAGCCGCGCAGTGACGCGGCGGATGTTCGTCGGATGAGTTCGGACACCGACATGTCCGGTGGTATCTCGACGGACACCAGGGCTCGGCGGAAGAAGCAGCCGACCGAGTGCCTGACCTCCCTGTCGATGCGGTTGGTGAAGTTCACGTACGACGTGCAGGAATCCTGGCCCGACATCGCCGCCAGCGTCATGCCGTAGGCCGCCAGGAAAACGGTTGGCGCGGTCGTGCCGTGCCGCTTGCCGACCAAGGCCGCCGCGGTGGAGAGTCCGGGACAGGTCAGGATGGCAGCGGTGAACGCCGTCTGTTTGATGCGCGTGGGGGCGGCAGGTTGTGCCGGTCGGCCTCGGTGATATGACGGGAACATCGTGTGCGGCATGTGTGTGAGGCACTGGCGCCAGTACTCGTCCGACGAATCGCGTCCACCGGAGGTCTTTTCGAAGATCGCCTGCTCCAGTGGTTCACGGGCGTTTCTGTCTGGCCGCGGCACCGTACGGCCGCATGCCACCACTTCGAGGAACTCGTCGTGGATCGTCAGCAATGCGTGGCGGTCGATCGCGATGTGGTTGAACACGAGGACGAGCTGGTGCTGGTCGTCCGGCTGCCGGACCAGGCCTGCTCGCATCGGCTGGTCCGCACGGGGATCGAAGGCCGTCGCGGTCAGCCGCGAATTGATCTCGGCCGCGCCTTCGCCGTTGCCTGCGAGCACCAGGTCGACCGGCCAGAGGTCCAGGACGACTTGCTCCGGTCGCCCGTCGTCGTCGAGCGGGTAGATCGTCCGGAGTGCTTCATGTCGCTGCACGAGCTGGTTGAGTGCGTTTCGCACGGCCTCGGTGCTGGTGGTCCCCGGGATCTCCCAGACCGCCTCGACTGTGATGCCGAGGTGGTCCGGCACGGCGTGGTGGAAGAACCAGTAGTACTCCTGGCTCCATGCGAGAGGTCCGCGTTTCCGTCCCGGCGCGCGGCCACCGCTGATCATCGAGTTCACCGCGTCCAAGCAGCGGACGTGATCCCGCGCGGTCATGACGACGACAGGAAGCGGTTGACAGCGTCGAGCACGCGATCGCGCTGCACCGGCGTGAGCGCCGACCCGCTCGGGAGTACCAGGCCAGTCGAGTACAGGTCGTCGGCCGCCCCTGTCGTGATCGCCTCTGCATCCGCGTAGACGGGTTGGCGATGCATCGGTTTCCACATCGGTCGCGTTTCGATCTCCTGGTCGCCGAGAGCCTTGGCGAGGTCCGACCCGGTCCAGCCTGCCGAGTCCGCGTCCACGGTGATGGCCGTGAGCCAGCAGTTGCTGTCGGCGTCGGCCGGCGCGAGAAAACGCACACCGGGCCGTCCGGCGAGCAGATCGAGGTACCGGCCACGGAGGTCTCTGCGGGATTCGATCATGTCGTCGAGGCGGCTCAGCTGGGCGCGCCCGAGCGCTGCCAGCACGTTGCTGAGCCGGTAGTTGTAGCCGACGTCGAGGTGCTCGTAGTGGGCTACTGGCTGACGTGCTTGTGTGGCGAGGTATTTGCACGTGGCGGCGATCTGCTCGCTGTCGGTCAGCACCATGCCGCCGCCCGAGGTGGTCATGATTTTGTTGCCGTTGAACGAAAGAACCGCGGCCGCCCCGAACGACCCGGCGGGCCGGCCGTCGCGGCTCGCGCCGAGTGCCTCCGCCGCGTCCTCGACGATCGGCACGCCGAAGTCGCGGCAGAGCGGAACGAGGCGTGCGTAGTCGGCGCAGCTGCCGAAGAGATCCACCGGGATCACCGCGTCGATCGGCCGGCCCGCCCTGGCCTGACGTTCGAGCAGGGTTGCCAACAGGTCCACGTCGATGTTGCCGGTGTCCGGGTCCGTGTCGACGAAGATCGGCGTGGCGCCGGTGTACGTCACCGCGTTCGCGGTCGCGATGAAGGTCAAGGTCGGCACTGCCACGAGACATCCCGGTCCGATGCCCAGTGCCAGCAGTGCGAGGTGCAGTGCGGCAGTGCCGGAAGTGGTGGCGACAGCGTGGGCCACACCAGCCCGTTCTTTGATCTCGCGTTCGAAGGCGTCGACATCGGGGCCGTGGGGTGCGACCCAGCCCGATCGCATGGCGCGCAGGACGTACCGCTCCTCGGTGGGGCCGATGTCCGGCGCGGACAGGTAGATCCGGTCCATCAGCGGGACGCTCCCGGCGCGGGCAGCGGCAGCGTCGACCGCACGATCTGGTACGCCTCACCGAAGCCCATCCCGGCCTGACTGCCTCGGAACAGGGCCAGTGCCCGCACGGCCTCCAGCGACCGCGGGCCTGGGTACGGGCTCACCTGGCTGTGGTACTCGCCGTACGCCTTGACCTTCTGATCGATCACGTCGCTGATGTCGACCGTCCAGTTCGGACTGAAGAGCGCCTCCGCTCCAGGGGCGTTCCAGAACGTTTCCGACAACGTTTCGTACATCGCGACCAGCTGGATGTCCCGCCCGGCCGCGATGGGCCTGGTGGCCACCATCACCGCTTCGAACACCGCGCGGTGGTCTACGTGCCGGTCGGGGAAGGGCAGCAGGACCGTGGTCGGGCGAGCCGCCTCGACAGCCTCGAGCACAGCCGCGTTCACGGTCGCGACCGGCAGCCGGGACACCTCCACCGAGGGGAAGTCCAGGAACACCGAGTTCGTCACACCGAGCACCTCGTGCGCCCGGGTCGCCTCTGCCTGCACCATTGCCTGGACACCCTCGGGATACACGGGTGGCAGATCGGCGCAGACGGTCAGCACGGTGACCTGGTCGCCGCGTTCGGCGGCGCGGATGATCGCGCCACCCGCACCCAGGCATTCGTCGTCGGGGTGCGGTGCCACTACGAGCAGGCTCACGCGCCACCCTCCTGGTCAGGATTTCCTTTTCGAACCACGACATCGCCGAGCACCAGCACGTCGAGGCCGGTCGACCAGAACGTGCGCAACGCGTCCTCGGTCGAGCACACGATAGGCTCGCCCTTCACGTTGAAGGAGGTGTTGAGCAGTACGGGGACCCCGGTCAGGGCGTCGAAGGCGTGCAGCAGGCGGGCGTACGGGGTGTCCGATTCCGCCGGTACCAGTTGTACGCGGGAGGTGCCGTCGGAATGCACGATCGCCGGCGCGTCGTGGACGAGCGCTTCCTTGGCGCGCAACGCCATCATCATGAACCGCGTGTCCGTCGGCTGGTCGAAGTAGCGGTCCGCCGCGGTGCTGAGCATCGCAGGGCCGAAGGGACGCCAAAGCTCCCGGTGTTTCACCACAGCGTTGACTCTGTCGCGGACAGCGACGTCCCGTGGATCGGCCAGGATGCTGCGCTGGCCCAACGCCCTGGGCCCCGCCTCCATCCTGCCCTCGCACCACCCGATCAGCTTGCCCGCGGCCAGCTCACCGGCGATGGTGTCCGCCAGGCTGGCGGGCCTTTCGAAGCTGATGCCGGCAGATCGCAGGGTGGCTTCCACGGCGGCGGGTCCGTCCTGCGGGCCGAGCGCCAGCGAGGTCAGCGGAGGTGGCAGCAGACCCGTTTCAGCGTAGGAGACAGCGAGCGCGGCACCTGCGGCCGCGCCGCTGTCGGCACACAGCGGATGTGCGAAAACGTCGTCCACATCGGATAGTTCGAGAATCCGTGAGTTCATCTTGACGTTGAGCGCGACGCCCCCGCCGAGGCAAACGTCTCGGATGCCGGTGGTGCGGACGGCCCACCGGACCAGCCGGACAGCAGCGTCCTCCAACGCCTGCTGCACCGCGAACGCCAGGTCCATGTGCCACGCGGTGATGTCCTCATCTGGAAGCCGAGGAGGAGTACCGAGAAGCTTCACCAGCTTGTCGGTGTGACGGTCGGAGTAGGTGTGGTCCCCGTAGTGGATGAACGTCGGATCCAGCCGGTACTCGACGCCGTCCGGAGCGGGCATCAGCACTTGGCTGACCGCCTCGCGCAGCGACCTGTCGGGGCCGCCGTGCGCTGCCAGGCCCATCACCTTGTACTCACCGTCGTAGGCGGTGAAACCGAGGTATTCGGTGAACGCGGCGTAGAACCAGCCCAGCGAGTGCGGGATCCGGATCTCCCGCAACGGTTCGAGCTCGGCACCGTTCTTCCGCCACAGCACGGTCGTGTGTTCGTCACCCGATCCGTCCATGGTCAGCACGACCGCTGACTCGAACGGTGACTCCATCGCCGCTTGGAAGGCGTGCGTGAAGTGGTGCGGCGTCGAGCGGATCGGCGGGAAGTCGAGGTCGCCGTACTGACGCGCCCACTGCCGTTCGTGCAGAGTGCGGGTTGCCGTGACGTTGAACCGCCGGAGAGTGCCCTGCTGCCACTCCCGAGTGGCCGCGTCCAGAGGCCATTCCTCGCCGAGCGCCTCGAAGAACTGACGCATGCGACCGTCGCTGTAGGCCGCGCAGTTCCATCCGACCGCGACCGCGTCGATCTCGTCGATCCTGCGTTCGGCCACCTCGAGGCAGTACTTCAGCGCGCGGACCGGATACCGGCCGATCGCGTGCTTGTCCCGCACGAACCGTTCTTCCTCGACGTGGGCGATGACCCGGCCACCGCGGACGACGGCGACCGCGGGATCGACGGGGCCCGTGGCGATGCCAAGGTAGGTCCGAGCATCCTCTGACGTCATGGAGATCCCATCTTCGGCTGCGTCATCAGAACGTCACGGCAAGTCGGTGCATACCGCGGGAACGTCTCGGTGGAGGAACCTGTGCAGCTCCACGTTGGCGTTGGCCGGCCGGAACCGCCGTGCGCTCTGGCGGCCTTCCGCGATGAGTCGCTCCCTCAACGACCGGTCGAGGTAGAGCCGCTCGACGGCGTTCGCGATGGCCCGCGAGTCCGACTTCTCGACGATCAGGCAGTTGGTGTCGTGCTCGGCGTACTCCGCGGATCCACCGCTTTCGGTGAGCACGACCGGCACGCCCGCGGCCATCGCCTCGAGCGGAGGGAAACCGAGACCGTCGACCAACGGCGGATAGACCAGGGCGTGGCAGCTGCGGAGGACTTCGAACAGGAGGTCCTTCGGCGGATCGACGTGCAGCTCGCAGCGGAGGTCGGTGAAGATCAACGGCGGTCGTGGTGACAGCCAGACGATCTCGATGTCCAGGCCTCGGTCCTGGAGACCCCGCAGGGCCGGCACGGCGTAGCGCAATCCTTTGTCCCTGATGCCGTCCCACGCCATCAACAGGACGCGGAACGGCCCGCCGCCCGGCGGCTGCGCCGGGCGGAAGGCTCGGCTGTCGATCGCGGCGGGGACGTAGTCGGACGATCGGTGGAAGGTGTCCCGGTAGATGTCCTGGACGAACCGAGAACAGGTCATCAGGCGCACGGGCAGCTGGTGCGTCTGGTAGCGCTGGGCGAGGAAGCGCTCGTCGAATCCCTCCGTCTCGTTCAGAGTCGGTTCACCGCCCGAGTAGCCGATGACCGGCCCGTTGCCGGCGGCCAGTGCCGGCAGGTAGTCCAGCCAGGATCCGACGATCGTCACGGACCGGGGACGTCGCGCCAGCTCCGCGGTCAGTGCCTCGTGCCCTGCGACGTGCGTGACGTTCGCGAGCATCCTCGGCGCGGCGCCACCGGGAGCCGCCGGATCCCGCATCTGGATCACCGACACGTCCAAGCCGAACTCCGCCATCGTCCTCGCGATCTCGGCCTGCAGCATCATGCCGCCACCCGTGTCGATCGGGAACGGCAGCACCAACGTTGCGTGGTGCAGGGGTTTCCTCGAGCGCAGGGTGTCGAACCGAATCGGGTCGAGTGCGCGGGCACGTGCCAGGAGAGCTGCCGCACGCTCCTGATGGCCGAGGTGTTCGTGGGCGATGGCGGCGTTGAAGATGTCGCGGAAGGACGTCAAGTCCTGGTTCTCGAGAACGGTGAGAGCGTCATCGAACCTGTTGTCCAGCAACATGGTCGCGGCTGCCAACGCCGCCAGCTTCCGCTCGCCCCAGGTCTTGGCCGCGCGCTCGACCGCGTAGCCGGAGCGGCGGAAGTTGAGCGCCCACTTGAGCGGATAGCCGAACTGGTCGCGCATCGGGTCGTCGTCGTCCACCGCATCCGATCCGTCTCCGTTTCCCGGCAGGGACTCCCGCCCCAGTGCGGCGAGTTCGGCCAGGGAGACCGTCGTCACACGGCCTGCCATCTCCCGGTACGTCTTCTGGACGATGGCGGGATCGATCGGAGGCACCCACACCGCCGAAAGCGCTGTGCCCGTGGGCTTGCGCCTCACCTGTTCGTCCGCGCCGATCAGAATCTCGTGGAGTTTCTCGCCAGGCCGCAGACCGATCTGCTCCACCTGGATACCGCCGCCGAAGTGGGCGGTGATCTGGTCGACGACGTCGCCCATGCGCACCGGGTCGCCCAGATCCTGCACGAGCGTCTCGCCGCTGCGGCCCACGATGCAGGCGCTGAACATCAGGTGGACGGCTTCGCTGGGCGTGGTGAAGTAACGGGTCGCACGATCGTCGGTGACGGTGAGCGGGAGGCCTCGTGTGATCTGGGCGCGGAAGACGTCCCACATCGACCCTCGGGTGCTCAGGACGTTGCCAAGACGCACGCTCACGAAGCGCGTCGCGACCGGGCGACTCGCGAACCAGGCGATGAGCCGTTCGCTGAGATACTTGGAGAAGCCCAGCACGTTCACGGGATCGGCGGCCTTGTCGGTGGAGAGGTTCACCACGGCCAGGGAGTCCGTGGCCTCGGCCGCGCTCAGCACGTTGAGGGTGCCGAGGACATTGGTGAGCAGCGCCTCCTCCGGGTGCCGCTGCAGCAGGGGCACGTGCTTCAGGGCTGCCGCGTGGAAGACGATCTCAGGCCGGTACGTGCCGAACAGGGCAGCGACGCGGTCGGTGTCCCGGATGTCGGCCAGCAGGAGCTCCACCTCGATGGCTGGCTCCGTGCGGTCCATCGAGAGAAGGACTGCTTCGAGCGCCGACTCGTCCCGCTCCAACAGGTGCAGCGCGGCAGGTCCGAGGGGGAGGAGCAGCCGGCAGAGCTGCGATCCCAGCGATCCGCCTGCTCCGGTCACCATGACGCGTTTGCCGCGAACGAATCGGGAGAACGCCGTGATGTCGTGAGCCACCTCCGAGCGTCCCAGCAACTCCACGACCGGCGGCATGCGCAGGTCCGTGCTGTTTCCCGCAAGTGGCATCTCGGCCCCCGTCTGCCCAACTGCTTTTCTTCTGCCACAACGTGCGGACAACATCATGACCAAGTCAGGCGCGGCATCGCATGTCCCCGCAAGACGGGACAGGTGCGAGTGCACGATCGCAAGTAGGTTTCCGGGTAGTGGTGCGCGTTCGCGGAAGGCGGCAATGCTTCATGGACAACACGGAAACGTGGCGCATATGAGGGTGCTCGGGATCGGGGGATCGGTACACGACTTCTCGTGTTGCGTGGTCGTGGACGGTGAGGTCGTCGCCGCCGTCGAAGAAGAACGTCTGTCCAGGGTGAAATACCACCCGCTCGACCGGATCTCGTTTCGGCAGCTCGATCTCGGTGCGGTGGAGTACTGCCTGGAGCTGGCCGGCCTGAAGCTGACCGACGTCGACCGAGTCGTCGCCAACGACCTGGTGTTCCCGGCGGCGTTGCGCGGGCTGCCCGACGTGGAACTCATCAACCACCACCTCTCGCACGCGGCCGCGTCGTTCCTGCTGTCGCCCCACGACGAAGCCGCGATCCTCGTCATCGACGGCTTCGGCTCGATGGCGGACGACCGTGCGGAGACCGTGAGCTACTTCGACGGTGCTGGTTCCGACATCACGCTGCTGGCACGTCAGACCGGCACCGTGCGCAGGAAGAACGAGGGACAACCCTTCCGCTGGAGCAACTTCGACCACGTCGAGGATTCGCTGGGCGTCTTCTACAGCTACGTCACAGATCTTCTCGGATTCGGTGAGTACGAGGAGGGCAAGACCATGGGTCTTGCCGCTTACGGCACCGACGAGCTCGCAGGAACCCTGCGAGGGCTTGTGCCGCTTGCGGACGACGGATCGATTCGCTTCCGTGCGGACGAACGCGAGGAGGTCCGCGCGCTCGTGACGGATCGACTGGACAGGGCCCGCACGACCAAGGCCGAGTTCGAGACGAAGGCCGCGATCGCCAGGGCGGCTCAGGTGGTGCTCGAGCACGCGATTCTCCGCCATGCCGAGCTCCTGCACGAGCAGACCGGTGCGGACACCCTCTGCGTGTCGGGCGGCGTCTTCATGAATTGCGCCGCCAACTACCACCTCGTGAAAAGCGGGCCGTTCCGCCAGGTGTTCGTCCACGGCGCGAGCGGGGACAACGGTACGGGCATCGGTGCCGCGCTGTACGGCTATCACCGGCACTCCGGGTTGCCGCGCCGGCCCACGACGGCTCCGGTGATCTACACCGGCCGCGGTTACTCGGAGGCCGAGTACCTCGAGGCCCTGGAGCGGCGCCGGCAAGAGGTCGTCGTACGACGTTCTTCGGCGGTGGCAGCCGAGACCGCACAACTGCTGGCGGCACGGCACGTGGTCGGCTGGTTCCAGGGCGGCTCCGAGTTCGGCGCCAGGGCGCTGGGAAACCGCAGCATTCTCGCCGACCCACGCGATCCGGGAGCCAAGGACCGGATCAACGCGATGGTCAAGGGCAGGGAGGCGTTCCGCCCGTTCGCGCCCTCCGTGCTCGCGGAGCGCCAGAGCGAGTACTTCGACCTGCCCGACTTCTCGCCGTACATGTGCGTCAACGCGCGCGTCATCGGTGCTGCGGAGGCGATTCCGGCAGTCGTCCACGTCGACGGAACGGCGCGGATCCAGACGGTCGACCGGGACGTCAATCCGTTGTACCACGAGCTCATCAGCGAGTTCGCGGCGCTCACCGGTGTGGCCGTCCTGCTCAACACGTCGTTCAACGAGCGGGAACCGATCGTGGAGACACCGGACCAGGCGGTCGACTGTTTCCTGCGGACGGACATGGACCACCTCGTGCTCGGCTGCTTCATCGTCACCAAGAAAGCAGGACGGCCATGACCCGCACGGCGGAGAACGGTGCATCGAACGGTTCGGGTTCGGCCGGTGGCACCGAGTACTTCCTGTCCGTCTACATGCAAGCGCCCGACATCACCGCTCTCGCGGTGATGCGGCACGATCAGTGCGCGGCGTTGTGGCGGCGGACCGGCGACACCGTGCACCTGCATCGGTACTGGGAGTTCGAGCGGGTCAGCGGGGTGAAGAACCACCGCCCGCCGATCCGCTTCGAGCAGGACGCCCGCGCCTTCCTGAACGAACTGCTGGAGCAGGAGGGACTCTCGCTCGACGACATGTCGGCGGTGTGGGGAACCCCGCACGTCTCGACCGACGACGACTTCGGCAAGCGACACGTGCCGGGCGGGCAGACCACGCACAGCGTCGCACATCTCTTCTCGGCCATCGGCATGGACTGGAACGCGTTGCGAACGCAGCAGATCCTCGGGCTCGCGCTGGACGCAGGACCGGATCTGCAACTCGACCACGCCGTGCCCGAGACCATCTACTCGGGCTGCGTCGTGATCGACGGCGAGGTGACCATCGTCCCGATCGAGTCACCAGGACCGATCTGGTTGCTCGCCCGCGGCCGGTTCAAGCGGGAGGAGGGCACGCTCATGGCTCTTTGCTCCGCGACCACGTGCACCGTCGACCGCGACGTCGAGAGCCTGGTCGCCGACCTCCCTTTCTGGACGCAGGCTGACGTCTTCGCCAGCGCCGACCGGATCATCGACTTCGCCGTCGCCGAGGTGACGAGCGAGCTCTCGACGGAGCGGGGCCGCGTCAGGAGCCATTTCGACGACCGCTTCAGCGACGAGGACAACCTGCAGAGCGCTGTCATGAAGCTCCTCGAACGGGCATCCGTCGCCGTCGTCGACCGCAACGTCGAGCGGATGCGGACGCGGTTCGACCTGAGTCTCACCGAGATGCACCTCGCTCTCTGCGGGGGATACGCGCTCAACTGTCCCAACAACTCGCGGATGATGGAAAAGTACGGGTTCCTGAGCCTCATGTCCCCACCGTGCGTGAACGACAGCGGCCAGGCGCTCGGCTTGGGCCTGCTGGCACTGCACGACCGAGGGTTGACCGGTTGGGCGAACTTCGACTTCGGACACGCTTTCCACGGCCGCCTCGTCTCGGATCTGGAGTCGACGCTCGAAGAGTTCGCTCCCGTCATCGAAAGTGTTGGCGCGTGGACGGTCGACGACGTCATCACCGATCTCGGCCAGCAGCCGATCGCGTGGGTTCAAGGGGAAGCGGAGATCGGCCCGAGGGCATTGGGGCACCGCAGCATTCTGGGCGATCCCCGGCACGAGGAGACCAAGGACGTCATCAACGCTGTCAAGCAGCGCCAGTGGTGGCGGCCAGTTGCGCCGATCATCCTCGAAGACGAGCTCTCGGACTGGTTCGCCGCGAGTCGGCGCTCACCGTTCATGCTGGAGGTCTTCGCGAGCCTGCCCAGGGCTCGCGCTGAAGTGCCCGCAGTCCTGCACCTGGACGGAACGGCCCGTGTCCAGACGGTGTCAGCCACGGACGACGCCGTGCTGTACGACCTCGTTTCCGCCTTTCACCGCCGTACGGGTGTGCCGATCCTGGCGAACACGTCGCTCAACGACCGGGGGGAGCCGTTGGTCGACGGCGCGGCGGAAGCGCTGACCTTCTGCGTCCGCAAAGGACTGCGCGTCGCGTACATCGACGGCGTCCGAGTGCGGCTGCGGGCGGACGCCGCGGACCTGATGCCCCTGTCCGGGCCCAGGCCCAGAGGAGCCCAGCAGGTCAAGCGTGATGCCGCGCGGTGGGCCTCGCTGTGGCAGGAGTGGACGGATCTCGGGCTGCCGCCGCAGTCGCTCTTCGTGTACGCGTGGAATCCGCGCCTGCGCGACGGCATCGATCCGTGGTCCGCCAAGGGCGCCCGCGCGCTTCGGCTCGCCACCTCGGCGTTCTTCGCCAGCGCGAGCGATCGTGAGAAGCGGTTCTACGAGCACTTCGTGACGTACCTCGGTCCGGCCGCGGATCTCATCCCGGCCCAGGCGTCCAAGGACTTCGTGGGCGGCGGCTGACCCGTTCGCCGGCTCGTGCCGGCGGACGTCGGTGCACAACATGTGGTCAGTGCAATGTCAGTGGAAAGGAATCGGCATGCCGGAGCGTCAGCACGTGGTGGACACCATCACGGCTCACATGCGGACAGTGCTCGTCGAGGCGGCGGACCAGGACCTGCCCGAGACCCGTGATCTGCGGGACTTCGCCCAGTTCGACTCGCTCGCGGTGCTCGAGACGCTGGTGTGGCTGGAGACGACATTCGACATCAGCATCGTGGACGACGATCTCGTCGCGGATCGTTTCGCGTCCATCAGCACGATGGCGGACTACGTCATCGAGCGACGGGCATGAACGGGCAGCGGAGCATCTTCGCCGAACTCGCCCGCACCATGGACAGCTCGGTGCGGGTGTCTTCGAAGCGCGGCGAGTGGTCCGGCCGTCAGCTGCTGGACGGCGCCGAACGGTTCGCCGCCTGGCTCCGAGTCCCGAACGAGGTTGCGGCGCCACTGGTCGCGGTCTTTCCCGACATCGTGGGCACGACCGTCGCGATGCTGGCGGCCGACCTCGCCGAGGTGCCCGTGATCCACGTGGACCCGACGACTCGGCAGCTGCCGCCGGGAACCGTCGCCACAGGCGCGCCCTGTGCGGCACCGAAGGCGTACGCGGACGAGACCCTCGGGATCTTCGCCGAGCCCTCGGCGGAGTCGGTGACGCTCACCGGCGTGCCGCTCCGCTCGCAGACGTTCCTCACGTCGGGTTCCACGGGCGGACCGATGGCCGTGGTGCGGGACGCGTCCGCTGTGCTGGCCGACGCGGAGCACGTCATCGGCAGACTGAACTTCTCCAAGGACGCCCCGGTCGTCGTGGGTGCACCGGTCGCCCACGTCTACGGCTTCAACTACGGGCTCGTCGCCGCCCTTCTGGTCGGCGCGTCAGTCCGGTTCAGCGGCCCGCACGCACTGCCGTCGCAACTCGCGAGGGCGGTTGCGGAAACGGGAGCGCGAACCCTGGTGAGCCACCCCCTGCACTACTGGCTCATCGCGCAGGAGTCGGTCCGGCAGCACGCCGCGGTGGTGCCCGGCCTGCGGCAGGCGGTGTCGGCAGGCGGTCCACTGCCACCTGGTGCGGCGAGGGACGTCCTGGCTCACCACGACCTGACGCTTTTCAACTGCTACGGCTCGTCCGAGGCCGGCGCGGTCACCCTGTCGCCGGTCGGCCCGGACGACGGGCCCGGTGACGCGGGCGCCTTGCTTCCGGGCGTGGAAGCCCGCACCGACAACGGCGAACTGCTGTTGCGGACGGCATCGCTCGCCAGCGGGCACCTCACCTCGGACGGCCTCGTGCCGCTGCCCCTGCGTGACGGCTGGTTCCCGACCGGCGACCTGGCCGCGGTGGACCAGGACCGCGTGCTGCTCAAGGGACGGCTGGCAGCGGTCATCAACGTCTCCGGCAAGAAGGTGTCGCCGGAAGAGATCGAACACGTCCTCGCCGGCCATCCGGCGGTCGCCGACGCCGAGGTGCGGGCCGAGGACGACGACAGCCACGGACAGATACCGGTGGCACGGGTGGTGTTGCATGTCGCGGTACCGGTGGCGGAGCTGGTGGACTGGTGCCGGTCCCGGCTTGCGCCGCACATGGTGCCGCGCAGGTTCGACATCCTCGACGAGCTGCCTCGCTCGTCGACCGGCAAGCGGCGCCGCGCCTCGGCATAGCTGATCCTCACGTTGCCGGTGCGTGCCCGAGACGTCCCAGGTACGCGAAGAACGTGGCTGTCGCCCGCATGCGCTTCCAGCTGAGCTGGTCGAGATCACGCAGCCGGGACCGCAAGGCGTCGCGGGTGCGGGTGGGATCGCCGCCACGCATCGCGTCCATGACCTCTTTCGCCGCCGCCAGCGAGTATCCGGAGCCGCGGAGCAGCGCCGTGACACGCGCCCTGATCAGCTGGGTCTGGTCGTAGAGACGGTATCCGGTGGAGGTGTCACGGCCTGGGGTCAGCAGCCCGAGGTTCTCCCAGACCCGCAGTGTGGACGGACGCACTCCCGCCACCGCCGCGGCCTCCCTGATCGGCACCGGCCGTCTGACCTGGAGCTCGTCCGGCAGATCGCCCTCGAACGCCTGCAGCAACCTGCTGACGTCCGCGCGTTCCCGATCCAGCTCGCCGTGGCAGTGGTCGACGGCCGCCACCGCGGCTGCCGGCCTGCCGGAGTGGGCGGCGCTCATCGCGGTCACGGTGGCCTGCCAGCCATATCCGTCGAGCATGATCCGGGCGACGGTCAGCGCGTCGGCGTGCCGGGCGGTGAAGATCCGATAGCCGTTGGCCGCACGCTCGGTGGCGGGCAGCAGCCCGGCGTCGACGTAGTTGCGGATCTGCTGGACCGACAAGCCGGCCGCCCGTGCCAGGCCGGTCGCGCGCATCCTTGCATCGCCACTTGAGCCTTTTGGTAGATCTTCCTGCTGGTTTTCTGGCGCCACCGGGCAAAACTATCAAACGGAGCTTGAATGATATTGTTTAATCCCTCGCCTTGATCGAGACCAGGGAGGAATTCGCCTGTGGCAGCAGTCGTCGTCAGGGATCTGTCCATGACGTACCGCGTCCCCGTCCGGCAAGGAGGATTGGCGGCCGCTCTCAAGTCAGTGGTGCGCAGGCGCTATCGCGAAGTTCACGCGGTCCGTGACGTGTCGTTCGAAGTCGCCGCCGGCGAGGTCGTGGGTTTCGTCGGGCCGAACGGCGCGGGCAAGACCACGGCGATGAAGATGATGTCCGGCCTGCTGCACCCCACCGCTGGGACCGTGGAGGTTCTCGGATACACACCGTGGCAGCGCCGGACGCCGTTTCTGAAGCAGATCGCGCTGGTGCGAGGCAGTCAGCCCACCGGGGGCCTGCAGGAGCTGACGGTACTCGACTCCCTGCAGTACCAGCGAGTCCTCTACGAGGTTCCGGCCGGTGAATATCGGCGCAACCTCGACGAGCTCTGCGAGTTGCTCGAGCTGGGCCCGCTGCTGGAACGACAGCTTCGGGCGCTGAGCCTCGGGGAGAAGATGCGAGCGGGACTGGCGCTGTCGTTGCTCTACCGGCCAAAGGTGCTGTTCCTCGACGAACCGACGCTGGGGCTGGACGTCTCCGCCGCGGCCGCCATCCGCCGGTTCCTGGCCACCTACGCCGGCCAGACCGGTGCCACGGTCCTGCTCACGAGCCACTACATGACCGACGTCGAGTCGTTGTGCCGCCGGCTGATCCTCGTCGACCACGGCAGTGTCCAGTACGACGGTCCGCTCGATCAGTTGTCAGCGCGGCTGTCCCCTTACAAGCTCATCCGGGTCAGCGCGCCGTCAGCTGCGAAGGAGGACTTCGCCGACATCGCGGAAGTCGTTGCCACGCACGACATCTCCTGGGATCTCCGAGTTCCCCGTGACCAGGTCGCGCGGGCGACGTCGATGTTGCTCACCACGCTCGACGTGGTGGATCTCGCGATCGAGGAACCCTCGCTGGAGAACGTCATCGACCGTGCCTATCGGGAGGGCGTGTGAACAGCCGGATTCCACAGCTGGTGGCCATCCGGGTTCGCAACCAGTTCATGGACTGGTCGGGCGCCTGGTGGTTCACGGTGACCCTCGTCGCCAACCACGCGATCGGGCCGTTGATCGGGCTGGTGGTGTGGTCGGCGGTCATGCCCAGCGGCCAGGCGCCGGTGAGCTACTACGTGGCCCTGGTGGCGGTGCAGCTGCTGACCGCTTCCTTCGAGAACCACACGTTCTCCGAATCGGTCTACGACGGCAGGGTGAGTCATGACTTGCTCAAGCCGCAGCCCGTCATCATCGGGCCGGTGGGGGAGAACATCGCCATCAGGGTCTGGATGGGGATCTTCGGCCTGCCGTTGACCGTGGTCACCGCTCTCCTCGTGGGTGCCTCGTACCGGTGGTCGGAGGCGTTGCTCGCGGTGCCGGCGTTGATCGGTGCCGCCGTCCTGCGCTTCTTGTGGACGTGGTTGCTCGCGCTCGCGGCATTCTGGACCGAACGGGTGCACGCGATCGTCGCGTTCGGCAACATCCTGATCTTCCTGCTGGGCGGTACCGCCGCACCGATCGCGCTGCTGCCGGAACCGTTGCGTTCCATCGCTTTGGCGCTGCCGTTCCACGCGATGCTCGGTCTTCCGGCGGAGATCGCGACCGGTGCGGTCCAGGGCTCGGACGCCGGGTCCGCCATCCTGCTGCAGCTGGGCTGGGGCGTCGCGTTCGCCGGCGTGGCGGCCGTCGTGTGGCGCAGGGGAGTCCGCCGGTACGCCGTGATTGGAGCATGACAATGCGGACCGTTCTGAAAGTGGCCCGTCTCTTCGGCGCCGGCTTCTCGATGTCACTGCGCCAGACTCTCGCTTTCCGGGTGAACCTGGCCTTCGACATCGTCATGGCCGTCGTCCAGCTGCTCTCGACGCTGGCGACCGTGTTGATCATCTTTTCCCGGACCGACAGCCTCGCCGGCTGGACGAGGCCTGAGGTGTTCGTGCTCATCGGCACGTTCGAGTTGATCAGCGGCGTCAAGACGACCTTCGTCGACCCCAACCTCGCGAACTTTCCGACGCGCGGAATTCGCGAGGGACACCTCGATCACCAGCTGCTGCAGCCGGCGCCCAGCATGTTCCTCGTGAGCCTCGGTACTGCGGCACCGCTAGCCGCCGTTCAGATTCCGCTGGGCCTCGTCGTGGTGGGCATGGGCGTGAGCATGGGCGGTCAGGTGCCCGGCCCAGGAGCTGTTGTCGTCTGGTTGCTTCTTGTTGGCGCGGCAACGGTGACGATGTGGGCGGTTGGCATGCTCCTCGCCAGCCTGGCGTTCTGGGCGTCCAAACTGGACTTGCAGAGTCTCTACGGAAATGCCTGGCAGTTCGCGCGCTATCCGTCCGACATCTACGCCAAACCGCTGCGGTTCCTGTTCACCTACGTGCTCCCGCTCGCCCTGATCGCCACGGTTCCGGCACGAGCGCTGGTCCGTCCGTTCGATCTGAGTTCCGTGCTCCTCGCTCTGGCCGCCGGCGTCGTCGCCGTCGGGCTGGCGGTCGTCGCGTGGCGACGAGGCCTGAAGCGGTACACCGGAGCGACCAGTTGAGGTCAGAGACGGAGCCGGTCGGGGTCACCAAGCGCCGTCGCGACCGCGCGAGCCGAGATGAGTTCGTGCACGGCCGCGACGGGCACACCTCGCAGATCCAGCACGGCGCGGACCTCCAACGCCAACGGCTGATCCCCCGGACCTGAGCGGTCGACAGGAACAACTGCCGTGGTGCGCCGGCGACCGCCCAACGCGTACACAGCTTGGCCGAGGTTGAGCTCGCCGTCACGCATCGCGTGCGCCTGAGGTTGCCCACACAGGCCAGGATGTTCGTAGTCGACCCAGCTGCGAACCTCTGCGGCCAGCCACTCGCCCGTGCCGTCGTCGGCGTAGAGACCGCCCAGCCGGTGCGACACGGGACGCTCGTCGGTGATGAACATCGCGGCGGCGGCCTCCGCGTCGGCGGGGGCGGTCGTCGCGCTCAGCACCCGGTGGGCGACAGGGCAGGCGAGCCATCGTGCCAAGGCGCCCTGCAACGACGTCGCACTGATCAGCGAGCTGCCGACAAGCCGCAAGTGGGTGCGAATCTGTTGTGCGACAGTCACAGCGTCCACTGCCTGCGTGGTCCGCGCCGGAACCTCGGTCATGCATCACTCCTGCGTTCGATGGGCTCGCCGACGCCGGCGATCACGATCAGTGCAGATTGCCCAGCACCGCGGCCCTGGTCAGCACCGCCTTGTTGCCCCGGCCGACCTTGCCGCGGATGCGTTTGACGTACGTCTCCACCGTGTGCTGGCTGATGTTCAGGAGGCGTGCGATCTCGTAGTGGGTGAGACCACGGGCGACGTGATGGAGTACCTGCTGTTCCCTGGGCGACAGGGCGGATTTCCGCGCGGCGGGGGGAAGCGCGACACCGGGACTGACGCGGTTCCTGAAGTCCTTGCCCCGTAAGGTCTTGCGAGTCGTTTCGTGTACCACGGTCGCCGACGCGGTGCGTTCGATGACGGCAGCTGCTCCGGCTTGCGCGCACTGGTCGACGAAGCGATCGCTCACGTCGTCCGCGATGACGATGACCGGTGCGATCCGGGCGACCTGCGTCAGCGCACCCTTCTCCAGTCCGGTGTTCACGGCCTGGGAGTCCACGATGATGACATCGGCGTGCCACGACAGGTAGTCCGATGTCGAGGTGGCGGTACCAGCCACCTCGAACTCCTGCTGGCTGTAGAGCGACACGAGTCCGATGAGGTAGATCGGAATCGTCTCAACGATCTGTACGCGAATCATTGCGCTGTCCCAGTTTCGTCGCCGTGGAAATTGATCGGCCTCGGGCGGGTCTCGCTGCGAGATCAACGTGGTGGCGAGACTCGAACCTTCCTGACGAGAGGATTCGAGCCTGAATGTCGAAGCGCTTCGACTGGCTTGTTCTCACTGTTCCATCGGCGTGGAATGCTGTCAACGCGACCGCAGCCGGACCTCCCCGTCGTCAGTCGTATCGCCGTCGCCGTTGCGCCACAGGTAACTGCGGACCGAGAGCGACGCGGCACGCATTGCTGCGCGGATGTGGTCGAGGCTGTCGTCGGCGAGTTCGCCTCGCGCCGGGTCGAGCGAGGGCAGCATGAGCCGGGCCGCCTCCAGCAGGCACAGCACCGCGTCGAGTTGTGCGCTGGCGGGCAGCCCGCTCAGGTTCTCGTGCAGGGACTGGAGTAGTGCGTGCGGTTCTTCCGGCGCTGAGGTGTCGGTATTGCGCGTGAAGGTCATCACGGTTGCCCTCTCCCGACGGATCGATTGTGGACAGTTGCCGAACGGCCGGTATCCGGACCGTGGTGGAAGGTGGGCTGAATGTCAATCACAGCAACGGTTTCGCCATCGATCGGCTATGCTGCTGACCGTGAGTTCCGTTTGGATCAGTCCGAAGTGGTGGGTGTTCGACTGCGGAATCTCCGCAGTCGAACACCCCGCCTCTTTCCTCTCAGGTGCGGAAACCGGCGCGCGCAGTCATTGCTGTGGGACACTCTTGTTGTCCAGCTCGTCGGCGAACTCGGTCCACGCGGCCGCGCACTCACGGGCGATCCGCGTGAGCAGACCGGTGGTGTGCGACGGAACGTCGTCGATCACCTGGCGGTACTGGTGGGCTGTGATCGTCCGAAGGGCGAGCCAGCGCAGCACGGCTTGCCCCCGTTCCGAGTAGCGGATGGAGGGGTCGCGCCGCAGGCTCTCGATCATGGACTTCAGATCCGCGCCGGAATCGGTCTTTCCGGGAAGTCCCTCCTCCGCGGCGGAGTGTTCGTCCCGCCTGTCAGCGCTCATCTTCAGGCGGACATCGCGGGCCGTGCTCACCGAGATGCCTGCCTGCTTCGCGACTTCACGCAGTGACGACTGAGGCTGATCGGCGAACAGCTGCCCGGCGATCCTGCGGCCTTCGACGGTGGACAAGGGACGTAGGCGACCATCGCGGCCAAGACGGCGTTGGGGCAAGGTGTCGCCGGCGCGTTTGCGGAGGTTGGAAACCGTGCGAGCGGACAGGCCGACAATGCCCGCGACAGCTCGATCCGACAACTCGGGATGTGATGCGATGATGCGAGTGGCGGCCGCTTGCCGGTCGGTGGCTGTAAGCGGCAGCCCGTGCGTGGTGTTGGTTCGTACCGCGAGCACGAACGCCTCCGCGTCGCTGCCGTGGAAGAATTTCGCTTCGATCTCCTCGGCGCCGTTCATGCGAGCGGCGGTCAGTCGGTGCATGCCGTCGATGACGCGCATGCTTTCCCGATGAACGAGGATTGGAGGCAGTCGTGAGGAGACTCCGGCCAGTAGCCGGATGTGCTCTTCGTCGGTGCCGTCAAGCCTCGGCGAGTCGGCGACTTCGACTTCGCTGATCCGGATCCACGTGATTGTCTCGTCCGGTCCGTTCCGTTCCGGTTCGTTCGCTGTGTTCGACGGCACTTGCTCGCGCGGAATCCTGAATGATTGTGTCATTTCTCCCCCCGGAGAGTTTCGCATGCGCCGTCACAGGCGTCTCGTCCAGTCCATGAGGTCTGGTTCGTTTGTGGTGCTTCGATGGAGGCGGGCGGACAGCACGGTCGGCGGCCTGTCGTCGAGCACGAGGAACCCCTGAAGCAGGGCTTCCTGAGGTTGTGCAGTGGAGAGGCTGACGCTCCGATGTGCAAGGTCAGCTGCGTCTCGACCCGACTCTTGAAGCCATTTGACCCCCCCAGGTGGCGACAAACCGAATCCGCCCGAATAAAGGCGATATTCACAAAAACTGTAACTTGAGGCGCTTCGCGAGCACCATAAGCCGAATGGGTGATCAGGCAGGCACTGACAGTTGTCGAAAGTGTCGAATGGCCTGGTCGAGCGGCCTGGTCGAGTGGAGTGCACTGGTGCAAAGAGCCTTCGCTCAGTTGGTACGACGTTGTATCTGTCCTGGGTTTTCGGTATTCGTTGTAGCAGTCGCTCGATGCCCTCTATTTTCGTGGAGCCGGTGTGTCCGCAGTGAACTCTGACCTCGAGCCCGGCGACGCCGTTCTCCTGCCGGTGTCGTCCGCGACTCTCCACATCACCGGCGCCACCGCGCGCAGCGGACCGGCGACCTGGGGGCAATTGCACCTTTTGCGGCATCTGAGAAATGCCGGCGACTGGACGAGCATCTTCAATTTCACCGTGCAGCTTCCGTTGCCGGAAGACTGCGACGTGTCCAGGCTTCGGAGTGTGATGTGCGAGGTCCTGCGGCGCTATGAGTCGTTCCGCACGACGTGTGTCGCCCAGGGCGGACTCGTGAGGCAGGCCGTGGCGGGCGAGGGTGAGCTCACGGTGAACCTGTACGAGACGAACGCCGATCACGCGGTGGCTGTCGCCGCAGAGCTGGCTGAACAGCTCAAGGAGCGTCCGTTCGACATCGAGGTCGAGTGGCCCTTCCGTTGTGCCGCGGTGCTCACCGGCGGCCGCCCCGTCATCCTCGTGCTTGCCTTCAGCCACGTGGCACTGGACCTCAGCGGTGTGCTGATAGCCACGGCCGAGATGTCCCGGCAACTCGCGGGAGAGGAGCCCGGCCCTCTTCCCTCGTGGCAACCGATCGACCAGGCCGAGTTCGAACAGTCACCAGCTGGTGCGGCCATCTGCCGACGTGCCCTCGACCACGTCCGGCGGACGCTGCACCTGGATGCCGCGACCTCATTGGACGCTCCACCAGGCGACTTCGATCCCGTACGGGCCGTTGTACTGCGTATGCGGTCGGCTGCGGCCATCCGTGCTGCCGAGGCGTGTGCCCGACGCCTGCGGGTGTCAAGCTCAAGCGTCATCCTGGCGGCGACGGCCGTGGCGCTCGGGATCTGCCTCGACTGGACACGAGTCGTGTTCGAACTCGTGGCCAGCAACCGCGTTGTCGAACCGCAGCGTTCTCTCGTCGCGAACATCGCGCTGGATGCGGTGTGCCTCGTCGACTTCCGCGAGGCGTCGTTCGACGAGGCGGTGCGTAACGCCTACAGCGCGACCATCGTCGCGTACATGAACGGCCAGTGCGATCCGCTCGCGAAGGACGCGCTGTTGCGCGAACAAGAGGTGCTGGCCGGACGTCGCGTCAGCCTGGACGTCAAGTTCAACGACACGCGGACAGATCGGAGCGTCGAACCGGAGGCGTCCGCGGAAGCCCTGGCGCGACTCGTGCGGACGACGGAGGTCGTCGAGGAGTCCTTTGAATTCTCCGGAGGCGGTCTCTACATCAACCTGTCCGGTACGGGATCCGACAGCGAGATCGTGCTGGCCGGCGACACCGCTGATCTCCGGCGATCCGCACAGCGCGAGGTGTTGTACGGCGTGGAACGGCTCCTTGTCGCTTCGGCTGCTCAGGACATTCCCGCGCACGAGCTGAGGCAGGTGGCTGGGGTGCCGTCACTGGTGCGGGGACAGGGCTGGGTTCGTTGCCCTGGCGGGTATGTCGACCTGGACGCCACTCGCGAGATCTGGAAGCGCGTCGCCGGGACCGATGTCGCCGACGTCTACGCGGAACCCGCCGATCCTGAGTTTCACCGCGTGGTCGGCTACGCACTGGTCGTCGACGACCGGTCGATCGGCGACATCCACCGTGAGTTCGTGTCCCTTTTGGACAGACGGGGCAAGGCCAGAGCCCTGGACTGGTATGTCCGTTGCTCGGCTGCTCCACGCCGGCTGAAGGATCGAACCAGCTGGGCAGGACTGCAGGTGGTCCAGGAGGGTAGCGGCCGTGACGGCGTTGTGGCGTCCTCCGGTACATGACGAGCTCACCTGGCAGAGCCGCACAAGTCGCAAGTTCCAGCATCCGTGCCGTCCGAGGACGCCCGGATCGCTGCCTTCACACCGACGGAGGAAGCGTGACGATCGAGGGAATCGCCCGGCGCACGGTGCACTACCTGCTCGGCTGGGGCCATGGTGTGTTCGAGGGGTCTTCCGGCGACGACGAGATGGGTTATCTCGTGGACCTGGTGCGACGGACATCAGCGCGAACCGTTCTGGAGATCGGCTTCAACGTCGGCCTGTCGAGCCAGGCGATGCTGTCGGCCGCACCGGACGTCAGAGTGGTGTCGTTCGATCTCGGCTTCCACACGTACATAGGACGTGCCAAGGAGTACGTCGACCGGCGGTTCCCCGGCCGGCACGAGCTGGTGCTCGGTGACTCGCGGGCGACGTTGCCGACGTATGCCGCGAAAGCGGGACGGCAGATGTTCGATCTCGCCTTCGTCGACGGCGGGCACGAACTGGAGGTCGTTCGCGCCGATCTGCGCAATGCGCGGACTTTGTGCAAGTCGAACGCCCACGTGATGGTGGACGACCTGGCGCCCTGGAAGCCCTGGGGCGTAGGGCCTGCACTCGCGTGGCGCGAAGCGCTCGACGAAGGCCTGATCGTGCAGGAGGAGATGCTCGCGGACGGGCGGCTGGTCGACGTGCCGCGCGAGCCCGCGGACAGGGTGTGGGCATTGGGGAGGTACACATGAACAGCGATGAGTTCGGAATGCCGAGTGAGGAAACGACGATCCTGGCGTTGTCCGGCAGCCTGCGCAGGGACTCGTTCAACGGTTTCCTGGTCCAGTGCGCCGCGCGGCTCGCACCGCCGGGCGTGCTCGTGCAACCGTATGACAGGTTGCGGGACCTGCCGCCCTACGACCAGGACGAGGACGGTCTCGAAGTACCGGAACCAGTCGCGGACCTGCGCGCCAAGGTGCGACAGGCGGACGGGCTCCTGATCTTCACCCCGGAGTACAACTACAGCTTCCCCGGACAGCTGAAGAACCTCGTCGACTGGCTCTCCCGGCCGGCCGGACCGACACTGCTGGCAGGTAAGCCGATAGCGGTGGGCGGTGCCTCCATTACGTACTTCGGAACGGTGCGCGCTCAACTCGCGTTGCGACAGGTCTTTCTGTGGACCGACTCGCGACTCGTCACCAAACCGGAGCTGCACCTGGGGGAGGCGCACGAGATGTTCGACGCCGCCGGTGCACTGGTCGACGACGGGGCCAGGGAGCTGCTCGCAGATCTGGTCACCGCCCTCGTGGAGCTGATCGCTGACACCCGCAAGTTGGCGATCGAGGCCTCATGATCTGGTGGTGATCGTGCTGCTGGTCGCGCCGAGCCACTGTGCCGTCGTGGTCACCACGGCCTCGGTCGCGCAGTCCCTGCACTCCCTGGGGATGCTGCCTTTGACGGGATGAGGTTTGCGTCCTACGACCGGATGTCGACGAGCGCCTTCCAGGACGTTCAGACGTCGCGAGCGTGGCAGCGGGCGGTGTCGGAGGCGGGTGGTCCGGTGGAACTCGAGAGCCTGGTGCACGAGGCGTTCCGGCGGGCGAGGCTGTGTGGCCTCGCCCGCCGACGTCTTACTTCCGGAGCGCTTCCGCGACGGCGTCCACAATGAGTCGCGGACCGTCGACCTTCTCGTACGCCCGGGACAGCTCGACCGCTTTGTCCCGAAAGGACGGTGTGCTCAGGACCTGTCGGACCGCGTCGGCGACCTCCGCCGGCGTCGGGCGCTGGGTCCGCAGGTCGATGCCGAGGCCGAGCAGCCCGACCCGTGCGGCGATCGCGGGTTTGTCCTCGGTCTGCCCGGCCACCACGACCGGGACGCCGGCCGCGAGCGCCTGCTGCGTGGCGCCGTAGCCGCCGTTGGTGACGAGCACGTCCGCGTGGGGGAGCAGCCGGTCGAACGGCACGAACTCCTCGATGACGGCGTTGTCCGGCACGTGCGGGACCAGGTCTGTGATCGGACGTCCGAGTGCGGCGACCACCAGAACGTCTTCGCCGTCGAACGCGGCGAGCGTGGGCTCGACGAGCTCGGAGAGGTCGTCGTTGGCCAGCGTCCCCTGCGTCACCACGACGACCGGCCGGTCACTGTCCAGTTCGGACCACCAACCGGGCTCGGTCCAGCCGGCGGGGGCGGCGGGCGGCAGCGGCCCGACGAACCGCACCAGGTTCTCCGGCAGGTCGGAGCGGGGGAACTCGAACTCCGGCACGGTCAGCTGCAGCACGTCGTCAGGCTCGGTGTACATCGTGGAGAAGTAGTTCGGCATCGTGAATCCGGTCGCGCCCAGGCCGTCGGCCACGCGCTGCAGGTACTCGGCCGCACCGGACAGCGCGGCGGCGAGCCCGGCGTTCATCGCGCGGTTCGCCTCCACCTGGTCGGTACCCGGCGCGACCGGCGCCGGGCCGAACGGCGTGGTGTCGTCACTGGGGTAGTAGAGCGGCGAGATGCCGACGCCGATCCAGCGGCGCGGCCGGACTCCGGCACCGTGCAAGGACGGCAGGCCGCCCAGGAACATCAGCTCGGCGACGACCACCGCGTCCGGGGTCTCGGCCAGCAGTTCCTGGATCAGCGCGTGCTGGTCGGGGATGGCGTCGCCGAAGACGTGCGAGATGTCCCAGGTGAGCATCTCCGGGCCGGGGGAGAGCGTGGACCGCTCCGGGAAGAACTCACCCATCCTGCGGTCGTCGTAGGCGGCTTTCCCGGTCAGCGGCCGCAAGGTGGCACCGACCCGTGCGACGTGGTCGGCGAACCGCTCACCGCCGACGAAGGTGACGTCGTGTCCGGCGGCGACGAGCGCGCCGGCGATCTGGATCATCGGGTACGTGTGGCCGGCCAGCGGACTGGCGGCGACGACGACGGAACTCACGCGTGCGCTCCCGTATTCGGCGAAACGGTGTTCTGGTCAATTTCGGTTTAGACTATCTCGTAAGGGGCGAAAGGAGAAACGTGGCCCGCACCTACCGCTCGCCGTCGCGGGAGAAGCGGGCTGAGCAGACGAAAGTCCAGATCTGCCTCGCCGCCGAGCCCCTCTTCTCCGAACAGGGCTACGCGGCCACGTCGATGCGCCAGCTCGCCACCGTCGCCGGTGTCTCCATGGACACGATCTACGCGCTGGGGGGCAAGGCCGATGTGTTCCTCCGAACGCTGGAGATCACGTTGAGCGGAACGACCGACGGAACGGCCCTCTATGCGCGCCCGGAGCTGGCGACACCGCCGCCGGGAGGAACGCTCCGCGACGCTCTCGCGCTCGTCGCTGCGACGCTGACGGACGCCAACCGGCGCAGTGCCGGCATGTGGTCGGCCTTCGTGGAGGGCGCGAACACCGACCCGGTGCTCGCGGTGGCCTACCGCAAGAGGATCGAGGACATGCGGGAGGAGGGACGCCGCCTGGTCCACCGGTTGGTGGAGTGGGGGTTCTGCCGGCTTCCCGACGACGTCGACCGCACCGTCGATCTGTGCTGGGTCACCGCGCAGCACAGCGCCTACACGTTGCTGGTGCGGGACTGCGGGTGGACTCAGGAGGCGTACCGGGACATGCTGCTCGAGCGGTTCCTGGAACTGCTCGACCGCTGAAGCACGGGTTCTTCCGCATCCTGGACGCCGCGAGGGACCTGTACGCGGCCAAGGGGGCCGACGTCACCATGCGCCGTCGCTCAGCGCGACGGGCTCGGTGTGGACATTCTCCACCGGCATTTCCCCGACAGGGAGGCGCTCTTCGCCGGGGTCTCCGAGCACGAGCTGGCGGACGGGACTTGCGGCGCACGCAACGTGGTCCGTCGACGCCGGCTTCGGTGCGAGGACTATCCATTGTGGACGGTACCGCTGGTCTGCGAACGGACTGCGGTGTCGAGTTCGATGCGTGCCGCGACGCCTGCCAGCACGGTAAAGCATGACGTTGGCGTCAAGGTCAAGGAGCTCTCCGGAGTTCGATAGCCTGCGTTAGGCCTCGTTGGTCCGCTTGGGCACCGATCACGTCGATGTCTACTACGCGCACTTCGGCGACCCCAAGACGCCACTCGCCGAAACCGCCGACGCGTTCGATGCGCTGCACAAGGCGGGCAAGATCCGGGTGGTCGCGTTGTCTCCAGCCGGTACTTCACCGAGGCGGGGCTCGCCGTGGTCAAGGCGGTCGAGGACATCGCGTCCGCCAGGGGCGTGGAGATGTCGACGGTGGCGATCGCCTGGTTGCGCGGGCGCCCCGGTGTCGTCGCCCCGATCGCGAGCGCACGTACTGTCGAACAACTCTCTGCCTTGATGGCGTCGGCGGAGTTCGAACTCACCGCGGACGAGACGGCCGCACTGGACGAGGTTTCTGCAAGGGTCAAGTAAAGCGCGTCTTGGCTCCTCGGTCGTGGCAGCGGTTGTCGGGCGGCGCGGTCAACGGGCCGGATGCACCTCGTGGCCGTTGGCGAGGTAGGCGTCCAGTCGCCGGCGACGCTCCTCGATGAGTTGTTCCTGCCGCACGAGTTCGTCACGGATCTGCCGGACGCGCGTCAGTAGTTCGGCGCAGTCGCCACGCGGATGCTCATCTCGGGCGCACGGCAAGATTTCGCGGACCACGTCGGACGACAGGCCGGCGTGGAACAGGTCCTGGATGAACGCGACGACCTTGATCGACTCGGGAGCGTACTCGCGGTACCCGTTGGGCCGGCGCTCGCTGCTCAGCAGGCCCTGCTGTTCGTAGTAGCGCAGTGCCCGGCTGCTGACGCCGGTCGCCTTGCTCAGCTCTCCGATGCGCATGCACCAGTTCACCTTGACCTTGACATGGACGTCAAGGTTTAGCGTCGGGGTCATGACCACAGCAGCGCAGATGCGCGACAAGTTCGCCGTCGTCACCGGTGCCTCCACCGGGATCGGGGCGGCGATCTCCGAGCGGCTGGCCGCTCACGGCATGCACCTCGTCCTGGTCGCCCGCAGTGCCGACAAGCTCGACGAAGCGGCGGCGCGGCTGACCCGGCGTCACGGAGTGACCGTGCACGTCCTCCCGCTCGATCTCGCCACCGCCGACGCGCCGAAGCGGTTGGTCAAGACGTTGGCCGACCAGGGCATCGAGGTGGAGATGCTGGTCAACAACGCCGGCGCCAGCGCGCGGGGGCCGGTGCTCGACGGCGATCCGGCCCGGTTCCGGCCCCTGATCGACCTCAACGTCACCGCGCTGACCGAGCTCACAGCTCTCCTGACGCCCGCGATGGTCGCCCGCGGCCACGGAGCCGTCGTCAACATCGCAAGCACCGGGGCATACGTCCCCGCCCCCTACCTGGCGGTGTACGCGGCGACGAAAGCGTACGTCCTCTCGTTCAGCCGGGCGCTGTGGGCCGAGGTCCGAGGCACCGGCGTCCGGGTGGTGGCAGTCAGCCCCGGCCCCACGAAGACGCCGATGAACACCCGCGGCACGCGGAGCGCCGAGACCGTGGCTGCCACTGTGTTACGCGCCCTGTCAGGCAACCGGCCGGCCGTCATCGACGGCAAGGCCAACGCGCTGGTCACCTTCTTGTTCGGCACGCTGTTGCCGGGGCGCCTCGCCCTCGCCATCACTCGGCGGATGATGACGGCCAGAAGCGGCGGCTGAACAGATCGACTTCGACGCTCACCGGCGGGAAGCTGGAGATTCCCGTGGGACCGGCTGGCTTCGCGTCGTTGCGCGCGACGGCCACCGACGTCCTGGGCAACTCGGTGACGGAGACGATCACCAGGGCCTACGCGGTGAAGTAGGGCCGCAGGGGTGCCCTGCTCGGGGGCGGGGCACCCCTGCGGCCTTCCGCAGCCTGGCTCGGCCGGCTCCGGGCAAGTTGGTGCTTGAGGACAGCCGGCAGTGCCGGACGCGGCTTATGTCCGTTGTGGACGTCGCGGCGCAGCGGCAGCAGCAGGACGAGCTGCCACAGGAACAGGAGTTGCAGGAACCGCCGCTGGAGCGGGCCTTGAGCCTGAGCGAATCCTGAAAGATGGCTGTGAACGGTGGCCCCGCTGTGCCGAAGGGAACATGCTGCGGACCATGGACGAACGCACGGCCGTGCGCAGGCTGCACGACCGCCTCGGCTTCGGCCCCCGGCCAGGCGACCTCGACATCGGCTTCGACGCGACTCTCGACCGCCTGCTCGCCCCGGCCGCGCCGGACGGACCCGCTCCGCCGCAGCTCACGCCGCTCGACAAGAACGCGACCCAGCAGCGTGCCGACGACGAGAAGAAGCTCGTGCTGTGGTGGCTCGACCGGATGGTGGCCACGACCACGCCGGTGGTCGAGCGCCTGACGTGGTTCTGGCACGGGCACTTCGCGACCAGCGAGCAGAAGGTGCGCAGCCCGTTCCTGATGCTGGCGCAGAACCAGACGTTCCGGCAGTTCGCGCTCGGCCCGTTCGCTCCGCTCGCGAAGGCGATGATCACCGACCCGGCGATGCTCGTGTGGCTCGACGGCAACGCCAACCGCAAGGGCACGCCGAACGAGAACCTCGCGCGTGAGTTCATGGAGCTCTTCGCCCTCGGAATCGGGCACTACAGCGAGAACGACGTGCGCGAGGCCGCCCGTGCGCTGACCGGGTGGACGGTGAAGCGCGACGGCGGCACGCAGGCGCAGTTCGCCGCGAACCGGCACGACAGCGGCGAGAAGCAGATCCTCGGCCAGAAGGGGACGTTCGACGCTGCCTCGTTCGCCGACCTCGTGCTCGCCCGGCCGGAGTCGCCGAAGTTCGTCGCGTCCCGGCTGTGGGCGCGACTCGTGTCGTCGACGCCGCCCGGTGACGACGTGCTCGGCAGGCTCGTTGCCGCGCAGGACGTCCGTTCGTCCCTGCGGGCGATCGCGACGGAACCGGCGTTCCGCGATCCCGCGACGACGCTGGTGAAACAGCCCGTCGAGTGGCTCGTCGGGCTGATGCGCGCTCTTGGCGTTCGTCCGTCCACTCTGGACCAGCAGGCGCAGGCGAAGCTGCTGAGCGGCCTGCGTGGCATGGGTCAGGTGCCGTTCCAGCCGCCGAGCGTCGGGGGATGGGCGGCCGGTGGCGCCTGGCTCACCACGGCGTCGGGTGTGTCGCGCCTGCAACTCGCCCAGCTCGTGACGTCGCACGCCCAGCTGGCCGGCTCGGACCCCGGTGCGGTGCTCGGCGTCGACAGGTGGTCCGACCGCTCCCGTGCCGCGTGGCAGAGCGTGGCGTCGAACCCCGCGCAGGCGGCGGCCATCGCCGCGTGCGCACCGGAATACGTGGTGAGCACATGAACAGGATGACCCGGCGCCGGTTCCTCGCGTTCTCCGGCGTGACCGCCGCGGGCGCGCTCGCGTTCGGCGCGACCAGGGTGAACTGGGACGACCTGATGAGCGCCGCGGTGCACGACCCGCTCGACCCGAAGGCGGGCGTGCTCGTCGTCGTGACCCTCTACGGCGGCAACGACGGCCTCAACACCGTGGTCCCGGCGTCGGACCACGCCTACCAGGACGCCCGGCCCGACCTCGCGTACAAGCCCGAGGAGGTGCTCGACCTCGGCGACGGCCTCGGCCTCAACCCCGGCATGAAGGGCCTGAAGGGGTTGTGGGACGGACAGGGACTCGCGATCGTGCGCGGTGTCGGCTACCCGACGCCCGACCACAGCCACTTCCGTTCCATGGCGATCTGGCAGACGGCGTCGCCGAAGTCGTCCGTACCGACCGGCTGGCTGGGCCGGTGGCTCGACGCGACCGGCGCGAACCCGTTGCACGCGTTGTCCGTGGAACCCGTGCTGCCACCGATGCTGGCGGGCGCGCAAACCGCCGCCGCGTCGTTCCCGCTCGGCGGGCTCGCGCTGCCGAAGGGCCAGCTCGGCGAGGCGTTCGCGATGCTCGGCAAGCCGGTCACCGGCGAGGAACCGTGGCAGGCACGGGCGGCGAAGTCGATCGCCGACCTGCACGAGGCCGTGAAGGTGTTCGGCGCGCACAGCGGCAAGACGGACAAGACGAGCAAGACCGGCGCCCTCGCCGGGCAGCTCGACCTCGTCGCGTCGCTGATCGAGGCGGGCGTGCCGACGCGGGCGTACTCGGTGTCGCTCGGCGGCTTCGACACGCATGCCGACGAACGCGGCACGCAGCAACGGCTGCTGACCGAGCTGGACGGGGCGTTGACGAAGTTCGTCGAACGCATGAAGAAGACCGACCGCGGTAAGCAGGCTGTCGTGCTCGTGTACTCGGAGTTCGGCCGTCGCGTGAAGGCCAACGCCAGCGACGGCACCGACCACGGCACGGCCGGCCCGGTGTTCGTCCTGGGGGACAAGGTGAAGCACGGCTTCTTCGGCGCGCAGCCGAGCCTGTCCGACCTCGACAACGGCGATCTCAAGCAGACGACCGACTTCCGCGACGTCTACGCGACCGTGCTCGCCGACGTTCTCGGCACCGACCCCGGCAAAGTCCTGCCCGACCACTCCGGCCGCGTCGACGGGCTGTTCACGGCTTAGTGATCAGTCCAAAATGAGCTGGCGTGTCGGCTTTGCCTGCGGGACAGCACATTCGAAGATCGCGGCGTGCGCGAGGAGGTCCTGAGCGACGAGCTGTGGCTCGGCTGGAACCGCTGATCCCGGTATGCCCGAGGCGTTTCCGCTATCCGGGCCGCAGGCGTGCCGACGACCGGGCCGCGCCGGAAGGAACCCTCTACGCGGTGCGTACCGGGATCGGCTGCCCACCGCCTTGTTCGGCGCCTCGGGCTTGCGGTCGCCGCCGGTGTGTTCTTCGAACTCGTCGGACCACGCGTCAGCGGCCTCGTCGACGCACTGCACGACGCGCTACCCCGGCTCACCTGGGGGAACGCTGCGGTGCTGGGCCTGGTCCTGGGTCTGATGGTGGGCCTGGACCTCAGCGGCACGATCAGCAAGGCCGCCATCGCGTTCGCCGCGACCGGCATC
>Ga0070710_10000091_pt1 | contig 41220 bp, 39 predicted proteins | sample LARL52metaG_FD_65454 | JGI IMG/M metagenome (GOLD analysis project Ga0070710, IMG submission 65454) | Corn, switchgrass and miscanthus rhizosphere microbial communities from Kellogg Biological Station, Michigan, USA - LAR L5-2 metaG | ecosystem: Host-associated > Plants > Roots > Rhizosphere ...
GCAAGGCCAGGCCCTCCGCCGGCCGCCGCGCGCAGACCAGCCAGGCAGAACCCGCCACCCAGGACACGCGCTCAAACCAGAGCCGGGCGCCGAAGACGCCTCCCGCCGTCTCGGAGTGATCTTGGAACGGCGCCCGGAACGCTCAAACCATCACCGGTAAACGGTCTCGCCGCGTACAGGGGCCGCGGCGGCCGCCGGCCACAGGGGGGGCATCATGTTGACTAGGACACCTACCATCATCGCCTGCGCCACCGCCTTAATGCTGCTCGGCTCGGGCGGCCCGGCGGCCCTCGCCGCCACCGCCACGACCTGGTCGGTAACGCCCGGCCGGAGCTTCTCCGGCAGCAGCAGCAAAGTCACCTTCACCGACACCGCGACCGGATCAGAACTCGTCTGTTCATCCTCATCCATATCAGGCCAGCTCAGGTCGGGAAGCGGTCTGGCGGGTACCCACATCGCCTCCATCACCGCATTCTCGTTTGGCCCGGCCTTCAGCTGCACTATCGGCGGCGGCCTGGAAGATTTCACCTTGACGGCCGGCTACGACTTTCCGTACTACCTGGACGCCGGCTCTTACGATGCGGCCAGCGGCGAAACTACCGCGACCGTCACCGGATTCGTGGCCGCCCTCACGGGTAACACCTGCAACGCGGCGATTTGGGGCAGGGCATTCACCACTCCCGGTGCGGTCATAGGTAAATACACCAACAACACCCATAAACTTAAAATCATAACCAGCGGAAGCACCTTGCATCCCTATCACCTTAATCCTGACTGCGCCGTCTTTCTCATGTGGAACAACGGAGACCCGGTGACCATGTCGGGCACCTATACGATCACCCCGGCGCAGGCCATTAAGGGCTCGTAACGGCCGCCGGGCCGGTCATCGCAGCCACGCACGCAACCTCGTACGCCTCTGAATGAACGGGGCGAACGTCACCGGCCGCGTGCACCGCACCCAGCACCAAGAACTTCAAAGTGACATTTAACGCAAGGCTTTCAGCGGCCTCGGCGGCATCGACGCGGCCAACCTCCTCGCCCAGCTCGCCGGGTAGCCGAGCCCGCCGCAGGCACCTCAGCCGGCCAGGATCCGGCCGGGCGCAGCGGTGCAGCCCTCCGAGCGCACCGCACTGCCGGTATCCCGCCCAGATCGCTGCCTCGATGCGAGTCCGCCCCGCCGCTTCACCGGGGACCTCGCCCGCCGCTGGAGGAGCAGCCGGACAAGATCGTCGTAGGTTTCCCAGGGAAGTCCCGCCTCACGACTTCTCTTCTACGATCTGCAGGGAACCTGGCTCAGCGATGACTGTTACCGGCTTGGGGCGTCTTAGCAGGCAACGGATCACGAGGAGGTTGGATCGATGGCAGGTACTCCCTCGATACCGGACATGCGCTTGGAGCTTGTCCCGCTTCCGGTGTCAGATGTTGACAGGGCGAAGGCGTTCTACGAGCAGGTTGGCTTCGGGAATCTGCACGACACCCAGGTCACGGAAACGATGCGGGTGGTTCAGCTCACCCCGCCCGGGTCGAGCTGCGCCATTGTGTTCGGCACGGGGATGGGCCCGATAACCGACATGGTCCCAGGCTCGATCAAGGGCCTCCATCTCGTCGTGGAGGACATGGCTGCGACCCGGGCAGCTCTGGCGGAGCGGGGGATCGAACTGAGCGACGTCGAGGACATGGGCGGCGTCCTCTACTCATATTTCAGTGACCCCGACGGCAACATGTGGGCGCTTCAGCAGTGGCCGGCCGGCTACCAGGCGTAGCAAGGAACCGGCCGAACGGAAGGCCGGCCCGGGAGCGCCGCCCCTTGCCGATGACTACCGGGAGTCGGCGGAGTCGTGGGCCGGCCTACTGCGCAGATCAAGGGTGGCTCATCGTCACGCGGGCACGGTGGCGGGGTCGTGTCGTCTTCCTCGTCGCCCGATTGCCCGGTTCGCAGTCACCGCGTCAAGGGCAGCCCTGCGGGCTGTCGTTCCGCGCAGACCCTTGACCCGATGCCCGCTCACCAGGGGAGGCAGCTATGACGAAGATGGCAGCGGAGCAGCCGGCGATCAGGCAGGCCCGGACTCATCCGGGGTCTTTCGCATCTCCGAGGGGCGGGAAGAAGTGACCGGCGATGTCCCTGAGGACGCCGACGACGCGGCCGGGCGGCAGGACGGCTTCCGGGTCGTTGAGTTCGGCCGGGAGCGGTACTCCCATCTGTCGGGCCATGGCGATGAATGCGGGTACCAGGCCCTTGCCCAGGCTGCTCAAGGCCCGGCCGATCACCTCGGGATCCGCCGTCCATTTAGGCACAGGATGCGCCTGGATGGCCGCCCAGCTTCCCGGGTCGCGGGGCGTGGCGCGGGAAAAGACGTGATCGAACGTGCGAGCCGAGGCATCCCGCCCGGTGAACGCCTCACCCAGACCCCAGGTCTTGCGTAGCGTGGCGATCAGCGAGGTGTGCCGGTACTCCTCGTTGTACACCGACCCCGGCTCTACCCACGGCGACACGAGGACGGCGGGCACCCGGTACCCGGAGCGGTCGAACCTGAAGCCGAACTCGCCCGGCGGGGCGGACGGGTCCGGCGGCGGGACCGGCCCCGGCGGGACGTGATCGTAGGTGCCGCCGGGCTCGTCCCACCCGATCAGCAGCGGGGTGTTCCACACGTTCGCGCCCGTCTTGCTGGTGGCGGACCGGTAGGCATTGAACACCCGCTCCAGGAACGCCTCACCCCCCAGCATCGAGGACGGGCTGTCCATCTTGAGGTCCACTGCGGCCGAGAACGAGCGGCCGAACGCCGGGTGATAGTCCCCGTGGCCCGACAGCATGTTCGGCTCGATCAGCGAGAAGTCCGGCAGCGTACCCGCGGCGGCGTCCTTCTCGAACTCGGCGAACGGCACGAAGTGGGTGGCCAGCCGGTCCTTCAGCCGGGGGAAGTGGATCACCCCGGTGAACGAGAGCGGCATCGGCTCCATGACGTAGACCTTCCAGGTCCTGCCGTGGGCCTCCAGCCGGTCGAAGATTGTCTCGGCGTCATTCTTCGCAAACCACTTGCTCATCGGGCTGTTCACTACGAACCCCGACGAGGTGGCCGCCGTCCAGAACGACCGGTTCATAAACGTCTGCGACGGCACCTCGCAGAACCAGTGATCAAACACCCCGAAGTCGCGGGCGATGCCGTTGAGCACCGGCAACTGCTCCGGGGTACAGCCGGTCATGATGTGCGCGTACTCCCCATACGTGGGCTGGCGGCCGGTCTCCCCGGTAAAGGTGGAGATGTAATCGGTCACGAACCCGTCCATCGCCGGTACCGCCCCCGGCGGCGGCGCATTCCACGGAGCGGCCGCGGCCTCGCCGATCTTGAACCGGTTCTGATCGTCGAGAATGCCGTACAGCTGGGTGTTGGTATGGAAGTACTCCTCACCCGAATCCGGGTTCGGTGAATCCAAATCGGTAGCGACGGTGTACGGGACCACCTTGCGGTCAGCGCCGTGCTCCGCCCACGCCGGAATCGGGTTGCTCAGGTCCTTGCCGATCACCCCATCGAAGTTCTTGCCATCCCCCGGCCCGTACAGGCGCCCCAGCACATTGTCCAGCGAACGGTTCTCGAACAGCACCACCACGATGTGATCCAGCGCGCGAGACCTATCCGGTGCGGGCATCAGCCATCTCTCCTTACCCTGCCGACCGTGACCGCAGCCAGTTCCCGGCACCAGCAGCGTTCATAGGCTCGCGGTCCATCAGCGGCCACCAGTTAGGGACCATGCCGCCGTCCAGGTCTCCAATCATCACCCGCCACCGGTGATCCCCACCGCGGCCCGCCGCGGTGACAATACACCCAGCCTCAGTGACACTACACAAGGTCTTCCACGGACCTGATCCGGATGTGAGGGCAGCCATGGCCGCAGAACAGCAAGTACCCCCGCCTGGCCCGCTGGGCCCGCTCGCCCGCTACGAGCGGAGCGTCATCGAGCGCATCAACGACTTCAACGACCCGCGGCAGGAGTGGCGGCGGCTGTTCTCCGAGCTGCTGGGCACGTTCTTCCTGGTGCTGGCGGCCGCCGGCGGCGGCATGATGGGCCACGCCTTCCCCGGCGTGATCAGCCACACCGCCGCCGTCACCGCCCCCGCGCTGACGGTCATGGCCATCATCTTGTTCATGGGCAAGGTCTCCGGCGCGCACCTGAACCCGGCCGTCAGCATCGCCTTCGCGCTGCGCCGCGACTTCCCGTGGTGGCGGGTCCCCGGCTACATCATCGTGCAGCTGGCCGGGGCCACCCTGGCCGCCCTGGTGCTGCACGCGATCATCAACGTCTCGGCCAAGTACGGGAGCAACTACCCGGCCGCCGGCTACTCCGCCGGCGCCGCGTTCTGGATGGAGCTGATCTTGACCACCGGCCTGGTCAGCGTGATCCTGGGCACCGCGTCGGGCGCCCAGAACGTCGGCATCATCGGCGCCTTCGGCGTCGGCGCGTATATCGCCCTGGCCGGATTGTGGGGCAGCCCCATCTCCGGCGCCTCGATGAACCCGGCCCGCACCTTCGGGCCCGACCTGGTCGGCAAGACCTTCACCAGCTACTGGGTCTACATCGCCGGGCCGGCCGCGGGCGCCGCGCTCGCCGTGGTCATCGCCTTCGTCCTGCGCGGCCGCGGCGGCGACAAACCCGCCCTCGGCGCCGCGCAAGGCGACCTGTTCACCGAAACTTACGAGCCCGGCAAGTCCTGAGCTGGTGACACCCATCCTCCTCGCTGGGACATAATCTTGGCCGAATCCTCCGAGTCAAAGCCAAGCCGCTGCGCGGTCGCTTCGCAAGCCTCAGCGGTTCGGCCGACCTGGATCACCGGGGGGAAGTCGTCGCCACGTCCCCTGGTCGGGATCGCATTCCTGGCGTTCGAAGAGAAGCATGTCATCACCCAGGAGGATCAATGAGTAGGGACTGAGACCGGTGCCGGTGACGTGCCCGTGGTTGTGCACGTCCCGGGGCGGTATGAGCGTCGCCACATCACCGCGCCGGAGGGCGCGTTCATCGGCAAGGCTCAGCTCGGCCCGGCCGTCCTCATGGAGGACCGCGTCCCAGTGCTGATGAGTCTCCACCCCGCGGACCGGGGCGATGCCGACCCAGCAACCGTGGGAGTGGGTGTAGGCCATCACTCCTTCTGGACGGTGGACGAGCACCAGGCGGGGCCCACGTTCTGGCCTGACCAGCCAGTGCACCCCGGGTGACCCGGCGGGGATCCCCGCGATCAGCGGGGCGAAATATTCCTCGTCAGCAGCCAGCTCCACGAGGAGCTGCCCCACCTGGTTCATATCCGGGGCATCGTCATGGCGCAGTTCGTCCAGCTGAACCAGGAAGCGGCGCAGCGGGTACGGGTAAGCGCCGGTGGTCACCTTCCCACCGTAATCCTGGTACCGCTGGGCGGAAGGCCTAATCCGAGGCGGTTACCGCAAGATATTGACGGCGCGGGCGATCACCAGTCCCAAGATGAACAGAGAACCGGTTGCCTGCACAGTCATGGCCGCCTTAGCCCAGCGGGCGAGCGGCATCACATCGGTCGGGCTGAACGCGGTGGCATTGGTAAAACCGAGGTAGAGGTAGTCGAAGAATCCTGGGCGCCAGCCCGGGGGAGCTACGTTCGGGTTGAGCTGCTCGGGGAAAGCGAGGTTCGGGAACTCCGGCGGAGCCCACAACCGCGCATCAGGACCACCGCTGTCAAGAACCCAGTAGAGGAAGGCAAAGGCAAGGATCGTATACAGCCAGACCCCGAAGCCCACACTCAGAAGATCACTGGCGCTGTTGGTCTCCGGGCCGCCCTCAATGAGATCCGTCACGAGCCGTGCGGTAACCCCCGCCGCTTCGGCGACCAGCGCAACCACCAGCGCCAGGGACAGCGGCCTGACCGCAGCCGCCCAGCGGCCGCGAGTCCGGTTCGCGACGAAGATCGCCACCAGCAGCAGTGCGACGACCGCCGGGACTATCCAGTCGGGGCCCAAGCTGAACCGAGAGGGAAGCAGCAGCGGCACCGCTATCGCCAAGGCCAGCGCGCCGAGCAGCGGCCAACGCTTTTCCACCCCTATCCCGGTTCGCACGGTCTCGACCTTGGAGATGGGCCGACGGGCAGCGCTTTCCCGCCCGCGGGCCCACCAGTCGCGGACAATACCTTCCGCCTGCGCCGTGGCCGGTATTCGCTGAGCAGCGTCGGTTTCGGCGATCAAGGCGCGGGCAGCGTCCATCGTCGCCGCCACGTCCCTCTGGTTACCGCTGGCTGGGACGCTGACAACAATCCAGGCCCGGTCAGGACGTCCCTGGATTTGAACGGGTACCTCCGTCGCGCGTGCCAGCCTCTGATAGCACCGAAGCCACTCCTCGGTCACCCGGCCGGCCAGCGGTACCCGCGCAATCACGTGCTCATTAACGGTGTGCAGTTCGATGTCTGACTTGGGATCGATGTCGGTCATCCGAGAGCCGACCTCCCGTTGCTAGGGCCGGTTCGCTCGTTAAGAGAGTACGGCGCGTGAACTGCCGCGCCCCAACAGGTGGCCGGGCCAAGCCACAGGCACGAGGCCTGTAACCCGGCTGGGTCCGCGGGAGCTCACGCCGCACGAGTGCGGTACAGCACGCGGTGCGGTTGACCATGCGGAAAGGACCGCAGCCAGATCCTCGTTGCCCTCCCGCTGTTTGCGAACGTCAAGGGGCATCATCCGGCCGTGTAACAACCGGGCAAGGCGCGACAAACTTGTGGATAACCGTCTTGTCGCGTCAGCCCGCGCACCCGAGCATCGGACCGGGATAGCCGCGGTTACCGCCTGATGGAATCCCGCGGGGAGGGCTCCCAGAGATCCTCACCCGAGGGAGGGATTGCGTTGAAGCGTATTGTGCGGACGATACTTCCGGTCGGTATGGCTGCGGCCTTCCTGCCCCTGTTCGCGGCGGTGCCTTCATCGGCCCGGGCGGCATTGCCCGCGGGCGCGGTCAGAACCCAGGCGGCCCAATGGGGAAGCTATTTCGGCGACTCGGTGGCCGCTCACCGGGACACGACCCTCTTGCCGGAGGCGTTCACCTTCCAATCGCGCGTGATCCAGGTCGGCTCGTCCAACTCGACGCAGTACGCCTTGCTGAAGGACGGGACCGTGTGGGCCTGGGGCCAGGGCACCAGGGACGAACTCGGCAACGGCCGCACGGCGAACGCGTTCACCAGGCCGGTGCGGGTCAAGTTCCCGCACGGCGTGCGGATCGCCTTCCTGGCCACGGACGCTATGCCCTTCGACACCGCCCTGGCCGTGGACCGCAACGGGCACGCCTGGGGCTGGGGGTTCAACAAGCGGGGCGAACTCTGCCTGGGCAACACCCGGGCCGACAAGCGGCCGGTGGAGCTTCCCTTCAAAAAGGTGACGGCCCTGGCCGGGGCGAACGGGCACGCGGTCTACCTGGCCAGCTACCGTGGCCTGACGGGGGTCTGGTCCTGCGGGTCCAACAACGAGGGGGTGGGTGGCCTGGGCTACCGGGGCGGCCCGAGCCACCTCAAGCCGGTAGCGGTGACCGGCCTGCCGTCCAATGTCGTCCGCCTCTACTCAGCCTATGACAACGCCGGGGCGCTGACGGCCTCCGGCGCCTACTACGACTGGGGCTACAACAAGGCCGGCCAGCTTGGCTGCGGCACCGCGGGCCAGCCATCCGGGACACCGGTGAAGGTCAGCCTGCCCGGCATCGTCACCCAGGCCGCCCAAGGCGGCTCGGCGGGCAAGAACGGGCAGACCCTCGTCATGCTTGCCACCGGCGCGCTCTACGCCTGGGGCAATGACACCGCCGGGCAGCTCGGCGACGGCCGCACCACGTCCTCGGCCAGGCCGGTTCGCTTCTCGCCGCCGCACGGTGTCACCTACGCCATCCTGGCTACCGGCGGCGCGACCTCGTACGCCATCGACACCAAAGGCCACGTGTGGGCCTGGGGGAACGGCACCGCCGGGCAGCTCGGCAACGGCGATCGGCGCTCGTCCACGGCGCCGGTCAAGGTGGAGGTGGAGTCGCGAGCCACGATGATCTCGTCCACGGCCAACGACGCGGTCGTGGACAGCTGACCTAACAAGTCCCTGACCAGCTCGGCTCGCAGGGGTATCGCATGCGGTGCTGCTGCTCCTGGGCCGCTACGACCGAGCGTGCGCGGTCGGCGCGTCGCTGGACATGGCGCGGAGGCTGCCGGACGCCGAACTCATCGTGTTCGACAACTCCGCGCACACGGTCTTCGCCGAGGAGCAGGACCGCTACCTGGCGGCAGTCCGCCAGTTCCTCGACCGCATCATCGGCTGAGCCGGCGTGCCGCGCTGCAGATGAGGTCACCAGCGGACTACGTGCGGGTACTCCATGCCGGGGAGCCGTCTTAAGGAATCACTCGTCTAAGACGGGCCGGCAAGGCATGTTAGCGTCCGATGGCATGGCGGCTGGCGTTGATCTTGTGATCGTGGGTGACATCTTCAGGTGCGACGAGGCGAGAAGCTGGGCGCGCGCCCTGGCGATCGAGGGCGATCGGATCGTCGCGGTTGGGACGGAGGACCAGGTACGTGAGCGCGTCGGCCCGGCCAGGGACCTTGTCACCGGATCGACCATCATGCCGGGCTTCCAGGATGCGCACGTCCATCCCGCGTTCGCGGGCCGCAACCTTCTCAACTTGAACCTCGACGACTTGGATGACCAAGACTCCTACCTGGCGCGGATCCGTGCGTTCGCGAACGCGAATCCCGATCGAGGGTGGATCGTCGGCGGTGGCTGGCTCAATGCTGTTTTCGCATCGAGAGGCGGACCGAGTCGGGAGCTCTTGGACGCCGCCGTGCCCGACCGGCCCGTGTTCCTGCTGAATACCGACATCCACGCCGCGTGGGTGAACTCCCGAGCCCTCGAGCTGGCGGGCCTCGATCGGTCGAGCCCTGATCCGTGGGACGGCTACCTGGTGCGTGAGGCAGACGGTTCTCCCACAGGAACCCTGCAGGAGGGAGCCGCGTACCACGTTCTGCGCTCGGTGATTCCCCCGCCGGCTATCGAGGAGTGGAGCTCCTGGCTCCGCGCGGCCCAACGCGAACTCCACAGTCTTGGGATCACAGGCTGGCAGGACGCCTGGGTCGAGCCCGATCTCCTGCGCGCCTACCGATCTCTCGACGATGCCGGAGAGCTCACGATGCGGGTTGTCCCCGCGCTCTGGTGGGACCGTCACCGCGGCCTTGACCAGATCGAGTACCTAAACGACCAGCGGACCTGGGGGACCGCGGGGCAGGTTGCTGCCTGCTCGGTGAAGATCATGCTCGACGGCTGTCCTGGCAGCTGCACCAGTGCCATGCTCGAGCCCTACGAGGGGGCGTTCGGCGCTGAGCACGGCAGCGGTATCGCGTTCGTTGATGCCGAATCACTATCGGAGGCCGTAGTACGGCTGGACTCAGCGGGCTTTCAGGTACACCAGCATGCCCTCGGCGACCGTGCTCTGCGGATGGCGCTCGACGCGGTCGCGGCTGCTCGCGAGGCGAACGGCCCGAACGACCTCCGCCACCACATCGCGCACCTGCAGATTTCCGACCCTGCCGACCTCCCGCGGCTGCGAGAGCTTGGCGTGGTGGCCAATCTGCAGCCCTACTGGGCCCAGCCGGATGACATGATCACTGAGCTCATTGTCCCGCGCGTCGGCAACCGAGCGGCCTGCCTGTATCCGATCGGCGACCTCGTGCGCTGCGGCACGGTGCTGTGCTTCGGGAGCGACTGGCCCGTATCCACCCCGAATCCGTGGCATGGCCTCGAGGTCGCGGTGAGTAGGAGGCCGGTGGGGGAGCCCGAAGCCCAGCCGCTCGATGCGTCACAGCGGATTGATCTGCCCACCGCGCTCGCCGCGTATGCCTGCGGCAGTGCATACGTGAATCATGACGGCGAAGCGGGCACGATCCGCGAGGGGGCGAGGGCCGACGTCGTCGTGCTGGACCGCAACCCCTTCGACGGCGACGCGCCGATCGGAACAACCACGCCGATAATGACGATTGCCTCGGGTCGGGTCGTCTACGACGCCAGTTGAGACGGCGACGCCCACAGTCGTATCTGCCCGGGCGCTACTGTCGCTTACCCCAAAACCAGATGTAGACAATACAACAAGGTGAGTGTTGACAACCCGTCTGGTACAGCCGTATTCTTCACGCAGAAGGCCCCCCTGTTCTGCGGTGACAGCGAATCAGGTGCCAGAAGAGGCAAGTATGCCGGGCTCCGTGCGTACGGCGGGATCCCGACTTCCACACTGTCGGCCGGGTCACTCAGCACGTACGAGGTGGCGTCATGATCGAGCGCAAACGCCGTCGGCATACGGCCAGGCAGTCCCTCGGCTGGTGCGCTGCCGCCATAGCGGTAGCGACGGCGGTCGCAGCGACGGGATGCTCGAGCAACAACTCGGGCGGCGGCAACGGAACGCCGGGCAACTTCGTGCGGGTCGGGACGCTCGATTCGGTCCAGAGTTTCGACTTCTGGACGACCGACGACACGCTCCTTGATGACACTGCCGCCATGATCTACCCCCTGCTCGTCCAGTACAACCTGCACACGAAGGGCTTCGAGCCGGACTTTGCCACCGCGTGGAGAACGTCATCTGACGGGCGCACGTACACGTTCACCACCCGCAATCACGCAGAGTGGTCCGACGGCAAGCCGCTAACGGCCGCCGACGCCGCCTGGATGATCAATACGGTCGTGCGCCTGCAGAACGGTGCGGCCGCAGCTCTCGCCAGTAACGTCGTGGGCATCACTAATGCCACGGCGACAAGCCCGACCTCCCTGACCGTCAGGTTCAGCAAGCCGGAGTCGGACGCCCTGGCGAACCTGGGGCATTTGCCGATCCTGCCCGAGCATGTGTGGGGAGCGATGGCGGCGGGCAAAGGCACCGCGTTGCGGACGGCGCCCGTCATGCCGTCGGGTGGCCACCCGGTGGTCTCCGGCGGGCCCTTCATCTTCGCGAAGTATCTCTACAACCAGTCAATGGTGCTTTTGCGCAACCCCCACTACTACGGGTCGCCGGCGCACGTCAGCGGCATCGGCATAGAGTTTTTCTCCAACGACGACGCGATGGTCGCTGCCGTGCAGGCTAACCAGGTGGACGCCGCCCTGGGGAACCCGAACATTCCGCCGACCGACGTGCACCCGCTGAAGGCCGCCGGGATGCGGATATTCTCGCCCGAGGGCATCGCGCTCAATGACCTGATCATCAACACGAACCCGGCCAAGACGAGGCATCGGGAGTTGCTGAACCCGGTGGTGCGCGAGGCGTTCGAATATGCGATTGACCGGGCGACGATCGATAAGATTGCCTTTCTCGGCTACGCCCAAGCCGGCAGCTCGCTCGTCCCGCCTGCCACCGGCAAGTGGTACGACCCGGCGGTCAAGCCCCTGCCGTACAGCCTGTCGAAGGCGAACGCACTGCTCAACCAGGCCGGATACAAGATGGGGCCAAACGGCATCCGGATCGCCGACGGCCACCCGATGTCGTACACGGTGCTGCTGTCGCCGGACAACGGGCCCGAGGGTGTGCGGACGGGGCAGATCATGACGACAGACTTCGCCAAGATCGGCGTCCGGCTCAACTTCCAGCCCATCGGGGATAATGCGCTCAACAGCGCCATCTATGCCAACCACTACCGCAACTTCGACATGGCCATGTGGGGCTGGGACGCGCAGATTGATCCAAACTACATACTGGACGTGGTGACCTGCTCGCAGTGGTACAACAACAGCGACTCCGGCTACTGCAACAAACGCTACGACGCGCTGTACCGTGAGCAGGCTGCCACGGTGAATCAGGCGAAGCGACTGAAGATCGTCTACCAGATGCAGGAGATGCTCTTCAACGCCCGGCCCTATATCATCTTGCAGTATCTGCCCGCGCTCGAGGGGTGGAACCCGAAGTGGTGCGACGTGACCGTCTCGCCAGACGGATGGTTTAACTCCCTGACCAACGACCCGCAAACGTCCATCAGGCTGTGCCACGCGGGAAGTTAGAGGTTCCAACCGCCACGCCGACGACCGGATGAAGTGCCAGCACGCAGCGTCTGCAGAGGTGATCGCGGGACCAGGAGGAAGACGAGCGGCGAGTCGGCTGGCATTTCCCGCGGGCTTATTCAGCCCTCTCCGCGTGCCCGCCCCATGGCTTCCTTGATTCCTTCCGTATCGAAGGAAACGGCGAAGAGCCCGACGTGTTCCTCGTAGACGCCGGGTTCGACCTGTTCCTTTACCTCATCTTCGAATATGTGAAGCACTGGGAGCCCCAACTGGACTCCGGCCAATGGACCGACGTAGGCAGGATCCCCGTCCCGCAGCGTCTCGGTGGCGACCTCTACCGCTTCCGCATCGGCCGCACCGAGGATCACGACAAGATCCTCAGTTCCGAGTTCTTCCGCGAGCCGTTTGATCAAGCCCTGATTTTCCGGGTCCATCGCGCCGGACGCCGTTCAAACGAAGCACTCTGTTCGCACCTCGATCACGACGGCTCCTGCCGCCCTGGCCACGGCGGCGATCACCTCCCCGGGGACGCTGTCGCGCTCCCCGAGGGCCACCACTTTCTTGCCCTTGAGATCCATCCGGTAGTCACCTCCTCACTGCAGATGTTCAGGCACGGGGAGACCCTTCGCTGGGGCTCCGCCGAGGAGGCGTTCAATGGCCGCCTCGATATGGTCGACAGACGTATGCGTACTCGTCACCCGCTCAACCTCGACGCCGTCCCGGAAGGTCACGTAGGCGGGAAGGCCTGCGATCCGCAAATCGCGGCAGAGCTTCCGGTTCTCGGACGCATTGAGCTTGAGCAATATAACCCGGCCGCCGTATTTCTTTTCGAGGGCCTCGACTGCAGGCATCAACGCGATGCAGGGCGCGCACTGAGGACCCCAGACGTCAAGCAGCACGTTCCCCTTCTCGACCAGGGCGGGAAATGTTGCTTCCGTTACGTCGATCGCCATCTAGACCTCCAGCGTGATCGATGCCCCGTCCCACAACCGCGTCATGCGGCCGAGGAAGAGGCTGCCTTTCGCGAGCAGCATGGTGCGCGTGATCCCACCCTGTCTGCTCCGGCTGAGGGCATGCGGAAGCCAGGGGATGGCCGATGCGAAATGCCCCTGCGTCGGGCAGAAGCCGGGAAGCCCATGCTGGCGGACGAACCGGGGTATATCTGACTGGATCAGCTCACCGCGGAGCACACCAAACCCCGCAAGCAGGCGGTAATTGCGGTCGGGCACGTTACCGCCTCCGGCCGGCTCGGTGATCTCCGGGTTGTGCAGTTCCAGCGCGTATACCTCAATGTCTTCGAGCGAGCGCCCCATCGTGGACAGGGGAACCCCGACAAGATCGTCGAGGAGCGCACGCTGGGATGACCCCGCGCTGACCCGGTGCCGGCCTGTGGCGTCCATCCGCATCGTCATCATCCCGGGCTGATCAGCTGGTCCGACCACGATGGCCATGCCCGCCAGAAGGTCCTCGAGGATCGGCGTCTCATGCTCGAGAGCGCCTTCAAACTTCATCCCGAGCTTGGCGAGAGCCCCGCCGGCTATGACGGCAACCCTCTCGTGTATCCCTGCCTCTACCAGCGCGCCAGCCAGGATCAATGCGTGGACCGGCCCGGCGCAGAAGGCCTTCACGTCACAACCGCTCGCTTGCACGAGACCAGCAGCCTCGGCCACCGCCTTCCCGAGGTTCCCGCCTCCCCGCTGGTACCGATCCCCGATCGCTTCCTCGCCCGACCCCATCACGTACGAGATCGAGTCGGGATCGACACCGGTCTGCGCCAGGAGGCACCGTGTTGCGTGCACCGCGCTCGCCTTGCACGCCAGGTTCTCCAGCAGCACGCGGGCCGACAGCGCCTCGTCGCTTTCATGAGCAGCCGAGAACGCGCCGAGCACCTCGCCGTTGTGGTAGAGAGGCAGGTCACCTGGACCAGGATCCTCCTTGAGCCTGACCAGACCGAACTGGTCGACCTCGGCCATCAGCTCGTAGAACGCGAACTGCGGGAGAATTTCGCCGAACGGTCCTACCGCCTCTGCGGCGATCGCGTCATGCCACCATGGCCGCGGGTGTTCGCGGAGGAGTTCAGGAGACAGGTTTCCGATGCACGTCTGATTGGGCGCGTATGCGACGGCAGCCTCGTACGAGCGGAGCGCAGCCAAGATCTGCGGGATGCGCCGGGGGGCCCGGCTCGGCTTGGAGCCATAGCGGACAAGTTCCGGTACGTGCTGCAGCGTGACCGAGGCTCCGAGGATCGCAGCCCGGCGCGTCAACGGCTCACCTCCCAGGCGGTCGAGGGCCCGACGTCGGTCGAGAGCATCTCGAGAGCACGTTCCACGATGCGGCGCCTGAGGTCCGCCTCATCGCCGGCCGCCAGGGAGGGGTCGCCCGTGGGCGAAGTGATGGCGTGGCCTCGGAGCACCCGATTCGCTCCTATCATCTGTGCGATGGTCGGAAGCGCGGTGATAAACACCGTCGCGATCCCAGCTCGCTCGATCTCTTTCGCTAGCGCTGCGCCGCAACGCGTGCCGGTCCCTCAAGTCCCGGTCAGGATCACGGCTTGAACACCTGCAGGTATCAACTCAGATGCGATCTCCTGCCCGAATTTCGCCGCTACTGCCATCGGGGTATCTACTCCCGCCGTGGTGTAGAAGAAGGCATGGAGCCTGCCGATCCGGCCCTCTCTCTCCAGCGTCCGCACGGCGTCCAAGGGGACGAGCCGGTTTGGGTCTAGGTTCGCGGTTCGTGTATCGAACCCCGCGTGAACTGACTCGTATCGGGCCGGCGAGAGTGAGCCCACCCCACTCAAGGGATATCTGAGCCAGATGTTCGAGTGCCTGGTCGGCAGGTGATCCGGGTTGCCCTGTGGAACACAGCCTGCCTCGGTCACCAGTGCGAGAGTGCAACTGCCGAGATCGCCGATTGCCGGAGGAGCGGTGACGCGATCGAATGCGGACTCCACCTCCGTCCGGACATTTCCGCTGAGCTTCGCGAGGAGGGCCGCGATAGCCCGGTCGGCGCCCACTTCCGAGAGACGCACGTTTTTCCGCAGCCCCCGGGGAAGATATCCGTCTTCGGCGGGGCTACCGACCGGTTCACCGCTGCCAAGACGATGCGCCAATCGGGCGATCGCCGGAAGCGCCGTTTTCATGGAGGCCACGCTCGGGCCGGTGGGTACGATGTAGGCGGCTCCTTCCGCCGCAAGCACCCCGGGATTATCAGGTGTCATGGCACCGACAACCGGGATACCGCGTCGGCCGGCCTCGCGCGCAAACGAGCCGCAGGCATATCCGTACCGCCCGGATCCGAACGAGGGCCCGCACACGAGCACGTCCGGCTCAATCTCGCCAAGCCAACTCAGCAGCCGCGCCAGCGCCTCCGGTTCGTGCTCGCCGAAGAAATCGTCGCCGCAGGTCAGTGTGACGTCTATAGGGAGCCCGGCCGCTTCCAATCCCCGGCCCGGGCCCACGGCGCCGCTGATCCGCGCCGGTGCCTGCCCGGCCGCTTCTTCGCCGCCCAGCCCAGCGAAGAATTGATTGAGATAGTGGACAACGATCATGCCGGCACCGCCGTCAGCGCCATGTCCCCGGTTTGAGCGCAGGCGCCGAGATAAGTCCAGAGGGGGACCGGCTCGCCCGCCATCGCGTTGTCAGATGTCCCGATTACCTGGCCGGGCGTCCATGGGTCGACCAGCTCATCGTGATTCCCCGTGCTGACGATTGAATCCGCTTCGGGCACGTGATCGGTGAGTCCGCCGTTTGTTTCGGCGAGGATGGCAACCGTGCCGATACCCAGCGCCTCACAGGCCTGGACGGTGAGCATTGTATCGGTATGCGAGTTGCCGGAGGAGAACGTCGTACAGATAACCCCGTCGGCGCCAAGCTTTCGCGCCAGGCGGGCCGACAGCAGCGCGGAGCGTTGCTTGTCGAACGGGGTATCGAGGTAGCCGAGGGCGAGGATCATCCCAGCGAATCGCAGGGTTTCCCCGTGCTCGGCGACCAAAGACCGGATCAGGGCGCTCTCCTGGTAGTACGCGGTCACGTTCCTGACGGCCGCCCAATCGTAGGCGCCGCTGGTGAGCGCGCCATCGAGCACCTCGCGGTGATCGAGAACGGTCGGCACGATCCCGCCCACGGGGCCTCCGTAGAGAAACGTGTCCAGCAGGGGGCCTTCGGATGCGACTTGAAGGATCACCGCAACCGAGGGAAGGTCCGCATCTACGCGTTCTGCCAGGTCGAGGGCGTCGATGGCGGAAGGCGGCCGGTCGATGGTTGCCTGTGCGGCGTCGCGCGCCACCCGCAAGGCGGCCACGCGGATCGAACGATCGACATCGGCAACCGGGACACCTGGTTTCGGCGTGCACGTGACCACCAGCTCCGGCCGGTCTCCCCATGCCGTCATCGGCCTGCCCGGGCCCGCCATGTCGACGAAGGCATCGGGGAAGGTCTGCGGGCTGGCGAGCCCCGCGGCCGCCCAGTCGCACACCGAGAGCACCCCGATGCCGGCGAGGCGATTCGTCCGGCCCCTGCCCGCCAGCGCGAGACGGCCGAGCACGCCCGGGAAGGTTACCTCCGGCGCGGAAGCCTTGACATCCGGGATGATCGCATCGAGCACGTGCGCGATGCGCACGGAGTCACCCGGGCGTACGACACGAACGTCCAAGTCCGCAAGCGCGGGCAGGCCCTCCTTCGCGGCCTCCGCCAGGTCGCGGAGGCATAGCGTCAGCGAGGCATCCGACCAGGACGCCGCGGATCCCTCCACCACCTCGGCCACGTCGAAACGCGCCAGCTCAAGCGGCTCGTCTCCGCTCGCCCGTCGCATAGTCAACAATCTTACAACGCAGTCTTACCTTGTGGGGTGCGCCCGACCCCACAAGATCGGGGCGGAGGGCCGCAGCGGCGCTGGTGAATCATGCCTGGCCGGGGAGGGGTGGCGCGTCGTCGGGGTTGTACCAGTCACCGCCTCCGATTTCCCCGCCGTCGACGATCAGCGTCTGCCCGGTGACCCAGCCAGCGTCGTCTGAAGCGAGGAACAGCACGGCGGCAGCCTGATCGCGCGGCGTCCCGGCGCGTCGCAACGGGATGCGGCGCAGGTACTCCCTTTGCATCCTCGCTTCGTCGGCGTCCCCCGCCATCAGCGCACGCTCCTCTGGAGTCAGGGTCTGCCCGGGGGCAACGCAGTTGACCCGGACGCCGCGATGACCGAGTTCGTGTGCTGCTGCCTTGGTGAGCGCGACGAGCGCCGCCTTCGAGGCGTTGTAGACAGATTCAGGTGACTCGTTCTTGAAGGCGTTCGCCGATGCGATATTCACGATCGCACCGCCTCCCCGGTCCGCCATGTGCGCGGCCGCGACCTGCATGGTGGCCAACGGGGCACGAGCATTGACCGCGAACACGAGATCGAACATCTCCTTCGTGACCTCCAGGAACGGGCCGTCCGGCATGATGCCGGCACAGTTCACCAGGACATGGAGATCCCCGTAAACCGCGATCGCCTCGCGCACCATCGCGGCCGCCGCTTCGAAGTCACTCAGGTCCACAACGTGCACGTCGAGACGCCCGGGCTCGGCCGCGGCCGCCCGCAACTTCCTGAGACCGTCCGCACGGACATCCGCGGCGAATACCCTGGCGCCCTCAGCCAGGAACGCCTCAGCGATGCCTCGGCCGATTCCCTGGGCGGCACCGGTCACGATCACGTTCCTATCGGTGAACCTGGTCATCACGGCACCTCCGGATAGTGCAAGGGGGCTCCGGCGACACCAATGTCGGCGATGGACAGATGCCGGGCACCGACGTTGGCCACGACCGCACGGTCGAGCAACGCGCCGGCCCACGCAATGTTCGACGGAGCGTCCAGGCGGGACGCGAGATGGTCATCGACCACAGTCTGGACCGCGCCGCCTGGCATCACCCGGACCAGCCCGTCGGGCCGGTACAGCGTGATCCAGTAGCTCCCGTCAGCGGCGAGTCCAACTCCGTCGGCGTCGGTGTCGGGCAACTCGGCGACGGTCTGCGGGGCTCCGGGGGAGCCGTCGGCGGCGATCGCCACCCGGACCAGGCGCTCCGCTTCCGCCTCCACGACTATGAGGGCGTCTCCGTCGGGCGTAACCAGGCATCCGTTCGGATAACCAGGCGTGGCTGCCGTCCACTCCTCGGTGCGGCCGCCGGGAGCGATCCGGACGATCCCGGGCCGTCCATGCTCGCCGGAGCAGGTCACGTAGGCCATGCCATCGGGGCCGAAAGCGATGACGTTCGGGGTGTCGAGATCGCTCCCGCCGCTTCCGCGCGCATACACGGAGATCGCCCCGGTGCGCGGATCCAGGCGTGCGATCTCGCCGCGCCCGGAGTCGCACGCGTACACGCGGCCATGCCCGTCGACAGCCAGGCCGAGCATGGAGCCGCCGGTCGAGGCGAGCATCTCGACGTCTCCCTGGAGGGAGACCGCGTAGAACTCACCGCCCTCCCCTCCGGCGTAGACGCGGCCGTCGAACGGGTTCCACGCCACCCCCTCGGGATGGTTCAGCCCGTCTGCGAGCTCGGAAAACCGTTCCAGCATCAGCGGCCGCCTTTCACGGCACGGGCCCTCCGGCGGCCTGGCCAGCCGAAGACGCGCCTGCTGACCGCGGCGGCCGGGGGGCCACGCAGGCCGTCAGCGTAGGAGTTCGTCGGTGATCTCCTCGAATGCCCTGGTGTGCGCGTCGACCTGCTCGGCCGTAGTCGCCGGGGACATGAGCGCCATGTTGTGGAACGGAGTCAGCAGTATGCCGCGGTTCAGCATGGCAACATGCAGCAGCGCATCGAGGTGAGCATCCCCGGCCGCCGCTGCCTCGGCACCGGTCCGCGGCCGCTGGGGGGTGAACAGGTACTCACTCCGGCACCCCAGCCGGGTGACGTGCCAGGGCAGGCCGCGCCTATCGATCACCGACGCGACGCCATCGGTGAGCCGGATGGCCAGCGACTCCATCGACGCGAACGCCTGATCGGTGAGCACCTGCCCAAGCGTCGCCCGCACCGCCGCCATCGAGAGCGGATTGCCTGCGAGCGTGCCGCCCACCCCGCCGACGTCAGCCTCCGGCCAGTACGTGCTCGCGACCACCCGGTCGGCGACATCATCGGTCATTCCGTAGGCAGCGACGGGGACCCCGCCGCCGATTGTCTTGCCGATCGTCAGGATGTCAGGCTGCAGGTTCTCGCGACCCGTGTAGCCACCGGGGCCAGCGCAGATCGTGTGCGTCTCGTCGATCACGAGCAGCGTGCCGGCCTCGCGCGTCAGCCGCCGCAGCTCCTCGTGATAACCCGCTTCGGGCAGCACGATGCCGATGTTGGTGAGCGCCGGCTCGACCAGCACGCACGCCACGGTCCGGTCCGCGAGCGCGCGCTCCAGGCCATCGATGTCGTTGATCTCGACCACCCGCGTCCCCTGCGAGACGTCGAGCGCCGGCCCGACGCTGCCATGGCGCGCGGTCACGGTGCCCGACGTGCCGAGGGTTGCGAGGGTCTCGTCAACGGAGCCGTGATAGCACCAGTTGTGCACCACGATCATCGGGCGGCCAGTGATCTCGCGAGCCAGGCGGAGCACGAAGCGGTTGGCATCGGTGGCGGTGAGGCAGAACTGCCAGCGTGCCATGCCGAACCTGCGAGACATCTCATCTGCCACCCAGAGGGAATCCTCGGTGGGCAGCATGAACGTGGCGCCCCGGCTCATCTGCCCGGCTACCGCCGTCGCGACGGGTGCTGGTGCGTGCCCGGCCATCGCACCGGTATCGCCCAGGCACAGGTCCACATAGCGGTGCCCGTCGATGTCTTCGACCTGCGCGCCGCGGGCGCAGGCCGCCACGATGGGGGCCGGGCTTGCCCAGCGGGTCATCCAGTTCATCGGCACGCCGTAAAGCATGGATCGCCCGGCCCGGTCGCGGAACTCCATAGCCTTCGGGTGAGTCGCAGCAAACCGCGCCCGTTCAGCGGCGAGCAGTTCCCCGACGCGTCCCGGCGCGGCGCTTGCGATGCTCACCGGACCAGCTTCGCCACGCTGTCGGACATGTGCCCGTGCACCAGCCGGTCGATCAGCTTCCGGTCGCCGGCCTGGATGGCCTCGACGATCGCCTGATGCTCGTCGACCAGGTCCGCGCGGCGCTCGTAATGGATCTCCATGTGAGCCAGCAGCATCCTGGTCTCCGCATACATCGGCTCGAACGTCCGGATCAGCCTCGGGCTGCTCGAGGCAGCCACCAGGGAACGGTGGAACTCAAGGTCGATCGCAACGAGCTCGGACCACTCGCCATCGACGGAGCGACCGATCGCGCTCACGATCTGCTCCAGCCCGCTGATGGCGGCGGCGTCCTGCGATTTGGCCAGGCGCAGCGCAGCCGCGGTCTCGATCACGCTGCGGACGAAGTAGACATCCTGCACGCTGTCGGCGTCGAGGGCGACCACGAAAACGCCTCGGTTCCGCTCCGAGCGCAGCAGGCCGTCCTGGATCAGCCGCTGGAACGCCTCCCGGATGGGACCCCTGCTGACCCCGAGGCTGCGGGCGAGCTCGACCTCGTTCAGCTGACCGTCGGGAGGGAAGGTCCCGTCGAAGATCCCCATGCGGATCCTGTCCGCTACCAGGGAGGGAGTGCTCTCGATCCGCAGCGGCGCGAGTTGCCCGGCCGAGGGTCGGCCTGCGGCGTCGCCCACATCCCCCGGCATTGACTTGTCGCCTCCTGGGCTCGGCATGTGAGCTTTCGCTGCTGGGCAAAATTGTAGCACACGCATTCAATCGGACAATGGGACACGTTCGGGTACCGCCAGGCGCGCCGCGGCCGCGTCCATATGCAGCCGGACGAGCCGCTCGGCCTTGGCCGGCCGGCCGGACTCGAGCGCGTCCAGGATCCCCCGGTGCTCGGCGACGACCTCGGTCCCGTCCCGGTAGAAGGGCTCAAGCCGCAGCAGGCAGAGCCGGGTCTCGGCGACCAGCGTGCGGAACATCCGGCTCAGCCTGACGCTGGCGGCCGCGTCCACCAGTGCCTGGTGAAAGGCAAGGTCATGCGTGATGACCTCGGTCCACGGCCCGCCGGCCGACGCGGCCAGCCGGTGGAGGAGGCGCTGCAGCCGCAGCATCGCCGCCGGTGGCACCTGCCGGGCCACGATCGCCGCCGCGGCGCCTTCGATGATTCCGCGGGCCAGGTACACGTCGCGCGCATCGTCGTGCCCGAGCGCGACCACGAACACACCGCGGTTCCGCTCCGAGCGCAGCAGCCCTTCCTGGATCAGCCGCTGCATCGCCTCCCGGACGGGCCCCCGGCTGACCTGCAGTTGCCGGGCCAGATGCGCCTCCGACAGCTGGCTGTGCGGGGGAAACGTCCCGGCGAGAACCTCGGCCCGGAGTAGGTCCGCGATCAGGGCGGGAGTGCTCTGCGCGCGCAGCGGGCCGAGCGGGTCGCCGGGGCTGGCGGTGCCGGTCACGGCTCACCCCTTCTTCCGTCTCGTCCCTCCGCCTCGCGCGGGCTCTCACCGGGCGCGGCCGGACGTCACCCCTGCGCGGTTGCTCGATTGCCCACAGTAGGGCAATGCGGTAGACCGCCGCCCTCCGCGCCCGGGCCGGGCACCAGTCCGCCGCCTCAACGGTGCGTGAGGGACATATTGTCGGATCGGCAGGTTGTGTTATCGTCAACAATGTGATCGGTCGGCGGTCGCGGTATTTGGCGGCCGCCTCGATGAGCCAGGCCAGGGATGCGGCTCGGGGTACCGAGGTGCAGGAGATGATCTACGATGCCCGGCCCTGCCTTCAATGAGGTTTCGGCCGGCGATATAAGTGGAGGCAGCGTGGCAGCCAACCATCCGCGGGCGATCCGTGAGGTTCGTGCCAGGGAGATAATCGACTGCCGGGGCCTCCCGACCGTCCAGGTGGACGTTCTGCTCGAGGACGGGTCGACCGGCCGGGCCGACGTTCCGTCCGGCCGCTCCACCGGCGCGCACGAGGCCTTCGAGCTACGGGACGGCGGTTCCCGCTACCGCGGCTTGGGAGTAAGCCGCGCGGTATCCAACGTCACCGGCGTCATCGGCCCGGCGATCACCGGCAAGCTCGCGGACCGGCAGCGGGAACTCGACGCTGCCCTGATCACCCTGGACGGGACTCCCGGCAAGTCCGCTCTTGGCGCCAACGCACTGGCCGGGGTCTCACTCGCGGCCGCCAGGGCCGCCGCCGCCTCCAGCGGGCTCCCGCTGTACCGCTACCTGGCCTCCGACGGTCATGTCCTGCCGGTACCGCTGGTCAACCTGATCAACGGCGGAAGGCACGCCGCCGGGCAGCTTGACTTCCAGGAGTTCATCGTCGTACCGACGGCCGCGGACTCTTTCGGCGCGGCGCTGGCCGAGAGCTCCGAAGTCAATCTCGCCCTCGGCGAGGTGCTGGAGGCCCGCCACGGCCGCTCGGCCAGGGCACTCGGCGACGAGGGTGGCTACGTGCCGCCGGTTTCCGACCCGCGGGAGGCCCTGGAACTGCTGCATCTCGGCGTCGAGAAGGCCGGCCACACGGGACGATTCCAGTACGGACTGGACTGCGCCGCGACGCACTTCTACGACCCGGCCGACAACTCCTACCGCGTCGCGGGCAGGAAGCTGCGGGCAGATGAACTGCTCGGGTTCTACCTGGAGATCATCGGTGACTTCGGGATTACGACCATCGAGGATCCGTTCGCCGAGGACGACTTCGAGAGTTTCGCGGCGCTGACCGCCCAATCCGGGATCCAGGTTGTCGGGGACGACCTGTTCGTCACCAGCCCGGCCCGGTTGCAGCGGGGCATCGACCGCCAGGCGGCCAACGCGCTGCTGTGGAAGTTCAACCAGATCGGCACCCTGACCGAGGCGGTTGACGCCGCAGCCCTCGCAGTCAGTCATGGATACGCCGTCTGCGTGTCGGAACGCTCGGGGGATACCGAGGATCCGGTGATCGCCGATCTCGCCGTCGCCCTCAACGCGGGCCAGATCAAGACAGGCGCGCCGGTACGCGGGGAGCGGACTTCGAAGTACAACCGCCTGCTGCTGATCGAGGAGGAGCTGGGTCCGGTCGCACGCTACCCGGGAAGCCACTTCCCGCGAGCAAGCGCCAGCCGTAGCCGATGACCACCGGCGGCGCAGCGATCAAGCAGCCTGTCGGCCAGCCGGCGGCCGGCCTGCTCCCGATCCGCAACAGCGGCCCGCTGCTCGATCACGGCCTGCTAGATCTCCGCCGGCTCGCCCTCGAGGCCGTGGCCGCAGGCATCCGGGCGGCGAATGCGGCCGCTGCCGTCGACCGCATGGTGCACGTGCACGGCAGTGCGCTTGTTGCGGACGGCCACCATTTCGACCTGACCCGCCTGCGGTCCGTCCTGATACTGGGCGCGGGCAAGGCCAGCGCGCCGATCGCGGCGGCGATGGAGGCCAAGCTGGGCGACCGGCTGGCCGGCGGACTGGTGGTCTCCCGCCGGGAGCCGTCAGGGCCTGTCGGCGAGGGGCTGCGGCGGGTCGAGATCATCGAAGCCGATCATCCCGTGCCCAGCCTGGCCAGCCTGGCGGCCGGGCGTCGGCTGATGCTGGCGGCCGCGACGGCGAGGCCGGCAGACCTGGTGATCACCGCCTTCACGGGCGGGTCTTCGGCGCTGGCGTGCCTGCCGCCGGATGGGGTTTCCTTCGCGGCCAAGCAGCGGCTGCACCAGATGCTGCTGGACAGCGGAGTGCCCATCGCCGAGATCAATGCCGTCCGCAAGCACGTGTCGGCGTTGAAAGGCGGGCGCCTGGCAGCAGCGATGAACGGCGCGACGCTTCTCAACCTCACCCTCTCCGATGTGCCGGATGGTTCCGCCGACCTGCTCTGTGATCCGGTCGTGCAGGACACGACCGATACCGCTGCGGCTGTCGCGGTGCTCAAGCGCTACCACCTCTGGCCGGACGTCGGCCCCGAGGTCCGGCACCACCTGAGCACTGCACTCGCTGATTCGCCGGTCCTCGACGGCCGGGCCAGCATCACTACCGTGCTGCTGGTGAGCGGCCAGGATGTGGCCGCCGCCATGGCCGCCCGGGTACGAGCGCTGGGCTGGGAGCCGGTCGTGCTCGGCTCGACGTTCGAGGGCGAGGCAGAGCAGACCGGTGGGCTGCTCGGCGCCTTCGCACGGGAGTCGTCCCAGTACGGCCACCCGTTCCGTCCGGGCTCGGTGCTGATCGGGGCCGGGGGCGAGTCGACCGTCAGGTTGCACCGGACCGGGACGAGATCCACCGGGGTCGGCGGACCCAACCAGGAACTCGCCCTTAGCTTCGCGCGTGCGGTCGCCCGCGCGCCAGCGGCAGTGGCCGGGGCGTTCGTCGACAGCGACGGGTCCGACGGCGGTACCGACGCGGCCGGGGGCTGCGTCGACAGCACGACCGCGCCCGCCGCGGTCGCGGGCGGGGTGGACCTGGATGAGGCCGTGCTCGGGCACGACTCCGGCGCTGCCCTGCGGCAACTGGGCGATCTGGTGATCACCGGTCCAACGGGTACCAACGTGTCGGACCTGTGGGCGATCGCGATCGGCGCCGGGCCACCACCCGGCTCCGGGGGCCGGCCATGACCGGACAGGACAAGACGATCATCGTCGGCGGCGGGCATAACGGCCTGGTGGCCGCGTTCTACCTGGCCCGGGCCGGCCTGCGGCCCCTGGTCCTGGAACGGCGTTCCTTCGTAGGCGGCGCCTGCGTCACCGAGGAGTTCGCCCCGGGGTTCCGCGCCTCGACCGGGGCCTACGTGCTATCGATGCTGCGGGCCCCGGTGTGGCGGGACCTCAGACTGGCCGCCCGCGGGATCAGGGTCTCGCCGGCCGGGCCCTCACTCAACCTGCTGCCGGACGGCAGGTCTCTGCTGCTCAGCGACGACCCGGCGGAAGCCCGCGAGGCGATCAGCAGCCATTCGCGCCGCGACGCTGCCGAACTCGAGCGATTCGAGACCGGGCTCGGCGCCATGGCTCAGGTACTGCTCCCCACCATGGACCTGCCGGCTCCGGACCCGGCGATGCACAGGGTTCGCGACTGGACCGGCGTCATGCGGCTGCTGCGCTCCGGCGTGCCTCGGCGCACGCTCATCGCGGACACGCTGCGGCTGCTGGCCTCATCCGTGCACGACTACCTGTCGGAACGTTTCGAGAGTGACATCGTGAAGACCGCGCTCGGATGGCACGCGATCAATGACAGCCTGGCGGGCCCGTCGAGCGCGGGCACCGGGTACGTCCTGCTGCACGACCATGCCTCAGGTGACCCGGCGGGCGGAATCCGGCAGTGGGGCTTCGTCGATGGCGGCATGGGACGAGTGACCTCCGCGATGGCGGACGCGGCGACCGAAGCCGGCGCGACCCTGCGGACCAACGCCCGCGTCGCCGCGATCAGGACCCGCGGCGAGCAGGTGGCGGGCGTGACTCTCGACACCGGTGAGGAAATCGACGCCGCTACCGTCGTATCGAACGCCGACCCCCGGCATACGTTCCTGTCGCTCTGCCGCGACGCGGTGCTGCCCGAAGAGTTCGTCCGCACCATCCGGGCCTACCGGTGCGATGGTACCAGCATGAAGATCAACCTGGCCCTGTCGTCCCTGCCCCGGGTCAGCGGCGACCGGTCGCGCGAGATCCAGCCCTACCACCAGGGCATTCTCGAAGTCGGGCCGCCGTTGGACATCCTCGATGCCCAGCAAGCGCAGGCCCGTCAGGGAATACCGGCTCAGGGATCGCACATCGAGCTCTGCTTCCCGACCGTGCACGACCCATTGCTGGCGCCGGATGGACACCACATCGCTACGATCGACGTGAACTCACAGCCCTACCACGTGGCGTCAGCCGGATGGGACCAGATCAAAGAGCAGATCGCGGACCGCGTGATAAGCGAGCTCGATGGGCTGATGCCGGGCCTGTCCGCCGCGGTAGTCGGCCGGCAGGTCCTGTCCCCGCTGGACCTAGAGCGGCTCCTCGGCCTGACCGGAGGCCATGCGCTGCACGGCGAGATGACCCTCGACCAACTGTTCGTGTTCCGGCCGGCCCTCCACTACTCGGACTACCGGACGCCGGTCGGCGGACTGTACCTGTGCGGCGCCGGCACCCACCCCGGCGGCGGCGTGACCGGTGCCAACGGCCGCAACTGCGCGGCCGCCGTGATGGCCGACCGTCGGCGCGAGGCCTGGCGACAAAGGATGCCGCGGTGACACCGTTCAGCTTCGAGGGCAGGCCGGTGCCGGACGTCACCGGCCCGCTGCCGGGGCCGCGCAGCCTCGCCCAGCGCTCCCGCGAACGGGCGGTCCTGTACCCCGGGACCGGGGAACACCTGGCCCCGGTCGTGCTGGCGCGCAAGTCGGGCTTCGTCGTCGAGGACCTCGATGGCAACCTGCTGCTCGACATGGCGAGCGGATCGGCGTCGGTCCCGCTCGGCGCATGCCACCCCCGCCTGATCGACGCGGCGGCCAGCGCCCTGCGCCGCTATGGCAACGAGGACACCCACGCGCTGACCAGCGAGTATGTCGCGCCGCTCGCCGAAAGGCTGGTACAGCTAGGGCCACCGGGGTGCACCAGGATCGACTTCGCGCTGAACGGCACGGAGGCGATCGAGATCGCGGTGCGACTGATGCGCCGCGCCACCGGCCGGCCGCTGGTCCTGGGGTTTCTCGGCGGGTACCACGGCGAGACCGCGACCACCGCGGCGCTGGGCGCGGAGGTCTCCGAACTGGGGCGCGGCGTGCGGGCGATCACCGCCGGCTACTTCCACATCCCGTACCCCAACCCCTTCAGGAACCCGTTCGCCGGGCCGCGGCTGGGCGGATCAGGCGACGCCACCATCGACTACCTGCGCGACCATGTCCTGTTCCACGCGGTCGACCCTGCTGACGTGGCCGGGGTCGTGATCGAGCCGGTGCTCGGCTCCGGTGGCGTGGTCACGCCGCCGCAGTCATTCTTCCCCGCGCTCGCCGAGTTGTGCGCCGAGCATGGCTGGCTGCTGTGCGCCGACGAGGTCAAGACCGGCTGCGGCCGGTGCGGCACCTTCCTGGCGGTCGAACGGCTCGGCGTCACCCCGGACGTCGTATGCCTGGGCAAGGGACTCGGCGGCGGCGTCGCGCCAATCGGGGCCGTGCTCGGCTCGGAGCGAGCGCTCGGCGGGTTCGACGACGTGTCCACCGGCAGCACCTGGTCGTGGCTGCCCTTCAGCTGCGCGGCCGCCCTCGCCTTCCTCGACGAGCTACACCGGCCGGGCGTACTCAGCCATGTGCTCGAGATAGAGGAGCGCTCACGGGCCGCATTCGGGGCGCTAGCAGGCAAATTCGACGCGGTCGGCGATGTCCGCTCGGCCGGGGCGCTGACGGCCGTCGAATTCGTCCGGGACCGTGCCAGCAGGCAACGTGACACTGCACTGCAGGACACCGTGGCGGCCGAGGCATTCCAGCGGGGGCTGCTCACCGACTCGAGCACTACATCGCTCAACATCCAGCCCTCGCTGATCACGCCCCTCGAGGTGATCGATCAGGCAGCGGACATCGTGGCCGACTCCTTGACAGCGGCGCTGAGCCGGACCCGGGGAGCGGCTCCATGATCCGCAGCGACTACCTGCTCAAGCGGGTGACATTCGCGATCGTCACCATCTTCGTCGTCATCACCCTCAACTTCTTCATGTTCCGGGTGCTGCCCGGAACTGCCGTGACCAACCTCTCGAAGGTGCCGAACGCAAGCGCCCAGCTCAGAAGGGAACTGCGGATCGAGTTCGGGCTAAACCTGCCGGTCGGGACGCAGTACCTGGACTACCTCAAAGAACTCGCTCACGGCAATCTCGGGATCTCCTTCGGCAACCAGCAGCCTGTCGCCTCAAACCTCAAAACCGCGCTGCTCAATACGCTGCCCGTAGTGACGATCGCCACCGTCATATCCCTGATCATCGGCATCGGCACCGGCGTCCTGTCCGCCTGGCGGCGCGGATCCAAACTCGACCACCTGAGCACGAACGCGGCAATCGTGCTCTATGCGCTGCCCACTCAGTGGATCGCGCTGATCCTGCTGATCGCCCTGTCCCGCTACCTGCCGACGGCGGGGACGACTAACCCGTTCCAGATCGGCCCGGTCTCGTTCTGGTCCAATCTTGGAGATCTGTCCTCGCACATGACCTTGCCGGCCCTCACCCTGGTGCTCACGCTGTACGGCGGCAACACCCTGATCATCCGTTCGGCGCTACTCGAGACCCTCGGCGAAGATTACATGCTTACGGCCCGGGCCAAAGGCATCGGCAAGCGCCGCATGATGTGGTCACATGCCCTGCGCAACGCGATGCTGCCCATCACCACCCTGATCGCGCTGTCCTTCGGCACGATCGTGGCCGGCGCGATCCTGATGGAGGTGGTCTTTTCCTGGCCCGGGATCGGTCAGGCCCTGTACCAGTCGGTGCAACAGCGCGACTACCCGATGATGCAAGGCGGATTCCTGCTGATCACCGTTTCAGTCGTCCTGTTCAACCTGCTGGCCGATCTGGTGTACTTCAAGCTCGACCCGCGGATCAAGGCATGACAGCGGCGGCATCGACACGGGCTGCCGGCACGCCAGGCGCGCCGGTGCCGCCCCCCGGCCCGGGGCGGGGTCCGGCGGTCCGTCACGGAGCACGCCGGCTGGCCAGCCTGCTACGCGAGCGCCCGTCGGCGGCCGTCGGTCTCGGGTTGATCATCTTCTTTGTCATCCTGTCCGCCATCGCACCGCTGATCGCCCCGTACTCGACCACCGTGGCCAGCGGGCCGGTCTACGCTGCTCCGTCGGCCCGGCACTGGTTCGGCACCGATGACGGCGGGATCGACGTGTTCAGCCTCGTGCTGGTCGGCGGCCGGATCTCGCTGATCGTCGGCGCGGCCGCCAGCGGGGTCGCGCTCATAGTCGGCGGCCTGATCGGCGTCCTGTCGGGCTACTTCGGCGGCTGGACGGACATGGGCCTGATGCGTGTCACCGACTACTTCCTCGTGATCCCCGACCTGGTGCTGATGATCGTGGTCGCGGCGCTGTGGGGACCGAGCCTAAACCACGTGATCCTGGTCATCGGGCTCCTGCTGTGGACCACGACCGCGCGGATCGTGCGGGCCGAAGTGCAGAGCGTGCGCGAGCGAGTCTACGTCCGGCGGGCGCGCACCATGGGGGCCAGCAACGCCTCGATCATGGCCCGCCATGTGCTGCCGCAGATAGCACCGCTGCTGATCGCGAACACTGTGCTGTGCATCGCGATCGCGATCTTCGACGAGACCTCACTGGATTTCCTCGGGCTCGGCGCCCCGAACACCGTGAGCTGGGGCACCATCCTGGAGCACGCGAACGACCACACGGCGGCGACCTACGGGGCCTGGTGGACCGTCGTCCCGGCGGGGATCTGCATTGCCGCGGTGATCGTCGGCTGCTACCTGCTGGGCCAGGCCCTCGAGGATTCACTCAACCCGCGGCTGAAGGTATCTCACTTCGCGTTCAAGAGCTGGCGGCTGCGCCCGCTGGTCGGCCGGGGAGATAAGGCGATATGAGCCTGCTCGAGGCCCGCGGGCTGGAGGTCGTCTTCGATCTCCCCGACGGTGAGCTGCACGCCGTCCAGGGAGTCGACCTCTCGCTGGACGCCGGAGAAAGACTCGGGCTCGTCGGCGAATCCGGATCAGGAAAGACCACCACGGTCCTCGCCCTGATGGGCCTGCTCCCGCCCACCGCATCGGTAGCAGGCGACGTCCGGCTCGACGGACGTGACCTGCTCGGCGACGGCGAGCCAGGTTGCGACTCCTGGCGCTGGCGTGATATCGCCACGGTGTTCCAGGGCGCGATGAACGCACTCAATCCGGTCCGCACCATCGGCTGGCAGATCGCCGAGCCGATGGAGGTGCACCGGACGGCGACGGGTGCCGCGGCCCGGTCACGGACGCGCGAACTGCTCGCGCTTACCGGGCTCCCGCTCGGCATCGAGCACACCTACCCGCATGAACTGTCGGGCGGGATGCGGCAGCGCGCCGCGATCGCGATGGCCCTGGCCTGCCAGCCCAAGGTCCTGCTGGCCGATGAGCCCACCACAGCGCTGGATGTGGTCGTTCAGGACGGCATACTCAGGCTGCTCACCCAGCTCACCGACGAACTCGATCTCGCCCTGGTCCTGGTCACCCACGACCTGGCTGCGGCCGCCGCAACCTGCACCCGGCTCGCAGTGATGTACGCGGGCCGCGTGGTGGAGGAAGCGCCGGTCGGCGACATCACGGGCTCCGCTCAGCACCCCTACACCCGGCAGCTGTTCGCGGCCACGCCGAGCCTGCTCGACAACACGCCACTGAAGCCGATTCCCGGAATCCCGCCCCGGCTGGACAGGCCGATCGACGGCTGCCCGTTCGCGCCGCGCTGTGAGGCCCGGTTCGATCGCTGCAGCCGCGAACCTCCTCCGCTCGTCACTGTCGGCGAGAGATGGCGCTCGGCCTGTCACCTGTCGGCAGCTGACCACGGTCAAGAGGCGGCTGACACGAGCCACCGGACGGACGTCGCCCTGACCCCCAGCATGTCCATTTCCGCCGATGGGCCGCCTGCCGGGCATAGCGGGGAGTCCGTGCCGGTCGCATCCGGCCCCGCCCCGCCCCCGGCGCCCGCCCGCGGGCCGGGGCCCGGCGAATTGCAGGCCGCTCCGCCGGCCGCTGCCCTCGCGCGCGATTCCTCACCCGCTGCCCTCGCCCGCGATTCCTCACCCGCTGCTGATGACCGGGCGGCAGGGTCAGCACTCGTCCTGGACGGGGTCTTCGTCGCATTCCCCCGCCGGCGGCCGGTCGCTGACGTGATTCGCCGCAGGCCGCGACCGTTCGTGCGCGCGGTCGATGGCGTCTCGCTTGAGGTCATGCCCGGCGAGATGGTGGCCCTCGTGGGCGAGTCGGGATCAGGCAAGACCTCGACCGCCAACGCGATCGTCGGAAACGCCGCATTGATCCGCGGAGACATCACGATCGCCGGGCACGCGGTCGCCGAGATGGACAAGAAGGGCCGCCGCCAGAGCTACCGGCAGGTACAGCTGGTGTACCAGGACCCCTATGAATCACTTGACCCGCGAAAGCGAGTGCGGGCCATCTTGGATGAGCCGCTGCGGGTCAACCGGATTGGCGGCGGGCGCAGCGAGCGCCGCCAGCTCGCCACCGAGGCACTCACGCAAGTCGGGCTTGACCCTCCCGAGCTGTACCTCGACCGATATCCGCACGAGCTTTCCGGCGGTCAGCGCCAGCGCGTAGCGATCGCTGCTGCGCTGGTGATCAAACCCATGATCATTATTGCGGACGAGCCGGTCTCCATGCTGGATGTCTCGATCCGGGCGGATGTACTCGAGGTGTTTGACCACCTTCGCCGCACCCTGTCGGTGGCTGTCGTGATGATCACTCACGACCTCTCCACGGCCGCTCATAACGCGGATCGCATCGCGGTGATGTACCTGGGCCGGATCGTAGAACTCGGCCCAGCCGAGCAGGTCGTCCGCTCCCCCCGCCATCCCTATACCAGGGCGCTGATCGCCGCTGTGCCGGGCGCGATTCCCCAAGACGCACAGCCCGCCCCGCTGGCCGGGGAGATCCCTGATAGCTCCGCAGTGCCGACCGGCTGCCGGTTTCATCCACGGTGCCCCATCGCGCTCGCGGAGTGCGCTAGCCATGACCCCGAATTCGCGGACGTGGGTCCCGGTCACTTCGCCGCCTGCGTGCTGGCGTGATGAAGCCCCGGCCAGGGGGGCGACGGGGACGAGCCGAGGGCACGTTCGGCCTCCAGCAGGGTCAGTCCATCTCGGCACGGACGGTGGCGAACGCGGTTGCTGCGGCCTGGAGGTCCTCGCGGCTGTGTGCGGCGGATACCTGTGTTCTGATCCGCGCCTTGCCCGCCGGGACCACCGGATAGCTGAAGCCGATCACGTATATGCCCTTTTCCAGCAGCAGGTCGGCCATCTGGGTGGCGCGCGCGGCGTCGCCGATCATCACGGGCACGATCGGGTGGTCACCGGGGAGGATGTCAAAGCCGAGGGCGGTCATGCGCTGGCGGAACCAGGCGGTACTGTCGCGCAGGCGGTCCCGCAGGTCATCGCTGCTCTCCAGTAGGTCCAGGACCTTCAGCGAGGCGCCCACCACCGCGGGCGCTACCGAATTGGAGAAAAGGTAGGGCCGTGAGCGCTGGCGAAGGAGGTCAATGACCTCCTTGCGGCCGCTGGTATAGCCGCCGCTGGCCCCGCCCAGCGCCTTGCCCAGGGTCCCGGTCACGATGTCGACGCGGTCGCTGACACCGTGCAGTTCGGGTGTGCCGCGGCCGTGGGCGCCAACGAACCCCACCGCGTGCGAGTCGTCGACCATGACCATCGCACCGTAGCGGTCGGCCAAGTCACAGATCTGGCCGAGTGGCGTGACGTAACCGTCCATGGAGAACACGCCGTCGGTGGCGATGAGCCGGCGCCGGGCGCCGGCGCTGGCCTTGAGCTGCGCCTCGAGGTCAGTCATGTCGCGATTGCGGTAGCGCAGCCGTCTGGCCTTGCTCAGCCTGATCCCGTCGATGATGGAGGCGTGGTTCAGTTCGTCGCTGATGACGGCGTCTTGCTCGCTGAGCAGTGTCTCGAAAAGGCCTCCGTTGGCGTCGAAGCAGGAGGAGTACAAGATGGTGTCTTCGTTGCCGAGGAAGGCTGAGATGCGCTGCTCAAGTTGTTTGTGCAGGTCCTGGGTGCCGCAGATGAACCTGACGCTGGCCAGCCCATACCCCCAGCGGTCTAGGGCCTCCTTGGCGGCCGCCACGATGCGCGGGTCGTCGGCCAGGCCCAGATAGTTGTTCGCGCAGAGGTTGAGAACCTCCTTGCCGTCCGCCACCCGGATGTTCGGCCCCTGCGGGCTGTCGATGACGCGCTCGGTCTTGAACAGGCCTGCCGAGCGGATCTCGTCAAGCTCGCCGCTGATCTCCTGCTGGACGCTGGTGAACACGTGCCGGACCCCTCACGATCGTTGCTTACCGGTGAGCCCAGGTGAGGACACCTTGCCATGTGGGCGCTGTGCATATTGGCGAAGACCCGCCCCGGAATCGGCGGCATCGAACCTGTGCGTGATGTCCGGGGAGATGCCGGGGCACCGCGGCTCCGGTCAGGCAAGGTCCTTGTTCTCGGGGACGAACTTGCTGGCGGTGAACGTCGCGCCCTGCGGGTCGCGAAGGACGGTCAGCCGCACGAACGGCCCGTCGGATGGCGGAACCAAAACCTCGCCGCCGAGGTCGGCGGTCCGCTCGGCGGCGGTGTCGGCGTCATCGGTGCCGAAGGTAACGTTCCAATGGGCCGGCGTGGCCGAGTCGTCGCCTGCGATGGGGATGATCGCAGCCACCACGTCCTCGAAGCCGGGGGCGCCGAACTGCGCGGTCATGGCTCGGAGTCCCGGTGTCAGCCGCTCGAGGTAGTCGCCGTAGCCCGGCAGTGTCCACATCTGGCCGGATGGGAGGCTGAGCGTGCCCCACCCGAACACGGCGTTGTAGAAGGACTGCGCGCGGCCCACGTCGCGTGTGTTCAGGCCGTTGAAGTTGAGAGCGCCGGGCTCGTTGACGATCCGCGCCCCGCGGTGCTCTCTGGCCTGCCACACCGAGAACACGGCGCCCTCCGGGTCTGCGAACACCGCCGTCCGGCCGGCACCGAAGACGTCGAACGGCTCCGCCATGACGTTTCCGCCCGCCCCGCGGACCTTGGCCGCGGTCTCGACGGCGCTGTCGACCCAGATGTAGGTGTGCCAGGCGGCCGGGCCTTGGGCACCGTCCGGCGGTGACGAGATCGCGGCGACATCGCCGCCACGCAACCGGGCGACCAGGTACTTCGCCTCTGAGCCTGGCGGCATCGTGTTCTCGGTCTGCCAGCCGAACAGCCCTCGGTAGAACGCCGCTGCGGCGTCCGGGTCGGGCTGGCTGGTGTCCACCCAGCAGGGGACGCCGGGGAGGTAACCGTCTCGTTCTGGCATCGCGTGCTCCTTCCGGTCGCGTCGATGGCGACCCTACAGTTCGATCTGCCAGACCGCCGCCTCGGCCGTCATATACGTCCGCGCCGCAGGGATAGGCAGGTGCCGGGGATGGTGACGATGTCGGTCATGGTGAACTCGCCGATTCCAGTCCGGGTGCCCGCCGATTGATCGCGAGCAGACGGCGGGGTAGGAAGCTAGCGCCTCGCCACCGTGTCACGGGCGCCGGTGCGGGTCACCAGTTCTGCGGCGGTCACGGTGACCGCTGTGACCACGGCGACCGACGGCCAGGCGCCAATGCGCTTGGCCAGCGGGTGCGATGCGGGCGTCGACAATGTCAAGGCTGTGCTGCGCGCCGCCGGAGCGTCGCGCATGTTGGCGTCGAACACGGCACACATCTGATCTTCGGCACGAGAGACCGCGCGGACGGCGGCATGAGCGCGCATTCACCTTGAGGCTGACGGCGCATAAACATACGAAACGGTTGATCACACACGAGCGCCGACGCTTGATTATCTCCGGCTCACACCAATGTGCTCAATCAAGCATTCTGCTTTGAATCGGCCGGACGGTTCGGTCCGTTGGCATAATCAGGACACGCCGTGCACAACTCTCGAACCATTTCTCGGGCAGGTGAAGGTCAGGCGCCAGCCTCACTTCCGTAGGACGTCGGCACAACGATATGGGTCTGGCTAAGAGCGTCAATCGGGCTTACGCTGTCGTCGTCATTACACCTACAGCGCAGGAGGTCACGTGATGCAGCAGCGCGCACGTCACCCTAGGCTCAGCTGGCTGGCGACAATCATCGCCATTCCCGTTCTCCTGCTCTTCGGCGTCCTCAGTGCGAGAGCGCAGGGCTCGGCGTCCACTTCGGCGGCTAGCAGCCAGGGACTGGCATCCCCAGCGTTTACCGTTTCGTTCGGCCCGGGCGTCCGGTCAACCCCGATAACCGGCCGGCTTTTCGTCATCATCTCTCGCTCCGGCAATCCCGCCCCGCGTTTGCAGGCCGATCAGGGCGGTGTGACCGATACGGTGCCGTTCTGGGGGGAGGATGTGACCGGGATGAGGCCCGGGCAGAGCGTGGTCCTGGGAGGTGGCCCGCGAGTGTACGGCTACCCGCTGACCTCGCTCGCCCGGCTTCCCGCCGGGCACTACTGGGTCCAGGCGCTGCTGAACGTGTATACGACGTTTCACCGCTCGGACGGGTCGGTAGTGTCCTTGCACCTGCCGTGCGGTGACGGCAATGACCTGTTCGTCTCGCCGGGCAACCTGGTAAGCCAGCCGGTCCGCGTGTATCTGCATCCCGGAGCCAGGTATCCGCTGCATCTCACGCTGTCTCAGGTGCTGCCGCAGCTACAGCCGGTCCCGCCAGGGGGCACTTGTCAGCAGGGCAACCCGCCGGACTCGGCGCACGTGAAGCACATCAAGATCGAAAGCCAGGTGCTGACCAAGTTCTGGGGCCACCCCATGTACATCGCGGCCGACATCCTGCTCCCGCGCGGCTACTTTGACCCGGCGAACCGGAACGTCCGCTACCCGGTCATCTGGCACCAGACCCACTTCCCCTTCGCGAACCCGTTCGGGTTCACCGAGCACGGCACCGATCCTTTCTCTCGGTTCTGGCTATCGGCCGCCGCGCCGAAGGTCATCGTGGTGGAGATCCGCCACGAAAACCCCTACTTCGACGACTCGTACGCCGTGAACTCGGCGAACCTGGGACCGTACGGGACGGCCATCACCAAAGAACTCATGCCTGCCGTCGATACGCACTTCAGGATCATCAACGCACGGTGGGCCAGAACCGTAACCGGCGGATCGACGGGCGGCTGGGAAACTATGGCCCAGCAGGTGTTCTACCCCCGCCTGTATTCCGGCGCCTGGGTAGGCTACCCCGATCCGCTCGACTTCCATTTCCACCAGAACATCAACATCTATGGCGACCCCAACGCCTACTACCAGCTGCACGCCTGGGCGAAGTTCCCCCGCCCGGCAGCCAGGTCCACAAATGGCGACACCATCTGGACCACGGCGGCAGAAAATCACTGGGAGCTGGCCCTCGGCGACCACGGCCGCTCCGGGCTCGGCCAGTGGGACATCTGGCAGGCGGTGTACGGGCCGGAGGGAAGCAACGGCTACCCCGCCCCCATCTGGGACAAGGTCACCGGGACGATCAACCATTCCGTAGCCAGAGCCTGGCAGCCCATGGACATCGATCGCTACCTGGCCGCCAACTGGCCCAGGATCGGCAAACTGCTGGCGGGCCGGATCCGCGTGTTCGTCGGTACCCAGGACACCTTCTTCCTCAACGACGCGGTCCAGGCATTCCAGCAAAACACGGCCACGCTCATCCACCCGAAGGCCGACATCAGGTTCTGCTACGGGCTCAACCAGCCCCACGGCTTCAGTCCCTACACCGACGAGCAACTGATCACGATCATGGCCCGGTACATGGCCAGACACGCACCCCAAGGCGTCAGCACGAAGAACTGGCTCGGCTCCGCTCCCGCCACACCAACGGCGCCGAACAGGACCGGGCCGGTCCAGGATCGAGGTAGCCGCGCCCGCGCCACGGCCGCCGCCCAGGCTCCGGCCGTCCAGACAACCCCAACCTGCTTGCCTTCCGCCCCAGCGGTACCCCCCAGCTGACAGGCATCGCAGAAGCGCCCGAATAGGCCCCGGCACTTCGGTGCCGGGGCCTATTCCTGTCCACGACCCGCGCCGGTACGCCGAGAGCCTGGCTTCGCGCTACTGTTCGCGCTCAGCGCGCTCGTTGCCACGCTGGGCGCGATTGGACATGAGGCTGGCCGAAGTGTCCGGCGGGCGTGCGCGTCCGGCGTACCGGGCGGCTGGTGTCAGCGTTCCGGCACGACGGGATCTGACCCCACCGGGACGGACTGCGGCTGGTGGCGGTAGGGGCCGGTGCCGACTGCCGTCAGCCAGCGCTTGGTATCCCGCCAGGTGGGCCGGTGCCGCGGATCGGCATCCCGCGATACCAGCACCCCCTGCACCGGGCCGAGTTCTGCCACGCCGCGGACGGCGCGCCGGTGGGCGGGGCCATGAGCGAAGGACATGAGGCTCTGCTGGTCCCGCCACATCGAAAGCGTGTAGTAGCGGCCCTGGATGGGGTGCGCGCGCAGGCTCACCCCCAGCGCGCCAGGTGCGCCCGGAACCGCCAGGTACAGCCGCATCCCGCCGATGAGCAACCGCCATCCCCGGCGGAACCCGGTGCCGTCGAACCTGCTGGCGAACACCAGGGCCTGGGGCGGGCGCGGGGCGCCAGACCAGCGCCAGGGCAGGACAAGAATCGTGGGCATCGGCACCGCCGCCTCTCTTATAGTCCATAGTGGACGGTCTACAATGGCCTGTCAAGAAGGAGGCGCCGGCGTGGACGAAAAGCTGAACGCGACAGCGGGCGCCCTGCTCGGGCTGCTGCGCGACGGCCCGCGCTCGGGCTACGAACTGGTCGCGGCGGCCGAGCAGATGATCGGCGGATTCTGGACGATTACCCGCAGCCAGGTGTACCGGGAACTAGCCGCCCTCGCCGACCGCGGCCTGCTCCGCAGGGGCCAGACGGGCCCCCGCGACCGGCAGCCCTTCCAGCTGACCGCGGCCGGGCGGGCAGCGTTCCGGCAGTGGGTGAACACCAGCCCCGAACCGGAGAACCTGCGAATCCCGCTGCTGCTGCGGCTCACCTTTGCCGACGCGATCGACCCCCGGCAACTGCAGGCCATGCTCACCGAGCACCACGCCGTTCACCAGCGCCGGCTGACCGCCTACCGCTCCCTCGACCGGCAACTCGCCGCAGCGGGCGTCCCCGAGGAAAAGCGGGTCACCCTGGCATTCGGAATCTCCTACGAAACAGCAGTACTGCGCTGGTTCCGCCAGCTGCCAGCCAGCATCAACCCGCGCAGCAACCACCACCCGGCGGCCGACCGCCCCAACAGCCACCAGGCATGATCAGCCCGGCGAGCCGCATCACCAGGCCAACGTCAGAAGCGGAAGCGGGTCAGGCCGCCCAGCTCGGTCGCCAAGGTCACGATCGCCGAGCGTGACTCGATGCGGTACACGTTCCACGGCGGTGGTCCTTGCGACGGCGCGTTGAACGGGGCAGTGATACCCGGCCCGCTCTCATCCGGTTCGGCCGGCCAGCCCTGCTCCGCCCACGCCTGCGCGATGCGCGCCAGTGCGCCCGGTTCGGTCACCCGCGTAGCGTCACCCTCGATGACGACGTCCGCGTCGCGGATCGACACCGCGACCGAACACCGTCGATCGCGCGCGACATTGCGCCCCTTCCGCGTGCCCGCGCCCGTCTGGAACCAGAACGTGCCGTCCAGCCACAGGGCGCCGACCGCCGTCACATGCGGGCTGCCGTCCTCGTTGATGGTGGACAGCCAGGTCGTGCGGGAGTTTGCCGCGTCCGGAGCGGGCGCCGACCCCGCACGGAGCTTCTCAGCAATTGCGGTCCAGTCCACCGGCGGCAGCCCATCCGCCTTACCCAGATTGGTGATCTTCATAAGGCATCCCCTTCATTGTCCAGCGGACATCCTGGCTAACGGCGTCTCGCAGATAAGACGTGCGACGACCGCGATAGTTATCGCGCATATGCGGGTCACGAGCCGTCCGGGCGCGCACCTCGGCACGACCGAGCAGGCAGGGCAGTTACATCGACCTGGTGGCCGGAGGTCAGCGTGCCGCCGAACTGGGCGACCGACTTGCTGTTGCTGGCGTTGCGCAGCACTACGGCGACGACGGATTCGCCGCGCTCGGTGTCAGCTGTGCCGGCTCTAGTTGACAGATGGGCTGACAACTTCTACATTGGCTGCTATGTCAGAGAAGCTGACAACTTTGGAGCGGCCGGTTCCCCGGCCAGAGGCGAATCTGGGCTACCTGTTCCGGCTCGCGCACCAGCGCTTCCGGGCGCTGCTGGACGGCGAGCTGGAGGGCCTCGGGCTGTCCGCGCAGGAGTACGGGATCCTGAGCGTGTTCGAGACCAGGTCCGAGCTGTCGGCCTCCGAGCTTGCCCGCATCTCGCAGGTCACGAGGCAGACGATGCACACGGCCGTGCTCAGCCTCGAGGCGGCGGGGCTGGTGGAGCGCAGCGCGCGGAACCAGCGGGTCGTGCTCGTGCGCCCGACGATGCGAGGCCGCGAGTGCCTGGAGACGGCGACGCGCCGGGTGCGCGCGGTGGAGCGCGCCGTGCTCGCGGGTCTTAGCCGCGAGGACGAGCGAACCGTGCGAGCGTGGCTCGCCACCTTGGCGGCCATGCCTGCAAGCTCCATGCACGCCGAGGTCAAGCAAGAGGAGAGGTCATGAATCATCAGACCCATGCGGCCGGGGATCTCGAGCGGCGCATCCGCGACGCGGAGAGTGACCTGTTTGCCGCCGTCGGCGCGGACGTCGAGGAGTTCTTCATCGAACTCGCGCAGGCAGGCTTGCGACTACGGGTGCTCTCGCATGGACGCGGCCCGGCGGTTGTCCTGCTGCACGGCGTGTCGGAGAGCGCCGCCATCTGGGCGCCGTTGTTCACCAAGCTCGGTCAAGTCCGGCTGCTGGCCGTCGACCTTCCCGGTCACGGCCTGTCCGACCCGGCCGTCTTCCGGCGCGGACAGGTACGCGAGCACGCCCGCCGGCTGATCGTGGACATCCTGGACGCGCTCGGGCTCGACGAGGCGCCGGTGATCGGCCACTCGCTTGGCGGCATGTTCGCCCTATGGCATGTGGCCGCTGGTTCCGGGCGGATCTCCGGGCTGGTCGCGATCGGAGAGCCCGCCGTCGCGCTCCCCGGCGTGCGCGTGCGCATCCCGCTGTCGCTGCTGACCGTCCCCGGAGTAGGCGCCGCTGTGTTGCGCTCACCCACCCCCCGCCGGGTCTATCGCCGCCTACTCGCCCGGGGGTTTGGCTCCGACGACGTAGCCGCCGCGCCGGACCCGCTCATTGAGGCGCTGCGCCTGTCCGCGCGCCGGCCGCAGAACGCCAGAACCGTGGCGTCGATCATGCACGCGATCGACCGGTTCCGCCGGCCACGCCCCGAAAGCGTCCTCACAAACGCAGAACTCGCCGCGATCACCACACCCACGACCTTCATCCTCGGATCCGACGACCCGTACCTCTCCATCGAGCGCGCCCGGCCGTCGATCGACCAGATTCACGGGGCCAGGCTCTATGAGGTCCCCGGTGGACACGCCCCCTGGCTCGCCGACACCCAGCACGCGGCCGAGCTGATCGCCACACACTCGCATCTCACAACCGGGCCGCTTCTCAGCCCGGCGCTGGCCGAAAGGCGGCAAGCAAACGCATAGACCTGAGAAGCAATAGCACAAGGCCGGCGATCCGCCCTTCGGCGAGACGGTGCCCGCCGAAGGCCGGTCGCAACCACGCTTGAGGGGTTCCGTGGCTACAGGAGGGTGCCGCGGAAAGGGCGGTTACCGCACGCGCTTGTCCTTCTTGCCGGCCTTTCCGGTCACCCAGGACAGAAGCTCGCCCATGGCGCCATCGGCGGAGGAGGTGCCGCGCCTGACCGAGTCCTAGCCGGCCGCCCAAGACAGCAGACCCCCGACTGCGGAGTCGACCGCCGACTCACGGCCCCGGCCGTCGATTCTCTCGTCCTCAGGCATTTTATTTCCTCCTTTGTGTCGTCATTGTCATCGACGGTAGTCAGGCAACTGTGCGCGCGACAGTGAGTGCCGTACGCACATAGCGATGACGTTTGTCATTTGGCCGCGGTGACGACGGGAACCCCTGCGCCTGTCCTGCCGAGGAACTCGACACCCGGCTGGAGACCGCGGTTTCAGCCCGGACGCGGCACTACCGCTCGCAGCGCCGGCGCGCGAGATGGACGGTGATGTCGGCGGCTACCTCGACCGTCTCAGGCAGGACCCGCATGATCCGGCTATACACCTGCTCTTGCTCCGAGTCCGGCAATTCGAGATAAGCCGAGATGGTCGACAGATGGCCAACGTAGTCGCGAGCACTCATCGTCAAGCGCCGCTCGATCACGGACTGCCGAACATCGGCGAACCACTCAGACCGCTGGAGTTCCGTGCCCGGCCACTGCATGTCATGTCCGGGAGACGTCCCGTCAGGAGACGGAACCTCGTCGCTTTCCAGGAACGGTGCCCGGGCCGCGCGGGCAGCCTCCGCCACAGCCGGATCAGCCAGCCGGACTGGCCCGCCGAACGAGGCAAACACGCCGCCCGGCTGCAGCAGCGCGGCCATGCGCGACCACCGGCCCCCTGGGTTCGTCCAGTGCAGCGCCGCTGCCGCGTAAACCAGCCCGTAGCTCTCGCCCGGCCG
>Ga0070710_10000092_pt1 | contig 40707 bp, 49 predicted proteins | sample LARL52metaG_FD_65454 | JGI IMG/M metagenome (GOLD analysis project Ga0070710, IMG submission 65454) | Corn, switchgrass and miscanthus rhizosphere microbial communities from Kellogg Biological Station, Michigan, USA - LAR L5-2 metaG | ecosystem: Host-associated > Plants > Roots > Rhizosphere ...
CTCAAGGCGTGGGCCGACGGGCAGATCAAGCTGTCGCTGCGCATCGAGACCACCAACGACCTGCGGTTCCGCGCGATCGTCCAGGTACGCGGCAGCACCGACCCCCACCCGCGCGACGTGCGCGGCTCCGGCCGCGAGCTCGACGCCATCCGCGCGATCGGCCGCGCCGCCTGGCCACCGCTGCACCGCCTGCTCGACCAGGCCGACCTCTCCGACGACGAGGTCGCCGAGCTCCTCGACACCGACATCGAGGTCCACTGGCCCAGGAACCTCACCACGTCGTTGTCCGCGAAAGCCGTCATCGGCGAGCACAGCGGCCGGTTCCGGGCCGACGACCTGCTGACCCTCGACTGGCGGCTCGCGCTCGGCGGCGACGAGCTCACCGACGCCGAGAAGGACGTCATCGCCGAAGCCTCCCGCCCGATCGTGCGGCTGCGCGACCAGTGGGTGCTCGTCGACCCGAAGCTCAGGAAGAAGGTCCGGCGGCAACTCGGCCCGATCACCGCCGTCCAGGCCGTGACCGCCGCCCTCACCGGCACCGCGCTGATCGACGGCGAGCACGTCGACGTCGCCCCGCACAGCCTCACCACCGCGATCACGGCGATTCCCGAGATCGCACCACCGGCCGGTCTGAACGCGACCCTGCGCGACTACCAGCTGCACGGCCTGCGCTGGCTCGCCCACCTGACGAGCCTCGGCCTGGGCGCGTGCCTGGCCGACGACATGGGCCTCGGCAAGACCATCACGCTGATCGCCCTGCACCTGCACCGCGACCGGGAACCGACGCTGGTCGTCTGCCCGGCCTCGCTGCTCGGCAACTGGGAACGCGAGATCCGCCGCTTCGCGCCCGGCACCCGAGTCACCCGCTACCACGGTCCACAACGGACGCTCGTGAACGAGGGCATCGTCCTCACCACCTACGGCACCATGCGCCTCGACGCCGACGCACTCCGCGACCACACGTGGGGCATGGTCGTCGCCGACGAAGCCCAGCACGTCAAGAACCCGCACTCCGGCACCGCCAAGGCACTGCGCGCCATCCCGGCGGGCGCCCGCGTCGCGCTGTCCGGCACCCCGGTGGAGAACTCGCTGTCGGAGCTGTGGTCCGTTCTGGACTGGGCGACACCGGGCCTGCTCGGCACGCACCGCGCGTTCCGCACCCGCTGGCCCGAACCCGACGACACCCTCGCGAAGGTCGTCAAACCGTTCCTGCTGCGCCGTCGCAAGTCAGACCCCGGCGTCGCCCCGGAACTGCCCGCCAAGACCGAGACCGAGCTGCCCGTGCGGCTCACCACCGAACAGGCGGCCCTGTACGAGGCGCTGACCCGGGAAACGCTCGACCGGATCGCGCGCAGCGACGGCATGGCCCGCCGCGGTCTCGTGCTGAAGCTGCTGACCGGCCTCAAGCAGATCTGCAACCACCCGTCGCACCACCTCGGCCACCCCGAGCTGCGGGGCACGTCCGGCAAGCTCGACCTGCTCGACGAACTGCTCGCCACGATCGTCGCCGAGGACGGCTCGGCGCTGGTCTTCACCCAGTACGCCGAGATGGCGAGACTGCTGGAGCGGCACATCAGCCACCCCACCCGGTTCCTGCACGGCGGCACGCCGATCCCGCGGCGCGAGCGGATGGTCGACGACTTCCAGCAGGGCAGGGCGCCGGTGTTCCTGTTGTCGCTCAAGGCCGCCGGCACCGGCCTCAACCTGACCAGAGCCGACCACGTGATCCACTTCGACCGGTGGTGGAACCCCGCCGCCGAGGACCAGGCCACCGACCGCGCCCACCGCATCGGCCAGACCAGGCCCGTGCAGGTCCACAAGTTCGTCACCGAAGGCACCGTCGAGGAACGCATCGCCGCGCTCCTGCGGGACAAGCGCGACCTGGCCGACGCCGTCCTGCACGGGGGAGAAGCCGCGTTCACCGAACTGACCGACGCGGAACTCGCCGAACTCGTCCAGCTCAGGAGCACCTGATGACCGCACGCGGATTCGCCGCGTTCCCCAAGGTGAAACGCCGCGTCGCCACCACGTGGTGGGGCAGGGAGTGGGTCAGGGCGCTGGAGGACACCGCGCTCGACGCCAGGCTGGTCCGCCTCGGCCGCCGCTACGCCCACGCCGGCGTCGTCGGACCGATCACCGTCAGCCCCGGCCGCCTGCACGCCCAGGTCCACGACGACGGCACCGTCCACAGCACCACGGTCCACGTTCCCCGGCTGTCGGAGGTCCACTGGGGACGGTTCCTCGACCGCGTCGCCGAACAACCCGGCCACATCGCCGCCCTGCTGGACAACGACATGCCGCGTGACCTCGTCGCGGCCGCCGAGGAGTCCGGTGTGGACCTGCTGCCCGGCATCGGCGACCTGGAACCGGAGTGCGACTGCGACGGCTGGGAACTGCCGTGCCGGCACGCGGCCGCGCTGGCGTTCCAGGTCGGCTGGCTGCTCGACGCCGACCCGTTCGTGCTCCTGCTGCTCAGGGGCAAACCGGAGCAGCAGCTCCTCGACGCGCTCCAGCAGCGCGTCGCCGGGCCCGTCGGCACCAGAACACCTGTGGTGGTTTCGCTCGAACCCGCAGGTCAGCTGCCCGCGAAACCCGGACTTCCCGCCACCACACCTGTGGTGCTCGCGGTCGAGCCACCGCCGGGAATCGACGCCGAGCAGCTGACCGCGTTGATGGAGAAGGCCGCGAGGAGGGCGTGCTCGCTGCTGCGGTCCGGCACGCTCGACGGATGAATCGCACCGCACGGGCACCGCTGTGCTTCTGGCAGCTCGTAGTCAGCTCGGCTGGAGGTAGATCGACGCCAGCCGCCGCACCGCCGCCGTGACGTGCTCGCGCAGCTCCGGCGGCGCCAGCACCTCGACCTCGCCGCCCATGCGCAGCAACATGCCCGTGGCGTGCCCGATCGACTCGGTCGGGATCGTCACCCGCACCCACTCGCCGTCGTCCACCGCCGACTGCTCCGCCGCCCGCGCCACGGCGGGCAGCACCTGGGACGAGAACGACTCGAAACCGCGCGCGGACAGCCTGATCACCGCCTCACCGGTGTACTGCCGCGCCTGGAAGTCCTCCAGCGACACCGCCCAGTGCGCCGCCAGGTCGAACCCCGGGGGCCGCTCGAACGACTCGTCCAGCACCGTCACCGCCTGGATCTGCGACACCCGGTACGTCGAGATCCGCGACGCCCCCTGCGCGACGAGGTACCAGCGCCCGGCCTTCAGCACGAGCCCCAACGGCCGCAGCGTCCGCGTCACCTCCTCCGGCGCCTGCCACCGCCGGTAGGAGACCTCCAGCAGCCGTTCCCGCCACACCGCGTCCGCCACCAGCTCCAGGAACGGCGCCCGCTCCGCGTCGTAGTACCAGGCGGGCGCGTCCAGATGGAACCGCTCCGCCATCCGCGCGGCGCGGTCGCGCATCGACGACGGCAGCGCCGCCATCAGCTTGAGCTGCGCCGCCGACACCGCGTCCCCGAGCCCCAGCTCCGCCGCCGGGCCCGGCAGCCCGGCCAGGAACAGCGACTCCGCCTCCTGCTCGGTGAGCCCGGTCAGCCGCGTGCGGTAGCCGTCCAGCAGCTGGTAACCACCGGCGGGCCCCGCGTCGCCGTACAGCGGCACGCCTGCCGCGTGCAACGACTCCACGTCCCGGTAGATCGTGCGGACCGACACCTCCAGCTCGTCGGCCAGCGCCTGCGCGGTCATCCGTCCCTTGGTCTGCAGCAGGAGCAACAACGACACCAACCGGCTCGCACGCACGCGAATACCCTGCCACAGGGTGTCAGTGTTAGCTCATATGTTCGACACATGGCTTTCTACGAGAAGCACCTGGCGGTCAAGGAACCGCTGGTCGTCGCGGGCAGGCACGTCAAGCGCTACGAGGTCGTCACGCCCGGCCTCGACATCACCGACGACATCCGCGCGGCCGCCTACGCGTTCCTGCCGGAGATCTACCCGGACTTCGCCGATCCGACCCCGCCCGCCACCGTCACGGTCCTGCACCGCAGTGCCGCGGGCATGTACCTCAACGCCTACAACTGGGTGTGGGACAACGCGTTGCACTGCCGCACGGCCGTGTCCGGCGACCAGCCGTTCCTCGGCTCGACCGACCCGGACCTCACGCACTTCAGCGTCATCCCCAAGGACCTCATCGGCTGCGTGTGGGAACTGCCGCCGCTGTCGCACGAACGCACAGCCTGGGTGCGGCACGTGCTGGAGCCCGACGAGCCCGACTTCGAGGCGTACCTCGCGGACACGATGGCCGAGGGACCGGTGGGCAGGTGAGGGACTGGCAGGGCGCGCCCTCGCGCTGAAGACTCGCGCTGAAATCGGGTGGACGGCGTGGTTACGGTCGCAGACATGACCACTCCGGAAACCGTCGTGCGCGTGCTGGCCGAACCGGCGAGGCTCCGGGCATTCGCCGCGGTCGTCCTCGGCGCGGGGACGCTGGCCGACGTCGCCGCCGCCTCCGGGCTCAAGGTCAAGGACGCGGGCACCGCGCTGCGCAAGCTTCGCGAGGCCGGGCTGGTCGAGGGGGACCCGGCCCGGCCGGCCGATCTGAAACCGCTCGCCGCCACGCTCACCGAGTCCGTGCCCGCCGACGGGCTCGCGCCGTTCGTGCGCGGCGACAAGCTGATCTCACTGCCGGTGGCGTTCGAACGGCGCCGCAAGATCCTCGAACACGTCGCGTCGAAGGCCTTCGTGCCGCAGACGTACTACGAGGAGCAGGAGATCAACGAGCGGTTGCAGGCGTGGTGCGACGGGGGAGAGGTCGACCACGTGACCATCCGCCGCTACCTCGTGGACTTCGGGTTGCTGGAGCGCGGCGGTGGTTTGTACCAGGCTCAACCCCTACCGATATAAGGCATCGTCGTCGCCATCACGGTCATGAACTGCACGTTGGCGTTCAACGGAAGCTGAGCCTGGTACAGCACCGCGTCGGCCACGTGCCGCACGTCGAACGTCGGCTCCGGCCTGGTCTCGAAGTTCGCCTGCAGCACGCCCTGGCCCATCCGCGCGGTCATGTCGGTCGCGGCGTTGCCGATGTCGATCTGCCCGCACGCGATGTTGTGCGCGCGGCCTTCCAGCGACAGCGACTTGGTCAGCCCGGTGATGGCGTGCTTGGTCGCGTTGTACGCCACGGCGTTCGGTCGTGGCACGGACGCCGAAACCGAGCCGTTGTTGATGATCCGGCCGCCGCCGTGGGTCTTCATCACCTTGAACGCCTCGCGCGCGCACAGGAACGCGCCCGTGAGGTTCACCGCCACGACCTTCTCGAACGCGCTGAGGCTGAACTCCTCGATCGGCGTGGCTCCCACGTTCGTGCCCGCGTTGTTGAACAACACGTCCACACGGCCCCACTTCTCGACCACCGCGGCGAACAGCGCCACGACCGAGTCCTCATGCGACACATCGGTTGGTACGACCAGGGCGCTGTCGGCGAAACCGGACGCCGTCTCCCGCAGCGCGTCCTCGCGCCGACCCGCCAGTGCCACCTGGAAACCCGCCGCCAGCAGGGTGCGCGCCACCGCGTGACCCACTCCGGAACCGGCTCCCGTCACGACCGCGACTGTCATCGGTGATGTCCCCTCGATTCAGCGATTGCCGCCAGTGTCCCCTGTGGAGTAATTACCTTGCGTGGAGTGTGAAGAGGACACCTGCCTGCTCTGCGCGGGGTCCGGAACCATGACCTGGCAGCAACCTGTTCCCGGGCCGCAAGGCCTTGTGCTGCACGAGATGTCGCACCCGTGCCCACGTGGCTGTTCGGGCTGGTGGAAGCTTCCGCACGGTGAGCGCAGAACCGTCGTCCCCGGCCTTGTCGCAGGCAATGTCGCACGTGCCAACGAGATTCCGGCGGGACCGTCCACCTCGGCCTGATCACCGAGCGTGAACGATGGGGGTCACCCATTATTGCCGGGACGGTCCCTGCTTGGCGGCTGCGTCCACTCGGAGTAGAGGCGGACACTGATTCTCTGTGAAGGAGTGCAGCCGTTGCCTTGGTTCTGGGCTCAACGAGGACCGGACCGCCTGCCGGGTCTGCGGCGGGCTCGGTCAGGTCCCTGACCGCTAGGACTATTTCTTCGTCATCAGGGTCGGCCCGAGGATCCGGCGGGCGATCCGGCGGGTGAGCGACTTGCGCGGGCGCGCGGGTGCCTGCGCGGCAGGGGTCGCTGGAGTCGTCGCCGGCACTGTCGGTTCCTCGGTCGTGATCTTCGCGAACACCTGGGTCTCCGGCTCGGCACTGCCGGACTGCTGCTGCTCGATCGGCACGCGAAGATCTTGCCATCGGGGTCTTCCACGCCTGCCGTGAGGGGCGGGTCCTCCTGTGCTGCGTGATGGGCGTCACGCAGCACACTGAGCGCTCCCGGCCCCAGGCGGAGTGTGATGACTGAGACGACCGAGCGCGCGGACGTGGGGCCGCCGCCGGACGCGCACCTGTGGGACCGGATCGCCCAGGGCGACCACGCCGCGTTCACCGAGCTGTTCGAACGTCACGCCGAGGCGGTGTGGAACTACGCCTACCGGCTGACCGCGTCCTGGTCGCAGGCCGAGGACCTGCTCTCCGCGACGTTCCTGACCGCCTGGCGCAAGCGCGGCGGGGCCCAGCTGGTGCGCGACTCCGCCCTGCCCTGGCTCTACACCGTGACGGCGAACCTCGCCCGCACCGAGTGGCGCGCGTCGCGCCGAGCGCTGCGGCTGGTGGCGAGACTGGCTCCGCAGCACGAGCGCGACCACGCCGACGAGGTCGCCGCCCGCACCGACGCCCAACGCCGGCTGGCGCAGGTGGTGGCCGCCATCGCGAAGCTGCCGCCGTCCGAGCGCGAGATCGCCCAGCTGTGCCTGCTCGGCGACGTCTCCACCGCAGACGCCGCCACGCTCCTCGGCATCGCCGAGTCGAGCGTCCGCGCCCGCGTCGCCCGCACTCGCGCCCGCCTGCGCGACCTCACCCCCGAGGACAACGAATGATCGACCAGTTGCCCGAGCACCGCCCCCTGCCCGACGACGTCCGCCTGCGTGCCCGCCGTCGTCTCGCCGAGGGCATGGACCCCGCCGCCTCCAACCGCACTCCCGCGCTGATCGCCGCCGGCGTCAGCCTGCTCGCCGCGGGTGCGGTCTTCGCAGGTCAGGCCCTCGTCGGAGGGTCCGCTGAGCTGGCGGACCCGACCGTGCCGCACAACGGCGAGTTCGTCGGCAAGGACCGCGCGGTCGTCGACCACGTCGAGCGCGGCACGGTGAACCCGGACGCGCTCGCGCGGTGCGTCGCGGCGGCCAAAGCGCACCCACCTGCTGCTGAGTGGCAGGCCATCGCCACGAGCCGCAAGAACGGCACGACGCTCACTGCGTTCCGCGGCCCGACCGGAGTGTTCTTCTGCGCCAACACCGTCACCACCACCACGATCTCCGCACCCGACCCGGTGAAGGTCGAGGACGGCCGACTCAAGGTGAAGGTGCTGTTCAGCACGCCCACCGGTGCCATGGCCGGTCTGGTGTCATCGGACGTGAAGTTCCTCAGCCTGTCCCGCATCGCCGACCAGGGCTGGAACAACACCTCACCCGCACTGGTCGACGGGTTCTTCCTCGCCCCCAGCGGCTTCACCAAGGCCGAGAACGGCACCCAGGCGCTGGTCAACGGCCAGGAGACGGTGCTGCGCGGCGTGCCGAAGCCGACCCCGTCGGTCACCGACCGGCCGTTGCCGCCCGCCGCGCGCGACACGCGGGAGGCCGCGCGGTTCGCCGAGTGCCTGAAGGACCGGCCGGTCCCGGACGCCGACCAGTTCTGGCTCGGTGTCACCGCGAAGGTCAGCGCCACCGACACGATCGTGCTCGGCCGGTTCGGCGACGTGCTGGTGTACTGCCTGGACAGCGGGCAGCGGCCGCTGCGCGGCATGCTCTACGAACCGGACGAGATGGACGAGGTCCACGGCCGGACGATCGCCTCGACCTCGGCCTTCTACGACTTCGTCAGGCGCGAGGACGGCGCCTCCGCCAGTTCGCGCCTCGCCGCCGTCGGCCTGGTCCTGGACGAGAAGGTGGCGTCGGTCACCTACACCCGGCCCGGTGCGGCCGACGTGCCGGCCTCGCTCGCCAACGGCACGTTCGTGCTGGTCGCGCCGCTGATCGACCGGAACCCCGACGCCCGCGTGGTCGTGCGGGACGCCTCCGGGGCGGTGCTGGAGACGATCAAGCCGTAGACACGTTGTTTAGCATGGCGAAGTGACGTTACAAGCGGCGGCTCCGGCCGGGTACAAGTGGATCGCGCTGTCCAACACGACGCTGGGCATGCTGATCGCGACGATCAACTCGTCGATCGTGCTGATCGCGTTGCCCGACATCTTCAAGGGCATCGCGATCAACCCGCTCGACCCGGCCAACACCGGCTACCTGCTGTGGATGATCATGGGCTTCCTGGTCGTCACCGCGGTGCTGGTGGTGAGCTTCGGGCGGCTGGGCGACATGTACGGCCGGGCCCGCATGTACAACCTCGGCTTCGCGATCTTCACGTTCTCATCGATCATGCTGGCCGTCACGTGGTTCCACGGCGACGCCGCGGCGCTGTGGCTGATCGGGTGGCGGGTCGTGCAGGGCGTCGGCGGGGCGTTCCTGATGGCGAACTCCTCGGCGATCCTGGCCGACGCGTTCCCGGTCACCCAGCGCGGCATGGCGCTCGGCATCAACGGCGTGGCCGCGATCGCCGGCTCGTTCCTCGGGCTCGTGATCGGTGGCCTGCTGGCACCGGTCGACTGGAACCTGGTATTCATCGTCTCCGTGCCGTTCGGCCTGTTCGGCACGGTCTGGGCCTACCTGAAGCTGCACGACACCGGCGAACGCCGGCACGCCGAGATGGACTGGTGGGGCAACATCACCTTCGCGATCGGCCTGATCGCGGTGCTGGTCGGCATCACCTACGGCATCCAGCCGCACGGCACCTCCCAGACCGGCTGGACCAGCCCGTTCGTACTGGCGTGCCTGATCGGCGGGGTGCTGGTGCTGGCCGCGTTCGTGGTGATCGAGCACCGCGTGCCCAACCCGTTGTTCGACCTGCACCTGTTCCAGCTGCGGTCGTTCACCTGGGGCAACGTCGCGAACTTCACCTCGGCGCTGGGCCGCGGCGGACTGCAGTTCATCCTCATCATCTGGCTGCAGGGCATCTGGCTGCCGCTGCACGGCTACTCCTACGAGGAAACGCCGTTGTGGGCGGGCATCTACATGCTGCCGATGACCGTCGGGTTCCTGCTCGCCGCGCCCACCGCGGGCATCCTGTCCGACCGGCTCGGCAGCCGGATGCTCGCCTGCGCGGGCAACCTGGTCGCGGCGCTGACGTTCGCGCTGCTGATCGTCCTGCCGGTCGACTTCCCCTACTGGGCGTTCGCGCTGATCCTCGTGTTCACCGGCATCGGCATGGGCATGTTCTCCTCGCCCAACCGCGCCGAGGTGATGAACTCGCTGCCCGCCAACGCCCGCGGCTCCGGCAGCGGCATGATGACCACGTTCCAGAACACCGCGATGGTGCTGTCGATCGGGTTCTTCTTCAGCCTGATCATCGTCGGCTTCTCCCAGTCGCTGCCCGGCGCGATGCGCACCGGCCTGGTGGAGCACGGCGTGTCCCCGGCCGCGGCCGCCCAGGTCGCGTCGCTGCCCGCGGTGGCCGTGCTGTTCGCGGCGTTCCTCGGCTACAACCCGATCCAGCAGCTGCTCGGCGACCAGCTGGCGACCCTGCCACCGGACCAGGCCGCGTTCCTCACCGGGCGCGGGTTCTTCCCGAGCCTGATCGCCGGGCCGTTCGCGCAGGGGCTCGCGATCGCGTTCGGCTTCGCGATCGTGCTGTGCCTGGTGGCCGCGGTGGCGTCGCTGCTGTGCGGTAAACCGGTGGACAACCGGGGCACGATTTCGTCGTGGAAACCGAACGACTGACGCTGCGCCCGCTCGGTGAGTCCGATGTGGACGAACTGACCGCACTCCACGCCGACCCGGAGGTGATGCGGTTCCTCGACCCCGGACCGGTCGAGCACTACCTCGGCGACAGCTTCCTCGCCGCGCACGAGAAGAGCAGCGGCCGGTTCGTCGGCTGGTTCGAGTTCAGGCCCGTCGGCGACGGCGTGGCCGAGCTCGGCTACCGGCTGCACCGCGAGTTCTGGGGCCGCGGCTACGCCACCGAGGGCGGCAAGGCCCTGATCTCACGCGGTTTCACGACCGGCGGGGTGCGGCGGGTCGTCGCCACCACGATGTTCGTCAACGCCGGGTCGCGCCGCGTGCTGGAGAAGTGCGGGCTGCGGCACGTCCGCACGTTCCACGTCGACTGGCCCGAACCGCTGCCCGGCTCCGAGCACGGCGAGGTCGAGTACGCGCTGACCCGGGAGGAGTGGCAGAGCACCACCCTGTGGCAGACGGACTTGGTGGACCTCGACGCGTACTTCGAGCGCACCGGGGCGTCGGCGTCGAGCTCGCTGGCGGAGCTGCACGAGAAGCACGTGCGCGCCATCCCGTTCGAGAACATCGACGTGCTGCTCGGCCGCGTGCCGTCGCTGGACCTGGCCGACATCCAGGCCAAGATGCTCGGCCGCCGTCGTGGCGGCTACTGCTTCGAGCACCAGCTGCTGTTCACGGCGGTCCTGGAACGTCTCGGCCACACCGTGACGCGCTGCATGGGCCGGGTGATGACCGGGCCGCGCACGCACTTCATGTCGATCGTCGACGACCACCTCCTCGACGTCGGCTTCGGTGCCGGGATGCTGCACCCGATGCCGCTCGTGGACGGCGCCGTCGTGGACCAGGCGGGGTGGCCGCACCGGCTGCGTTTCACCGAGGGCTGCTGGGTGCTGGAGAAGGAGACGGCGGACGGATGGCGGCGAATGCACGCGTTCGAGCCCGACGTCGAGCAGTTGCCCGTCGATTACCTGATGGCCAACTACTACATCGCCACGCATGAGCGTTCACCGTTCAGCCGCCAGCTCGTCGTCATGCGTCTTGAACCGGGACTCAGCCGCCGTTTGGTCGGATCGACATTGACCGTCGAACGCCCTGGTGAGAAACCTGAGAACTCTCAGGTTGAGGACCTCGCGAAAACGCTGGAATCACTGGACATCACGCTCACCGATGGGGAGCTGAGTCACATCGGCGCAATTTCGGGAACAACTGAGGGAGCGCGTTCGTAGTACTGGGCATAAGGGGATCGCATATCGGAGGTGTTGCAGAAATGACCACCGCGACTCCGTTCACCACCGGTGCCGGCACCGGCATCAACGCACTGCCCACGCCGCCCTCGGGCTGGCCGATCGGTTCGTACGCCACCTACGAGGAGGCGCAGCGAGCCGTCGACCACCTCGCGGACAACGACTTCCCGGTCGCCGACGTCACCATCGTCGGCATCGAGCCGATGATCGTCGAACGCGTCACGGGTCGCCTGACCTGGGGCCGCGTCCTGGGCGCCGGTGCCGCGTCGGGTGCCTGGTTCGGTCTGTTCGTCGGTCTGCTGCTCGGCCTGTTCTCGACCGGCGGCGCCCTCGCCCCGATCATCACGGGCCTGGTCGTCGGTACGGTGTTCGGCCTGGCCGGCGCCGCGATGCGCTACTCGGCCCAGCGCGGCCGCCGCGACTTCGCCTCGACCACCCAGCTCGTGGCCGGTCGCTACGACGTGCTCAGCCAGCCGCGCAACGCCGAGCGCGGCAAGGAGATGCTGGCCACCCTGGCCTGGCGGTCCTGACCACCTCACGAGAAAACGCCGTCCCGGCTGCCGGGACGGCGTTTTCCGCATACTGGTCAGGTGTGGATCACTGGGGTGCGGACGAACTGGTGGCGTTTCGCGTTGGGTGCCGCGGGGCTGGTCATCGCCGCCCTGGCTTCGGATTCCAGCGTGTTCGGGGTGCTCCCGGTCCTGCTGTGGTGCGTGCTGGCGCGGACCCGGCGGACCGGGCTCGTCGTCGGGCTGGTCCTGCTGGCGCTGCAGGCGTGGTTCGTCGTGCCGCGCGGGCTGGGCTGGTCCGGGCCGTGGGTGCCGTCGGCGCTGGACGGGCTCTGGCTCTACCCGGTGCTGACGGCGGTGGTGAGCTCGGCCGGCCTGCTGGTGGACCGGCGGTGGCTCGTCGGCGTCGTCTGGCTGGCGGCCCTGGCGGGGCTTGGATTCCTGAGCGCCGCGTTCGTCGTGGTGGTCGTCTACGAGGGCGCCGCACCCCATGACGAAGGGGTCCTGCCCGGACCGGCCGGGTTGCGGGTCGAGGAGGTCGACGGCTGGTGCGGCTCCGGCCACGGCGCCAACTGCGCGCGGGTGCTGGAGGCGACCGGTGAGCACGCCCACGAGGTGATGCGCGCTCATCTGGTGTCACGTGGCTACACCGCCGCGAAGCCGTTCAACACGGACGAACGGTTGTGCCGGAGCACCGGCCTCGTGTCGGTGCAGGAGGTGTGCGCCGACCTGAAGGACTTGTCGGCGACCGGTGTGCGGGTCACCTGGTACGTCAACAGGGCCTGATCAGCACCCGGACCGGCCCGTGACGTGGCTGAACGGTCTGCTGACCCGGAAAGGGGCGGCAGGCCTTCGCGGCCCGTCGCCCCTTCCTCCTGTGCAAGGCTCCTTTCGCTCGGCCGGCTGGAGTACGGGCTCAGCCGGCCGGAGGAGATCGCTGCCGCGATCTGGCGAACCCGGCACGCCGCACCTCCAGTAGCACCGCGGGTTCCGGATAGCCCACGGCACCGACACGGGGATGAGGACGCGGTGTCGGCGCCGTGCCGAAGTTGGCGTCGATGATCGCCTCGAACTCCGCGCTCACCCACGCCGGATCGGCGCAGACCAGGTCCGCGAAAGCCCTCTCGCTGGTCGTCAGCACCTCGTGTCACTCCTCTGGAGAAGAGCTACTAGGTACAGATTTTTTGTAGCGCGCACTGTAGATTATGTCAAGCATCTACTTGAGGAGTAACCGCGGTGCCGCTGACCGACCTCGACGACCAGGACTACCCGGCCTACACGACCGGCAGGGCGGCCGACCTGCTCGGGGTGCAGCAGGCGTTCCTGCGCAGCCTCGACGCAGCCGACGTGCTCGTGCCACACCGCTCCGAGGGCGGCCATCGGCGTTACTCGCGCCGGCAGCTGGGCCTGGCCCAGCGCTTCCGGATCCTGTTCGACGACGGTCATCCACTGGCCTCGGCAGCGGTGATCGTGCGGCTCGAAGACGAGGTCGCAGTCCTGCGGGCTCGCCTGAACGAGGACTGAGGCCCATTTCCGTAGGGTGTACGGTATTGTTTCCGTATGACCTACGGAAATGGGGTGGACGGATGGTCGCCGAACGCAGCGGCGGGGGAGACCCGGTCAGGACGCTCACGCTGCTCTGGCGCAGGCCGTCGGAACCGAAACCGGTCGGCAGGAAGCCCAAGGTGAGCGTCGACCAGATCGTCACGGCGGCGATCGCGGTGGCCGACCGCGAAGGGCTCGGTGCCACGTCGATGGCCCGTGTCGCACAAGAGCTGAGCGTCGGCACGATGTCGCTCTACGGGCACGTGCCCGGCAAAGCCGAACTCATCGACCTGATGGCCGACACGGTGCTGCAGGAACGCGACCTCACGCCTGAAGGCACCTGGCGTGAACGCGTCCAGCACTACGCCGACCGCACCCGCGCCGCGTACCGGAAGCATCCGTGGATGCGCGACGTGTCGATGGTGCGCCCGCCGCTCGGGCCGGGACTGGTGGACGGCCAGGAGTTCGTGCTGGCCGCGCTCGCCGACTCCGGCCTGGAACCGCGGCAGGTCACCTTGGCGCACGTGGCGATCGAGGGGTTCGTCCACGGCGCCGCGGCGTCCGAAGCGGACGATCAACAGCTGGAGCGGAAGACCGGCGAGTCCGGTGACTCGTGGTGGAGCGCGCGGCAGGTGTTCTGGGACGACTACTTCGACGTCGAGCGCTACCCGACGATGACGAGCCTCTGGCACGCGGGCGCCTACGACACCGGCGGCATCCTCGCGGACAACGCGCGGAACTCGTTCGACTACGGCCTGGCCAAGCTGCTCGACGGAATCGAAGGAGTCCTGCGATGACGATCCTGGTGACCGGTGCGACCGGCACCGTCGGCCGCCTGGTCGTGCGCGGCCTGGCCGACCGCACGCGGGGACCTTTCGTACTGTCCGATGGTACGAAAGCTCCCCGCGTGCCGCAGGTGCGGGCGATGAGTCGCCGGCCGGAAGCGGGAATGGTGTACGGCGACCTGGACGACCCGAGCAGCATTCCGTTCGACGGCGTCGAGAAGCTCTACCTGTTCGCGCATCCTCCGACGGCGCAGGAAGTCGTCGACCGCGCGGTGCGGGCCGGAGTGCGCCGGATCGTGACGTTGTCGTCGGGCGCGGTGACCCACGGCTACGACACGAGCCACCACCTGCCGGTCGAGCAGGCCGTCGAGGCGTCCGGCGTCGAGTGGACCCACCTGCGGCCCGGCGAGTTCGCGGCCAACAAGCTCGACCTATGGGGTCCGTCGATCCGCGAGGACGGCACGATCGTGCACCCGAGCCCCGACGCCTTCGGCCAGCCGATCCACGAGGCCGACATCGCCGAGGTGGCGGTGAAGGCGCTGCTGGAGGACGGGCACCAGGGCAAGGTCTACGACCTGACCGGGCCGCCGCGGCTCACCCAGCGGGACATGGCGAAGGCCATCGGTGACGCGATCGGGCGCTCGTTGCGGTTCCGCGACGTCACGCCCGAGGAGGCGCTCGTCTACTACGTGAGTGTCGGCTGGCCGGAGGAGATCGCCCGCTACATCCTCGGCCTCGGCGGCTACGAGGGTGGTGAACCGGAGGACTTCACCGGCTACGAGTTCGTCGTGTCACCGGACTTCGAGGCGGTGACCGGCAAGCCCTACCGGACGTTCGCCCAGTGGGCGCGTGATCACGCAGCCGACTTCACCGCACAATGATCCGGTGAAGATGATCGCGACCGACCTGGACGGCACCCTCCTGCGCAACGACAGGACGTTGTCGCACCGCACGCTGACCGCGTTGCGCACCGCCGCCGAGGCGGGTGTCGAGGTCGTCTTCGTGACGGCGCGGCCGCCGAGGTTCGTCGACGCCCTGACCGCTGCCACGGGCTTGGCCGGCACCGCGGTGTGCAGTAACGGAGCCATCGTCTACGACATCGAACGGCGCACGGTCCTCAGCTCACATCCGCTGGCCGTGTCCGCCGCCCGCAAGGTGGTGGACACGCTGCGACAGGCGGTGCCGTCCGTCGGGTTCGCGGTGGAGACGGGCCACTGCCTCAGGTACGAACCCGCGTACCTGCTGCGGCTGCCCGAGGACGTCGCTGCGGAAAGGCCGGTCGCCGCACCGGACGACCTGTGGACGGTTCCGTTCGTGAAGCTGCTGGCCTACTCGGAGCACGACAGCGCGGACTCGATGCTCGCCGTCGCTGAGGCGGTGGCACTGGGCGAGGCGCAGTTCACCCACTCCGGCGGCCGCGGTCTGCTGGAGGTCAGCGCCCTCGGCGTCGGCAAGGTCGGCACGCTCGCGGCCCTGTGCGCACAGCGCGATGTCGAGGCCCGGGACGTCGTGGCGTTCGGCGACATGCCGAACGACCTGTCGATCCTGCGCTGGGCGGGGGTCGGCTACGCGATGGGCAACGCACACGAGGCCGTGCTCGCAGCCGCGGGACGTCGAACGCTCACCAACGAGGAAGACGGTGTCGCCGTCGCTCTCGAAGATCTGCTCGCTCGCTGATCATCCGTCGATTCCGGCCCCTCCTCGTTCGACGTACGAGCAACAGCGGACGAGGAGGCCCGGTGCGGTTCATGGTGTTCGTCAGAAGCCCGAAGCCGGTGGCAGCACTGCACGGGGACGCCCTGCTGCGCGCGGGTGTCCTGCTCGACGCGGGCGATCTCGTCCCGCACGCCTGCGGGGTGTCCGGCTACTGGTTGATCGACGTCCGCAGCCGCGAGGAGGCGGTCGAGCGGATCAGGCGCATCCCCCTTCCGGCGTGCGTCGTGGAAATACGGCAGGTGGCTGTGGTCTGATGCCCCCATGGGGGCTATCACCTCGGTGCACCGCACCATCGACGCGGTCTGGCGGATGGAGTCGGCGAAGGTCATCGCCGCGCTCGCCCGGTACACGCGTGACGTCGGCCTGGCGGAGGAGATGGCCCAGGACGCGCTGGTCGCGGCACTGGAGCAGTGGCCGGAGGAAGGCGTGCCGCGCAATCCCGGCGCGTGGCTGATGACGACCGCGAAGCGCCGCGCGATCGACCAGATCCGGCGGCGCGAGAACTTCAACCGCAAGGTCGAGGAGATCGGCCGCGAGGTCCAGGAGGCGACGCCGGACGCCGGCGAGGGCATCGACGACGAGATCGGCGACGACCTGCTGAGCCTGATCTTCACGGCCTGCCACCCGGTGCTGGGCACCGAGGCGCGGGTCGCGCTGACGCTGAAGATGCTGGGCGGCCTCAAGACCGAGGAGATCGCCCGCGCGTTCCTGGTCAGCGACGCGACCGTGGCCCAGCGCATCGTGCGCGCCAAGAAGGCGCTGGCCGACGCCGGGGTGCCGTTCGAGGTCCCGGAAGGCCCCGAGCTCGCGATCCGGCTCGCGAGCGTCCTCGAAGTGATCTACCTGATCTTCAACGAGGGCTACTCCGCCACCCAGGGCGACGACTGGATGCGCCCGGAGCTGTGCGCGGAGGCCCTGCGGCTCGGCCGCGTGCTCGCTGAGCTGGCGCCGAAGGAGGCCGAGGTCCACAGCCTGGTCGCGCTGATGGAGATCCAGGCGTCCCGCGCCAGGGCCAGGACCGGCCCCAACGGTGAACCGGTGCTGCTGCTGGAGCAGGACCGCGGCAAGTGGGACTGGCTGCTCATCGGCCGCGGTCTGAAGGCCCTCGAACGCGCCGAGGCCCTCAACCAGCCGCCGGGCAACTACTACGTGCAGGCCGCCCTCGCCGCGTGCCACGCCCGTGCGCGCAAGCCCGAGGACACCGACTGGCAGCGCATCGCCGCGCTCTACCAGGTGCTCGCGGAGATCTCGCCGTCGCCGATCGTCGAGCTCAACCGCGCGGTCGCGTTGTCGATGGCGTTCGGTCCCGCCGCCGGGCTCGCGCTGGTCGACGAGATCTCCGGCGAGAAGGCGCTGCAGGGCTACCACCTGCTGCCCAGCGTCCGGGGCGACTTCCTGGTCAAGCTCGGCCGGACCGAGGAGGCGAGGGCCGAGTTCGAGAAGGCCGCCGCGCTGACCCGCAACGAGCGGGAGAAGACCCTGCTGCTGGAACGCGCCGCGGCCTGCGGTTAGGTCAGCGCGATCATCGTCGTGACCAGGAAGGCGATGCTCATGCCGGTGACTCCGCCGGCAAAGCGGTCCATGACGCAGAGCCAGAACTCGTTGCTGAAGTTGGACCACTTCGGATGTCGAGAACCCGTCCGCGACTCCGTCCCAGCGGCATGACCATCAAGAGCATGCACCACCTCGGCATCACCGTCACCGACCTCGCGGCCGCCGTCGCGTTCTTCACCGACCTGGGGCTGGAGCTCGAAGGCAAGGCCCACATGGAGGGCGAGTTCGTCGACAGCGTCATCGGCCTCGACGGCTCCGACAGCGAGATCGCGATGATGCGCACCCCGGACGGCCACCACCGCATCGAGTTCAGCCAGTTCCAGGCCCCGGCGAGCATCGACGGCAGCTCGCGCGCCCCGATCCACGCGCTGGGCCTGCGGCACGTCGCGTTCGTCGTGGAGGACCTCGACGACACGCTGGCCCGGCTCAAGCCGCACGGCGCCGAGCTGGTCGGCACCGTCGAGACGTACGAGAACATGCTGCGGGTGGTCTACGTCCGCGGCCCCGAGGGGATCATCGTCGAGCTGTGCGAGTACTTCAGCTGAGTGCCCGCGCATAGGCCGTTGGGGACACACCAACGGTCTGGGTGAAGTCCCGCACGAGGTGGGCCTGGTCGCTGTACCCGAGATCGGCGGCCAGCCGAGCCCACTCCACCTCGGACTCGGCGCGCTCCAGCGCCTCGTGGATGCGGTACCGCAGGATGACCCACTTCGGGCTCACCCCGACGTGGTCCGCGAACAGCCGTTGCATCGTCCGCACCGACACCCCGGCGTCCCGCGCGAAGTCCGCCACCCGGCGGATCTCCCGGTCGTCGCGGATCCGTTGCACCAGGTCCATCGCCATCGTCGCCTGCGGGTCGGCCACCGGTCCCATCGTCAGCAGGAACCGGTCGAGCGCGGCCACCTGGTCGTCCGCGTCGAGCACCAGCGACGAGGCAACCTCGTTCAACCGCACGTGCCGGCCGGTCCACCGCGACACCGGCTCCGCGCGGAACGGCCGGAACCCGCCAGGCCGGAACTGCACTCCCGCGACGCGCACCCGCCCGCGCAACGTCCGGCTGAACAACCCGAGCCCCACCCCGGCGATCTCCGGGTGCGCGTACCCGTGCTCGAACACGATGTTCACCGACGGATGCGGCACGACGTGCGAGGTGTACGGCTCGTCGAGCACGCCGTCGATCAGCCAGTAGTGCTCCAGGTACGGCCGCAGCTCCGCGCACGGCAGGTGCCGGCGGAACCGCACGCGGGCGAACAACTCACGCGCGGCCACGATCCCCCGAGTGTCCCGGCGCGGCCCCTGCACGGCGCCGATCCTAGTTTGGCGCGTTTCTTCAAGAGCGGGGAACCGCGCCGGCCATAGCGTCGACCCCATGAAGCTCAGCGTTCTGCTCGACCGCGCCCGCGACCACGCGTTGCCCGTCATCGCGTCCATCAGCGACGAAGACCTGACCAGGCCCACCCCGTGCGCCGACTACGACGTCCGCGCCCTGCTCGACCACCTGCTGCACGTCGTCGTCGAGTTCCAGAAGCTCGCCGTCAAGCAGGACGCCGACTTCAGCCACACTCCGTCCTGTCCGGACTGGCGCACGCGGTTCCCGGCCGAGACCGCGAAGCTCGTCGAGGCGTGGGGACAGCCCGGCGCGGACGAGGGCATCGCCGGCAACATGCAGCTGCCCGCACGCACCGTCGGTGGCCTCGCGCTGCTCGACCTCACCATCCACGCCTCCGACCTGGCGAAGGCGACAGGACAGACCTTCTCACCGGACCCCGAGGTGTTCGCGGAGGTCGCGAACCTGGTCGAGCAGATGGGCCCGACGGCCATCGAGTGGAACGTCTTCAAGGCCCCCGTCGAGGCCCCGGCCGATGCCTCAGAACTGGACAAGCTCCTGGCACGCACCGGCCGAGACCCGCACTGGAACGTCACGACTCCATGAGTGCGTTGATCGCGTCCTGATCGACCTCACGGAGAACGGCCAGGTCGCGGAGATCGTTGCGGAAGTCCATGACGGTCTCTCGGCTCGGGCTCCGCTGCAGCGCGTCGCGCAGCACCTCCGCGGCCTGGTCGTACTCGTGCAGCGCGGCGTGGTAGACCGCGATGTTGAAACGCTCCTGGGCAGCGTTGGGATCTTCCTCGACGTACTGCGCCGCCAGGCCGATCGCCGCGCGGATGTCCGCCTCGTCGCCCCGCGCCAGTCCTCGGCTGTACCGCGCCCAGCCGCTGGCAGGGCGCAGGGCGACAGCGCGATCGAGATCAGCGATGGCGGCCTCCTGATCACCGCTGAGCAGGAGGGCCATGCCTCGATTGCTCAGTGCCCAGCCGTCGTCAGGATCGAGTTCGACGGCCCGGCTCAGGTCGGAGATCGCTTCCCGGTGACGACCCAGCGCCATCAGCGTGCGGCCGCGCATCTTCAACGCCCAGTCGTAGTCGGGCTTGAGTTCGACCGCGCGGTTGAGGTCGGCCAGGGCCTCGTCGTGACTGCCTTCCCTGCGCAGGGCGTACCCGCGATGGGCGTGAAACGCCGCGGAATCCGGCTCCAGCTCGAGCGCGCGAGTGAGGTCCGCCATCGCCTCGGCCGGGCGGCCCGCCGCGCGGTGGGTGATGCCACGCTGGAGCCATGTCCAGCCGTTTTCGGGGTCGAGCTCGATGGCCCTGTCGTAGTCGGCGGTGGCGTCGTCGTACCGGCGCAACGACCAGTAGCTCGCAGCCCTGCGGGTCACCGCCCAGCCGTAGGCCGGGCTCAGCTCGATCGCGCGGGTGAAATCAGCTATCGCCCGCTCGTGGTCTCCTGCGAGAGAGTGAGTCTGGCCGCGCCCGGCGAGGGCCCAGCTGTAGTCCGGGTCGAGCTCGATGGCCCGGTCGTAGTCGGCGATCGCCTCGTCGTACCTGTCCAGCAGCCGGAGGGCTTTACCCCGGCTGGCGAGCACCCAGTCCGTGGGCTCCAGCTCGATCGCGCGATCGAAGTCCGCGAGAGCTCGGTCGTAGTCGCCCATCTGGACGCGGGTGGCTCCGCGCTGGGCGATGGCCCAGTGGTAGCTGCCGTCCAGCTCGATCGCGCGATCGAAGTCCGTGAGCGCGTCGTCGAGCCTGCCGCTGGACAGGTAGGTCATCCCCCTGTGTGCGACAGGCCACGGGGCAGCCGGGTCCAGCTCGATGGCCTTCGTGAAATCCGCGATCGCGTCGCTGTACCGCTCTGCCTGCCGGTGGCAGTCGCCCCGCAGGGAGAGGTACCACGCACTCGTCGGGTCGAGTTCGAGAGCGCGGTCGTAGTCGGCGACGGCGAGGTCGTGGTCGCTGTTCGACGAGTGCACATCACCCCGGCTGCCCACGATCCAGATGCTGGTGGGGTCGAGTTCGAGCGCACGGGTCAGGTCGGCGAGGGCACGGTCGTTGTTGCCCATGGCGTGGTGTGTCTGGCCGCGGGTGCCGATGGCCCAGCTGTCCGAGGGGTCGAGCTCGATGGCCCGGTTCAGGTCGGCGAGCGCTTCGTCGTGGCGGCCCATGAGCCGGTAGGTCTCGCCACGTCCCGCGATGGCCGACTGGAAGTCCGGATCGAGTGCGATGGCGTGGTCGAAGCCCTGGAGCGCGGCGTCGTACCGTTCTGCGTCGCGATAGGCCCTCGCCCGCATCCGGATGGCCTCTTTGCGTGCCGAGGCGTCCAGCCCGCCCTCGTCGATCAACGCGGTGAGGTAGGCGATGCCGTCATCGTTCTGGTCGATCGCCTCGGTGAGGCGCTGTGCCCACGTCCGGGCCTGCCCGAAGTCGGAGTCCTGGCCTGCGGAGAACAGCACCTCCGCCCAGCGGCGAGCCATGGCGGTGCTGTCCCACGCCGCGAACACCGCGTGGCTCAGCGCGACCGGCAGCGCGGTCGCGGGGTCCGCGCAGACCTCGTGGTAGGTCTCCTCCAGCCGGTGATCCAGCCAGGCCGTGTCGAGCCAGCAGTCCTCGCCGTGGACGGGCAGCGCTTCGCGTTCGGCCTTGAAGTGGGCGGCCAGCTTGTGGTGGTGGGCTCGCCAGCGATGCGGGGACTGGGTGCGCAGCAGGCGCAGCATCGGGGCTCTGGCCACGTCGTGGTAACGCCAGTAGCTCGTGGTCTTGGTGACGAACGGCAGACCGCGCAACCAGCCGAACATCTCGCTGGGCGACTCGGTGTCGCACAGGGCGCCCACGACGTCTTCGTTCAGCTTGCGCGGCAAGGCGCCGGACAGGGCGATCGCGCGGCGGGCCTCGTCCGGTTCCCACTTCAGGAACCGTTCCACCGCGCCGTCGGTGGGGTCGGTGACGTCGTCCTCGCCGGCCGGTGGGCGGTCGGCCAGGGTGGCCAGCCACAACGGCAAGCGGCCGGACAGGGACAGGATCAGCTGGACCACGTGTTCGTCGTGCACACCACGGGCGGTGAGGAGTTTGCGGGCTTCTTCGTCGGTGAACGGCACCAGCGGCACGTCGGCGACGATGCCGCGGTACGGCGCCCAGCGGTTGGAGCCGAGCGCCTTCTGGCCCGCGATGGTGATCACCAGCTGGCCGGGCAGCGCGCCGTAGCGGGAGTTCAGCAGGTCCAGCAGCCAGTCTTCGAGGAACGGCGCTGTGCGTTCGTAGGTGTCGAAGAACAGGGCCACCGGGCGGTCGTGGGCGAGTTTGCGCAGGTCCGAGACGAAGAACTTGCTCAGCGACTCGGCCGGGGACAACAGCAGCTGCACGTCCTCGGAGTTGCGCAGCTTCTTGCTCAGGTGCGCGCGCAGCCGGTCGACCTGGTCGGCCGTGGCTTTGGCGTCCAGCGCGCCCGCCGCCGTCCCCACCACCGGCACGATGCGGGCCGCGGCCAAGCCGATCTCCACGGCGGAGCGGGTGACGCCGCTCTGCGCGGCCGGGTCGGCCTCCAGTTCGTGGCGGCGGCGGTGGTAGACGGCCAGCTTCTTGTCGAAGCTCTTCAGCGGCAGGTCCTGCGCGGCGAAGTCGGCGGCCAGGGCGGTCATCGTCTCCAGCACGTCGAAGCAGCTCTCGTCGGCGTAGCCGCACAACGCGTCGACCTGGGTAGCCACCCGGCGGAACTGGTGGGTGAGGAAGGTCTTGCCCACGCCGGCGACGCCGTGGACGTTGAACACGAACCGGCGGCGGTGGTCAGTCAGCGGGAGTCGGAGGTTCTCACTGAACTCGACCAGGCGCTTCTCGCGTCCTACGAAGTCGGACTCCTGCCGTCGTCGGATGATGTCCTGGAGGCTCAGGCCCTCATCGACCACCACGGCTCCTTCCCACGCGCCACACGTTCGGCATCTTATGGAAGGCCGTCGGCCGGAAAATGCGAATCGATCCGCACCACCCGAATGCTTGACTGGACCCATGCTGACCATCGGGATGCTCGGCGGGATGAGCTGGGAGAGCAGCGCGGAGTACTACCGGCTCGCGAACGTGGTCGTGCGGGAACGCCTCGGCGGCCTGCACTCCGCGAAGATCGTGCTGCACTCCGTGGACTTCGCCGAGATCGAACGCATGCAGGTCGAGGGCCGCTGGGACGACGCGGGCAAGGCGCTCGCCGACGCCGCCGCACGGGTGGAGGCGGGCGGCGCGGACTTCCTGTTGCTGTGCACCAACACCATGCACAAGGTGTTCGACGAGGTGCAGGCCGCCGTCGGCATCCCGATGATCCACCTGGGCGACACGACCGCCGAGGCGATCAAGGCCGCCGGCCTCACGACGGTCGGGCTGCTCGGCACCGGGTTCACGATGGACCAGTCGTTCTACCGCGAACGCCTGGAGTCGCACGGGTTGCGCGTCCTGCTGCCGTCCACCGAGGACCGTGCGACGGTGCACCGGATCATCTACGACGAGCTGTGCGTCGGAGTCGTGCGCGACGAGTCCCGCCGCGCCTACCAGGACGTGATCGCCCGGTTCGACGGCGCGCAGGGCGTGATCCTCGGCTGCACCGAGATCGAGCTGCTGATCACCCAGGACGACGTGCCGCAGCCGGTGTTCCCGACGACGCGGTTGCACGTCGAGGCCGCGGTTGAACGGGCGATCCAGGCAAATCCGTGAGCAGGTGCGGAGATCGTCGTCGCTCCCACCCGCCGCCGGCACCGAACGGCACCGGCGGCGGGCCGCGAAGGCGATCAGCCGCTGGTGGCGATCGAGTGCGCGGGGAACGGCAGTGCCGGCACCGAAGCGCCCGCGGGGACGGTGTACCGGTCGCCGGTGTAGCCCGTGCCGGAGTACATCACCACCCACGACGCTCGCTTGTTCCAGACGGACAAGATGTGATCGCCCGTGTTGCTGGAGGAGTACTTCCACGCGTAGGTGTTGTCGCGGTAACCGATCGTGCTCCAGCCGCAGACGACGTCCACGGCAGCGTCGCACTGGGAGTGGGACATGGGACTGAGACCGGAGTCCTCCGGCGCGGCGACGGCCTGGCTCGTCAGCGACAGGCCTATGACGGCGGCGATGGCTCCGGCTTTGAGAGTTGAACGCAAGATTGCTCCCCAGTTTTGGCAGTACGTGAAACAGGTTCGAGTCTGCCAGATTCGAACCGCGCGAGTGGTCCAGTCGTCCCGAGATGCCAAGACTGCGTGACCGCACGCGGGGAGCTTTCGTACGACGTGACAGTACGAAAGGCCCCCGCGTGTCTCACTTGTACGGCGCGAACGTCTCCGGGTCCTCGGTAGGCGGCCCCATGATCGGGTGCACCTCGATCGGCGCGTTCATGATCTTCCCGCCGGGGCCGGGACACGCCGAGGCACGGCGGGCGATCTCCACGACCCGTTCGTGGCTGTCCACGTCGACCACCCAGTACCCGGCGATGACCTCCTTGGACTCCGCGAACGGTCCGTCGACCACGATCGGCTTGCCGCCGTCACCGCCGCGCACCACGAACGCCCGCGCCGGACCGCTCAGTCCCTCGGCCTGCAGCAGTTCACCGCTGGCCTCCAGCTCGGCGTTCAGCGCGCGCATGTAGTCGACCATGCGGTGCATGTCCTCGTCCGACCACGCGGCGATGCCCTCCCAGTCCTCCTGGTTGCCGCCGAAGGTCACCAGCATGTACTTCACTTCCACTCCCCACCGGTTGCGCGGGCCTTGATCTCCTGCACGGCCCAGCTGTTGCCGTCCGGGTCGTCGAAGAAGACGAACGACCCACCGTCCTTTTCGTTCATGCGCACGATCTCGCTGACCTCGACGCCCCGCTCGACCAGTTGCGCGCGGGCCTTCTCCAGGTCGGAGACGACCAGCTGCACGCCCTTCAGCGAGCCGGGCTCGCCCTTCACGATGCCCTTGCCCAGCACGATCGAGCAGCCCGAGCCGGGCGGAGTGAGTTGCAGGACGCGGGTGTCGGCGTCGAACGTCGTGTCGTGGTCGACCGCGAAGCCGAGCTGCTCGGAGTAGAAGTGCTTGGCGCGGTCCAGGTCGGACACCGGCACCACGATGACCTCCAGGGTCCAGTCCATGTCGAAAGTTCCTTTCAGCGGCTGCCTTGCACAGGTCCGTCGAAGGGCGCGGGGACTTTTCGACACGGGGTCCGGGTCCACATACCAGCTCACTCCTCGACCGCGCCGCCGATCTTGCGCAGGTGCTCGCGGAACGTGAGCCCGCTCGCCAGGTACTCGGCGAACCGCAGCTGGCCGCGCAGGGACTCACCCTGCCGCACCCGGTCGGCCTGCGCGCGCTCGACGTCGCGGATCCCGGCTGCTTTGGCGAGCACGGCCTCCACCTCCGATGCCGGCACGAACAGCACACCGTCGTCGTCACCGAACACAACGTCGTCGGAGGTGACGGTCCACTGGTCGACCTGCGCCGTCGAGAGAGCCTCCGGCGCACGGTCGCGCAGGCTCAACGGACCGGTCGGGTTGGTGCCGAGGCTGAACACCGGCAGCCCGATCGCCCGGATGTCCGCGGTGTCGCGGTGCAGGCCCCAGACCACGACCCCGGCCAGGCCCGCGGCCTGTGCTTCGAGCACGACCAGGTCGCCCACGCAGGACTCGTCCACCCGGCCGTCGTTGTCGACGACCAGCACGTCACCGGGTTGCGCGCGGTCGATGGCCTCCAGGAAGACGTCGACGCTGCCCGCGTGCCGGGCGGGCAGGACGCGGCCGGAGGTCCTGGTGCCGGGAACGACCGGTGTGAGCACAGCCGTGCGGACCGGGATGTTCGCCCGGATGCAGGCGTCGGCCAGGTGCGCGGTGGTGAGATCCAGTGCGGCCAGATCTGTTCGGGGAAGATCCATGGCGCACAGTCTTACGCGGACACGCGTTCCCTGGCGGGCTCGGCTCGCAACACGTTCGCCGAGAGTGCCGCGACCACGCAGAACACCACGGGCAGCAGGAACGCGACGTTGAGCGGCACGAGGTGGGTCAGCCAGCCGATCACCGCTGGTCCGGCCAGCACTCCGAGGTAGCCGAGCCCGGCCACCCGCGACACGTTCGCCGCGGCCGCGCCCGCCTCCGCGTGCCCGGCCGCGCTGAACAGCTGCGGCACCGTGCCCGACAACCCGGCGCCCGCGATCGCCCAGCCCGCCAGCGCCAGCCAGACCCACGGCGACAGCGCGGCCGTCGCGATGCCCGCCGCGCCGATCACCGCACCCCAGCGCAGCACCGCCACCGGACCGACCCTCGCGGTGATCCGGTCCGCGAGCAGCCGCCCGGTCGTCGTGGTGGTGGCGAACGCGCCGTACGCGTGCGCTGCTCGACCGTCGGGATGTGCACGAGCCACAGCCCGAGCAGGAACCCGTTGAGCGCGAAGTACGTGAAGGTGGCCGCCCGCGCGGCCTTGAGAACGTTCACTTGCCCCACGCTAACGAACAACGGTGGTGTTCGAAAGCTTGCGTTTCGAACACCACCGTTGTTCAATCGCGTTCGTGTCCCGCTTGAAGCAGATCGCCGAGGCCGTCCGCGACGCCGGCTCCCTCGGCGTGGCCGAGCTCGCCGTGCTGACCGGCGCGTCCGAGATGACCATCCGCCGCGACCTGGAGGTGCTCGCCGCCCAGGGCGTCCTCGAACGGTTCCGCGGCGGCGCCCGCAGCCTGCTGCTGCGCGGCTCCGAACCGCCGTTCGCGCTGCGTTCCGACGAGAACATCGACTCCAAACGCCGCATCGCCGCCGCCGTCGCGGGCCTGATCGCGGACGGCGAGTCGGTCGTGCTGGACAGCGGGACCACCTGCCTGGAGGTTGCCCGGCTGCTGCACGACCGCCGCCTGACCGTCATGCCGTTGTCGCTGCACGCGGTGAACGCGCTGTCCACATCCACTTCGCTGACGCTGCTGGTGCCCGGCGGCCGCCCGCGTCCCGGCGAACTGGCGCTGACCGGGCCGTTGACGCTGGCCTCGTTGCAGGCGCTGCGCTTCGACACCGCCGTGATCGGCTGCTGCGGACTGTCCGCCGCTCAGGGACTCACCGCTTTCGACCTGGAGGACGCCTCGGTGAAACGTGCCGCCATCGCCTCGGCCCGGCGCGTGATCGCCGCCGCCGACGCGTCGAAGCTGACCCGCACCGCGCTGGCGTTCGTCGCCCCGGCGTCCTCCTTGGACGCGGTGGTGACCGACGCGGACGGCGACGAGGGCCTCACGGCCGCCGGCGTCACGGTGGTGGCCGCGTGATCGTGCTGTTCGACATGTTCGGCGTGATCGCACGCGACCAGTCGCCCGAGGTGATGGCCACCATGAGCACCGATCCGAAGTTCTGGGACGCCTACTGGGCACATCGTCCCGCCTACGACCGCGGTGCCGTCACGGCCGAGCAGTACTGGCGGCTCGTCGGCCACGAACCGCTGGTGGAGGCGGACGTCGCGAGCTGGAGCCGCGTCGACTACGAGATGATCGCGCTGCTGCACGAACTGCACGGCGCCGGTCAGCGCATCGCGTTGCTGTCCAACATCCCCGAGGACCACGCGCGCAGCTTCGAGCGCACCCACGCCTGGCTGGAGCTGTTCGAGGTGCTCGGCTTCTCGTGCCGCATCGGTCACGCGAAACCGGGTCGCGCGGCCTTCGAGTGGTGCCGCTACCGGCTGGGTGACGACGACATCCTGTTCGTCGACGACAAGCAGGAGAACGTGCTGGCCGCCGAGCTGGTCGGCATGCGCGGTCACCACTTCACCGGAATCGGCGGGCTGCGCGCGGCGCTGGGGTAGCCGTCCCGGCGATCAGTTCAGCCCGTGCTGTACAGTTCATCCCGTGCTGACGTGTGAGACCAGGGAAACCGCGCTGTCGAGGCTGGGCAAGGCACTGGCCGACCCCACCCGCTGCCGCATCCTCGTGGCGTTGCTCGACGGTCCCGGCTACCCGGCCCAGCTGGCCGAAAAACTGGCCCTGACCAGGTCGAACGTCTCCAACCACCTGTCGTGCCTGCGCGGCTGCGGCCTCGTCGCCGCCACCTACCAGGGCCGCCAGGTGCGCTACGAGCTCGCCGACGTGCGCCTCACCCGCGCCCTCACCGAACTCGCCGACGTCGTGCTCGCCGTCGACCCGCAGCCGGAGTGCGTTGATGAGTGATACCCGTCAAGCCGTGCTCACCCGGCGCGTCCGGCTCCTGGTCGCCGCCACGATCACCTACAACGTCGTCGAGGCGGTCATCGCGCTCGCCGCGGGCACAGTCGCCTCCTCGACCGCGCTGATCGGGTTCGGACTCGACAGCGTGATCGAGGTGGCGTCGGCGGCCGCGGTGGCGTGGCAGTTCTCCGGCAGCGACCCCGAAGCCCGCGAACGCACCGCGCTCCGCGTGATCGCGGTGTCGTTCTTCGCGCTCGCGGCCTACGTGACGTTCGAGTCGGCCACGGGCCTCTTCGGCCAGGACCGCGCCGAGCACTCCACCGTCGGCATCGTGCTGGCCGCCGTCTCGCTGCTGGTCATGCCCGTGCTGAGCCACGCGCAGCGCCGAGCCGGCCGCGAGCTCGGCTCGGCGAGCGCGGTGGCCGACTCGAAGCAGACCCTGCTGTGCACCTACCTGTCCGCGGTCCTGCTGGTCGGCCTCGGCGTCAACAGCCTGTTCGGCTGGTGGTGGGCCGACCCGCTGGCGGCACTGGTGATCGCCGCGGTGGCCGTGCGCGAGGGCCGGGAGGCCTGGCGCGGCGACCACTGCTGCTAGACCAGCGTCGACCAGTAGAACCAGAACGCCTGCAGCACCCCGGCCGCGATCACCAGGTACCACAGGATCAGCACGACGCTGTGGTACTGGAACGTCGGCCGGAGGTTGCGCAACGTCGTGTACCAGAAGATCGGGATCGTCACCGCCCACACGACCATGCAGTACGGGCACAGCGCGCCGATCTCGTACAGCGACTGGAAGATCAGCCAGTGCACGAACAGCACGCCCGCCGTCACGCCGACCTGCAGCCCGATCCACACCCAGTTCGGCAGCGACACGCCCGCCAGCAGCAGCACGCCGAGCGTCGTCACCACCGCGAACCCGGCGATGCCCAGCAACGGGTTCGGGAACCCGAACACCTCGGCCTGCGCGGTCTTCATGACCGACCCGCAGCTCAGCACGGGGTTGATGCTGCACGTCGGCACGTAGAACGGGTCCTTGAGCAGCGCGATCTTCTCGACCGCCAGCACGAACGAGGCGACCAGCCCGACGAACCCGCCGATCGCCAGCACCCACGGCACGGGCCTCACGACAGCGCCCGCTCGATCGCGGCCTTCAGGTTGGCGTAGGTCGGCGCGCCGCCGAACTTGGTGCCGTCGACGAAGAACGTCGGCGTGCCCTGCACCCCGGCCTTCGCCCCCTCGGTCCGCTCGGCGAGCACCCGCTCCCGCAGCGCGCTGTCGTCCAGCCCGGCCTCGAACTTCGCCTGGTCGAGCCCGAGCCGCTGCCCGAACGCGACGAACACCGCCCGCTGCGACGTCGGCTGCCCGCCCCACTCCTGCTGCGACTCGAACATCAGCTTGATCATCTCGTCCCGCCTGCCCTGCGCCCCGGCCGCCTCGACGGCGACGGCGGCCAGCTCACCGTTGCGGTGGCTGGGGATCGGGAAGTGCTTCACGACGAACGTGACCCGGTCCCCGTACTCGGCCTTGAGCTTCTCCACGCCGGCATACGCGGCACGGCACGACGGGCACTCCATGTCGAGGTACTCGACAACGGACACCTTCCCGTCATCGGACCGCGGCGCGGCCGTCGTGTCGTTGCGGGAGAACAGGAGGAAACCGGCGACCACCACCGCCACGACGGCGATGATGATCAGGGACAACCGAGCGTTTTTGGACATGGCAGAACTCCACGGGGTTGGCGCGAACAGGACCGAACAACGGGTCCGGTCTAGGCGCGCAGCACGCAGAGCTGCGCCAGCCGCACTTCCAGCCGACGTGAAGGACTCGACCACACGGGCAAAGGCACCAACGGCACCCGGAACGCCCCGTCCCGCCGCAGCACCGCGAACCCGATCAGGACGGCGAACGCCGCCACCAGAAACGCACCCGCCAGGAGAACGGCGTCGAGCCAGCCGGTGTCGTCGACCTGGTCGGAGTGCGCCACGACCTGGGTGCTCGACGTGGGGCACTGCGCGGTCCAGGCCAGCTCGGTCCGGCACGGGGCGCCCTGCATCATCGCCACCGCGGCCACCAGCGCGAGCACGGCGAACAGCCGCGCGAGGTTCGCGCGGGTTCGTGAGCTGCGGATGGCGGGCACGTGATCCAGCGTAGCCATCGGTGCCTACGCTGTGTCACATGGGGGAGAAGTTGCCCGACGGCTTCAAGCCCTGGTTCGTGAGTTTGGACGGCCGCCAAACAGCATGCTTTCAGGTTGATCTGCGGCGAATGGGTGGAGCCAAACGGAACACCGGTTCTACCGTCCCTGCATGCCTTTGCGGAGATCCACGGTACGCGGCCGCGAGTTCGGCGACGCGATAAGGGCGCTGCTGCGGGCGGCCGGTCTGACAAATCGCGCCGCCGCCGATTTGCTGGGCTGGCAGGAGGCCAAGGTCTCGGAGCTGGTCAACGGCAAGGAAGGCACCACCGCCATCGAACTCGCCAAGCTGCTGGGGTTGTTGCGCACGCCGCCTGCCGAGTTCGACCACCTGATGGCCCTGCATCACGAACTGAGCACCCGGGACTGGTTGCAGCCCACCAAATCCGGCATGACCGACCGTGCGCGCACACTCCGCGAGCACGAGAAGATCGCCTCGAACATCACCGGCTGGTCGATGAACGTCGTGCACGGTTTGTTGCAGGCACCTGACTACATCACCTATGTCGTCAACGCCTCGACAAAGCTGTCCGCTGACGAACGGCCCGCTGTCATCAGCAACCGAATCGCGCGCCAGAAATCGGTACTCGACGGATATCGAACCGTCACGATCTACATGCACGAACATGCCCTCCGGCTACCGGTCGGCAGCCCAGACGTCATGGCGGAGCAGTACCACCACCTACTGCGTCTATCGGTACGGCCTTACCTCACGATTCGTGTGATTCCCACGGCGTTGGGGCCGCACGCGGGGCTGGCGGGCGACTTCGATCTGCTGCAGTTCAAGAAGATCCCACCGATCGTCTACGTCGAGAGCGAAGGGGCTAACGTCTTCCTCGAAGATCAGCCTTCGGTCGGTCTCTACGACACCGTCATCGCGTCACTCGGACGGACGGCGTTGGACGAGGCGCAAACGAGGAAGCTGATCACCGACATCATCGGTGAGGAGTCTCGTGGTGACCAGGTGGCGGAAGAGTAGCTACAGCGGCAGCGACGGCAACTGCGTCGAAGTGGGCCGTGGCGTTGGCGTCCGGGACAGCAAATCGCCGTCGGTCGAACTTCCGCTCACGGCCCACCAGTGGACGCTGCTGCTGCGCCTGGTCAGGTCCTGACGTAGAGGTTCATGCCGGTGAAGTCGAGCGTGACGCTGAAGGGCTTCCAGAAGCACTGGAAGAACGCCGCCGGCACGTCGAACCCGAGGCCCGCGGTGTCCGCGGTCGGGTGCGATTCGCAGTAGATCTCCTTGGCGACGGCACCGCCGACGCGCAGTTCCTTGGGGTAGCACGGGTAGACGACGGTCGGCGTGCTGTGCGCGGACGTCTCCAGCGGGCGGCCGTGGTCGGTGCGGACGCCCAGGCGATCGGCCGTGTCGCCGAAGAGGACCGCGGCCATCTCACCGCTGCCGCCGAAGTTCGTGCCCACCACGCGCGTGCCGGAGCCCGCGACGCTGCCCAGGCTGTGCAGGTAGTGGTCGGCGGCCAGCCACAGCGGCAGGGGTTTGGCGCCGGCGGTCGCGGACTTGACCGCCTCGGGGGTCGGGCGGCGCAGGACCAGGGCTCGGTTCGCGTAGTCGAAGGTGGTCAGCAGGTGGTAGAAGACCCACGTGCCGATCATGCCGTCGTGGTCGTTGTCGACGTCCTCGCCTGACTCGGTCGACGACCAGCCCACGGGGACGTTGCGCAGTTCGAGGCCACCGATCTGAAAGGAGTCCAGCACTCCGTAGTAGACCCAGATCTGGCCGCCCTCGTAGTCGATCTTCTGGCTGGCGACCGCCTTGAGTCCGGCTTCCTTGGCGAGCGTCGAGGTCAGGCTCAGGGTCGGGGCGCCGGTGTAGAACGTGAAGCGCTTCGGCGGTCCGCCGTTGACCGAGGCCTCGACCTGTGGCATCGGGTCGAGCTTCTGGAACTCCACCCGGCCGATGTCGCCGTGGATCTGGTACGGCTCGCCGTTCACGGCCGAGAACCACTTGGCGTAGGACTCCTCCCCGATCGCCCGCCAGTGCGGCGCGGACAGGGCGAGCTTGTCCTGTCGCAGGTAGCAGTCGGCGAGGAAGTTGTGGGCTTCCTTGTCGTCGGGCGCCAGGTCGAGCGCCGTCTTGAGGTACTTCTCGGCGTCGGCGAACTTGTTGGCCAGCAGGCCCACGTAGCCGCGCCGGCGGGCCGCGTGCAGGTTCGTGGGATCTTTCCGAAGGATCTCCTCGTACGCGCGGCCTGCCTCCTCGAACTTGCCCGCCTTGAACAACGCGTCTGCACTGCCGCCCAGTGCCGTGGCCACTCCGCCCAGGAACGGCGTTGCCGCGGCGGCACCGGCCACCGCGGCAGCGCCTCGCAGCAACGAACGCCGGCTCCACTGTCCCCCAGTAGTCATGGCTTCAGCGAAGACCGAAGACCGTTGCGGGGACGTATGCGTTTTTCGATACGCCCGCGATAGGTCAGGAGCGTTTCGGCGGGGGCTGCCAGCCGCCGGTGACCTCCTTGGCGGGCTTGTGCGGGAACCGGCGCCGGGCGTGGTCCTGGGCGGGCGAGCCCGGCAGGACGTAGAGGGTCTCGGTCTTGTCCTGGAGCGGTCGCAACACGGTGTCCATGAACGTCCTGCGGTCGTCGAGGTACGGGCCGAGGACGTCCTCACCGGCGGGGCAGACGGCCACGCAGTAGCCGGACTTGTAGCCGGGCGGAGAGGCGAGGCTCTGCCACATCGAGGCGCTTTCGGAGTCGGTGACGCGAGAGCGGTAGTCGGCGGCGTCCGCGCTGTCGGCCACGGTCTGCACCCAGTCGGTGAACCCGCTCATGAACTCGCGGTAGTTGTGCGTGGCGCAGGCCAGCGCGTCGAACTCGCCGGTCTTGCGGATGGCGCCGACCGGGCAGGCGGCGACGCACAACTTGCAGTCGATGCACGGGTTGTAGTCCAGCGCCTGGCCGTACTCGCTCACCTCCGCGTCGACCAGCACGGTGGCCAGCAGCACGAAGCTGCCGAACTTCGGGTGGATGACGTTGCGGTGCAGGCCCATCACGCCGAGCCCCGCGGCGACCGCGACGGTCTTGTGCGCGACCACCCAGATCCGTCCCGGGTAGCGGTCCATCTCCTGCGGGAAGCCGACCGACGGGTTGAGCGCGCGGTAGCCGGCGTCCTGCAGCGACTGGGTGATGCTGCGGGCGGCGTGGTTGGCGAGCTCGTCGGTCTGGTGGAACTCCTGGTTCGCGACGCTGCGCGCGGGGGAGCGGCAGTTGTCGCGGTTCATCCGGAACGCCATCGCGACGAGCGAACGGGTGCCGGGCAACGCGGCCAGCACGTGCTCGCGTTCACCGGCCAGGTCCGGGTGGTCCAGGCTGACCGCGGCCACGTCGTCGGCACCGGCCGCGAGGCACAGCTCGCGCAGCCGGGCCGCGTCGAGCACCGGCGGCGGGCTCGCCCTGCGCTGGGCGAGAACAGCCCGCACCGACGGGTGGGCGGCCAGCTTCGGCGGGAGCTCGGCGGTCATGCGACGGCGTCCGGCACCTCGGACCAGCGGGCGCGGGCCGAGATGAGGCTGGGCAGGTGGCGGTGGATGGCACGGCCTGCGACAGCCGGTTCGAGGAAGTGGGTGCTCGTTCCGGGGACGCTGATCCCGGACTCGTTCGGCTGCGGAGTCATCTGCACCTCGTGGCCAGTGTGTTGTGTTTTCCTACCGACTGCCCGTCACCGTAGGTCAGTAAGTTGGGAAACACAACACACGCGGCTAAGCTGGGACGATGACCGAACCGCAGCCCGAGATCCGCATGGCCGACCTGCCGATGGGGGTACGCCCGTGCTCACTCGCGGCCGCGCTGGAGATCCTCGGCGAACGCTGGTCGCTGCTGGCGTTGCGGGAGATCAGCTACGGCGTGCACCGCTTCGCCCGCATCGCCGGCTACACGGGAGCGTCGCGCGACATCCTCACCGAACGCCTGCGCAAGCTGGAGGCCGCCGGGGTGATCGAGCGACGGCTCTACAGCGAACACCCGCCGCGCCACGAGTACCACCTCACCGAGGCCGGCCGGGAGCTGTTCCCCGTCATGCTCGCCCTGACCGAGTGGGGCGACCGGTGGGCGGTGGACAGTCCCGCCCTGCTGCGTCGGCACTCCTGCGGCGAGCCGCTCCAGATCGACCTCGTGTGTCACCACTGCGGCAAGCCGGTCACCCGCGACACGGTCCACGCCGAGCTCGCTAGCTGACGCCGACGTCGTTCCACGAGGCGCGCACGACGCCGGCGGCCTCCGCCCCGAACAGCGACTGAGCGGACGCCGCCGTCGCGGCCGCGGCCTCGGCGAAGTCGGAGTTCACCCGGAGCTTCGTGGCGAGCGCGTCGTACCAGATCCTGCCCGCCCGCTCCCAGGCGTTGCCGCCCAGCCGCGTCGCGGTCAGGTAGAACGCCTTGTTCGGGATGCCGGAGTTGATGTGCACGCCGCCGTTGTCGTTGCGCGGGTTGCCGTCGTCGGGCAGGTCTGCGTAGGCGCGCATGTGAGCGGGCTGACGGTCGAGCTGGTGCGCGGTGCCGGGGTCCTTCATCGACCGCAGCGCGACGCCCTGCAGCTGCGTGCCGAGGATGCCGGCGCCGATGAGCCAGTCGGCCTGGTCGGCGGACTGCCCGAGCGTGTGCTGCTTGACCAGTGAGCCGAAGACGTCGGCGATGGACTCGTTCAGCGCACCGGACTGCTTGTGGTACCGCAGACCTGCCGTGTACTGGACGACGCCGTGGGTGATCTCGTGGCCGACGACGGAGGTGTCGTGGGCGAGGGCGCCTGGTTGGAAGATCTTGCCGCTGCCGTCGCCGTAGACCATCTGGGTGCCGTCCCAGAAGGCGTTGTCGAAGCCGCGGCCGAAGTGCACCGACGAGATCAGCTTGAGGCCGTTGCCGTCGACGCTGTGACGGCCCAGCACGTCGCGGTAGAAGTCGTAGGTCCGGTCGGCGTTGTCGAAGGCGTCGTTGACGGCCGGGTCGCTGAAGACGCCGTCGCCTTCCTTGCGGCGCATGACTCCGGGCAGGTTGCGCTCGTCGCCGCCCTGGACGTCGTACACGGCCTTGAACTCGGCGGCGGGCGTGGGCAGCTGCCCGGCGTCGAGGCCGAGGAACTGGATCGCCTCGGTGAGCGTGGTGCGCCGGGCGCGCAGAGCGGCCGAGGCGAGCAGCGTCGGCACGGCGTCGCGGAGTTCGATGTTGCCGGCTTCCACGAGCTCGATGAGCAGGTGCGCGGGCAGGATGAAGCAGACCATGGTTCCCCCTTCTGGCTCCCCTTGTACCAGAGGAGGAGTCGCCGCATCGCGCGCAAGTACGGAATCTCCTGCGGCCGGTCGGGTGATGGCACCGGACCGGCCGGTTCGGGAAATCCGATCACAGGCAGGGCGCCCACACCCGGCCAGGGACAGGACTCGTGCACTGCACTGTGTGTCGCTCGCGAAGGACGACCCGCCGAATCCTTTCGTTTGGCGTAATTGCCGCCCAATTCGCGCGTCTCGGGTGCATCCTGGTCTCCGACAGCTCGACCCGAGGACTGATGACCATGACGAGTGCGACCGCGTCCTCCCGCCACAACTGGGAGTCCGACTTGGAGCGCTACCGGACCAGAGCGGTCCAGGTGCTGGACACGCACCTGCCCGCGACGACCGGGTGCACCGAGTGCGGTGACCCGTGGCCCTGTGCCCGTGCCTGCACGGCCGAGCTGGTGCTCGAGCTCTGATCAGGACTCCACCCGCGCGAGGAACGCCGCCACCCCGGTGACGATCCTCGCGGCCTGCTCTTCCTGCGTGATCGACTCGTGGAACCGCGAGCCGGGTCCCGCGCTCTTCTTCCCGCGCAGGTACAGCGAGCACTGCAGGTCGGCGCACACGTAGGCGCCGACCGAGTTGCCCAGTTGCCCGGACTTCCCCGCCTTGCGCGCGGTCATCAGCGACACGCCGTCCCCCGAATGCGTGGTGAGGCACCACCCGCACATCGTCTTGCGCACGTGCCCGGCCTGCGTCGCCCTGCGCAGCGCGATGCCGGCGACGCGGCCTTCGAGCTCGATCACCAGGTACGCGCGGTCGGGCGCGGCCGGGTCGCGCCAGCCGAGGAAGTCCAGGTCGTCCCACGGTCGTTCGGTGAGATCCCTGGGGACGTGCATGCGCTTCGCCTCGCCCTTGGTGGAATTGACGAAGGACGCGCGGATGTCGTGTTCGGTCAACGGCTTCATGACCAGGACGCTAGGCTTACCTAGAGGTCCTAGGCAATTTATTAAGGACCCTAGGAAGGGTGGCGCATGGCACGCGCGGGGCTCACCGCCGACCGTCTCACGCAGGCGGCCGCGGAGCTGGCGGACGAGGTCGGCTTCGAGAACGTGACGGTGTCCGCGCTCGCCCGGCACTTCGGCGTGAAGGATGCGTCGCTCTACTCGCACATCCGCAACGCCCACGACCTGCGGGTCCGCCTCGCGGTGCGGTCACTGGCCGAGCTGGCGGACCGGGTCGCGGAGGCGTTGGCCGGCCGTTCGGGCAAGGACGCGCTGGTGGCGTTCGCACACGCCTACCGGCGATACGCCCACGAGCACCCCGGCCGGTACGCGGCGACGCAGATGGCACTCGACCCGGACACCGCGGCGACCAGCGCGGCCGGTCGGCACGCCGAGATGACGCGGGCGATCCTGCGCGGCTACGACCTGTGGGAACCCGACCAGACCGACGCGGTGCGGCTGCTGCACAGCACGTTCCACGGCTACGTCTCGTTGGAGCGCGCCGGGGCGTTCCACAGCCACCCACGCGGGGTCGAGGCGTCGTGGACGCGTGCCTTGGACGCACTCGACTCACTGCTGCGGGCCTGGCCGACGGCTTAGTTCCTGCGGTCGCGGAAGGTGCGGCGCAGGTCGTCCACCCACGCCCCAGGGTTCTCCCACGGGATGAAGTGGCCGCCGTGATCATGGGCGTTGACGTTGACGTGGTTGAACCAGCCGGCCAGCTGACCGTCCTTGAACGCCCGGACGCGCTCGTCGGCGGTGTGGACGCCCGGCGGGTTCTCGTAGGTGACGAACGTGAGCCCGACCGGTGCCTGCACGACCGGCGTGCGGTCGTGGGAGGGCGTCCACGGGTAGCGGTTGGCATTGGCGTAGTAGCGCATCGACGTGGCGATGGAGTTGTTCACCCAGTAAATGGTGGCGTGGGTGAGCAGGTCGTCCTTGGTGAACACGGACTCGATGTCGCCGCCGTTGTCGCTCCAGTCGTTCCAGCGCTTGAGCAGCCACGCGAGCAGTCCGGCGGGTGAGTCGCTCAGCCCGTGCGCGAGGGTGGCGCCGTCGAGCATGTGCACGGCGAGATGGGTGGCCCACCGGTGGTCCTGCTCGATCACGCGAGCGCGGATCTCGGCGGGCTGGTCGTCGGTGAGCGGCCGGTTGCGGGCGAAGTCCCAGGCGCGGTCGCCGGTGAAGAAGTCGAGCGGCAGCCCGGAGCCGATGTGGATGCCGTACAGCGCGTCGGCGTACTTGTGACCGAGCTGGCTGGAGACGATGCCGCCGATGTCGCAGCCCGCGGCCGCGTACTTCTCGTAGCCCAGGGTCTCGGTCATCAGCGCGTGCCAGAGGTCGGCGACCTTCCAGAAGTTGACGTCCGGGAAGCCGGTGAGCGGACCGGGGAACCCGAAACCGGGCAGCGACGGCACGACGACGTCGAACGCGTCGGCCGGGTCGCCGCCGGACGCGCCGGGGTCGGCGAGCGGGTCGATCACCTTCGACCAGTGCCAGAACGTCCACGGCCAGCCGTGGGTGAGGATCAACGGGACGGGGTTCGGGCCGCGGCCGGGCTTGCGCAGGAAGTGCACCGGGACGCCGGCGACGGTCACCTGGTGGTGCTCGTAGGCGTTGATGGCGGCTTCGGCCGCGCGCCAGTCGTACCCGTCCCGCCAGTACGTGACCAGGTCGCCGAGGTAGGCGGCCGGGACGCCGTAGGACCAGTCCTCGTTGCCCTCGTCCAGCGGCGCACGGGTCCGCGCGAGGCGGGCGCGCAGGTCGTCGAGCACCTCGTCGGAGACGTGGATCGGGGTGGGTTCCATGGTTCCCTCCGGTTCCGCTCAACGGTCTCGGAACTGCCCAGCTGCTCGCCGCGCTGCTGCGCGACGTCGACCCGACGATCTTGCACGACATCTGCTACTCCACCGACCACAACTTCGTCGGCACCCGCATGGGCACCGGCTACGGCTGCTTCGACTCCCTGGTGTCACGCCGTCTCGGCTGATCATGCGCTCGTGGCGACTCGCCGCACCCAAGCACGGTTGCGATCGTGAGTGCCGACAGCGGCGGCGTGGTGCTCAGGCGGTGTCACCTGGGCGGCGGATCTTCTGGACCAGGTCGACCACGTTGACCGGCCTGTCGATGACGCCCGTGCGGTGTTCGCCTCCGAGCACTTCGAGGGTGTGGACGTCGGCGGCGCCTTCCGTCAGCTCCTTCGACGGGTGCTCGGCGGGCGCCAGCTCGGCCATCAGCGGATGCGCGACCTGCAACGTGATGGTGTGCGGCTGCAGGACGTTCTCCAGCACGTCGACGGGCGGCAGAACGCCGTTGCGCACGATGTCCCGATACGGGCCGACGGTGTCGTCGCGGTCGGGCGCGTCGCCGAACCAGCTGATGAGGTACGTGCGCAGGTAGACGGTGAGGAACCGGGTCACGGCCTCGGGTTCCGTGCGGGTGCGGGGCGTCTCCGGCTGGTTGAGCAGGCTGTACAGGTCCGCGCCGAGCGGGAAGTCGGCGTCGCGCAGCCACAGCACGGGGTCGGTGTCGCCGCCCGAGCTCACCGCGTCCAGGCACGCGGCCACGAAGGCCAGCCGGTTCGCGGTGAGGTTGTGGTCGGCCTTCTCCCTGGTCAGCGCCGCGGTGGTGTCCTTCAGCTCGCGGCGCAGCCTGGTCACGGTGCCGGCCAGCTCGCGCTCGGCGCTGCTGCGGCTGCGTTCCTCCTGCACCGCGACGATGCGGATCAGGGTCCGCTCGCACTCCTGCCGGTCGGCGAGCTGAGCGCGCAGGTCGGTCAGCTCGCGTTCGTAGAACTTCAGGCTGGTCTCGTGCGCCTCGCGGAACTCGCGCACCGCCTTCTCGGCGCGGCGCTGTGCGTTGTTCTCCACGTGCGCCAGCTTGCTGAGCAGCATCTCGACCCGGATCTTGTCGTTGGGCAGCTCGTCGACGCCGGGGAACGGCGGCGGTGCGCCGGCGGGTGCCAGCACCGGCCCGTCGTAGCCGGGTGGCGGGTAGCGGCGTGACGCCTGCCAGAGACCGGCCAGGCGCGGGCGTGGTGCTTGCGCGTCGTCGACACCGCAGCGGGTCAGGACGAACTCGACGAAGTCCCACCTCGGGATCTCCCAGGCGGGCTGGCCGATGTGCCTGCTCATCGTCCGTTTGGCGTCCTCGAACGCCTTGCGGTCGGCGGGGTCGCCGGCGATGCCCGCGGGCGCGCCGGGGGCGGTCATGTGGTCGCGCAGGAAGTCGCTGAACCCCGGATAACGCGTCTTGATGGCTGTGACCAGCACGAAGGCCAGCTCAGCCGCGAACGGGTCGAGGCTCGTGTAGTCGCTGACCGAGGTAGGCAGCTGACGTCCGCCGCGACGGGTGCCCATTGGTTCCTCTGAGTGGGGAGTGCCCGGCCGGGGCCGGGGGAGATGACGTGAACTGCGGTCAGCCGTACGCGCCTGCCCTTATCTCCGCGTTGTGCGGTTATTCATTTTTCACCTTTCGTTGCACGGCCCCCGACGTCCGCCTCAAGTGTCTCGTTTGGACCTTGGAGGAGGAACAAGATCGCTCAATCGTCACCTGTTCGAGTGATATCGGGTCCGGTCGGACAACCTCGGCATCATGTCCGGTGCGCCGGATAACCGCCGTGCGACCAGCCCAGCTGAAATCGCCTTCCTTGGGCATCTGAACTGCATCTTCTGTCCCGATCAGCAAATCCGACCGCGACGGACAACCGTTGTTCGACGCCAGCGATCGCATGGAATGACCGCCTGGCGCTCTCTTTCTGACCGCTCGTCGACGCCAATTTCGGGCGATCGGGTTCCGGTGATCATCACTGCGATAGTGGGGACTGCCCACGCTCCGTGCGTGGACACAAAAAGAGCGGCCCCCTGATTGCAGTCAGGGAGCCGCAGGTTCGTTGTCCACCCCTGACGTCCTGAAAGGGTTGAATCAACATGCGAAGTTTAGGCCTGCGGCCACCGTCCCGGTCGGGTGCGGTCGTTCCGGTGTCACGGCACCGGCGTGAGCAGGCGAGGCCCGGCTGTCTGCGCGGGCTGTTGTCCTTGCCCGGTGTCGTCGTGCGACTGGCCTGGTCGAAGCTGACGCGTCGCTAGCTCGCGCCCGAGGGGTCGGCTGCGCCCGGTAGGTCACAGGCGCGGCCGGCTCAGCAGCCGGGACAGCACGATCGCGCTCTCGGTCCGCTGGATCGGGGCCGTGGCACGGACGCGCTGGATGGCCTGTTCGAGGTGCGGGATGTCGCGCGCGAGCAGGTAGAGCATCGCGTCGGCGGCGCCGGAGACGGTGCAGGCCTCGATGACCTCGGGAATGTCGTCCAGCGCGCGGCGCAGCTCGCCGGGCGTGGGGTTGCCGGCGCAGTAGACCTCCACGAACGCCTCGGTGTGCCACGCCAGCGCCTGCGGATCGACGACGGCGGTGAATCCCCCGGATCGCGCCGGTCGAGACCAGGCGGTCGAGGCGCCTCTTGGCGGCGGACGGCGACAGCCCGGCCGCCTTGCCGATCTCGGCGTAGGTCGCGCGGGCGTTGCGCAGCACGCACTGGATGACCGCTTCGTCAATGGTGTCCACGTC
>Ga0070710_10000093_pt1 | contig 40641 bp, 35 predicted proteins | sample LARL52metaG_FD_65454 | JGI IMG/M metagenome (GOLD analysis project Ga0070710, IMG submission 65454) | Corn, switchgrass and miscanthus rhizosphere microbial communities from Kellogg Biological Station, Michigan, USA - LAR L5-2 metaG | ecosystem: Host-associated > Plants > Roots > Rhizosphere ...
GGTCGTCCGGATCGACTGGCGTACCTGACCACGAGGCACCACCGGAGAGCGTGGCGTTCTGGCCCGACACCTCGTCCTTGGTCGAGGTTCCGATCCGCTCGTCGAGGTTGTAACGAGCGCGCAGCACCACGAAGTTGTTCTGGCTTGCTGCCTCGGCCGCGGTCAGCGCGCGATCCCAAACCTGCACCTGGTCGACGGTGCCGGGCAACTGTTCGACGCGCGCGCCGTTCCGCATCGCAGCACCCACGACGAACGGACCGGTGGCCTTCCACAACGATGTCGCGTCGGCCGTGCCTTCGAGCTTTCCGTTGATGTACAACAACATCCTGTGCGAGTTCGGCTCGTACGTGCCGAACAGGTGTGTCCACACCCCGAGCTGTGGCGAGGCCGCCGAAGAAGCACGGATCAAGCCCGGCGAGTCCTGGTCGGCGGCCGTCGCGCTGAACGACCACCGGTCCACGTCATTGGAGTACTTCAAGGAGAAGGCGCTTGCGCGGCTGCCGTCCTGACTCGCGATCGTGTAGTCGGCGTCGGCTTTGTCGAGCTTCACCCAGGCCGAAACCGAGAACGCGCGCGAGTTGTCGACCAGCGCGGCCGAGGTGACCGAGAACGAGCTGGTGCTGTTCACCTGACCGTTCTTCGCGTAGCCGGATCCGAAGGTCGCGCCGTTCAGCGTCAGCGGATGCCCATTGGTGGTGATGTCCGCCGCGGTGGTGCCGTTCGTCTCGTCGAAGTTCCAGGCGGCCACCGGACCGGACGGGTCAGCGACGTTGAACACGTAAATCTGCGGTGCCGACGCACGGTTGTTGGCCTTGTCGTAGGCCTGTACGTACAGCACGTTTCTGCCGCCCTGGGTCGGTGTGATCGGCACTGTCATCACACCGTCCGCAGTGGTCACGTCCACGCGGTGTTCGAAGGTGACGTCGTTAATCGACCAGCCGTAGGCGACGACGTCCATCGTGCCGTTGAGACCAGTGTTGCCGTTGGGAGAGAACGTGAACGTTCCGGTGCGGCCGACGCTGCCGTTGACCCCGGTCGCCGGGTAGTCGGTGGACGACACGGCCGGCGTGTTCGGTGGCACCGTGTCGACGGTGAACTCGCAGTTGCCCGACCACCCAGAGAGGAGACTGCCGTCGCTCGCGTAGACCGACCAGTTGTAGATGCCGCTCCCCGTCACCAAGTTCGGTGGCAAGGTCACCTCGGCGAACGAACCGGACGGCACGTTCGTCGCGACGAGCTCTCCGATCCAGGTGCTGTTGCCGGCCGGGCCGCGGTGCACGGCGAAGCCCACCTGGCTCAGGACTCCGCCATCCGGATCGACCACCCGCGCACGCAGCCTCGGCGTGCTGGTTGCCACCTCTGGGCGAGTGCTGCCGGTCCTGCACGGCAGCGCATCGGTTCCGTTGGGACCCCAGCCCTCGATGCCGTGGTCGCGGGGTGCTTCCGGGGGTGAGTTGTACTTCACCTCGAGGTACGGGTTGAGGTCGAACTTCCGCCACGAGGCATCGAGCGACGCCTCGTTCTTGGCCTTGAACATGAACGTCGTGGTGCCCCAGCCACCGTTCGCGGCGTCGACCGCGGCAGAGGTCGCGTCGAAGTCCGCGCCGCCGTCCGTGGCGCATCTCGTCGGGTGGTTGTGGACGTTGTTCTCCGAGAGCACGCGGGTCCACGAGGGCTGGTTGTTCCAGGTGGTGTTCTGGTCGATCCAGTTGGTCAGCCACAGCTCCGTCGGCGTCGGCGCGCAGGAGTAGGACTTGGTCACTTTGGCGTGCAGCGTCGCCGAGGAGATCGTCTTCCCGATGATGTCGCTGGTGGCCATCTGGAAGTAGCTGCGCGAGACGCCCGCTTCGCTGGAGCCCAGCTCGGGCCCGTTCAGGTAGCCGGCCTTCAGATCACCGAGATCGCCACTGGTCACGTCGAAGTTGGTGGCCTTGGGCCATGGTGACTGCACCACCGCGTGGTGCGTCTTCCAACACGTGGTGCAGTAGTAGTCCGGATCGAGCCGCACCGGGAAGGTGGTGTTCCGGTCGGAGAGAAACGTCTGGTCAGGCGTGATGGAAACGGTGTCCGCACCGACCTCGACGCCCATGACGGCCCGGCGTGCCGAGTCGGACGAGTCCCACATGCGAGAGGCGTCGCCGCTGAACACCGGCTTGCCGTCGGGTCCGGTCACCACCAGACCGTCCGTGCTCGGTTCTGCTGCCGCCCTCGCCTTGCCGCTTGGCGCGGCAGCCTTGCCGATCTTGGTGTTCTTGGTGTGCGACCTGAAGCTGATCTTCGCCAGCTTCGGGTTCTTCGCTGCCTCGGCGGTCTTGACCACGAGGTTCTGCGAGAAGCCGGTCAGCGCCGCCTGGACTTCGAGATCCACGCCGGGCAGGACGTCCGGGTAGGTTGCGGTGTTGCCGGAGACCCGTGCCGGGGGCAGATCGCTGTCCCAGCCGAAACCCACCTCGGCCTCGCCCTTGGCGAGCCTCGCGACCGGGCCTGCCGCGGATCCTGGACCACCGGAAGTGAACGACATGGTCACCGGCGCTGCCTTCGGCGCCAGGGAACCGTCGGCCTGGCGGACGAGTGCGAGGTCGACTGCGGCCCACGCGCCGCTCTGCTTGACCCGCACCGGGTGCGTGTAGGCGATCAGCGTCCGGGACCCGTCCGGATTCGCCTTCACCTCGGACGTCTCGGTCGTCTGCGACCCGATGGTGACGGACTTGCCGCTCTGCTTGGCGATCTTCGCCGCGGTTGCGGCGTCCGCGGCTTCGTTCGGTGCGGCTGCGGACGCCGGGGCGACCGAGCCGTTGAGTGTGCCGGCCAGAACGAGGGCAGCACTGAATGCGGGCAGGGCAAAGCCCCGCCCTCTGGCGTTGAGCATCTATCCCCCCACTGCCGATCCCCACCGGCAGCCTGTTCGATGGTCCCCCGACCCGTGCTGGAGCAGCATGGACGAGTCCATCAGGAAAGGGAATACCTCGGTCAGAGCAACTTCGTCACAGCCCGAAGCCCCTGTTCACTCCTTCACAGACCGATAGAACTGCGTCCCACGATCCGAGACGGACGGGCGAGAACTTCGGACTCACGGCGCCTTGACCAGGTGAAGGAATGCCGACCACGCCTTCGCCGACACGGGGAGGTGGGTGGTGGGGGCCTTGCTGTCCCGGATGCCGATGCCGTGGCCCACCTCGACACAGTCACTCGCCGAGGGGCTGTAGCTGCTCTTGCGCCACGTCGACATGCGGTACGCCTCCTCAGGAGAGCAAGGTGGTGATCAGCCTCCTCGATTCTTCCGCATCCAAGGCGTCCTGATCCAACCGCTTCAACACTTCGGCGTAGCTGGCCAACGAGCTCCTGTCTTCCAGGAAGAGTCCGGAGTTCTCGCTCTCGATGAAGACGACCGGTTCGAACTTCTCGTAGCTGAGCTGGGTGAACGAGCCGGACAAGCCCGCGTGCGCGCCGATGGCGATCGGCACGATCCGGAACGAGATGTACCTGCGCACCGACATCACCATGATGTGGTTCAGCTGTGCCCGCATGACGTTCAGACCGCCGACCGGCAACCGGAGCGCCTGCTCGTGCACGTAGAAGGCGAACTCACGGCCAGGCTTCAAGATCGCCTGCCGGTCGAGCTTCGCCCGGATCAACGCGTCGATGTCCGCGGGCTGGATCTTGGCCGATTTCTCGCTGGCCGCACGGATGTACCCGGCTATCTGGAGGTGGCCGGGGACGAGGTTCATCGACCACACCGTGATCTTGCTGGCGAGGCGTTCCTGGCTGATCAGCGAGTGCACCTGGTCCGGTACTCCGTCCTCCGGGAACAGCAGCCAGCCCTTCTCCCGGGTCTCTCGGAACAAGGCGACCAGACGCTCGACCTCGGCGGCGGGTACGCGGCAGTACGAGAGCAGTCGTACGAGGTCGGTCTCCGTGACACCGCCCTTGCCCTGGACGAGGTCGGAGATCTTGGCCTCCTGCCAGTCGAGCAGCTCGGCCAGCTGGCGTTGGGTCAGGCCAGTTTGCTCGATGGCGGCGCGGACTCCGTTGCCGAACTCCCGGCCCACCACGCTTGAGTTGCGCTTCGGCATGGAAGGAAGCTAGGAGACGAACTCCCCTTCGCTCCAACGTTTCTGCCCGAATCGCCCCGAACGAAGTACGACTTGGGAACGTTCCAACGCGACACGCCGGGCTAGCTCGGCGTGCTCGTTACCAGGCTGTGCGTCGTCGTCGACTGCGCGGAGCTGCCACCCGTCGAGGACTTCTCGGTCGCGGAGGAGGACGTGGTGGAGCGGGAGGTGTCGGACGACTGCTGCGGCGGGTTGGACGACTTGGTGGTCGTGGTCGTGGTCGTGGTGGTCGTCGTCGAGGACGAGGACGGGGGCTCCGACGAGACCGGCGGGCAGGACGTCGACGGGGACGACGGTGCCGAGGAGGACGTGGACGTCGTGGTGGAGGTCGGCGTCGGGCAGTTCGGGGCCGGCGGGGTGGTCGTCGTGGTGGTGGACGACGGCGGGGTCGACGAGCCCGGGTTGCCGCCGGGGTTGGTGCCAGGGTTGTTCGGCTTCGGGTTCTGCACGTTGTTGCCGGTGTCGGGCAGCGACGGCAGGGCGTTGACGTTCTCGCTGTACTCCTTGGCCCACTTGAGGACCGTCTGGACGTACGTCGTGGAGTTGTTGTAGCGGAAGACGGCCTTGGCGCGGTCCTCCTGCTTGGTCATGTCGCCGCCGGCGGCGCAGAGGTAGCGGCCGGCGCCGAGGGCGGCGTCGTAGACGTTGTTCGGGTCGACGTTGCCGTCTTCGTTGCCGTCCGCGCCGAAGGTCGCCCAGGTGGAGGGGATGAACTGCATCGGGCCGACCGCACGGTCCCAGGCGGTGTCGCCGTCGAGGCGGCCGCCGTCGGTGTCGCGGATGGCGGCGACGCCGGGTGAGCCGTTCAGGACCGGGCCGAGGATCTTGGGGGTGGCGTCGCCGACGGCGTTCACGCGGCCGTTGTTCGCGTGGTTGGACTCGATCTTGCCGATGCCGGCGAGCAGCGCCCAGTCGAGCTTGCAGCCGGGGACCAGCTGGGCCATCTTGTCCTCGGCGCGGAGGTAGGCCTCGAACACGACGCCGGGGATGTCGTAGCTGCCGGGGAAGTCGTCGATCGTGCTGCCGGGGTCGTGGTCGAGGTTGTCGTCGATCTTGCCGTCTTCGAGGTCGGCGAGCAGGGCCGCGCTCAGCTCTTCGGACAGCGGCAGGCGGCCGGACGCACCGAGCTCGGACGGGTCGCGCTTCAGGGCGCCGTAGACGTCGGCCGGACCGAGGCTGACGGCGATGGTGTTGTGCTTCGAGAGGTTGACCCAGTCGACCAGCTTCGTGCCGACGATCATGGTGGGCGCGAGCATCGCAGCCAGCGCGGCCACGGCGAAGCCCTTTTGCCTAGGGCTCAGCACCGACGGACCGCGCAGCTTGGCCATTGCCACGAATACTCACCTCTCGTGCGTCATCGCGGCTCGCCGTCCTGCAGTTACGGCGAACGCCCCCAGTACTTCCACCCTGCCCGACTCCGAAGCCTAGGTGTACCCAAGACGGAGTGAAGCGTCTGTTCGGTTCCCTTGACTGTTAACTGGCCGAACAGTCACCTGTCGGCCACAATGCCTGCTCGGTCAAGATTGCCAGGGCCTCGTCACCCATCGGGTTGACCCCAGGGCCTTTCGCGAGGGCATGAGCGACGTGCACGTGCAGGCACTTGACCCTGGACGGCATGCCGCCTGCGGTGACCTGGGTGCCCAACGACTCGATGGCGTCCCTCTCCGCGAGGTACGACTCGTGCGCGCGCAGGTAGGCCGCGGCGAGCTCGGGGTCGGTCTCCAGACGCTCGGTCTGCTCCTTCATCAGCCCGCCGCTCTCCAGCGTGCTGACCAGCGAGTTCAGCTTCGGGCAGGTCAGGTAGTAGAGCGTCGGGAACGGTGTCCCGTCGGGCAGCCGCGGGTTCGTCTGGACGACGTTCGGGTGCCCGCTGGGGCACCGCGAGGCGATCGCACGTGTCCCGCGCGGCGTGCGGCCGAGCTGCTGAGCGACCGTTTCCAGGTCAGCAGCACTTACTTGTGCGTCACCGATTCCCACAGTTCCTCGTACCAAGACCCTTGTGCCGCGGGCTTGCCCGACGGCCTCTCCGATTCAGTGTTGCGGCTCTCGTCGCCCGGCAGCTGCACGATGTAGGGCGTCTCGCCCGGCCGCACCCAGTGCAACCGTTTGCGCGCCTCGATCTCGACGTACGCCGGGTCCTGCAGCTGCGCCTTGCGCTGTTCCAGCGCGGAGACCGTCTCGCGCAGCTTCTCCTGCTGGGCTCCCACATCGCGCAGTTCGTCGCGTTGCGAGAGGTAGGTCCGCAGCGGGACCGCGATGCTCAACGCCAGTGCGCACAGCACCATCGCGAACATCGCGGCCCGCCGCGTACCGGTCATGCCGAACGCGCCACCCGTGCCCTCACTGCGCCGCGTGGGCGCCTTGGGACGCGGGGGCTTCCGCGCGCGCGCAGGCCGCGCCTCCCGCTCTTCGCGGGGGCGGCGGGGACGACGCGCGCGCTCGGCCATGGCTGAAGCTTCTCAGCTCTCCGGCGTGTAACGCGGGAACGCGAGCTCACCGGCGTAGCGCGCCGCGTCACCGAGCGACTCCTCGATGCGCAGCAGCTGGTTGTACTTCGCGGTGCGCTCACCACGGGCAGGGGCGCCGGTCTTGATCTGGCCGGCACCGGTCGCGACGGCCAGGTCGGCGATGGTGGTGTCCTCGGTCTCGCCGGAACGGTGCGACATCATCGACTTGTAGCCGTAGGACGTCGCGAGCGACACCGCGTCGAGCGTCTCGGACAGCGTGCCGATCTGGTTGACCTTCACCAGCAGCGCGTTGGCGGCGCGGCGGGAGATGCCCTCCTCCAGGCGCTCCGGGTTGGTGACGAACAGGTCGTCGCCGACGATCTGGACCTTCTCGCCCAGCTCGGCGGTCATCTGCACCCAGCCGTCCCAGTCGTCCTCGGACAGCGGGTCCTCGATCGACACCAGCGGGTAGTCGCGGACCAGCTCGGAGTAGTAGCCGATCATCTGCTCGGCCGAGCGCTTCGACTTCTCGAACGTGTAGGCGCCGTCGGAGAAGAACTCGGTCGCGGCCACGTCCAGCGCGAGCGCGACGTCGCGGCCGGCCCGGTAGCCCGCCTTCTCGATGGCCTCTAGGATCAGGTCGAGCGCGTCGCGGTTGCTGGACAGCGACGGCGCGAAACCGCCCTCGTCGCCGAGGCCGGTCGCGAGACCCTTGCTCTTCAGCACGGACTTGAGCGCGTGGTAGACCTCCGCGCCCCAGCGCAGGCCCTCGCGGAACGTCTCGGCGCCGATCGGCGCGATCATGAACTCCTGGATGTCCACGTCGGTGTCGGCGTGCGCGCCACCGTTGAGGATGTTCAGCATCGGCACCGGCAGCACGTGGGCGTTCGGGCCGCCGACGTAGCGGAACAGCTCCAGGCCGGACGACGTGGCCGCGGCCTTCGCGACGGCCAGCGACACGCCGAGGATCGCGTTCGCGCCCAGGCGGGACTTGTCCGGCGTGCCGTCCAGGTCCACGAGCTTCTGGTCCACGACGCGCTGCTCGACGGCCTCGATGCCGACCAGCTCGGGCCCGATCTCGTCGAGCACCGCGGTGACCGCGCGCTCGACGCCCTTGCCCAGGTACCGCTTGGCGTCGCCGTCGCGCAGCTCCACCGCCTCGTGCTCACCGGTCGACGCGCCCGACGGAACGGCCGCGCGCTCCAGCGTGCCGTCGTCCAGCGCCACCTCGACCTCGACGGTGGGGTTGCCGCGCGAGTCCAGGATCTCGCGTGCTCCGACCTGCTCGATGACCGCCACTTGCGCTCCCTGTTTCTCCTGCGTCTCGTCTCGCGACGAGCCTACTTGGACCCACTGACAGGCAAGGGCCCGACACCGTCGGACCACGTCACGCCGACCGCACCTGCCTACTGAATCGTGCCAGACGACATCGGCCTCCGGCGATGACCGCCGTTCGGCCTACCCCACCAGGCCAGTTCACCCCCATGAACGCGAAATTCATTCACTATCCATTCCGCAGGTGCGCGGGTGAGCCCTACATTCTCGCCAGCAGCGGCACGAAGAAGGGCCCATCATGCGACGAGCACTGGTTGGCGCAGTAGCGGCGACACTCGCCTCGACCGCCATCGCGGTACTGCCGATCACCCCCACAGCCTCCGCAGCGGAGTCGGGCACGTTCACCGCGATGACGTACAACGTCGCGGGACTGCCGGAATCGCTGTCGAGCGCACCGACACCCCGTGTGCCCGCGACGACGGCGATCGGCCAGCGGATCGGACCGTACGACATCGTCCACGTGCAGGAGGACTTCAACTACCACGCCTACCTGTACGCCGAGAACAACCACGAGTACCGCACGCCGACCAGTGGCGGAGTGCCGGTCGGCAGCGGGCTGAACACGTTGTCCCACAAGCCGTTCGACGGAGACGACTTCGAACGGGTCAAGTGGAACGACTGCTACATCGACAGCGGCGACTGCCTGACGCCCAAGGGCTTCACGTTCATGCGGACGCGGCTGACCGAAGGCGTGTACGTCGACTTCTACAACCTGCACGCCGACGCGGGCGACTCCAGCGGCGACCTGAAGGCACGGGTGTCCAACTTCGCCCAGCTCAGCTCGTTCATCCAGAGCCACTCGGCCGGCAACGCGGTGGTGGTCATGGGTGACACCAACGCCCGCTACACCCGCAACGTCGACGGCACGACGATCCGCAACTTCGCGGCTGCCAACGGTTTGACCGACCCGTGGGTGCAGCTCGTCCGCGGCGGGAACGCCCCTGCGGAGGGCAGCAACGCCCTGATGTGCAACGAGGCGAACCCCACCACCGACTGCGAGGTCGTCGACAAGTACTGGTACCGAGGCAGCCGGGCCGTCACGCTCAACGCCACCTCGTACGCCAACAAGCACACCGACTTCCTGCAGGACGGCACCGGCAAGATGCTGTCCGACCACTTCCCGCTGGTCGTCGGGTTCAACTGGTCCACCAACCCGGCGTACCAGTTCAGCGAGCAGTACGGCGGCCCGCACGGCAACTACTTCAACGACGTCGACCGCGTCGCGCCGGGTGCCAGGGCCACCGAGATCTCGCTGCGGAGCGACGCCCGTGTCGACCAGATGGGCGTGACGCTGGCCGACGGAACGAAGCTGACCCACGGTGGTGAGGGCGGCTCCTACTCGTCACTCGCCTTGGGCAGCAACGAGTACGTGAACAGCGCGTACCTCTGCCAGGGCAGCAAGGACAACCACACACGGGTGTTCTACGCGAAGTTCACCACCAACCTGGGCCGCACGCTGGCAGGCGGCAGCACCACCTCGGACTGCGTCACCCGCACCGCGCCCGCCGGCTGGCAGATCGCCGGCTTCACCGGTCGTGCCGACGCCGAGGTCGACAAGATCGGTTTCATCTACACGCGGAACTGATCGGTTGAACGATGAAGGGAACCTTCCTCCACCTGAGGTGAAGGAAGGTTCCCTTCATCGAGCACCCGGCGCGCCTTAAGGTGTTCCGCGTGCTTCATGTCGAACGTGGTGGAGACGGACCGCTGCTGGTGCTGCTGCACGGCCTGGGTGCGACGGGCGAGGTGTGGCAGGACGTCGTGGCCGAGTGGCACGGCAGCTGGCTCGTGCCGGACCTGCCCGGTCACGGTCGCAGCAAGCCCGTCGATCGCTACTCGTTCGGCTCGTTCGCGGCGGCGGTCGCCGAGGTGGTTCCCCACCGACCGGCGACCGTCGTCGGGCACTCGCTGGGCGGCGTGGTCGGGCTGGCGCTGGCGAGCGGGTGGTTCGGCGTCGACGTGACCACGTGCGTCGGCGTCGGGATCAAGGTGCGGTGGACCGACGAGGAACTGGCGAAGGCCCAGGCTCTCGCAGCCAAGCCCGCCAAGGTCTTCGCCACCGAGGAAGAAGCCGTCGAGCGGGCGTCGAGGACGGCGGGCGCGCCGCTCCGGCACGGCGTGTCCGAAGTAGACGGTGGCTGGGCGCCCAGCCTCGACGTGAGGGCCTTCGGCGTCGGACGGCCGGACCTGCCCGGCCTGATCATGGCGGCGAAGGCCCAGGTCGTGCTGGCGGCGGGTGAGAACGACCCGATGTGCCCCCGTGAGCACCTGGAGGACCTGGTGCCCGCGCCGGTGATCTTCCCCGGCGCGGGCCACAACGTGCACGTCGAGTCGCCCTCGTCCGTCACCGGCCTGCTGGCTCAGGTCGCGACGTAGCCACCGTCGGCGGTGAGCACCGCACCGGTGACGTAGCCGGCCCTGTCGGAAGCCAGGAACAGCACGGCCTCCGCGATCTCCTCCGGCTCACCCGCGCGGCCGAGCGGCACACCGTTGATGATCTCGTCGAACATCTCGCCCACGCTCGTGACCGCCATCTCGGTGGCGATCGGGCCGGGCGCCACGGAGTTGGCGCGCACGCCCGCCGCACCGAACTCGACCGCCCACGAGCGGGTCAGCGCGTCCATCGCCGCCTTGGAGGCGTTGTAGACGGAGCCGACCGGCGTGCCGATGACCGCGGCGATCGAGGAGACGTTGACGATCGAGCCCTTCTTCTTCGCGACCATCGCCGGTGCGAGGGCCGCCGTGAGGAAGTAGGCGGCTCGGACGTTGACGTCGAAGACCTGCTCGTAGGCCTCGACCGACTGCTCGGGGGTCGGCGCGAACGGGAAGATGCCCGCGTTGTTCACCAGCACGTCGACCTCGCCGACCTCCTGCGCGAGCTTGCGGACCTCGTCGAGGTTCGCGACGTCCGACACGATGAAGTGACCGGTGCCGCCGGCCTGCTCGATCAGCGCGACGGTCTCCTTGCCGAGTTCGGCCCTGCGCCCCGTGAGGTAGACGGTGGCACCCGCCTGGGCGAGCTTGACCGCGATCGCGCGGCCGATGCCCGACGTGGCGCCGGTGACGAGTGCCTTCTTGCCTTCAAGCTCCTTGGTTGACATGTCTACGAATCTGCCGACGCCGGATCATTTCGGCGTAAATTTTGGATATACGGGCAGTTCAGGCCGTGAATCAGCTGGTCAGCACGGGCGTGCGCCAGCCGAAGTAGATCCGCACGAGCCGCGGCAGCCGGTACCGGCCGAGCACCAGCGGCTCGATCAGGTGCACGTCGGCGAGCGACTCCAGCACGTACTCGATCGCGCCGGGCTCCACGCCCGCCAGCTTCGCCGCCGCGCACACGTCGATCACCTCGGCGTCCTGCCGGGCGAAGCACCGCAGCAGGTGCCGTTCCTCGTCGGTGAGCTCCTCCTCCGCCCTGACCAGCGGGGCCAGCACCGCCCGGCAGTCGGACGGGACGGCGTTGCCGAGCTTCGTCTCCCGGTCCATCTGGGCGATCAGCATCGCGAGCGTCCACTTCGGACGGGCGGAGAGCTTGCCGCCGATCACGCGGATGGCGTTCGGCAGGTACGACACGCGGCTGAGCACCTCGTCCGCCTGCTGCGGCTCCGCGTCGATCCGGGCGTGGTCGAGAACGCCGCGGAAGAACTCCCGCGCCTCGCCGGGAGCGAGCCCGGCGATCTTCAACCAGGTGACGCCGGGCAGCTCGTTCAGCCGCCGGACGCTCGTGAGGATCATGGCCGAACCGGGCGAGGCGAGGTCGCGGACCGAGGCCGCGTCCTGCACGTCGTCCACGACGATCAGGAACCGCTTGCCGCGCGCTTTCTCCCGCCACAGCGCGGCCTTGTCGCCGTTCGGGTTCTCCACGCCGACCGCGCGCAGCAGCTCACCGGCGACGTCCTTGCCGCGCACGAAGATCTGGCCGTCCCCGAAGCGGTTCCTGACGAGGTGCCCGATCCGCGTGGCCAGCGCGGTCTTGCCGCTGCCGTTCATGCCGGTGATGCCGATCGTGCCCGGCAACGTCCGGAGGGCCTGGGCGATCTCCTGCGCGCGCCCGGCGAAGTCGGCGAGGTCGGGCGGCAGCTGTTCCGGGCGGCGCGGCCGGTTGATCTCGCCCCTGAGGATCTGCGCGTGGATCCCGCGCAGCTCCGGGCCCGGTTCGAGACCGAGCTCCTCGTTCAGCAGTGCGCGCGCCTGGTGGAAGTGGTCGAGCGCTTCGGCCTGGCGGCCCTCCAGGTAGAGCGCGCGCATCAGCAGCGCACGCGGTCGTTCCCGGAGCGGGAAGGCGGCGACGTGCTTCTGCAGCTCCAGCACGTCGAGCTCGCGTTCGAGGCAGTCCTCGCGCGCCTTGAGGCGGTAGTCGCGCAACCGCACCCGTTGCGCGTCGAAGTAGGCGCCTTGGAGGCCTTCCAAGGGCTCGCCGCGGCAGTCGTCGACGACGTCCGCGCGCACCACGTACCCGCCGTCCTTGGACTTCAGGCTCAGCTCGGGCAGCGTCTTGCGGATCTTGTACATGTACGTCCGCAACGCCATGACCGCACTCGGCGTCGGGTCGTCCCAGACCATGCCGACGAGCTGGTCGTTGCTCAGCCGGATGCCGTTGTTCAGCAGCAACGCGGCCAGGACCGCCCGCTGCTGGCGCGGTCCCAGGTCGATCTCCTCGTCGTCCCGCCAGGCTCGTACCGGACCCATCAGTGAGAAGCGCAGGCTCATGCAACAGCACAACGCTCGCGCGCATTCCCCGCTTCCCCCGACGTCAGGGCTGGGCGGGCAACGGGCGCGGCTCGATCACCTGCTTCATCACGATGGTCGACGTCAGCCCGCGCACACCCGGCAGCTTCGCCAGCGTCTCCTCGTAGAGGCGCTGGTAGGACGCGAGGTCCGCGGTGACCACGCGCAGCAGGTAGTCCGGGCTGCCGAACAGCCGTTGCGCCTCCACGACGTTCGGCACGCCGGCCAGGGCGCGGTCGAAGTCGGCCATGGTGTCCAGCCGGAGCTTGACGAAGACCAGCGCCTCGAAACCGAACCCGACCGCGGCGGCGTCCACCACCGCGCGGTAGCCGCGGATGACCCCGTCGCGTTCCAGCTCGCGCAGTCGCCGCTGGCAGCGCGAGATGCTCAGCTGCACCCGCTGGGCCAGGTCGGTGACGGTGATCCGGCCGTCGCGCTGCAGTTCGGCAAGAATTTTGCGATCTACGGCGTCCATGAGCAAACAACGCAAACACCTTGCCGCCGAGTTCCTCTAGCTTTTGCCGCATGAACCCGTTACGTCAGCTCTCCCTGGACCAGCTGAGGCAACGCACCAGCATGAAGTGGCGGCACTACCCCGAGGACGTGCTGCCCGTGTGGGTGGCCGAGATGGACGTCCTCCTGGCCGAGCCCGTCGCCCGCGCGATCACCGACGCCGTGGCGCTCGGCGACACGGGCTACCCCTGCGGCACCGCCTACGCCGAAGCGCTGGCCGAGTTCGCGAAGAGCCGCTGGGACTGGGCACCGGCCGTCGAACGCACGGCGATCGTGCCGGACGTGATGCTGGGCGTCGTCGAGATGTTCCGGCTCGTCTCGCACCGGGACGCGCCGGTGGTGGTCAACTGCCCGGTCTACCCGCCGTTCTACCAGTTCGTCGAGTCGCTGGGCCGGACCGTGGTGGAGGCACCGCTCGACGAAGCCCACCGGATCGACTTCACCGCGCTGCGGGACGCGTTCACCAGGGCGGGGAAGGGCGCGGTGTACCTGCTGTGCAGTCCGCACAACCCGACCGGCACCGTGCACACCGAAGCCGAGCTCGCGGAAGTCGCGCGGTTGGCGCGTGAGCACGGCGTGCGCGTGGTGGCCGACGAGATCCACGCACCGATCACGACCGCGAAGTTCGTGCCGTACCTCAGCGTCGCCGACGACGGGCTTTCGTTGATGTCGGCCTCCAAGGCCTGGAACCTGGCCGGGCTCAAGGCCGCGCTGGCGATCGCCGGACCGGCCGCGGCGGAGGACCTGAAGCGGCTGCCGGAAGAGGTGAGCCACGGACCGAGCCACGTCGGCATCCTCGCCCACACGGCAGCGCTGCGGCACGGTGGCGACTGGCTGGACGCGCTGCTCGCCGGGCTGGACGAGAACCGGCGGCTGCTCGCCGACCTGCTGGCCGCGCAGCTGCCCGGCGTTCGCTGGACGCCCGGCCAGGGCACGTACCTCGCCTGGCTGGACTGCCGCGGGCTCGGGCTCGGTGACGACCCCGGCAAGGTCTTCCTGCAGAAGGGCCGGGTCGCGCTGAACTCGGGGATCCCGTTCGGCACCTGCGGCAAGGGGTTCGTGCGGATGAACCTCGCGACCTCACCGGAGATCATCACCGAGGCCGTCCGGCGGATGGCGTCCGCACGGTAGACGTCCTGGTGGCAGCAGGTGCCGGTCCGAATTGGACTCGGACGGGACGGCTGGGCACGACCACCCCGAAGGGTGCTGTCGCCCGGACGGCAGTCGAAGAACCGGCGAGCGGTGGGTAACGTTGATCGAATGACGGACAGCACCTTCGAGGCGTTCCGGAAGGCGGAGGCGTTGCTCGCGCAGCGTCGGCCTCTCGACGCGCTGCGCGAGCTGAAGCAGGTGCTGGCCGAGGCCGGGGAGGCGCCGTCGGTGCAGCTGCTCGCCGGTCGGGCCTACCTCGGGTCCGCGCAGCTCAACCGGGCCGAGGAAGCGTTCCGCAAGGTCCTCGACCTCGACCCGAGCGACCACTACGCGCGGTTCGCGCTCGGCAAGACGCTGCAGCGGCTGGGACGCCTCACCGAGGCGCTCGCCCAGTTGCGGATGGCGGTCGCGATGAACCCGTCACCCGAGTACCAGGAAGCGCTCGGTGAGGTCAAAGCCAGAAGGGCCCTGGGCGGCTAGCGGAACAGGCCCTGACCCCAGAACTCGCCCTCCTTCACCCCCGGCGGCACGGCGAAGTGCGCGGAACCGGTGTGCTCCACGTACTCCATCATCTTGTCCTTTGTGGACAGCGCCTGCTGCATCGGCACGTAGTGCGTGCGCGAGTCGCGGCTGAACCCGAGGAAGAACAGGCCGGCGTCGAGGTGCCCGAGCCCGTCCGAGCCGTCGGTGAAGTTGTAGCCGCGGCGCAGGATCCGGACGCCGTTCAACGACTCCGCCGACGCGAGCCGGATGTGCGAGGTCTCGCCGATCAGCGGAACACCACCGGCGCCCCTGACGTGCAGGTCGGGCTCGTCGAACTCCTTCTGCTGCCCGAGCGGCGCGCCCTCGCCCTTGGTGCGGCCGATGATCTGCTCCTGCTCGGTGAGCGAGGTGCGGTCCCAGATCTCGATGTGCATGCGGATCCGGCGCGCCACCAGGTACGTGCCGCCGCGGATCCACTCCGGGCCGTCAGTGGCCCACACGTGGTCGTGCAGCAGGTCGGTGTCCTCGGCCTTGATGTTGCGGGTGCCGTCCTTGAACCCGAACATGTTGCGCGGCGTGACCTGCGAGCGCGTGGTCGACGACGTGCGGCCGAACCCGAGCTGCGACCAGCGCACCGCGACCCGGCCGAACCCGATCCGGACCAGGTTGCGGATCGCGTGCACGGCGACCTGCGGGTCGTTCGCGCACGCCTGGATGCAGATGTCACCGTTGGAGCGCAACGGGTCCAGCTGGTCCTGCGGGAAGCGCGGCAGGTCGATCAACGCCTCCGGCCGCTTGTCCTTCAGCCCGAACCTGTCGTCGAAGAGCGACGGTCCGAAGCCGATCGTCAGCGTCAGCGCGGACGCGGGCAGGTCGAGCGCCTCGCCGGTGTCCCTGGGCGGTGCCGCGGCGTTGCCGCCGACCGCGCCGTTCTCCGCGGCCTCCTGGCCCGCGGTCATCCGTTCCGCGGCCAGAGTCCACTGCTTGAGCAGGTCGATCAGCTCGTCGCGACTGGTCGTCTTCACGTCCAGCGCGACGAAGTGCATGTGGTCCTGCGCGGGCGTGGTGATGCCCGCCTGGACCTCGCCGCGGAACGGCACCTTCGCCGCGGCGACGTTCTCCACCTCCGGCGACTGCCTCGTCGCGAACGCTCCGGCAGCGGCACCCGCGCCCGCGAGCGCCACACCGGCGCCCGCGAACCCGAGCAGCCTGCGCCGCGGAACCCCTGTCGTCACTTGGCCGACACCACCTCTGCGACCTTGCTGACCGGCTCGCCGAGTGCGTCGACGGCTTCGGCCAGCGCCTTGACCTCGTCCTGCGACAGCTCCTTGTAGGACTTGAAACCGTCACCCTTGCGGTGCTTCTCCAGCGCCTCGTCGAGCGCCTTGAACTTGGCGTCCAGAGTGGACGCGAGAGCCTTGTCCTTCTGCTCCACGGCCGGACGCAGCGCGGCGATCGCGGCCTGCGAACCGTCGACGTTGGCGCGGAAGTCCCACAGGTCGGTGTGCGAGTAGCGGTCCTCCTCACCGGTGATCTTGCCGGTGGCGACCTCGTCCAGCAGCTCCTTGGCACCGTTGGCCAGCTCGACCGGCGTCAGCTCGACCGTCTTCGACTTGGCCACGATCTCCTTGACGTCGGCCAGCAGCTGGTCCGCGATCTTGTCCGAGTCGGCCTGCAGCCCGGACTCCCACAGGTCCTTCTCCAGGCGGTGGAAGCCGGTGAACGGCTGACCGTTCTCGATCTTGTCCTCGCGGCCGTCGATCTTGGGGTCGAGGTCGCCGAAGCTCTCCGCGACGGGCTCGATGCGCTCCCAGTAGGTGCGCGCCACGGGGAAGAGCGCCTTGGCGTCGTCGACCTTCTTGGCCTTGACCGCGTTGACGAACTCCTCGGTCTTGGCCCCCAGCTGGTCGGCCTGCGAGCTGACGTAGCGCTGGTAGCTCTTGGTCGCGTCACCCAGCAACGCGTTGCCGTCGCTCGACTTCTTGCTGTCACCGGTGACCGTGAAGTCGCCGCGGATGCCGTCGCCCTTCATGCCGGGCTTGCACGCGGTCTGGAGCTTGCCCGGTTCCGTGACCTCGACGATCAGCTTCCGGCTGAGACCGGGCCCGATGTTCTCGACCTCGCCGAGGATCCGGTCGCCCTCCGCGTAGAGGTAGAACTCGGTCACCTTGGCGCCCTTGTTGGTCACCTCGAAGGTGACGGGGCCGGTGCTCGCCTCGGTCTTGGACACCTTGCACGCGTCGTCGGTCGCCTCGACAGCGATGGACCCACTCGCGTTGCTCGCGGGTTTGCCGCTGCACGCCGCCAGCACCGCGAGCGAACCGAGAATCACTACTGCCTTGCGCACGGTCACTACTCCATTGATCAGTTGGCCACGGCGGCGCGACGGCGCGGCCGGATGAGGAACACGGACAGGACAACCCCCACGTAGGAGACCCACGCGATGGCCTGCAGCACGGACGTGCGCTGCGAGTAGTTGAAGAACCCCTTGAGCAGTGCCCCGTACCAGGAGTCCTCGGGCACGGTGCCGCTGATGTCGAACGCCAGCGTGTTCAACCCCGGCAGGATCGCGGCCTCCTGCAGGTCGTGGATCCCGTAGCTGAGCACCCCCGCGGCCACGAACACGAGCAGCACACCGGTGACGCTGAAGAACTTGCCGAGGTCGAACCGGATCGCCCCCTGGTACAGCAGGGCCGCGATGACCACCGCCACCCCGATCCCCGCCAGGAACCCGAACAACGGCTCGGTCGTGCCCCCACCGGCGGCCTGGACGCTGGAATAGAAGAAGACGGCCGTCTCCAGCCCTTCCCGTCCAACAGACAAAAGGGACACAACGACGATGGCCAGCGGTCCGACCTTGAGCGCCTCGTCCATTTTCCCGCGCAGCTCGGCCGCGATCGTCTTGGCCGCCTTGCGCATCCAGAAGATCATTCCGGTGACGAACGCGACCGCGATGATCGACATCGTCCCGCCGAACGCCTCCTGCTGCTCAAAGCTCATCCCGGCAGCGCTGAAGGTGATGATCGCCCCGGCCGCCACGGACAGCGCCACCGCGGTCACGACGCCGACCCAGACCCACTTGAGCGCGTACCTTCTGTCCGTTTTCACGAGGAAAGCGATCAAGATGCTCACCACGAGCGCAGCCTCAAGGCCTTCCCGCAGCCCGATCAGCCCATTGCTGAACAACATCTCGACGCCCTCCACAAATTAGGTCGGCCTTATTTAAGGTAAGCCTCACCTGTATGTCCAGCCGCCATCAGTGCCGGTTTCATCACGCTTGGCTCCGCCGGGGTCCCCCAGGAGCACGTAGCCTGGGTTCCGTGGTCCCGCCGCCCGTGAAAACCCACGTCCGCCGCCCCTCCTACGGCAACGTCATCGGCCGCATCGTCCTGGTGCTGCTGCTGGTCGTCGTGGTGGCCGCGGGCGCCTGGGCCCTGGGCGCGCTGAACCGCAGGGACATCGCCCCACTCGGCCCACCTCCGTTCCTGGTCCCCGTCCAGGAGGTGCAACCCGGCGCCGCCGCCCCCGGCCCGGCCGCCGTGGCAGGCGCGAACCCGCTGAACGAGTGGGCGGCCAAGGTCGCGTCGAAGACCGACATCCCGGTACGCGCCCTGCAGGCCTACGCCGCCGCCGACCTGGCCATGCAGCGCGAGGCCCCCGCCTGCCGGATCTCCTGGGCCACCCTGGCCGGCATCGGCCGGGTGGAATCCCGCCACGGCACCATCAACGGCGCCCGCCTGCAGGACAACGGCCTACCCAGCCGCCCGATCATCGGCATCCCGCTGGACGGCTCCCCTGGCGTCCGAGCCGTCAAGGACACCGACGGCGGCCGGCTCGACGGCGACCCGACCTGGGACCGCGCGGTCGGCCCGATGCAGTTCATCCCGGGCACCTGGAACCGCTGGGCCAAGCGCGCGGCAGCGGACGGCCTCCCCGCAGACCCGCAGAACATCGACGACGCCGCCCTGACCGCCGCGCGCTACCTGTGCGCAGGCGGATCCCGCGACCTGGGCACGGGCCAGGGCTGGTGGGCGGCGGTGATGGCCTACAACAACTCCGTGGAGTACGGCCAGAACGTCTTCAGCGGAGCTGACGCCTACGCGAGGGCAAGCGCGGCCCAGTAGCGCCGGACGCGCAGAAACGGGGCAGCGGAACCCGCTGCCCCGCAGGCCAGGTGACTCCGGGAACAAGTGCCGGTCAGTCGGGGCGACCGGCACAGGAGCAACACCCAACCCCGCACTGCACAAACGATCTGTGCGATCTCAAAGTCCTGAAGGAAGTTGGGGCCTGGCGGTAGAAGACCCCAACCCCCTCTCTCAGGCCCCTGCCGAGGGCGCGGACGAAACCCCGGCAGGGGAAGGCAGTGGCAACTCCAGCGTCGCCCCGACGGAAACCTCACCCGACGCAGGCTCTTCCGGCGAAGGCGCGGGCTCGGACCGATCGCAGGGAGGCTTGCCCGGCTCGTCGGACCTGCCCGGCCTGCCCGGCTTGCCGGGACCACCGGGCTTGCCCGGCCCACCAGGCTTGCCAGGCGTGACCGGAACAGGTTCCTCGGACCGAGGCGTGGACGGCACCGGCGTCTGCGTGACCGGAACAGGCACGGAGGTGACAGGCGGCGCCGGAGGCGCAGGCGGCAGGCTGGAAGCCGACGTGACGACCGGGGTCGAAACGACCGAAGTGGGCGGCAGGGTCTGCGTCGGCTCAAGATCCCCGGGATCACCGGGAGGCTCGTTCCGCGCATCGGCAGCGGGTTTGGCCCCGGTGACCTGAACGGTCTCGGTCACGGTGGACACCGCGACCCGAGTCTGCGTGGCCAGCCGAGCCGCCCGGACCTCCCGAGCCGCCCCTGCCACCTCCACGGTCTCGGTGACGGTGGCCAGCGACGTCCCGGTCTCGAACGGCTCGGTCCACCACTGCGAGGTGGGCCGGGCGGGCGGCGGCGCCGCCAGCGGTGCCTTGTCAGGAGACCCCGTCAAGGCGATCAACGCGAACATGCCGCCGAGTGCCAGGAACGGCACGACGACCACGGCTCCGAAGCATCCGCGACCGCTGCGCGGCTCTTCACGATGACTCATCTGGACGCACCCCCGAACGGTGACAACTGTTCCGTCTGGTTGATCGTCCACACGGAACAGTCCGTCACAGTTCTTTAGTCACACGATGGGGTTGTCAGGCCAGCGGCGGCAACTCCGGAGCGTGAGCAGCAGGCGAAGATGAAAGGCTTTCCAGAGCCAACGAAACGGCCTTCTCCAGCTGCGGGTCGCGCCCGGAAGCACGGTCGGACGGTGTCATGACCACCTCGATGTCCGGGTCGACACCGTAGTTCTCCACGGCCCATCCGTGGCCCTTGAACCACGACGCGTACCTCGGCTGGGTGACCATGGTGCCGTCGACGAGCGTGTAGAGCATGTCGATGCCGATGACACCGCCCCACGTCCGGACGCCGACGACGGGGCCGATCCCCAGTTCCTTGATGGCCACGTTGACGATGTCGCCGTCCGAACCGGCGAACTCGTCGGCCACCGCCACGACCGGTCCGCGCGGCGCGTCCTGCGGGTACGACTCGGACTGCGTGTACCCGCGTGCCACCGACCAACCGATGATCTTGCGGCCCAGCTTCTCGATCACCAGCTGGGAGGTGTGGCCGCCACCGTTCTCGCGCACGTCCAGCACGAGAGCCTCCCTGGCCAGCTCCACCCGCAGGTCGCGGTGCAGCTGCGCCCAGCCGGCGCCCATCATGTCCGGCACGTGCAGATAACCCACCCGGCCACCGGACAGCTGATGCGTGAACGCACGCCGATCGGCCACCCACGAGTGGTAACGCAGCGGCTCCTCATCGGCCAGAGGCACCACCACGACCCGACGCAGCTCACCACCACCACCGGGCCGCACGGTCAGCTCCACCGGCTTACCGGCAGTCCCCACCAACAACGCGCCAGGACCGGCCAGACCGACCGGCCGCCCGTCCACGGCCACGATGGCATCGCCCGCGCGCACGGCCACGCCAGGCGCGGCCAGCGGCGAACGCGCGTTCGGATCGGACGTCTCGCCGGGGATCACGCGCTCGACGATCCAGTCTGAGCCGGACCGCACCAGATCCGCGCCCAGCAGGCCCTGACGACGGGACGCGGGCACGCTCGGCGCCTCGCCCCAGACGTAGGCGTGGGAGGTGCCGAGCTCGCCCTGCACCTCCCACAGCAGGTCGACCAGGTCGTCGTGGCTGCCCACCTCGGCCACCAGCGGCCGGTAGCGGTCCAGCTCGCCCTGCCAGTCGACGCCGCCCATGTCGGTGCGCCAGAAGTGGTCGCGCATGAGCCGCCCGTTCTCGGCGTACATCTGCGCCCATTCCGCCGCCGGGTCGACCACGACCCGCACGCGCGAGAGGTCGATCTCGACGCAGTCCGCGGAGTCCTCGTCCGCCTTGCTGTCGGACGGCACGACCCGCAGGTCACCGCGGTCCTCGATGACCATCCGCTTGCCGTCACCGGACACCGCAAACGCTTCCGCGCTGTCCGCCAGCACCTCGGTCTTCAGCTTGCCGAAGTCGTAGCGCTCCAGGACCGTGCGCGGCGGCCGCGAGTTCGGCGTGGCCAGGTTGTCGCCCAGCACCCCGAGCAACGGCCGGCGCAACCACAGCAACCCGCCGCGCGCGGCCTTGAGCGAGACGTACTCCGCCGCCGCGACGGGCACCGGCACGACGCGATCGGCCAGGCCCTCGACGTCGACCCGAGTGACCGAGGTCTTCTCGTCATCGTCGTCGGAGTCCTTGTCCTCGTCACCGACCGGACGTCCGCCGTACATCGGATCGAACGGCGACGGCGTGGTGGCGGCCAACGGCACGAGGTGCGGCCGACAGCCCGTGGGGAACGACAGGTCGAACACGTGCGCGTCGTACACGGGGTCGAACGTGCGGATCGACAGGAATGCCAGGTACTTGCCGTCCTCGGTGAAGGAGGGTGAGAAGTCGGCGAACCGCAGCGGCGTCACGTCCACAACGGACAGATCCGAGGTGTTCACCATCCTGATGTGCCGCAACGGGGACGGACCGGGGTGCGACCACGCCAGCCACGACGAGTCGGGCGAGAACGCGAGGCTGGTGATGTGCGCGTTGGCCCCGTTGACGACCTCGCGCACCTCGCCGGAAGCGATGTCCACCAACAACAACCGGCCGTCGTGCGTCGCCACGGCGACGCGTGAACCATCGGGCGCGGCGGCCAGCGACATGACCCGGCCGAGCTGACCGGACGCCACGCGACGCGCGGTGTTGCCCGGTTCGACACCGCCCACGGGCGCGATCTCCAGGGCCTCCTCGCCCTCGACATCGGTCACCCACACCACGTGATCGGTCTCGCCGAGCACCTTCGGCAGCCGCGCACGGACGTCCGAACGGTCGGCCAACGCGCGCACGGGACCATCGCGGTGCGTCACCCAGTGCACGGTGCCGCGGACTTCAACGGCGGAAGCGCGGCCCGTGTGGTCGACGCTGAACGACTCGATGTTGCCGGAAGCCTTGACGTGGCGCGGCTGCAGGCCGGTGCGCGGCCCGCCGAGCTTGATGTCGAGCTTGCGCAGGTCCGACAGGCCTTCCAGCAGCCACAGCTCGCCGGCCTGGTGGAAGATCACCCGCGAGCCGTCGCTGGAGGCGTTGCGCGCGTAGAACTCGCCCGCGGTGTGGCGGCGCAGGTCGGAACCGTCCGGCAGCACCGAGTACACGCTGCCGACGCTCTCGTGGTCGGACAGGAACGCGATCCGCCCGTCCACCCACATCGGGTTCACCAGCGACGACTTCAGGTCGCCGAGAATCCGCTCGAACTCGCCGTCACCCGTGAGGTCCACCCACAGCTTTCCGGCGGTACCACCGCGATAACGCTTCCAGTTGGCCGGTTCCTGCATGTAGCTCGACGACGTGACGACCTGCCCGTCCGGCCCGAACGAGACGTCGTTGACCCACCCGTACGGCAGCACTTCGGACGGTCCGCCGTCCAGCGGCACGGCGTGCGCCTGCTTGCGCTGCCGGGACATCTGCCCGGTGGTCGACACCGCGAGCACCCGCCCGTCGGGCGTCCACCCGGACACCGCCGTGCGGCTCACGCCCCAGTGCGTCAGCCGGCGTGCCGGGCCACCGTCCACAGGCGCCACCCGGACCTCCGGTGCGCCGTCGATCCAGCTGGTCCAGGCCAACTGCGTGCCGTCAGGGGAAAACCGAGGCGTGCGGACGGGCACCTGATCGGCGGACGCGCGCCAGGCCCTTCCTCCGTCGACGGGCGCGAGCCACACGTCGTCCTCGGCCACGAACGTCACCAAGTCACCGCGCAGGTGCGGATACCGCAGGTAAGTCACGAGATCGACGTTAGCCCACGCTCACCGGTTCAGGTGGGCCAAAAGCGACGCCAGTCCTCTGCTGTCAGAGATTCCATACCTTCGGCCCGTGCCTTGGCCTCCGCCTCGCGGACGTTCGCGGCGAAACGGCGGCACACCTGGCGGAGCTCCGTCTCCGGATCCTCACCCGCGAGCTTCGCCAGCGCCGTCACGGCGAACAACGTCGTGCCGGTGTCGTCGCCCTCCGGCAGCAGGTCCACGGGGAAACCCGCGCGTTTCGTGCGCTGCACGAGCTTCGCGGCCAGCGCGACCGCCGGCTGACCGAGCGCGACACCGTCCACACTGGACTCACGGCGCTTCTCGACCTGCTTGAGCTCCTCCCAGCGGTGCTCCTGCGAGGTCGCGTCGTGCACGGCCGGGTCGTGGCCCTCGAAGACGTGCGGATGACGTCCGGCGAGCTTCGCCACCAGTTCGGACGCGACGGCGTCGACGTCGAACGGGTCTTCCGCGTGCTCGGCCGCGACCCGCGCGTGGAACAGGACCTGGAGCAGCACGTCGCCCAGCTCCTCGCGCATCGCCGCGCGGTCGCCGTCCTCGATCGCCTCCAGCAGCTCGAAGGTCTCTTCGAGCAGGTACTGGCGCAACGACAGGTGGTCCTGCTCGGCGTCCCACGGGCAGCCGCCGGGCGAACGCAGCCGGTGCATGACGGCGGCCGCGTCGAGCAGCGCGACGCCCATCGGCTCCGGTGTCGTGATCACGGCGGCACCGGGATACGCCTCCGGTGACGTCGTGATCACCACCGCGCCGTCCTCGACCTCGGCCGGCGCGGGGCCGTCGACACCGAGGGAGGACCAGAACTCCAGCGGCACGCCCTCACCCGCGTAGACGGCCTTGGCCGTGCGCAACGCGGGCAGGGCGGCGGCGGGCAGCACGGCGTCGAGCCGCTCGCTCAGGACGACGACGGTGATCAAGACTTGTTCTTCGTGGCGACCGGGCCCATGAACCCCGACAGCTCACCCTCGCTCGGCTTGACCGCGGTGTCGACCGGGTCCCACACGCCGTAGCGGGGGTTGACCTCCATCGTCAGGTCGGCCGCGAGGTACTGGGCGATGCGCTTGCCGAAGTCGAAGAGCAGCTTCGGGTCGGCGCGGTCGGCGATGTCGTCCTCACCCGGCACCGCGGGCAGCGTCCTGCGGTCCTTGACGAGCGCGACCTCCGAGGTGGCCGACTGGTCGTTGGTCTTGAACACGACGACGGTACCCGGCTTCGCGGCCCACAGCGGGGTGCCCGCGAGCGACGCGTTCTCGCTGATCCGCAGCTGCTGGTCCCTGCCCGAGAGCTGCGACCCCTGGGTGCTGCGCGGCGCCGCCTGGATGAACTCCTCCATCTTCGCCGGGTCGGCCGCGACCTGCTCGGCCATCTTCTGCGCTTCCTTCGGGTCCTTCACGGAGACGAAGTCCACGGTGACCTGCAGCGTCGCGAGGTTGCGCCGGGCGAGCTCGGCGAAGATCAGCCCGTCGCGCACCTGGCGGTGGATGTTCGTCGCGTCGTTGAGGCTGTCCGCCGAAGCGGCCTCGGGCCCACCGGCCTGCTGCACGACGTCGTAGACCTTCGTCTCGTCCACCGTGATGTTCTCGCGCTGAGCCGCGTTCTCGGCGAACCTGTGCAGGATCTCGTTGGCGAGCACCGCACGGGAGACCTGTTCGAGCTTGAACTGCCCCCGGTCGCGCGCCTGCTTGGCGCCAGGTTCCTTGTTGAGCACCCTCACGGTGCGGTCCTGGACGGTCTTCAACGTGATCGCCTGATCTCCGACGATCGCGGCCGAACCGGCCTTGGCGGGTCCGGTGCCGCATCCGGTGGCCAAGAGCGCCACAGCAACACCGACCAGCGAGAAACGCTTCAGAACAGTGCTCACGAGGATCTACCTTCTCACGCCGTGGTGACCGGGGTCACGGGAGTCCCCGCGAGTGAGTCGAGGAACGCACCGCACCAGTCCAGCAGCTCCTGGTCGCGCAGCTGCGGTGCACCCATCCGGCCGCCCGCCGCCCCCTCCGTCGGCCTGGGCACCGTGACCGTGCCCACGGCCTGCTTGTAGACCGCCTTCGGGAACAGCCGGCGCATCCTGACCAGCTGCGAGTCGAGCAGCTCCAGCTTCGCGAACCGCACGTTCTGACCCATGGCGATCACCTCGGTGACCCCGTGGCGGCGGCAGGTGTGCCGCAGCCGGGCGACGCCGAGGAGGCGCTCGACCGGTTCCGGCGGCGTGCCGTAGCGGTCCTTGAGCTCCTCCCAGACGGCCTGCAGCGCCGGTTCGCCGGAGGCGGCCGCGATCTTGCGGTAGGCCTCCAGGCGCAGCCGCTCGCCGGGCACGTACTCGTGCGGGATGTGCGCGTCGACCGGGAGATCGACGCGGACCTCGGCGAGCTCCTCCTCTTCGGTGGTCTCCGCCCCCGCGTGCTTGCGGAACGCCTCGACGGCCTCGCCGACGAGCCGGACGTACAGGTCGAAGCCGACGCCCGCGATGTGCCCGGACTGCTCGGCGCCGAGGATGTTGCCGGCGCCGCGGATCTCCAGGTCCTTCATCGCGACCGCCATGCCGGCGCCCAGCTCGGTGTTCTGCGCGATCGTGGCGAGCCGGTCGTGCGCGGTCTCGGTCAGCGGCGTCTCGGCCGGGTACAGGAAGTACGCGTAACCGCGTTCCCGGCCGCGGCCGACGCGTCCGCGCAGCTGGTGCAGCTGGGCGAGGCCGAGCAGGTCGCCGCGCTCGACGATCAGCGTGTTGGCGTTGGAGATGTCCAGGCCGGTCTCGACGATCGTGGTGCAGACGAGGACGTCGAACTCGCGCTCCCAGAAGCCCTGGATGATCTTCTCCAGGCGGTCTTCGTTCATCTGGCCGTGCGCGGTGACGACCCGTGCCTCCGGTACGAGGTCGCGGATCCGGCGTGCGGCCTTCTCGATGCTCGAAACCCGGTTGTGCACGAAGAAGACCTGGCCGTCGCGCAGCAGCTCGCGCCGGATCGCCGCACCGACCTGCTTGTCGTCGTAGGCGCCGACGTAGGTGAGGATCGGGTGCCGTTCCTCCGGCGGGGTCAGGATCGTCGACATCTCGCGGATGCCGGCGAGCGACATCTCCAGCGTGCGCGGGATCGGCGTCGCGGACATGGTCAGCACGTCGACGTGGGTCCGGAGCGCCTTGATGTGCTCCTTGTGCTCCACGCCGAACCGCTGCTCCTCGTCGACGATCACGAGGCCGAGGTCCTTGTACCGCACCGTTTTCTGCAACAGCCGGTGCGTGCCGATCACGATGTCGACCTCGCCGTCCGCGAGACCGGCGATGGTCTGCTCGGACTCCTGCGCGTCGGTGAACCGGCTGAGCCCCTTGATGTTCACCGGGAACTGGCGCATGCGCTCGGAGAACGTGTTGAGGTGCTGCTGGGCCAGCAGCGTCGTCGGCACGAGGACCGCGACCTGCTTGCCGTCCTGCACCGCCTTGAACGCCGCGCGGACCGCGATCTCCGTCTTGCCGTAGCCGACGTCACCGCAGATGACCCGGTCCATCGGCACGCCGCGTTCCATGTCGGCCTTGACCTCGTCGATCGCGGCCATCTGGTCCTGCGTCTCGGTGAACGCGAACGCGTCCTCCAGCTCGCGCTGCCACGGCGTGTCCTGGGCGAACGCGTGACCGGGAGCGCTCTGCCGCGCCGCGTAGAGCTGCACGAGCTCGGCCGCGATCTGCTTGACCGCCTTGCGCGCCTTGGACTTCGTGTTCTTCCAGTCGCTGCCGCCGAGCTTGTTGAGGCTCGGCAGCTCGCCGCCGACGTACCGGCTGACCTCGTCGAGCTGGTCGGTCGGCACGAACAGCCGGTCGCCGGGCTGGCCGCGCTTGCTGCTCGCGTACTCCAGGACCAGGTACTCGCGAGTGGCACCCGCGACCGTGCGCTGAACCATCTCCACGTACTTGCCGATGCCGTGCTGCTCGTGCACCACGAAGTCGCCCGCCTTGAGCGCGAGCGGGTCGACCGCGTTGCGCCTCCTGGAGGGCATCTTGCGCATGTCCTTTGTGGACGTCCCACCGCGACCACCGGTCAGGTCGGTCTCGGTGAGCACCACCAGCGCGAGGTCCGGCAGCACGAAGCCGTCCTCCAGCGCGCCGCGGACGACCGTGACGGTCCGCGCTTTCGGTGCCTCGTCGAGGGATTCCACGTGGACGGCCGGGATCTCGGCGTCCTTCATGCGTTCCACGGCGCGCTGCGCGGTACCGGCACCGGGCACCACGAGCACCGCCGCACCACCGGTCGCGGTGTGCGCCTTGAGGTCCGCGAAGGCGCGGTCGACATCGCCCTGATAGGCCTCGACGGGCTTCACGTCCAGGTGCACGACGTCCGGCGCGTCGGTGGTGAGCTGGCTGAGCGTCCACCAGGGACGGCCGTTCGCCTTCGCGTTCCCGGCGATCTCGGCGATGCTCTGGTAGGCGCTGCGCCCGAGGTCGATCGGCGCCTTGCCACCGGCCGCCGCGGCCATCCAGGACGCTTCGAGGAACTCCTGACCGGTGCGCACGAGGTCGGCGGCCCTGGCCCGGATCTTCTCCGGGTCGTTGAGCAGCACGTGGGTGCCCGGTTCCACGACCTCGGTGAGGAGCTGCAGTTCGCCGGGGCACAGCGCCGGGATGAGCGCCTCCATGCCCTCGACCGCGATCCCGCCTGAGATCTTCTCCAGCATCTCGGCGAGGTGGGCGTCCGACTGGTGCTCCTCGGCGAGGTCGCGGGCCCGCTCCTTCACGTCCTCGGTGAGCAGCAGCTCACGGCACGGCGGCGCGACGAACTCGTCGATCTGCGTGGGCAGCGACCGCTGGTCCTGCACGGAGAACGGCCGGATCTCGCTGACCTCGTCCCCCCAGAACTCGACGCGGAACGGGTGCTCCGCGGTCGGCGGGAAGATGTCGAGGATGCCACCGCGCGTCGCGTACTCGCCGCGCTTCTCGACCATGTCGACCCGCGTGTAGGCGTTCTCGGCCAGCCGCGTGACCAGCTCGGCGAAGTCCTGCTCCGCACCGGTCTTCAGGTGCACCGGCCGGAGCTCGCCCAGCCCCGGCGCCATCGGCTGGATGAGGCTGCGGACCGTCGTCACGAGCACCCTGATCGGGTTGCCCTCGGGGTGCTTGAGCCGTCGAAGCACCTGCAGGCGCGCACCCACCGTGTCCGCGCGGGGCGACAGCCGCTCGTGCGGCAGCGTCTCCCAGCTGGGGAAGAACGCGACCTTGTCCGGTCCGATGAGGTCTTTGAGGACGCTGGTCAGCTCCTCGGCCTCACGCCCAGTGGCCGTGACGGCGAGGACCGGCTTCGCGGTGGACAGCGCGGCGACGACGAGCGGACGCGCGGCCAGCGGACCGTCCAGCTCCAGCTCGGGGACACCGGCGGAGTCGATCAACGAGCGGAGGGCTTTGTCGGGCAGGACACCATCGAGCAGGCCGAGCAGCGGCATGTGAGAAACCCCGTCGAGTGCAGAACGCCAGACAGACCCCTGCCTGGGACGAGAGGTCTCACTTCCCACCTTAGCTCGTTCCGCGACCCCTTATCGGGTGGCACTTCGGCAGCTCCGGCAGCGCCGCCGTGAGGTCGACCTCGACGAGCTGACCCGGGAATCCGAGCTGGGCGACACCGAGCAGGGTGCTCGCGGTCGTGAACGCGGGCGCCAGCGCGGAGGCGGTGAGCCGTCGCCACACGTCGGCCAGCACCGCACGGTCGGCGCTCACCACGTACACGGCGGAACGGACCACGTGCCGGGGTTGCGCACCGGCCGCGGCGAGGGCGGTCATGGCGTTCGAGACGACCTGTGCGACCTGGGCCGCGATGTCGTCGCGGCCGACCAGCTCGCCGTCGGCGCCGATCGGGCACTGGCCGGCCAGGTAGGCGGTGCGACCGGCCTCGACGATCGTGACGTGGTGGTAGCCGGGTGGTGCGTGCAGCTCGTCGGGGTTGATGCGGGTGATCTCCGGCGTCATGTGCCGACCGTGGCACGGCGAAATCCGCTGGCCCCAGCGAATATCGAGCAGTCACGGCCTTACGCGACCACCACGGCACAAAACGCATAGTTGGGACATGCGCGCATTAGTGGCAGCTGGGTTACTACTCGCGTCAGCGGCCTGCTCCACCCCTCCCCCAGGCGGGAACGCGCCGTCCAAGGCGCCCCCACCCCAGGGCCTGAAGGTCGAGGAGGTCGCCACGGGCTTCGAGCACGGCTGGGACGTCGGGTTCCGCAAGGACGGCTCGATCCTCGTCACCGAACGTCCCGGCCGGTTGAAGCTCGTCAAGAACGGCCGGGTCACGCCGGTCGACATCGACCTCACCGACGTCAAGGCGCAGGGCGAGGGCGGCCTGATGGGGCTGGTGGTCCACCCGGACGACCAGCGCTTCACCGTCTGCTACAACACCGTCAGCGACGTGCGGCTGGTGACGTTCCGCCTCGACGGCACCAAGGCCACGAAAACGAAAGACCTCGTCACCGGCATGCCGTCGAACCCGAGCGGCAGGCACTCCGGGTGCCGGCCCACGCTCGCGCCGGACGGCACGATGTTCGTGGCGACGGGTGACATCGCGCAGGGGCGCAACCCGCAGGACAGGACGAGTCTGGGCGGCAAGGTGCTGCGGATCGACGCCGAGACCGGTGAAGGCGCGAAGGACAACCCGTTCGCCCAGTCCGCCAACGCCAACGAGCGGCGCGTCTACACCTACGGGCACCGCAACGTGCAGGGCGTGGTCGTGCGGCCGGACTCCGGCCAGGTGTTCTCCAGCGAGCACGGGCCGGACGTGGACGACGAGGTCAACCTGCTCAAGGCCGGAGCCAACTACGGGTGGGACCCGTCCAGGGGCGGCACGCAGGGCGGGTACGACGAGAGCGTGCCGATGACCGACCTGAAGCGGTTCCCGGACGCGGTGCCGGCCGTGTGGTCGTCGGGGTCGCCGACGGAGGCGATCTGCCAGCCGGCGTTCTGGCACGGCAAGCTCGCGGTCACCGCGCTCAAGGGGGCGAAGCTGCTGCTGTTCACGTTGGACGCGCAGGGCAAGGTGCAGAACGTGAGCATCCCCGACCAGCTCGACAACAAGTACGGGCGGTTGCGCGCCGCCCGCACCGCGCCGGACGGGTCGCTCTACCTCACCACGTCGAACGGCTCGGACGACAAGCTGCTGCGGCTCACAGGAGACGTGTGAGACCGCGGACGAAGGCCTGGTGCTGGGAGCCCAGCCCCGCGAAGTAGGCGGCGTCCGCGTCCTCGACGTCCTTCATGGCCCGTGAGACCAGCGCTTTTCCGGGCTCGGTCAACGACAGCAGCCGGGCCCGCGTGTCGGACGGGTCCACCTCCCGCGAGATCAGGTCCCGGTCCGCGAGCTTGCGCAGGACCTGCGAGGTCATCATCGGGTCGGTGCCGGCGTGTTCGGCGAGGCGTTGCTGGGAGGGCGGGCCGCTGTGCCCTTCCAGCCACCACAACGACGCGAGCAGCACGAACTGCACGTGCGTCAGGTCGTGCGGGGCCAGTGCCGCTCGCATGGCCCGTTGCCACGCGAGCGTCACCCGCCAGAGCAGGAAACCGGGAGACTCGTCCGGGCCGGAAAACCGCGTCACAGCCACAATTTCAGCAGGCCAGTTTCACCAGCGCCTGCACCGCGTCCGGCAAGTCGGCCGTCACCGGCGGACCGAGCTCCTGCGCCGCCGGCCCCTCGACCACCACCGAATGCGTGACGCGCACACCCCCGTCCACCGGCTCCACGTGGTGGCTGAACCGCAGCAACGCGCCCGGCACGGACGTCTCGTCCACGAACCCGGAGTCCGTCACCGAGGTGAGGGTGAACGCGATCGCCCCCTGCCCCTTGACCACCATCGTGCCGCGCGAACCCTCGGCGAACGGGCCGGACAGCGTCACGGACTCCAACCCCTCGTCCCACTCCGCCCACCGCGAGACGTCGCTCCACAACGCCCACACGCCCTCCACGGTCGCAGGGCCTTCAACGCTGTGCTCGTACGAGTAGTTCGTCATGCACGCATATTATATGCGCGCTTACTAAAGCACAACGGCCGGCTCACGAGCGGCTGCGCAGACGCGGCTTGTGGTCCATCGCGGACAGGCCCTTCCAGGCCAGGTTCACCAGGTGCGCGGCGACCTCGGCCTTCTTCGGCTTGCGCACCTCCAGCCACCACTGGCCGGTCAGCGCGACCATCCCGACCAGCGCCTGCGCGTACAGCGGCGCGAGCTTGCGGTCGTAGCCCTGCTTCGCGAAGTGCAGGGCGAGGATGTGCTCGACCTGCGAGGCGATGTCGTTGAGCAGCGACGAGAACGTGCCGGAGGACGAGGCGACGGGCGAGTCGCGCACCAGGATGCGGAACCCGTCCGTCGAACCCTCGATGTAGTCCAGCAGCGCGCTGGCGGCCCGTTCGAGCAGCTCGCGCGGATGGTCGCCGCCGTCCAGCGCCTCGACGATCTGGTCCATCAGGCGCTGCATCTCGCGGTCGACGACGACGGCGTAGATGCCTTCCTTGCCGCCGAAGTGCTCGTAGACGACGGGCTTGGAGACACTGGCGCGGTGCGCGATCTCCTCGATCGAGGTGGCCTCGAAGCCCTTCTCGGCGAACAGGGCGCGGGAGACGTCCAGGAGCTGCTCTCGGCGTTCCTTGCCCGTCATCCTGACCCTGGTCACCCGAGCCAGCCTACGGGTCTCACTTCCGCACGCTGATCCTGGCCAGCCGCTGCTCGCTCGGCCAGCGGACGTGCCACGCCCAGCCGAACTTCTCGAACATCCAGATCAGGCGGGCCGAGGTGTCGATCTGGCCGCGCTTCACGCCGTGGCGCGCGGAGGTCGGGTCGGCGTGGTGCAGGTTGTGCCACGACTCGCCGAACGAGAGGATCGCCAGCGCCCAGACGTTGGCGGAGCGGTCGCGCGCGGCGAACGGGCGGTCGCCGACCATGTGGCAGATCGAGTTGACCGACCACGTGACGTGGTGCAGGAACGCGACGCGGACCAGCCCTGCCCAGAAGAACGCCGTGACGCCGCCCCAGACGGACCACGTGATCAGGCCACCCAGCACACCGGGCGCGACGAGGGAGACCGTCGTCCACAGCCAGAAGAGCTTGTCGATCCGGACGAGGTCCTCGTCGGCCATGAGGTCGGGAGCGAAGCGCTTGTGGTTGGTCTTGTCGCGCTCGAACAGCCAGCCCATGTGGGCGTGCCAGAAACCCTTGGCCAGCGCGGCCGGGCCGGTGCCGAAGAGCCACGGCGAGTGCGGGTCGCCCTCGCGGTCGGAGAACGCGTGGTGCCGCCGGTGGTCGGCCACCCAGTCGATGACCGGGCCCTGCAGCGCCATCGAACCCGCGATCGCCAGCGCGATCTTCAGCGGGCGCTTGGCCTTGAACGAGCCGTGCGTGAAGTACCGGTGGTAGCCGATCGTCACGCCGAGGCCGGAGAGGTAGTAGAAGGCGACGAAGAGCGCCACGTCGACCCAGCCGAGGCCCCAGCCCCAGGCGAAGGGAACGGCGGCCAGCAAGGCGAGGAAGGGAACGATGACGAACACGTACACGCCGAGCTGCTCGGCATGACCGCGCTGCCCGTCGATCAACGGCTTGGGGCCCTGGTCGGTGGACCGGTCCATCGTCGAAGTCATACGGATACCTCTGGGGGTTGAGGGCGTATTCAGGGGTGAAGTACCTACGCAACCGTAACTTACGGAAGCGTAGGTTAGGCCGACCTGCTTCGCCAGACCCGCGTGGAAACTCACGGCCCGTTCTCAGGTTCGCCGCGCTGTGTCGCGTGGAATCGAGACCAGGACCGGGCATCATCTCCAGGATGGCCAGACGCAAGATCATCCGGATCACCGCGACCTCGCTCCTCGTCCTGCTCGTGCTGGTCACGGCCACGCTGGGCGGCATCGGCTGGTACTACAGCGGCCAGCTGCTCGACGTCGACCGATGGGCGCGCGAGTACCCGGACACCGCGCTGGGCCGCGACGGTCAGGCGATCGTGCTGTCCGAGTCGGTGGCCACCACGCAGCACGGCACCCTCGGCCTCATCTGGCCCGGCGGCGCGGCGAAGATCGGCGACATCGCGACGAACAAGGACGGCCGCGTCGAACGACCGCTGCTGGAGGGCAGCGCACCGCCGGACGGCACCAAGGTCCGCGTCGAGACCTCCGTGTACGAGGGCGACCCGAAGACCACGCTGGGCCTGGCCTACCGCGACGTCGCCGTGCCGACCGAGCTGGGCGACATGCCGGCCTGGTTCGTGCCGGCCGCGAACGCCGCCGACACGTGGGTCATCACCGTCCACGGGCGGGGCGCGAAGCGCGAGGAGGCGTTGCGCGTGGTTCCTCAGCTGCACAGTGCGGGATTGCCCGTTCTGCTGATCACCTACCGCAACGACGTCGGCGCGCCCGCCTCCCCCGACGGCCTGTACCACCTCGGCGACACCGAGTGGCACGACGTCGAGGCCGCCATCAAGTACGCGCAGAACCAGGGCGCGCGGAAGATCGTGCTCTACGGCTGGTCGATGGGCGGCGCGATCGTCGGCCAGACGCTGGCCCGCTCCAGCGTCGCGGCGGCGGTCAACGGCGTCGTGCTCGACTCACCCGTCACCAACTGGTCGCAGACGCTCGACCTGCAGGCGCGGAACCGGGGCGTGCCGACGTGGCTCACGCCGGTCGCCGAGCTCGTGTCCGGCTGGCGCGCCGACATCGACTTCGACCGGTTCGACCTGGTCCGCAACCCGCCCGCGCTGAAGCCGCCGACGCTGCTCTTCCACGGCTCGGCGGACCAGACCGTGCCGGCCCAGTCGTCGCGCGACCTGGCCACCGCGGCGCACGGCCTCGGCTGGCCGCTGCAGTACGTCGAGATCCCCGGCGCCGATCACACGTCGGGGTGGAATGTGGCGACCGACACGTACCGCAACGCGCTCGCGGACTTCCTGACCAGGTCAGTCGGCGCCAAGCCGTGATCTTGAACTGAGCCGGATGAGTGGTGGTTGGACAAGAAGAGGACGTCTCGTGACAACATGTGCGCAGGACGCGCTCGCGCGCGTCCGTTCCGCCATGGTGTAAAGGCAGCACCTCGGATTTTGGTTCCGATGGTCCAGGTTCGAATCCTGGTGGCGGAGCGAGCCCCAGGGCACGGGGTCTTGTGCGGTCTTTGGGAGGTGCGAAGCTGCCCGAGGAAACGGTCGACGAGCAGGGCAACGTGCGCCACCGCCACCACGAGATGTCCGACGCGTGGCTGGTGGGCCGCGCGAGCGAGCTTGTCGCCGTGGCCCAGAGCAGCCACCTCGCCGCGCAGCTCGACGCGGCGTCCGAGATCGACCACATACTCGCCGAGGCGCAGGGCCGCGGCGAGCCCCGCATCGTCGCGCAGCTGCTCAGAGCCGCGGCCGTGGTCCGGCTGGTGACACCGGGTCTGGTCGACATGTCCGACCCGCAGCTCGACGAGATGCTCAGCCACTGCCGCCGCCACGGCCTGATCGTGCTGGAGGCGGACGCGCGGGCGTTGCGCGGACGCCGGTTCCTGCTGGCCAACGCCGAGGACAAAGCGCTGACCGAGATCGCGGCGGCGCTCGCGATGATGCTCGACGAGGAACCCGAGACCGACCCCGTCTTCGACAAGCGGATCTGGGACCAGCTGCTCGCCACGACGTTGCAGGACATCGCGCTCGTGCTGACCCAGCTCGGCGTCTACGAGATGGCGGACGACGTGCTGGCGGGCGCGAACAACGCGTTGCGCGAGAGCGGCCAGCCGCACCAGATCTACGTGCACCTGGTGAACAGGGCCAGGCTGCGGATCGGCTGGGGCCTGCGACTCGAACGGGTGAACCTGCACGACGCCGCGCACGAGCAGTTCCGGATGGCCTCCGGACTCGCCGAGGCCGCGGAGGTGCCGTTCCGGCAGTCGCTGCACCCCGGCCGGCGCGACCTCGACGCCGCCGAGCAGGTGCCGATCCTCGGTGCCGCCCACGCGTTGACGCGTCCGAGCGAGGGCCACCTCGACCGGCTGTGGTCGTTGCGCGGCCTGTCGATGTACGCGCGGGAGCTGATCATCGTCGCGATCGCCCTGGCCAGGTGCCTGGTCGAGGCGAACCGGCTGGACGACGCGCTCAAGGTCCTCGCCGACACGCGCACGCAGATGGAGCACGACACGTCGGAACCGTCGCTGCTGCTGTCGCTGGAACGCGAGTACGCGTACCTCTGCGGCCCGCACACGATGTCCGCGCTGGAGTCCTACAACACGGCGCTGGAAGCCGAGCTGTGGGCGATGCGCGAAGGCCGCGTGGCCACGTTGACAGCGCGCCGTGAGCACGAACGGCTGACGCGCGCGCACGGTGCGATAGCGCAGCAGGCGTTGCAGGACCCTCTCACCGGACTGCCGAACCGGCGGGCGCTCGACGACAAGATGAGCGAGCTCATCTCCGGTCAGGTCGACCCGTTCTCCATCGCGCTGGTGGACCTCGACGGGTTCAAGGGCGTGAACGACCGGCATTCGCATGCCGAGGGTGATGATGTTCTTCGGGTGATTGCCAGCACACTCCGGCAGGCGCTGCGCGGCGACGACATGGTTGCCCGCTACGGCGGTGACGAGTTCGTGGTGCTGCTGCCGGGAGCCCCTCTGCACGCCGCGGAAGCGGCACTCGGCCGGGCCGTGGATGCCGTGGCGGGCTTGCCAATCGACCTCTCCCGTGGCGTCACGCTGTCGGTCGGCGTGATCTCGCTGCGCCCCCGTGAATCCGCCAACCAGGCCCTGTCGCGGGCCGACTCGGCGATGTACGTGGCGAAGCGCCAGGGAGGGTGCCAGGTCGCGGCCGTGGCGGGAGAGCCGTCCGCGGAGGCTTAGGCTGGTCCGCGGACTCGAACCACCCAGCCTGTTAGGGAGAGCATTGATGCTCGAGGGCCCTGTCAGCACGGTCGTGCTCGCCGCCGGGGAAGGCACCCGCATGCGGTCGTCCACGCCCAAGGTGCTGCATCGGATCGCCGGACGTTCACTCGTCGAACACGCGGTGCGCGCGGCGGCCGGCACCGATCCCGACCACCTGGCCGTGGTCGTCGGCCACGGTCGCGAAGCCGTCACCGAGCATCTCGAGAACCTCGCCGGTGTTCTGGGGCGCAAGGTCACCGTCGCGGTGCAGGCCGAGCAGAAGGGCACCGGGCACGCGGTCTCGTGCGGCCTCGCCGAGCTGCCGCACGACCTGGCCGGCACGGTGATCGTGAGCTACGGCGACGTGCCGCTGCTCGACACCCAGACCTTCAAGGCCCTGCTCGCCGAGCACGCCTCCGCGGGCAACGCGGTGACCGTGCTGACCGCCGTGGTGGAGAACCCCACCGGCTACGGCCGGATCGTGCGCGACTCCGACGGCACCGTGCAGCGGATCGTCGAGCAGAAGGACGCCTCCCCGGCCGAGCAGCTGATCACCGAGATCAACTCCGGCGTGTACGCGTTCGACGCGGCGGTGCTGCGCGACGGCCTGTCGCGGCTGTCCACCGACAACGCGCAGGGCGAGCTCTACCTGACCGACGTGCTGGGCATCGCCCGCGGCGACGGCCGCCGGGTGGGCGCGCTGATCGCGGCCGACCCGTGGCTCGTCGAGGGCATCAACGACCGCGTGCAGCTGGCCGCCGTCGGTGCCGAGATGAACCGCCGGATCGTCGAGGGCCTGATGCGTTCCGGCGTCACGTTCGTCGACCCGTCGTCCGTCTGGGTCGACGCCGACGTGCAGGTCGGCCAGGACGCGCTGATCGAGCCGAACGTGCAGCTCCGCGCGGGCACGGTGATCGGCTCGCGCGCCGTGGTCGGACCGGACACGACGCTGTCCGGCGTCACGGTGGGCGCCGGCGCGTCCGTCGTGCGGACCCACGGCAGCGACTCGGTGGTCGGTGACGGCGCCACCGTCGGCCCGTTCGCCTACCTGCGCCCCGGCACGGCGCTGGGCGTGAAGGGCAAGATCGGCACGTTCGTCGAGACCAAGAACGCGCAGATCGGCGAGGGTTCGAAGGTCCCCCACCTCTCGTACATCGGTGACGCCACGATCGGTGATCACAGCAACATCGGCGCAGCGTCGGTAACGGTCAACTACGACGGGGTGAACAAGCACCGCACGGTCGTCGGTTCCCACTGCCGCACCGGATCGGACAACATGTTCGTGGCGCCGGTGACCGTGGGCGACGGCGCCTACACCGGCGCGGGAACCGTCCTGCGCCGCAACGTCCCGCCGGGCGCGCTCGCCGTGTCCGGTGGCCCACAGCGCAACCTCGAAGGCTGGGTCCTCAGCCGACGTGAAGGAACCGCCGCCGCTCAGGCAGCGGCAGCAGCCCTCGCCGCCCAGAATGACGAGAAGACAGAGGAGGGCTGACCGTGAACCCGCAGATGCCCGGCACGCCGAAGAAGAACCTGATGCTCTTCGGCGGACGCGCCTATCCCGAACTGACCGAAGAGGTCGCGAAGCACCTCAACGTCACGGTGACCCCGCAGCAGGCCTACGACTTCGCGAACGGCGAGATCTTCGTCCGCTTCGAGGAGTCCGTGCGCGGCTGCGACGCCTTCGTCATCCAGTCCCACACCTCGCCCATCAACCAGTGGCTGATGGAACAGCTGATCATGGTCGACGCGCTGAAGCGGGCCTCGGCCAAGCGCATCACGGTGATCATGCCGTTCTACCCGTACAGCCGGCAGGACAAGAAGCACCGCGGCCGCGAACCGATCTCGGCCCGCCTGGTGGCCGACCTGTTCAAGACCGCGGGCGCCGACCGGCTGGTGTCCGTCGACCTGCACACCGCGCAGATCCAGGGCTTCTTCGACGGCCCGGTCGACCACCTGTGGGCCATGCCCCTGCTCGCGGACCACATCCGCGGCAAGTACGCGGGCCGCGAGATCACCGTCGTCTCCCCCGACTCCGGCCGCACCAAGCTGGCCGAGAAGTGGGCGGACACCCTCGGCGGCGCCCCGATCGCGTTCATCCACAAGACCCGCGACCCGCTGCGGCCCAACGAGGTCGTCTCGAACCGCGTGGTCGGCAAGGTCGAGGGCCGCCTCTGCATCGTGATCGACGACATGGTCGACACCGGCGGCACCATCGCCGGCGCGGTCAAGCAGCTGCTGAACGAAGGTGCGGCCGACGTGGTGATCGCCGCCACGCACGGCATCCTCTCGGGCCCGGCCACCGAGCGCCTGCAGAACTCCGGCGCCCGCGAGGTCGTGTTCACCGACACCCTGCCCATCCCGGCGGAGAAGCGGTTCCCGCAGATGACCGTGCTCTCCATCGCGCCGCTGCTGGCGCGCGTGATCCAGGAAGTGTTCGAGGACGGCTCCGTCACGTCGCTGTTCGACGGCAACGCCTGACCTCTCGTTCGACCGCACGCGGGGAGCTTTCGTGCTGCCGAGGCGCACGAAAGCTCCCCGCGTGCGTCTGCGAACCCCCGCCTACCCCCTCGCCGCCCCTGCTTCGGGCTGCCGCACGCAGGGCCCCACGTCCCCTCCTGAGGTACGAAAGCTCCCCGCGTGCGCCCGAGCAGACCCCCGATTGGCACCGCTGATGGCCGCTCACCTACACTGGTCGGGTTGCCTCGGCGAGGGCGGACCTTCATCGGTCCGGCGTGATCGACGCGGTGGCTTGATGCCGCGCGTGTTGACGTTTCCGCGTGCTGCTCGCCGCCGCAGGCCACCACCCCAGAGCTGAACCGCTGAAACTTGTGCACCGCCCCGACGTACAAGGCCAGACTTGTAAGGAGAGCCCCACCGTGTCCGAGGTCCGTCTCGCCGCTGAGCAGCGCACTGAATTCGGCAAGGGCGCAGCCCGCCGTACCCGTCGCGCCGGCAAGATCCCCGCGGTGCTCTACGGCCACGGTTCCGACCCGAAGCACCTGGCCCTGCCGGCGCTCGAGTTCGCCCGTGTCGTCCGTGAGCACGGTCAGAACGCCGTCCTCACCCTCGCCCTCGACGGCGGGAGCGAGCTGGCGCTGACCAAGACCGTCACCACGCACCCCATCAAGAACTACATCGAGCACGTCGACCTGCTGCTCGTCCAGCGCGGCGAGAAGGTCACCGTCGACATCCCGGTCGTGCTGACCGGTGAGGCCCAGTCGGGCACGCTCGTCACGCAGGACGCCACCACGATCAGCGTGGAGGCCGAGGCACTGCACATCCCCGATCAGATCGAGGTCTCGATCGAGGGCAAGGAGGCCGGCACCCAGATCCACGCCGGCGACCTGGCCCTGCCGTCGGGCGTCACGCTGGCCGTCGACGCCGAGGCTCTGATCGTCGCCGTGAACGAGGCGCCGTCCGCGGCGCAGCTCGAGGGTGACGAGGCCGCTCCGGCCGAGGCCACCGAGGAAAGCTGAGCCCCATCACGTCGGGCCGGACGGACGGCGCGCCACCCCCTCACGAGGGGGGCGGCGCGCCGTCCGCATACCTGGGGCCCGCCGACATCAGGGCCAAGACCTTCCGCCGCAAACGGCAGGGCTACGACCCGGCTCAGGTGAACGAGTTCATGCTGATCATCGCCGACGCGCTGGCAGGCCGGATCCGCCTGAACCCGGACCACGTGCGCACCGTCCAGTTCGCCACGGTCCCCAACGGTTACGACCCGCTGAGCGTCGACGGGGTCCTGCACCTGCTGGAACACCAGGTCCGCAACGGCATCGTGCCGCCGACGGGCCTGAACACCGGCGAGGACCTGTACGAGCGCAAGCTGCCGAAGGCCGGCACCGGTTACGATCGCGCCGAAGTCGACGCCTTCATCGCCCGCGCCGCGGCCAACCTGGACGGCCGGGGTGCCATGACCTCCACCGAGGTCCGCAACACCCGGTTCAGCACCACGTCCGGCCTGCTGGGCAAGGGATACCAGGTGCAGGCCGTGGACGCGTTGCTGGACGACCTCGAGCAGGAGTTGCGGTTCCGTGGACGATGACCTCGCCCTCATTGTCGGCCTGGGCAACCCAGGCCCGAAGTACGAGGGCAACCGCCACAACATCGGCTTCCTGGTCCTCGACGAACTGGCCGCGCGCGTCGGCGGCAAGTTCAAGGCCCACAAGTCCGGTGCCGAGATCGTCGAGGGCCGGCTGAGCGGCCACCGCGTCGTGCTCGCCAAGCCGCGCAGCTTCATGAACCTCTCCGGCGGCCCGGTGTCGAGCGCCGTGAAGTTCTTCAAGCCCTCCCTGATCGTCGTGATCCACGACGAGCTGGACCTCCCGTTCGCCGCCATCCGGATGAAGCTCGGCGGCGGCGACAACGGTCACAACGGACTCCGCTCCATCACTAAGTCCTTGGGCACCAAGGACTACCACCGCGTCCGTTTCGGCGTGGACCGCCCGCCGGGCCGCCAGGACCCGGCCGACTACGTCCTCAAGGACTTCTCGGCGGTGGAGCGCAAGCAGCTCGCGCTGGAGATCGACCGGGCGGCGGACGCGACCGAGGCCCTCGTCACCAAGGGTCTGGAAGCCGCGCAAAACGCCTTCCACTGAGCGAGTGGCGCAGCCGGGACGTTGGCCCGTCGGATCCCTCAGCAGGGCGCCTCGCGGCAAACGTCCCGGGTCGCACC
>Ga0070710_10000094_pt1 | contig 40516 bp, 21 predicted proteins | sample LARL52metaG_FD_65454 | JGI IMG/M metagenome (GOLD analysis project Ga0070710, IMG submission 65454) | Corn, switchgrass and miscanthus rhizosphere microbial communities from Kellogg Biological Station, Michigan, USA - LAR L5-2 metaG | ecosystem: Host-associated > Plants > Roots > Rhizosphere ...
CGCACCCGAGCAGGAGGCAGCTCGGTCACCAGGTGCCCGACGAGACGGGTGTTGCCGGCGGAGTCGGGCTCGGTCGACGCCGCCGCGTCCCGCACACCGTCGACCTGGCGCAACGCCAGCTCCACCTCACCGAGCTCGACCCGCTGCCCGCGGATCTTCACCTGGTGGTCGCGCCGTTCGACGAACTCGAGACTGCCGTCGGGCCGGCGCACCACCCTGTCACCGGTGCGGTACATGCGCGCTCCCGGCTTCGCGGCGAACGGATCGGCCACGAACGTGGTGGCCGTGCGCGGGGGCGCACCGACGTACCCCAGCCCTACGCCGGCGCCGCCCACGTAGAGCTCACCGGGCGCGCCGACCGGTACCGGTGTGAGATCGGCGCCGAGGACGTACAACGCGGTGTTGCGCACCGCCATGCCGATCGGGGTGCGCTGCCCGAGCACGTCCTCCGCGAGGATCACCGCGTGCGTGACGTCGTCCGAACACTCCGTCGGACCGTACGCGTTGACCAGCGGGACGCCCGGATTCCGGTCGAACCACCTGCGGCACAGGTCAGGAGGCAGTGGCTCGCCGGTGACCACGAGTCCGCGCAACGAGCTCAGGCCCGGCTCGGCGACCCCGCCGTCCCACGCGTTGAGCGCGGCCCGCAGCACCGACGGGACGACCTCGAGGATCGTGACGCCCTCGCGGTCCGCGAGGGCGAACAACGCGACGGCGTCGGACGCGGTCGCGGCGGACACCACCCGCACCGAGCAGCCCGCGACGAGCGGCGCCATCATTTGCCAGACGGAGATGTCGAACGTCGTCGGCGCGTTGAACACCACCACGTCCGCCGCGTGGAGCCGCAGGTCCTCGACTTTGGCGAGCAGATGGTTCGCCATCCCGCCGTGGTGGACCATCGCGCCCTTGGGACGCCCTGTCGAACCAGAGGTGAAGATGACGTAGGCCAGCCGGCCGGTCCGCGCCCGCTCGGTCGGCGGCACCGTTTCGCACACCGCGTCGTCCAGCGGCAGCACGCGCACGCCCAGCGCCGCCGGTTCGCCGTCCCCCAGCGCCACCCGCACGCCCGCATCCGCGAAAACCAGGGCGGATCGCGCGTGCGGCGCGTCCGGATCAACCGGCACGTAGGCCGCGCCGCTCAACCACACCCCCAGCACGGCCACCGCGAACCGGGCCGAGCGGTCGGCGCACAACCCGACCACGTCACCTGGACCTACGCCCTCCCGCAGCAGGCGTTCTGCCACCGCGGAAGCGCGCGCGAGCAACGAGCGGTACGACAAGGACTCCCGGTCGTCGCGCACCGCGATCGCGCGGGGGTTCTCGGCGGCCCATCGCCGCACGGACGTCAGCACCAGGTCCGGGTCGGTGGCACCGTCAGGGCCGAGCAACGGCGGCGCCGCTTCGTCCTGCACGCGGATCACCGCGACGGGGTCGTCGAGCGACGCGCCGGCCAGACTCGTCAGGCAGGCGGTGAGGCCCCGCAGGTGCTCCTCGGCCTCCTCCGGGGTGTACACGGAGGGATTCGCCGCGAGGTGCAGCGTCACATCGGCATCGCCGTCGGCGAGGTCGTCGACGGTCAGCTGCAGATCGTCCACCGGCCCGCTGCTCACCATGCGCGTGTGCGAGACCGCCGTGCGCAAAGGCAGGCGCTGCGGGGGAAGCACGTTCAGCGTCGGCCCCAGCGGACCGGTCAGCCCGAGTTCGTCGCGCACCGACGAGGCGGGAAAACCCCTGTGTGCAAGGGTTTTGCGCACCGCGGTGAACGACTGGGTGAGCAGGTCTCGCACCGTGGCGCCCGGCACGACCCGCACCGGGGTGGGCAGGAAGTTCGCGCGCATGCCCGGCGTCTCCTGCGCCTCACGGCTGGTGCGCGTGTTCACCGCCAGAACCACCAGCACGTCGGAACGGTCCGTCCGCACGGCGGTGTACCGCGCCATCGCCGCCGTGAGGAGCACCGGCCAGGTCGTGCGGGCCTCCCAGGCCAGCTCGCGCAGCCTGCGCACAACAGCGGCGGGCAGCGTCGCCGCCCGGTACAGCGCACCCTCGGGAGGAGCCCACCGCCCACCGCAGAGCGCGGTCGCCGTCACCTCACCGGACAACCGCGCCGCCCAGAACGCCCGGTCGGTGTCGTACCGCGGCGAGGCGAGGTAGGCCCGCTCCTCCTCGGCCAGCACCTGGGAGCTGGACGGTGCCGGGACCTCGGCCTCGTCGTAGATCTCGGCGAGCCGCTTGATGAACAGGTACAGCCCCACGCCGTCCCACAGGACGTGGTGGCTGTGCATGGAGAAGTACCAGTGCTCGTCGGCAAGCCGCAGAACCTCGAACTCGAACAGCGGACCTGTCAGCGGCATGCCCTCGTCGATCCGGCGGCCGATGCGCGCGGCCGCCTCCCGCTCGGGGTCGGCGTGTCCGCGGAGGTCGACGACCGGCACGTCCACGTCCGGCGGAGACAGCCGGCGCGGCGCGGCGTCGGGCGCGGTGAACTCGAGGTGCAGGCAGTCCGTCTCCGCGACCGCCCGACGCAACGCCGCGGTCAGCGCGGTCAGGTCGACCGGCCCGCGGATGTCCAGGAACCCGGCGGTCACGAGTGCCGGGTTGCCGGGATCGACCTGCTCCGCGAGCCACATGTCGTACTGCGCGGTGGTCAGAGGCAGCGTCTCCGCGGGCAGGTCGATAGGCACGTGCACCCCTTCGGTCTGAACTCGACATATTTTCGTGACCCGTCACGAACAAGATCCATCCGCAGTGCGCGGAATTCGCGTCCGCCATCGAGAACTGACGCTCGCGAATTCTTAACCCATTGTTTCCTTCGACGGCGGCAAAATTGACGTCAACTGCGTCACGGCAAAACCCGAAGCAGGAACAGACCATTCCACACGTTCAGAAACCGACTTCCGCGATCATCGGAAGAGCACCGGGAGCCTGACGACGTGATCGGGCGGCGGGACTCGCCCCCGCGCAGTGCTCCAGCACGGCCATCGCGCTGTACAGCTTGTTCTCGGACTGGTCGAAGGCGATGCTGAACGGCCCGTCCAGCACCTCCGCGGTGACCTCCTCACCCCGGTGCGCGGGCAGGTCGTGCATGAACACCGCGCGCGGGCTCGTCCTCCACAGCCCGCTGTGGACCTGGAAGGGTGCGAAGGTGTGCCGCCACGCGGGATCGGCTTTGGACGTGCCGGTGGTCTGCCAGCGCGTCGTGTAGATGACGTCGAAGTCGCCAGGGAGCTCGTCGAGGTCGTGCGACTCCGTGAGCGAGGCGCCGTGAAGGCGGGCGTGCGCCGCCGCGGCGGCCCGCACCTCACCGCTCAGCCCGTAACCGGGAGGCGTGCGCAGTTCCAGTGACGTCCCGGGACAGCGGGTCAGCGCCAGTGCCAGCGCGGCGGCGCTGTTGTTGCCCTCACCGACGTAGAGCACACGCAGCCCGCTGATTCTCCCGAAGTGGCGGTGCATCGTCGTCAGGTCGGCCAGCGCCTGGGTCGGATGCTCCTCCGTGGTCATCGCGTTGATCACGGCCATCCGGTCCTGCCGCGCCCACTGCACGAGCTCGGCCGCCGGTGCGGCGGTCCGCAGGACCAGCGCGTCGAGCATCCTCGACAGCACCCGGGCGGTGTCCGCCACCGTCTCACCGGTGCTGGTCTGGAGGTCGTCCGGGCCGAGGGTGACGATCTGCGCGCCCAGCCGCAACGCGCCGGAGGAGAACGCCACCCGCGTGCGGGTGGAGGTCCTGCGGAAATGGACGCCGACGACCTTGCCCTCCAGCGGACGGGCGCACAGCCCGTCCGCGAACTGGGCGGCGCGCTCCACGATCGCGTAGAGCTCATCGTCGGTGAGGTCTTCGACCGAGATCAGGTGCGGCATCGTTTCACTCCTCACTCGCAGGGATCACGAACTCGAACAACACGGCGATCGCCCTCGCTCACGAGGACCCTCCGGCCGACGGCCGGGCGGCCGCGAAGAGGCTCGCGCCCGCCGCCACGACCAGCCCCGCCACCAGCACGGCGACCGCGGTGAGGACGTCCGCGGATCCGTTCCCCCACAAGGACCTGCACGCGTCGACGACCACGCTGATCGGGTTCCACTCGACCACCGGGCGAAGCCACGCCGGCAGCCCTTCGACCGGTACGAAGGCCGTGGACAGGAACGAGAACGTCACGAGCACCAGCGCGGCGATCGTGTCGACCGCGGGCAACCCGCGCACGGTCAGCCCGAGCAGGACACCGAGCCACAACACGACGTAGGCGAACCCGAGGGCCAGCGCGAACCCCGCGACCACGGCGACGGGACCACCGTGCGGCCGCCACCCCAGCACCAGACCGGCACCGCTCACCACGACCATCCCCGCGCCGACCGCGGCGAGATCGGCGAACGTGTGGCCGGCGAGCACCGACACCCTGGCGATCGGCGCGGTGCGGAACCGGTCGAAGAGCCCGCCGCGCACGTCCTCCGCCATCGCGATGGCCGTCGGCCCGAGCGTCGCGAGGCCCACCTGCACCGCGGCTCCCGCGAACACGTGGTCGACGGTGAGGGGAACGGCGAGCACGTCGCGGAACAGCAACCCGAACGCCAGCAGCATGACGAGCGGGTTCAGCGTGATGCCGACGAGCTTGCCGGGTGCGCGGCGCAGACGGATCAGGTTGCGGCCGGTGAGCGCCGCGACGTGCAACACGGTGTTCATGACGCGCTCCTGCCGGTCAGCTGTGTGAAGACGTCGTCGAGAGAGGGGCGCCGCACGGCGAAGCCGGTGACCTCCAGGCCGCCCAGCCGCAGCGCGGAGGCGGCGCGCTCCACCGTCGCCATCCCTCCGGTGAGCTCCAGGGAGAGCCTCAGGTCGTCGAGCGGCTTGGCCCCGTCCAGCACGCCGAGAGCGGTGGGCAGGTCGTCCGGGTGCGCCACGGCGACCTCCAGCCACTGGGCGCTCACCCCGTCCTTGAGCTCGGTGGAGGTGCCCTCGGCGATGACCGTGCCGCGGTCGACGACCACGATCCGGTCGGCCAGCTGGTCGGCCTCCTCCAGGTACTGGGTGGTGAGCAGGATCGTCACGCCGTCGTCGACGAGTTCGCGCACCATGCGCCAAAGCTGGATCCGGCTCGTCGGGTCCAGACCGGTGGTGGGCTCGTCCAGGAACACCACCGGTGGCCGCGCGACCAGGGCGGCGGCCAGGTCCAGGCGCCTGCGCATGCCACCGGAGTAGGTGCGCACCGGACGTGTGGCGGCGTCGAGCAGATCGAAGCGACGCAGCAGCTCGACCGCCCGCACCCTGGCCGCGCGTGGGCGCAGGTTCTGCAACACGCCGATGAGGACGAGGTTCTCCCTGCCCGTCAGCTCCCCGTCGAGCGCCGCGTACTGGCCGGCCAGGCCGATGCGGCGGCGCACCTCGTCCGGTTCGGCCACGACGTCGTGCCCGGCGACGACCGCGCGGCCGGAATCCGGCCTCACCAGCGTCGTCAGCACCCGGACGGTGGTGGTCTTGCCCGCGCCGTTCGGGCCGAGCAGACCGAGGACCGTGCCGGCCGGAGCGGACAGCGACACGCCGCGCAGCGCGAGGTGACCGCGGAACCGCTTGGCGAGATTCTCGGCGTGAATCATGAGGGGAACGTAGAGCGCGAAACAGTCACGCCAATGTCACGGCGACAGCTTTCCTACTTCCGCGCGGAGCATGGCCAGAATTCTGCGGGTGCAGGCACGAGGCGAGAAAAACCTAGGCTCAGCCCACACCACAAGGAGACGGGAGCCATTCGTGTCGCAGCCCTCGTTCGCGATCGTCCCCGGCCGCCAGGTACGCAGTGTGCTGAGCGGCAGGGAGAAGGCGATGCTCGAAGTCGTCGAGCACGCTTATGTGCGGCACGGCGCCGGGCAGACGGTCAACCCACCGTCGTACTTCCTCCGCTTCCCCGACCGGCCGGACTCACGCATCATCGCGCTGCCCGCGTCGGTGGGCGGCGACGACGCGGTCGACGGGATCAAGTGGATCTCGAGTTTTCCCGGCAACATCACCGGCGGCCTTCCGCGCGCGTCGGCGGTGCTCGTGCTCAACGACCCCGCGACCGGTTATCCGTACGCGTGCCTGGAAAGTTCCGTGATCAGCGCGACCCGCACGGCCGCGTCCGCCGCGCTGGCCGCCGACGTGCTGACCCGCGACCGGCCCCGTCCGCGCCGGGTCGGGTTCTTCGGCACCGGCCTGATCGCCCGCTACGTCCACCAGTTCCTCGCCGGCACCGGCTGGACGTTCGACGAGATCGGACTGCACGACCTGTCGGTGGACTACGCGAACGAGTTCGCCGGATACCTCGACCGCGCGGGCGAAAGCGCTCCGGCACGTGTCCACGACACCCCGGAGGCATTGATCCGGTCGTGCGACCTCATCGTGTTCGCGACCGTCGCGGGCACGCCGCACGTGGACGACCTGTCCTGGTTCGCACACAACCCGTTGGTGCTGCACGTGTCGCTGCGCGACCTCGATCCGCGGATCATCCTCGCGTCCGCCAACGTGGTGGACGACGTCGAGCACTGCCTCAAGGCGAACACGTCCGTGCACCTGGCCGAGCAGGCCGTCGGGCATCGCCGTTTCGTACACGCGACGCTCCACGACGTGATGACCGGCCATGTGCGAATGCAGGCTGACAGACCCCTGGTGTTCTCCCCCTTCGGCCTCGGAGTGCTCGACCTCGCGGTCGGCAAGTACGTGTACGACCAGCTGGCGGCCAACGGAGACCTGACCGTCGTGGATGGCTTCTTCGACGAGCTGCGCAGGCACGGCTGAGCCGTCCGGCGCCGATTGAGAGGCGGTTTCGGCGTGGGGATCATCGCCACACCGATGGACTACAACGAAAGCGACCTGTTCATCGACCTCTGCGATCTCGTACCGGGATCGCTCTTCCTGAAGTGCGAGGGATTCAACTTCGCGGGATCGATCAAACTCAAGACGGCGACCGCGATGGTCGACGCCGCCGAACGCGACGGCCTGCTGCGCCCCGGCTCGGTGCTCGTCGAGTCGTCGTCGGGCAACCTCGGCGTCGCACTGAGCATGATCGCCCGCAACCGCGGCTACCGGTTCGTCTGCATCACCGACTCGCGGTGCAACCTGCCGACCCGGCGGTTGATGGAGACGCTGGGCGCCGAGGTGATCGTGGCGACCGACGCGTCCGGCCCCGGCGGGCTGCTCGGTGCCCGGCTGCGGCTGCTCCACGCGATGCGGTCCGCCGATCCGAGGGTGGTGTGGCTCAACCAGTACGCGAACCCGGCGAACTGGCAGGCGCACACCGCCACGACCGGGCCGGAGATCGAGAAGTGGTTCCCCGAACTCGACGTGCTCTTCGTCGGCGCGGGCACGACCGGCACGCTGATGGGCTGTGCGCGGTACTTCCGGGAGAACGGTCATCGGGTCACGGTCGTCGCGGTCGACGCGGAAGGATCGGTGACGTTCGGTGCTCCCCCCGCGAAGCGGGCGATCCCCGGCCTGGGCACGGGCGTCCGGCCCGCCCTGCTCGACCCCGGTCTCGTCGACGACGTGGTGCACGTGTCCGAAGTGGACACGGTGGCGGCCTGCCGGAGCCTGGCCGGGCGCGGCTTCCTGCTCGGAGGATCGACCGGGACCGTCCTCAGTGGAGCGATCCGCTGGCTGAACGCCAACGACACCGGGCGGGACCTCGTCTCCGTGGCGATCTCGCCGGACTGCGGCGAACGCTATCTGGAGTCGGTGTACGACACCGACTGGGTCGCCGCGAACATCGGCGGCAGCGGATGACGTCCTGGGCGATCGAGAGGTTCCGCCTGCCCAACGGGTTGCGCGTCGTGCTCGCACCGGCGCACAGCACGCCGGTGGCGGGTGTGGCCGTCGTGTACGACGTGGGCAGCCGGTCGGAACCCGAGGACCGCAGCGGGTTCGCCCACCTCTTCGAGCACCTGGCGTTCCAGGGTTCCCTGCACTTCCCCAAGTCCGCGCACGCCGCTCTGATCCAGGGCGCGGGCGGCGCGTTCAACGCCACGACCGGCCTCGACCACACCGAGTACCACGCGGCGATGCCGGCCGACGGCCTCGCGGTCGCCCTCGAACTGGAGGCCGACCGGATGCGCGGTCTCCTGCTGACCGAGGAGAACCTGCGCAACCAGGTCGAGGTGGTGGCGGAGGAGATCAGGACGAACGTGCTCAACAAGCCGTACGGCGGGTTTCCCGGAACGTGGCTGGCCCCCGTGCTGTTCGACACGTTCGCCAACGCGCACGACGGCTACGGCTCGTTCGAGGACCTGCGGGCGGCGACGCTGGACGACGCGGCCGACTTCTTCGACCGCTACTACGCGCCCGGCAACGCGGTGCTGTGCGTCACCGGAGACTTCGCGGTCGACCAGGTGACCTCGTCGGTGCACGAGCTCTTCGGCGGCATCCCGCCGCGTTCGGTGCCCGAACGGCCGAACTTCGACGAACCCGGCCCGGCCACCACCCGGCACGCGCAGCGGCACGACCGGCTCGCGCCGCTGCCGGCGGTCGCCGCGGCCAGGCGGGTGCCGGATCCCGCCGACCTGGCGGCGTACCTGCCGTTCCACGTGCTCGCGTCGGTGCTGCGCGACGGCGACCGGGGGCGGCTCTTCGAGCGCCTCGTCCGCAGCGAGGAACTGGCCGTGGAGCTGACGGCGGGACTCGGACTCGGCGGAGATCCGTTCTCCGCGCGCGCTCCCACGGCGTTCGTGCTGTCGGCGATCCTGCCTCCCGGTGGTGACGCCGGGAAGGTGCTCGCCGTCGCCGACGAGGAAGTGGACCGGCTTGCCCACGACGGGGTGACCGCCGAGGAACTGCGCCGCACGCGACGCAGGGCGGCGACGGCGTTCCTGCGCTGTTGCGACGGAGTCGCCTCCCGTGCCGTGCTCATGGCCGTGCTGGAACAACAACGCGGAGACGCCGGGCTCGCCCACCGGCTGCCGCGGCTGGTGGAGGCGGTGACTGGCGACGACGTCAGCGCGGCCGCCGCGGCGCTGCTCAGCACACCCGCGGCGGTGCTGGAGGTGTTCCCGGGATGAACACGCCGTCGCACGTGCCGTTCGACACCGGCCTCGAAATGCTCGTCGCCGACGCGCCATCCGTGCCGCTGGTGGAGCTCCGGCTGTGGATCCCCCTCCCCTGGGCGCCGACTCCCGAGGCGGTCCTGCTGGCCGAGACCCTCCTCGCCGGCACCGAACGACGTGACGAACTGGGCATCGCCGCGGCGGCCGGCGACACCGGCGGCGGTCTCGTCGCGTCCGTCGACGCGGACCGGCTGCTGATCTCCGGGTCGGCCCACGCCGAGGAACTCGACGCCCTGCTGGCGCTCGTCGCCGAGGTCGTCACGTCCGCGACCTATCCGGACGACGTCGTGGCGCGCCGCCGCACGCGCACCGCCCACAACGCGGCCGCGGTGCGGAACGTGCCGGCCATGCGCGCGTTCGAGGCGCTCAACCACCGGTTGTACGGCGACCACCCCTACGGCCTTCCCGGCCCTGGTCCCGCGGAGATCGCCGCGGTGACGCCGGACGAGCTCCGGGCGCTGCACGCCGGGCGGGTCCGGCCGCGGGGAGCGACGCTCGTGCTCTCCGGTGACGTCGGCCCGCACGCCGAGCTCACCGGCCGCGTGGAGCGGGCGTTCGCGGGGTGGACCGGTGACGGCGGTCCCCTCGACCTGCACCCGGTGCCCGCGCTGAAACCCGGGCCCGTCGAGCGGATCCCGGATCCCCTTCTGGCACAGGCGATGTTGCGGCTCGTGCTGCCGTCGGTGCCGCGCGGTCATCCCGACCACGCGGCCCTCGTGCTCGCGAACCTGGTGTTCGGCGGCTACTTCTCGTCCCGGCTGGTCGCGAACCTGCGTGAGGACAAGGGACTGTGCTACTCCCCGCGGTCGGAGCAGGTGCTGGTGCGAGCAGCGGACCTCCTGCTGGTGTCGGTCGACACCGACCGGGGCGAGGACGTGCTCGCCGAGGTGACGGCCGAACTGACGAGGTTGCCGGACCTCACCCGGGACGAGCTCGAACGGGCCCGCCGCTTCGCCCTGGGTTCCCTGCGGCTGCGCACCTCCACCCAGTCGGGGCTGGCCGCGGTGCTCGTGGACCTCGTGACCCAGCGGCTTCACCCCGGCTGGCTGGACGAACACGCCCGGCGACTCGCCGAGGTGTCGCTCGACGAGGTGGTGGCCGCCGTGATCCGCCACCTCGCTCCTGAGAACTCACTCGGCGTGCTGCTCACCCCGGCTCGCTGACCGGACCAAGGGGACACCCGTGACGAAGCTCTGCCTGGGCACGATGCACTTCGGCACCGCCGTCGACGAGCGCACCGCGTTCGGGCTGCTGGACCGGTTCGCCGATCGCGGCGGCACCCACGTGGACACCGCCAACTGCTACGCGACGTGGGCCGGCACGGGCGACGAGAGCGAGGAGCTGATCGGCCGGTGGCACACCAGCCGGGGCGCCCGCGACCGGATCGTCCTGGCGACCAAGGTCGGCGCCCGGCCGACCGGGTCGGACGAGCCGTGGCCGTTCAACGCCGAAGGGTTGTCGGACAAGACGATCCGCACCGCCACCGAGGCGAGCCTGCGCAGACTGCGCACCGACCGCGTCGACGTCCTCTACGGCCACATGCAGGATCCGGAGACCACCGTCGAGGAGTCGGTCGCCGCGTTCGCCGCCCTGGTCGGCGACGGCCTGGCGCGCCGGATCGGGCTGAGCAACCACACCGCGTGGCGGGTCGAACGCGCGCGGGCCGCCGCACGGGCACTGGGCCGCGGCCCGCTCGTCGAGCTCGTGCAGCAGCGTTGCTCGTACCTGCAGCCCCGGCCCGGCGCACCGTTCGGCACTCAGCTGGTGCTGTCCGACGAGATGCGCGACTACGCGCTGGCCAACCCGGACCTGACCCTGCTGGGCTACTCCCCGCTCCTGAACGGTGCGTACACGAGGCCCGACCGTCAGCTGATGCCGCACTACTCCCACATCGGCACCGAGAACCGGCTCGCCGCGGTGCGCGAGGTGGCCAGGGCGCTCGGCGCGACGGCGAACCAGGTGGTGCTCGCCTGGATGCTCGGCAGCACCCCGGCCGTCATCCCGGTGATCGGGGTGAGCACGGCGGAGCAGCTCGACGAGTGCCTCGGCGCGTCGGACCTCACGATCCCGCCCGATCTCCGGCGTGCCATGGACGAGACCGCCTGAGCTGCCCACGAAAAACAATCCGCAAAAAACCGGAAAGCGCTCGGCATTGTGCGGAGAAGTATTTGTGATGGTAGGGCTGTCCTCACCACCGGATAACTGGACTGCCCCACTGCGCGAAATCCTGCGCTTCGCCAGGATTTGATTGGAAATCCTGCCGCCCGACGTGATCGAGGTGTTTCAGATGGCCGCAAAACCGGTACTCGTCCGAATCGCGCGATGGAGCGCGAACCACCCGTGGCGCGCGCTGCTGAGCTGGCTGCTGGTCGTCGGCGCCTTCCTCTCGATCCCGCTGTTCGTGGACACCGTCCGGGCGACCGACGCCCAGCTGGAGGTCGGTGAATCGGCCAGGGCCACGAAGATGCTGTCGGAGGCCGGACTCGTCGAGCCGTCGGCCGAGAACGTGCTCATCACGTCCCGCGGCGGCCCCCTCGACGTGGCCGAGGGTGAGCGCGTCGCCGGCGACCTCGCCACGCGCCTGGCGACCCTGCCGGAAGTCGGCGGCGTCGGCACGCCGACCGTCGGCCGGGACCGGTCCGCGGTCCTGCTGACGGTCACGATCGCCGGCGATCCCGACACGGCATCGGAACGCGTGTCCCCGATCCTGGCGGAGACCGCCAGGGCGCAGGAGGCCCACCCCGGCCTGCTGGTCGAGCAGACCGGGACCGCCTCGATGTCGCTGGGGATCGACGAGCGCCTGGCGGCCGACTTCCAGCGGGCCGAGTTCGTCAACTTCCCCATCACGCTGGTGATCCTGCTCTTCGCGTTCGGCGCACTGATCGCGGCGGGCGTACCGATCCTGCTCGGGATGTCGGCCGTGGGCGCCGCGCTCGGGCTCGCGGCGGTGGTCTCGCACGTCTTCCCGCACGCCAACGCGGCGAACACGGTGATCCTGACGACCGGCATGGCGGTCGGCATCGACTACTCGCTGTTCTACCTCAACCGGGCCCGCCGGGAGCGGGGCAGGCCCGACGCCGTCGAACGTGCCGCCGAGACCGCGGGGCACACCGTCATGACCTCCGGCGTCGCGGTGATCGTCTCCCTCGCCGGGCTGTACCTCGTGGGTGACACGGTGTTCGACTCGCTCGCCACCGGCTCGATCATCGTCGTGGCCGTCGCGGTCTCCGGCGCGCTGGTCGCGCTGCCCGCCGTGCTGGCGCTGCTCGGCCCGTGGATCGACCGTCCGCGCATCCCGTTCCTCGCCCGGCGCACCAGCGGGGACCCGTCGCGGCTGTGGGGCGTGCTGCTCCGCCCGGCGCTGCGCAGGCCCGCGCTCACGTTGACGCTGACGATGCTGCTGATGGTCGCCGTGGCGCTGCCCGCGCTGGACATGAAGCTGCGCAACACCGGGGCCGACGACCTGCCGCAGAACATCCCCGCCGTCCAGACCCACCAGCGGCTGGTGCAGTCCTTCCCCGACCGCGCCTCCACCTACGTCGCGGTCGCGCGTGCGAACGCGGCCGACCGGCAGCGGGTGGCGACCGCCCTTGACTCGTTGCGCGGCGATCCGAGGTTCAGCACCGCACAGCTGCGCACGTCCACCGACGGGACGACCACCGCGATGCGGCTCACCGCCTCGATGGCGAAGAACTCACCCGAGGCGGAGGGTGTGCTCGCCGAGCTGCGCACGCACACCCTGCCGACGCGGCTCGGCGGCGTCGGTGGCGTCCAGTACGGGGTGGCCGGTGACGTCGCCAACGGCGTGGACTACACGGCCCATCAGGGTGAGAAGCTGCCATGGGTGGTCGGGTTCGTGCTGCTGCTGACGTTCCTGATGATGATGGTGACGTTCCGCTCGGTCGTCGTCGCGCTCACCACGATCCTGCTCAACGGCCTGTCCGCCGCGACCGCGTTCGGCGTGCTGGTGCTCGTCTTCCAGCACCACTGGGCAGAGGGCCTGCTCGGCTTCCGCTCCTCCGGCGCGATCGCCGCCTGGGTGCCGTTGTTCCTGTTCGTGATGTTGTTCGGCCTGTCGATGGACTACCACGTGTTCGTGGTGAGCCGGATCCGGGAGGCCGTCGCGAGCGGGCTGCCCACCAAGGAGGCCGTCGCGGAGGGCATCACCCGTTCGGCCGGCGTGGTGACCAGCGCGGCCGCGATCATGGTGTCGGTGTTCGCGGTGGTGGCGACGCTGAGCATGATCGAGATGAAGCAGCTCGGCGTGGGGCTCGCGGTGGCGGTGCTGCTCGACGCGCTGGTGATCCGCGTCCTCGTGCTGCCCGCGTTGATGGCGCTGCTCGGCAGGGCCAACTGGTGGCCTGGTCGGGTGCGCCCGGCCAGGACGGCCGGGCGCACCTCTCACGAGCTCGGTCAGCAGGTGCTGCTGCACCCGATGGAACACAGGCTCGACGCCTGATCGTCCTTGTCGCCGCCGCCTTCGCTGACCACCTCGACCTCGAGTTCCGCGATCAGTCCGTCGAGCCGGCTCATCGTGTCGGACATGAATGCCTCCCATGTTCTTTCGGAAGTGACGCACCATTCAACCTAGGTCCCCGATCCCCACCGCGACCGTGGACCCGAATCATTCCTAAGAATGCGGATGCATCAGCCTGCCAGGATCAGCGACATGTCCGATGAACTGTTCCCGCCCCACGCCGTGCGAAAAGCGCGACGATGGGTCCAGATCGGAGTCACTCCGGCCGCTGCTCTTTCGGCGGGCGACCGTGCGTGCCTGTACGAGGAGATCTCGGACCTGACGAGCGGCCTGACGGAGGCGAGCCGCATCGAGAACCACTTCTTCATGCACAAACCGCCCGGTCTGCGGCTGCGCTTCCAGGCGCGGCCGCACCGGCGGTCCGAGGTCGTCACCGCGGTGGGCCTGGCCGCGGACCGCTGGGCGGCCTCCGGGTTGGTCAGCGGCTGGACCCACGGCTGCTACGAGCCCGAGACCGCCCTGTTCGGCGGAGAGGTGTCGATGCGGTTCGTCCACCGGTTGTTCAGCGCCGACTCGTCGGTGTGGTTGCACCACCACGCCGCGGGGCGGGCACCGGCGTGGCTCGTTGCGCTGCTGCTGACCAAGAGCCTTCTCGACGCGTTTCGCATCACGCCGTGGGAGGACAGCGACGTCGGCCATCTCATCCAGCGCACGGGCAGGACGCTGGCCGGTACGACGGCCGCGAGCGGTGAGGTCGTGACCCGCGTCAGCGAGCTGTGGCGCGATCCGCGGGAACTGCTGCGGGAGCTGAACGAGACCGAGACCGAGGTGGTGACCTCGTTCCGGGCATCCGCACGGGCTGAGGTCCCCCGCTGGCAGGCGGAGTACCTCGACACCCCGCTGGTGACGGTGGGGCCACGCCGGCTGATCGCCTGCTACGCGGTCTTCATGTGGAACCGGGCGCGGCTTTCCCCGTTCCGGCAGGGTCTGCTGGCCGACAGCCTCGCGAGAATCACGTGACGGCGCTGGTGCGGCTCGCCGGGCTGCCCGCGGCACTGCTGGACCGGCCCGACGGCCACGCCTGGCAGGTGTTGATCTCCACCCCGCGCGCCGCCGGCGTGCTCGCCACCGTCGCGGGTGAGGTCATGAGCGACGTCGAGGCACGGCTGGCCGCCGGGCAGCACTGGTCCGACAAGCGGTTGCGCCAGCGCGACGCCTATCTGTGGCGGCTGCTCGGCAGGGCCGCGCTCAAGACGACCCCACGGGGCTGGCTGGGTCACGTGGCCGTGGTGCCGGTGAGCGAACACGACGCGGAAACGCTGCTCGCCGGAGATCTCACCGTGCACGGTTTCACCGCGCACGAGGTCGAGAACGTGTGGGGGCTGCGGCAGTCCAGGGACGCGACCCTGTTGGGTCTCGCACCGTTGCACGTGGTCGACGGTGACCAGATCCGGTTCCACGGCGAGGACGGGGCGGGAAAGCGCCTTCGGCACACCGCCGCCACCCGTGCGGTGTTCGGTGCGCTGCGCGGTGGTGCGGCCGAGTCGGGTGCCGTCAGGGCCGCTCTGGTACCGGAGCTCATCTCGTCGGCGGAGGTGGCGGACGCGTTCCTGGACCGGCTGGTCTCACTGGGCGTGCTGCGCCGCTCCCGTCCTCCCGCCGTCGGGCTCACGACCGACGCGACCCCGGGCACTCCTGGGAACGGGGCGTTCGTGGACGTCTACCGGACGGTCCACGCCGTCGTTCCGCCGCGTGCGGTGGAACGCGTTCGCGGCGCGGTGACCACGCTCTCCCGGTTGGCCCGGCTGATGCGGGCCGACGCCCCGTCGCGCCCTGATCCCGCCGCCGCCGCGCTCGGTGAGCACCCGCGGTCGCTGGCAGAGCTCGTGATCGACCTCGCCCGGCAACCGACGCCTCCTCGCCCAGAGGCACTGCGGTGGCGGCCGGCCGCCACCGCGGGGTCCGGGTACGCACGTCTCCTGGCGCACCTCGCGCCCCGCCTCGGCGAGCCCGTGATCGACCTCGAACCCGTGTTGCCGGCAGAGCCGGACGCCGCGTCGTGGGACTGGCCGGTGGACTGCCTGATCCGTCCGCTGCCGACCGGCCGGCCACTCGGGGTGCTGGAGGTGGTCACGAGGGCCGGCGCGCTCGACGCGCGGTTCGCCGAGGGCCTGGCACTGCACCTGGGCGAGGAACCGCGCCACGTCACCGAATACCGCGAGTTCCTGCACGACGTCGCCGCGCGCGCCGGCACGGAACCGGTGGAGGTCCTGATGCCCGCGGCCGCCGCGCCCGGTGCGAACTCCGTCCGCCGTCCGCGCTACACGCGCCGCTGGACCGGTGATCCGGACCCGGCCGCCTACTGGCCGGCGAACACCGCCTTCGACCTCGCCGAGCACCTGCCCCTGGGGGAGGTCACGCTGCGCCGGGCAGGCGACCGGGTGATCGCGGAGCACGAAGGCCGCGAGCTGTGGTTGCACCACCACGCGACCCGCGCGCCGAGCGGACCGTGGCGCCACCTGGCGTCGTTGCTCGCGCTGGCGGCACCAGGCCGTCCCGTGCCCGCCCTGCGGCTCGGAGGGTTGCTCGGGGCCTTTCCCCGGCACGACCGCGCGCCGCGGGTCACGGCGGGGAACGACGTGGTGGTGTCCTGTGCGCAGTGGCGAATCGGACCGCTGTGGCGCGAGACCGATCCGCTCGCCCGCAAGCAGGACGCGGTCGTTCGACTGCGCGAGCTGCGCGGCCTGCCCCGCTGGGTGTTCGCGCGGTCGGAGAAGGACGGCGGTGCCCTGCCCGTCGACCTGGACGGTGCCTCCGCCGTGCGGTTGCTCGACCGGATCGGCAGGGCCGGCTGGCCGCTGCTCGTGGAGGAGATGCTTCCCGCTCCCGACCAGCTGGTGGTCCGCGAGGCGGGGGAAGGTCTCTGCGCGCAGGTGCAGCTGCGGATAGCGCCGTGCCGCAGCACGTCGGCGATACCAGATGCCGAGGTGGGCTAGGGCCTGTGTCGAAGTCCCGTTCGATGAGAGTCGCGCCTGAGGTGGTTCCTGGTGGTGCGGCCGGACGGGCCCGCATACCGGTGTTGTATGTGGGTCGTCCGGCCGTGCCGCCAGGGGCCGCGTCAGGCCCGGCTATCACGAACATGGACTTCGACACAGGCCCTAGCGCTCAGGCGTGCAGTTCCCGAGTTCCGAGGAACCTTCTCATCAGCGCGTGGAACCTGCCGGTATCGATCATATGGTCGTCACGATAGGTCACCTACCTATCACTCGCCAGAGGTCACCCGATCTAGCGATGCACGCGTTCGGTTTCACGAGGACAGCTGCAATGACCAAGGAGCGCACATGACTCAGGTTCAGGAGGCGGCCACAGTCGCGGACGCCGCGGCTGAGTCGATGACATCCACCAGGCCCTCGTTCGGTGACCGGGTGCTCGCCGAGCAGCTCGCCGAGTTCGACGCCGAGGCCACGCCGCACCTGGCCGACCTGACCGCCGTGCTGGTGCTCGCGGTCTCCGTGCACAGCGCGGCGATCGACACCGGCACACCACCGGCACGAGGGCTCGCCCGGCTGCGCGAGTTCGGCGCCCGCTGGGCGACCGCACGAGGGCCCCTGGACCCGCTGCTGACCGCTCTGCGGAAGGTGACCGAGAGCGTCGTACGAGCCGCGGTGGCGGAACAGCACCACTTCAGCGACACGACCGAGCTGGTCGGCCGCATCCGCGCCACGGGTGCGTCGTTCGTGCGGGAGCTGCTGACCGGCTTCCAGCAGGCGTACGAACCGGACAGCGACCCGAGCCTCGACAACCCGACCCCGCTGGACCGGCAACTGCTGGCGTCGAGTCTGCTGTGGAGTGTCGAGATCCCCGACTCGTTGCGCGCCAAGGCCGCGCAGAGCTACGCGGTCATCGCAGTGCATCGGCAGGGCCCGGCAGCCGACGACCTGGCCGCCTCGCTGGACGCCGCGTTCGCGGAATGCGGTGCCCGTGACACGTTGTTCATGATCACCGAGAACGACGGTTACGTGCTCGTTCCGGCGCACGACGAGCACCACGCCATCAACCTGTGCAACCGGGCGCATCGGCGGCTGGGCGGCCGGACGTGGTTCGCGGTGTCCTGGCGCTCCCGTCAGGAGGTCGGCGCGGGCAGGCAGGAGGCGCACACGGTGCTGGCCCTGGTTCGCGGCGACTGCGAGCCGGGCGTCTACCAGTTGCTCGACGTCCTCGTGGAGTACACGGTGATGCAGGACCCGCTCGCGATGGGCCACCTGATCTCGGTGATCACCCCCGTCCTGCGGCAGGGCGTGCTGCGCACCACGCTGGAGGCCTTCATCGCCGCGAACGGCAACCGCAGCAAGGCGGCCAGCGTGCTCAAGATCCACCGGAGCACGCTGGACTACCGCCTCAGCCGCATCGAACAGCTGACCGGCTACCGGCCGACCAGTGCCCGCGGGGTGCAGATCCTCGCCACCGCGCTGGCCACCTACGAGACGCTGCAGGGAGAGGCGGAGCCGATCTGCTGACCAGGACCCGTTGCACGGCAACGAGTTCGCACCACGACGGGGATGCCCGGCGGCTCAGGCCGCCGGGCATCCCCGTCGTTCGGCGCCGGTGCGCCGGCGATCCTGTCGTCAGGCGCCCTTGAGGTAGCTCAACCCCAGGTCGTAGTCGGCTTCACGGTCCTCTTCGGACAGTGAGTACAACGCGTAGGCGGCGGTGAGCGTGCGCAGGCCCCGCACGCTCGACGGCGACTGACCGGTGAGCTGCTCGATGCGGTCCAGCCGGTAGTCGATGGTGCTGCGGTGGATGATGAGCCGCTCCGCCGCACGGGTGCGGTTGCCGTCCTCGGCGATCAGCGCCTCCAGCGTCTCCCGCAGCACGCCGGTGTTCATCACACCTTCGATGAGCCGTCGAAAGAGCCGTGCGGTGGCGGGAGAGCGGATCGCGGCGTACTCGACGAGGACGTCCTGACGCCGGTAGACACCCGGCGGCATCCGCAGGGCGGTCACGAGCGCGAGCACGTCCGACACGGTCTGCCTCGCCTCCGGCACCGCGGCGCTCTGCACCCACGTCACGGCGGTCCAGACGTCGTTGGGCTGCAACGCTCCGGCGACCCGCGCACACACCTTCAGAGCGTCCTCCTCGGTCCGCACCGGCAGCAGCACGTAACCGCGGTTCCCCTGCAACAGCGACAGGGTCCCCGCGCCGCCGAAGCGGTGAAAAGCGTTGTCCACCGCAGCCACTGCGGCACCCTTCGTCCGCACCGCGACGACGGCGTAAGCCGACGCGAACTCCCGGTCCGCCAGGTCCACGTCCTCGGTCCTGCCGACGAGCATCGCCAGCGCGAGATCGCGCGGAGTGACCGGCGAACGGCCTGCCGAGCCGCCCTGCGGAACCTGGTTGAACCCCCAGAGCAGCTCGATGGCGACCCGGCCGCAGGCGTCGCTGAACCGGCGCAGCACAGAGCACCGCTTCTGCAGGTCCCGGTGATCGTGCAGGGCCTCGTCCATGAGATCGCCGGCCATCTGGTTGACGGTCTCGAGCAGGAGATCGAGACGGCCACCGGCACGCGCCCAGAGCGCGCCCACATGGCGAACCCTGGCCGCGATCTCCGCTTCCCAGAAGTTGTCGCCCGCCAATGCCGCCGCATATACCGGCAGCACGCGCGCAGCAAGCGTTTCAGGGGACGCCACAGGCCTGGCTTCCGTCATCGTTCACCCCACTGGACCACTATCAACCTTATCCGACTCCCGTGATGACGATTACACCCGTTCGGCGCCTTGAACAGAACGTCCACGAAAAAATCTTTAGTCACCTTCCCAGTAGCAGGAATTTTTCGTGAAACGCCTTCATGTATGGCGCGGAACACTCGGTCGAGAATTGGTTGAGACCACATCCTCGTTTGCCCTGAAACAGCTGGTGATACCCGGGAACCGGTTCGCTCACACTCGACCCGCAAGACGACGGAAAGATTTCCAACAGCGGCGGAGGCAATTACATCTTCATCACGGTTCACATACGCGGAGTAGAATCGAGTTACTCCGTCCAGGTGAACGTCGAACAAGGCTCGGCGACTTGCCGTCCGCCGTACTCGCGGCTCCCGACTCCACGCAGGTCACCGCAGCGCCGGATGATCGGCAGCGCGACGGCTCCTGCCGCGACCGCTCCCGACAGGCCGGTCGCACGCATCGCCACAATCCATGTCTCTGGTATGTGAACACTCCGCGAACAAACTCGCGAGAACCGCTCCGCCGATTTTGAAATCTTCCCTCACGGCAGGTGCGCAGTCCTCTGAGCGGAGATGCCGCGATGCCGGAAAACCGTCGGACAAAGGGTGGCTGACCTGGTCTGACGCCAAGACGACCCAAAGGCTGAGCACGCGTGGCGATGTCTTGTCGGCCGAGATGGCTGCGGCTACGGTTCGCACCACCGCAGCGAATTGCGCGATGACCACGATTCGACGAACGGTCGAATCGTGATTGCCGAACGCGCTGAACCAGTACACACCCCCACCTTCTGCAGATGAGGTTCCATGGCGAAGCCACCTGCATTTCACGACCTCGTCATCGGTCTCAGTTCCGACCCACGGCTGGTGCGCGCCATCGGCCACGCCGGCGGTTGCGCGATCCTTGACCTCACCGCGGGCGGCCGTGCCGCGCTGGACGCGCTGCGGCACCGGGCACCGGGCGGGTTCGGTGTCCGGACGTCCGATCTGAGCGCCCTCCCGCCGGACCCGCACACGGTCGTGGTGCCGGCGGGCGTTCCACTGGCTCCCGTCGCCGACGCACGGGTGCTGGTCGAGGTCACTTCGGTCGCACAGGCTCGCGCGGCCGCTCGTGACGGCGCGCACGGCGTGATCGCGAAGGGCAACGAGGCGGGCGGACCGGTCGGTGAGCTGAGCACCTTCGTGCTGCTCCAGGCCGTGCTGGCCGCTGATCTCGGTGTACCCGTCTGGGCGTGGGGCGGCATTGGCGTGCACACGGCGGCGGCCGCTGTCGCCGCAGGCGCGACCGGCGTCGTGCTGGACTCCCAGCTCGCGCTGCTGGCCGAGTCGGACCTGCCCGCTGACGTCACCGCGCGCCTGGAGCGCATGGACGGCTCGGAGGCGACGCTCAGCGACGGCGTGCGCCTGGTGGGCGGACTGCCGATCGGCCAGGACGGGTTCCTCGCGGCACGGTTCCGGCGCCGCTACGGCACGGTGGCTCGCGCGCTGGCCGCGATCTCCGCGTCCGTGCGGGTGCGCTCGGACGGCCTGAGCTGCCCGTCGCTCGGCACGGACCTGCCGATCGCACAGGGACCGATGACACGGGTGAGCGACGAACCGGCGTTCGCGAACGCGGTGGCGGCCGAGGGCGGCCTGCCGTTCCTCGCGCTCGCCCTGGCCGACGCGACCCGCACCCGTGAGCTGATGGACCGGACCGCGGCACTGCTCGGCGAGAAGCCCTGGGGTGTCGGCGTGCTCGGCTTCGCCCCCGAGGACGTCCGCACCGCCCAGCTGGACGTCATCCGCGAGCTCCGGCCCAGGGCCGCGATCATCGCCGGCGGCCGTCCCGCTCAGGCGGCGGCGCTGGAGGAGCTGGGGATCACGACGTTCCTGCACGTCCCGTCGGCGGGACTGCTGGAGCAGTTCCTGAAGTCGGGCGCACGGCGGTTCGTCTTCGAGGGCGCGGAGTGCGGCGGTCACGTCGGTCCGCGCAACAGCTTCCCGTTGTGGGAGGCCCAGCTCGCGGTGCTGGAGGACTTCCTCGACGCGCACCCCGGCGAGCACGTCGACGTCCTGTTCGCGGGCGGTGTCCACGACGCCCGTTCCGCCGCCATGGTCGCCGCGCTGTCGGCCTCGCTGCAACGGCGCGGGGCCGGTGTGGGCGTCCTGATGGGAACGGCCTACCTCTTCACCGAGGAGGCCGTGGCGCACGGCGCCATCCAGCCGGCGTTCCAGCGGCAGGTCGTGGCGGCCGAGGCCACCGAGCTGCTCGTCACCGCGCCGGGGCACGCCACCCGGTGCGTCCGGAGTCAGGTGACCGAGGACTTCCAGGCCACCGGCGAGCGCCTGCGCGCCGACGGTGTGCCGGAGCGGCAGCTCTGGGAGGAGCTGGAGCGGTTCAACGTCGGGCGGCTGCGCATTGCGAGCAAGGGCGTCGAACGACGCGGCGCCGAGCTGGTGGAGGTCGGCGAGCAGGAGCAGCTGCGCAGCGGCCTCTTCATGGCCGGTCAGGTGGCCGTGCTGCGCGACGGGGTCACGACGATCGCGGAGCTGCACGCGGCCGTCACCGCCGGCGCGGCGGAGTTCCTCGGACGCGAGGACGCCGAACCCGAGGCCGAGCCGGAGACCACCCCGGCCGACATCGCGATCGTCGGCATGGCGTGCGTCTTCCCGCAGGCACCGGACCTGGAGTCGTTCTGGGCCAACGTGGTGCACGGCGTCGACGCGGTGACCGAGGTGCCGAAGCACCGCTGGGATCCCACGATCTACCACGACACCGGCAAGTCCGCCTCGAAGTGGGGCGGGTTCCTGCCGGAGATCCCGTTCGACCCGCTGAGCTACGGCATCCCGCCCTCTGCGCTTCCCAGCATCGAACCGACCCAGCTGCTCGCTCTCGAGGTGGCGAAGCGGGCGCTCGACGACGCGAACACCACGTTCGACCGCGAACGCGCCTCCGTGGTGTTCGGCGCCGAGCCCGGCAGCGACTTCGCCTCCGCGGTGACGCTGAAGTCCACCCTCCCCTCCTACGTCAAGGACATCCCGCCCGCGCTCGCGAACCAGCTGCCGGAGCTGACCGAGGACACGTTCCCCGGCGTGCTGGCCAACGTCATCTCCGGGCGGATCGCGAACCGCCTGGACCTCGGCGGCACCAACTACACCGTCGACGCGGCGTGCGGCTCCTCGCTGGCGGCGCTGGACGTCGCGGTCAAGGAGCTGGTCTCCGGCACCAGCGACCTGGTCCTGTGCGGTGGCGCGGACGTGCACAACACCGCACACGACTACCTGCTGTTCACCAGCGTCGGCGCGCTGTCCCGGACGGGCCGCTCACGCCCGTTCGACAGCACCGCCGACGGCATCGCGCTGGGCGAGGGCGTCGCGGTCGTGGTGCTGAAGCGGCTGGCCGACGCCGAACGCGACGGCGACCGCGTCTACGCCGTGATCAAGGGGGTCGGCAGCTCCAGCGACGGCAGGTCGCTCGGTCTCACCGCACCACGCCCCGCCGGTCAGCGGCGAGCGCTGGAACGCGCCTACCGGCACGCCGGCGTCTCCCCCAGCGAGATCGGCCTGGTGGAGGCGCACGGCACCGGAACCGTGGTCGGCGACCGCACCGAGCTGACCACGCTCACCGAGGTCTTCCTCGAACACGGGGCGCGACCCCGCCAGGCCGTGCTCGGCTCGGTGAAGTCGCAGATCGGCCACACGAAGTGCGCGGCGGGCATGGCTGGGCTCATCAAGGCGGCGATGGCCCTGCACACGGGGATCGCGCCACCGACGCTCCAGCTCACCAAGCCCAGCACGGCGTGGGAGGAGAACACCAGCCCGTTCCAGTTCGCGACCTCCGCGAAACCGTGGACCGGTCCGCGCCGCGCGGGGGTGTCCGCGTTCGGTTTCGGGGGCACGAACTTCCACACCGTCCTCGCCGCGCACCCCGGCCTGCCGCCCAGGCACGGCGTCTCGACGTGGCCGGTGGAACTGTTCACGTTCCGCCGCCGCGACGACGCCGAGCGGATGCTCACCCGTGAGGGATCGTTGCGGGAACTGGCGTTGCTGGCATCGCGGCACAGCGACCGAGCCACCGGGCCGGTCGAGATCGCCGTGCTCGCGTCCACTGTGGACGAACTGCGCGCGTTGCTCACCGCCGCGCTGGCCGGTGAACGGCCGCGTGGAGTGTTCCTGCGCACCGACGCGGAGGGCAAGGTCGCGTTCCTCTTCCCCGGCCAGGGCAGCCAGCGCGTCGGCATGCTCGCCGACCTCTTCACGTACTTCCCGGAGATCCAGCACCTGCTCGACGGCGCCCCGGCGGCGGAGATGTTCCCGGGCACCGCGTTCTCGCCGGAAGCCGAGGAAGCGCACCGGGCGGCGTTGACGGACACGCGGATCGCCCAACCCGCGCTCGGTGCCGCCGGGCTCGCGATGCACCACCTGCTCGGCCGGGTGGGTGTCACGCCGGACCTGCTCGCGGGCCACAGCTTCGGCGAGCTGGTCGCGCTCTGCGCGGCGGGCGCGTTCGACGCGGAGACCCTGCTGCGGCTCGGCCGGGCGCGCGCCGAGGCGATCCTGGCGTCGGCCGGCGGCGATCCGGGCACGATGGCCGCGGTGACCGCCACGGCCGCCCAGGTCGAACCGCTCCTCGGCGACGGCGTCGTGATCGCGAACCACAACTCACCGGAACAGGTCGTCATCTCCGGCACCACGCAGGCCGTCACCGCGGCGACCGAGAAACTCCGCGACGCCGGACTCGTGGTGCGGCCGATCGAGGTCGCCTGCGCGTTCCACAGCCCCGTCATCGCCGGTGCGGGCGCGCTGTTCGCCGAAACCCTGGCACAGGTGGAGATCCGCGACCCGGCACTGCCGGTCTGGTCCAACCGCACGGCGACCGCGTACCCGCGTCATCCCCGGGAGGAGCTCGCGGACCAGGTCGGCGCACCGGTCCGGTTCACCGACCAGATCGAATCCATGTACGCGGCAGGCGCGCGGATCTTCGTCGAGGCCGGCCCCGGCACCGTGCTCGGCAGGCTCGTCACCGCGATCCTGGGCGAGCGCCCGCACACCGTCGTGCACACCGACGGCGGCCTGCGCGGCTTTCTGGCCGCCGTCGCCGCACTGGCCGTGTCCGGTGTGGACGTGCGCACCGGGTGGCTGTTCGCGGGCCGGGCCGAGGAGCCGGTGCCCGCGAAGAAGCCGGGCTGGACCGTCGACGGCCAGTTCGTGCGCACCGCCGCAGGCGACCACCTGCCGGGAGGGCTTGCCCCGGCCGAACCCGTGGAGCTCACCGTGTCAGCAACGAGCAGTCCCGACGCCCTGATCGCCGAGTTCCTGCGCGCCAACCGCGAGATCGTCGCGGCCCAGCGCGACGTCCTGCTCGGTTTCCTCGGCAGCACGCCCGCCGCGCCCGGCCCGGCACCCGCCGTGCCGATCGAGGCGAGCCCGGCACCGCAGACCGCTCCCGTCGCGGCCGCGGCCGCGACCCCGGCCCGTCGTGACGTCGCCGAGCTGGTGCTGGAGGTCATCGCCGACCGCACCGGCTACCCGGCCGACATGATCGAACCGGACCTCGACCTCGAAGCCGACCTCTCCATCGACTCCATCAAACGCACCGAGATCGCCGGCGAACTCATCACCCGCCTCGGCCTCGCCGACGACACCCTCGACGACCTCGCCAAGGCACGGACGGCGGCCTCGCTCGCGGCACGGCTCATCAGGTCCGGAGAGACAGGCGGCACTGCCCACCAGGCCGATCGGAACGGCCCGGAGGTGGTCGCCCCCAAGCGACTGGTCGTGCTGGACAGCCCCGTCACCGCGCACGCGGAACGAGACGCCGCCGAACTGGCCGGCACCACGTTCCGCGTGCTCGGCACGCAGGGCGAACACCTCGACGCCGTCGTCGCCCGGCTCGGGGCACTCGGCGTCACGGTGCGCCCGGACGAAGGACCGGCCGACGGCCTGATCCTCCTCGGGTGCGCCGAGACCGACCTGTGCGAGGTCTTCCCCGCCCTCAGGGGCCAGCTCGCCCACCGGCCGAGGTGGGTGTGCGGAAGCGGTACCGCGCTCGGCCTGCGCGGGCTGTTCCGCACACTCGCCCGCGAGTACCCCGGCAGCCAGGTCCGCCTGGTCGAGAACGCCGGCGCCGACGACCTGGTCCGCGAGCTGCTGATCGTCGGCGACGAGCCGGTCGTGGTGCTCCGCGACGGCGTCCGGTACGCACCGCGACCGGTGGAGATCTCGCTCGGCGTGCTCGCGAGCAACGGAGCCGGACCGGCCGGTGACGGGGTCGCCGAGGCGGCGGCGCTCGGGCTGGACCGGGACTCGGTGCTCCTGCTGGCCGGCGGCGCCCGCGGGGTCACGGTGCACTGCGCCAGGGCACTGGCCGCGGCGAGCCGGTGCCGGATCGAGCTGCTCGGCCGCACGCCCCGTGCGACGGAGCCCGAGACAGCGGAGATCGCCGCGGCACTGGACCCCAGGGCACTGCGGGCGGCGCTGGCGAAAACCGTCCGCACACCCGCCGAGATCGAACGCCGGACCAGGCTGATCCTCGCCCAGCGCGAGCTGGAGGCGACCGTCCGGGAACTGACCGAGCTCGGCAGCGAGGTCCGCTACCACGCGGTCGACGTGCTCGACTCGGAGGCCGTCGGGGTCGTCGTCAAGGAGATCCACACCGAGTACGGCCGGATCGACGGCGTCGTGCACGCGGCGGGGGTCATCGAGGACAAGCTGGTGGCGGACAAGGACTCGGAGAGCTTCCGCCGGGTGTTCCGCACGAAGGTCGACGGCGCGAGGACGTTGCTCGCCGCCACGGCCGCCCTGCCGAACGGGCCCAGGTTCGCGGTGCTGTTCGGCAGCATCGCGTCGACGTTCGGCAACCGCGGACAGGCCGACTACGCGGCCGCCAACGACGCCTTGGAAACTCTGGGCGCGCAGTGGGCCGACCAGACCGGCGCACGTGCGTTGACCGTCCACTGGGGACCATGGGCACCGGCGAAGGGGCACGGCGGCATGGTCACCGAGCAGCTCGGAGCCGAGTACGCGCGGCGCGGCATCTCCTTGATGGACCCGGAAGAAGGTGCGCTCAGCCTCCTGCGCGAGCTCGCCTGGGGCGACGAGAAGCTGCGGTCCGTGGTCTACACCGCGTCCGGCTGGTGAGCCGTGGTCGCCATCGCGATCGTGGGGATGTCGGTGCTCCTGCCGGGAGCACCGGACCTCGCCACCTACTGGCACAACCTCCAGCACGGCGTCGACGCCATCACCGACGTGCCCGAGCACCGCATCGACCCCGTCTTCTTCGACGGTAGCGGCGAGAACCGCCTGTACTGCCGCCGCGGCGGGTTCGTCGACGAGCACGCACGCGTGGACGTGGCGCGGTTCGGCATGATGCCGAGCTCGGCCGCGGCCAGCGAACCCGACCAGCTCCTCGCGTTGCAGGTGGCTGCCTCCGCGATCGACGACGCCGGCGGTCTCGACGGCCTGCGCCGCCGCGACAGGGTCGGTGTGGTGCTCGGCAGGGGTGGCTACCTCACCTCCGGACTGGCCAGGCTGGACAACCAGCTGCGCGTCACCGAGCAGGTGATGCAGACGTTGCGCGAGGTGCTGCCGGACATCAGTGACGACCGGCTGCGCTCGGTGCGCGCGGCGTTCGAGTCGGGCACCGGGCCGCTGCGACCGGAGTCGGCGTACGGCATGGTGCCCAACCTCGCGGCGTCCCGCATCGCCAACCGACTCGACCTGCACGGTCCCGCCTACGTGGTCGACGCCGCCTGCGCGTCGTCGCTGCTCGCGGTCGACCAGGCCGTCGCCGAACTGACCGGCGGCCGTTGCGACGTCATGCTCGCCGGCGGCACCCACCACTGCCAGGACATCGTGCTGTGGAACGCGTTCTCGCGGCTCGGAGCGCTCAGCGCGAGCGGGCGCAGCCGGCCGTTCCACCGCGACGCCGACGGCATCCTCATCGGCGAGGGCACCGGGATGGTCGTGCTGAAACGCCTCGACGACGCCGAACGCGACGGCGACCGCGTCTACGCGGTCATCCGCGGCACCGGCGTCGCGAGCGACGGCCGCGCCGGCAGCGTGGTCAATCCCGAGCCCGGCGGCCAGGAGCTCGCCGTCCGCCGCGCGTGGGAGGCGGCGGGACTCGACCCGGCCGAACCGGGCTCCGTCGGACTGCTCGAAGCCCACGGCACCGCGACGAAGGCGGGCGACCAGGCCGAGCTCACCACGATCACGCGGGTCTTCGGGCCGGCCGGACCGCACCGCGCGGTGCTCGGCTCGGTCAAGTCCATGATCGGCCACACCATGCCGGCCGCCGGGATCGCCTCACTGGTGAAGGCCGCTCTGGCCGTCCACCACGGAGTCCTCCTGCCCACACTGCACTGCGACGAACCACACCCCTCACTGCGCGACACGCGTTTCCGCGTCACCGACACCGCGGAGCCGTGGCAGGGCCATCGGCGCGCGGCGGTCAACGCGTTCGGCTTCGGCGGCATCAACGCACACGTCGTGCTGGAACAACACCGGTCCGCAACGCCACCGGTCGTGGTGCGCGAGCCTGAACGCGTGCTGCTCCTCAGCGCACGCACGCCGGACGACATGGCCGCGCTGCTCGCCACGGACGACGCCCGGATCCGCGACACCGGGTCCGCGGTGCCCGGCTGCCGTCTCGGCGTGGTCGGCCCCACCGCCAAGAACCTCGCCCTCGCCCGCAAGGCGGTCGCCAAACGGCTGCCGTGGCACGGTCGCGGTGACGTGTGGTTCAGCCCGGAACCGTTGCTGGCCAAGGGAAAGCTCGCGTTCGTGTTCACGGGGCTCGAAGCCGGCTTCGAGCCTCGGGTCGAGGACGTCGCCGCCCACTTCCGCCTGGCTGTTCCGCCGACGTCCGCGCAGGACGTCACCCGGCACGGCGGTTCCGTGTTCGCCGTCGGCCGCCTGCTGGACGCCGCGCTCGGAAGGCTCGGCATCCGGCCGGACGCGGTCGCGGGCAACAGCGTCGGAGAGTGGAACGCCATGCTCACCGCCGGCGTGCTCGCCGAGTCGACGGCCGACACGTTCTGGTCCCGCGAGCCGTTCCGCGTGCCCGATGTCGCGTTCGCCGCGCTCGGCTGCCCCGCCGCCAGGCTGACCGAGGTGCTGTCCGGCCACCCCGGCGTCGTGCTGTCCCACGAGAACTCGCCGAACCAGTCGATCGTCTGCGGGCCGCCCGGCCAGGTCGAGGAGGTCGTGCGGGTGCTGCGCGAGCAGAACGTCTTCGGCCAGGTCCTGCCGTTCCGCTCGGGCTTCCACACCCCGATGCTCGAACCGTTTCTCGGCTCGCTGCGCGAGAAGATCGCCCGCACACCGATGCATCCGGCGAAGGTGCCGATCTGGTCCGCGACCACCGCCTCTCCCTATCCCGCCGAGGAAGGCGAGATCCGGGACCTGTTCATCCGGCACCTGCTGGAACCCGTGCGGTTCCGCTCGACGATCGAGGCGATGCACGACGACGGCGCCAGGGTCTTCGTGCAGGTCGGCGTGGGTCAGCTGACGTCGTTGATCGACGACACCCTGCGCGGCAGGCCGCACCTGGCCGTGGCGTCGAACGTGCCCCACCACGACGGACTGGGCCAGCTCCGGCGCGTCGCGACGGCGGTGTGGGTCGAGGGCGGCACACCCGATCTCACCGCGGTGCCGGGTTTCGCCACGGCGCCAAGGGGTGTGGCGCTGGACCTCGGCGCCCCTCTGGTTCGTCTGGGCCCGTCCGCACCACGGCTCTCCGCGCCCGCGGAACGAACGACGGCAACGGCGTTGGCGGACCTCGGTCCACTGGTGGGCGCCGAGTTCGACGCGTTGCTGCGCGAGACGTCGAGCGCGGCGACGGACGTGCTCACGGCGATCCGCGCACAGCGGCCGGCCAGGACGACCTTGCGGGTCTGCGCCGAAACCATGCCGTACCTGATGGATCACGCACTGGTGCGGCAACGGGAAGGGTGGCCCGACACGACCGACCGGCATCCGGTCGTGCCCGCCACCACCACGCTGCGTTTCATGGTGGACGCCGCCGAACGGGCCACCGGCCGGCTCGTGACCACTGTGGACGATCTCAGGCTGCTCAGCTGGCTCGGCGCCGCGCCCGCGACCGATGTGGAAGTGGTGACGCGCCCGTTGCCAGGTGACCGGGTCGAGGTCGCGCTCACCGGCTTCGCGACCGCCACGATGACCGTCGCGGCGCGTCATCCGGGTCGTGCGCCCGCCCGGTGGGACGAGATGCCCTGCGAGGCACCGAAACTCACCGCGGCCGCGGTCTACGACGAGCGGTGGATGTTCCACGGCCCGCTTTACCGGGGACTCGTGGAGACGCTGGGCATCAGCGACACCGGCATCAGGGCGACGCTGCGGGCGACCACGGCGCCGGGCAGCCTCCTCGACGCGGCGGGCCAGCTGGCCGGGCAGTGGATGGTCGAGCGGACGCCGGTCCATCGCATCCTGTTCCCGATGGACATCTCCCGCATCCGGTTCTTCGGCGTCGAACCGGGGCCGGACGAGGAGGTGCACTGCGTGCTGCTGGTGCGCGAGGTCACCGACGACGAGGTCTCCTTCGACGTGCAGCTGAGCGTGCGCGGTCAGGTGTGGGCGGAGGTCACCGGCTGGCGCGACCGGCGGTTCCACTGCGCACCGGAGCACGAGCAGGCCTACTACTTCCCGGAGACGAACACGTTGTCGCGCCCGCGGGACGACGGCTGGTGGCACGTCGAGGAGCAGTGGCCCACCGTCGCGTCGCGCATGTTGTACGTGCGCAAGTACCTCAACACCGCCGAACTCGCCGACTACGAGCGCTGTTCCCCGCGTGAGCGCCGGCAGTGGCTGCTCGGGCGCATCGCGGCGAAGGACGCGGTGCGGTCGTGGCTGTGGGAGAACGGCTGGGGTCCGCTCTTCCCCGCGGAGATCGGCATCCACACCGGCCCGGCCGGCCGGGCCGAAGCACACGGGGTGCACGGCCTGGCACTGCCCGAGCTGGAGTTGTCCATCGCAACCGACGCACCCGGCCGCGGCAGCGCGCGGGTGCTCACCCGAGGAGTAAGCGCATGACCAGCACCGAAGTCCGCGGCGAGGTCCTGCTCAGGGAGATCGCCGGACTGATCGAGCGGATCCTCGACGAGGCCGGTCTCGGCGAGCCCGAGCACGAGATCACCCGCGACACGGTCTTCCGCACCGACCTGGAGCTCCAGAGCATCGACCTCGTCGTGCTCGGCGGCGTGCTCGCGGAGACCTACGGTCCGTCGGTCCGGCTGGCGGAGTTCGCCTCCGGCTTCGACGCGGAGTCGCTCCTCGCGCTCACGGTGGGCCAGCTCGTGGACTACATCGAGAGGAGCACGGCCTGATGTTCGTGCACAGCAACGGGGCACGGCTGCACGTGCAGCGGCTGGCGTCGCAGAAGGACGGACCCGCACCCACCGTGGTGAGCGTGCACGGCCTCGGCATGGACACGCTCGCGAGCTTCTACCTGTCGTTGGCCGCTCCCCTGGCCGCGGCGGGCGTGCACGTCGTGACCTACGACCTGCGCGGCCACGGGCGCAGCGAGAAGACGCCGACGAAGTACCGGTTGTCCGACTCGGCCGACGACCTGATCGGTCTGCTGGACGCGCTCGGGATCACCGAGCCGGTCCACCTGGTCGGCAACTCCTACGGCGGCTGCGTCTCGTTCAACGTGGCGGTGGCGGCACCGGAACGGGTCGCGAGCATCACGTTGCTCGACACGCTGCCCGCGGTCGGCGAGGAGTGGACCGAGGGCCTCGAGTACCTCTTCAGCGGCGCGATGGCGGACAACGAGGCGGTCGCCGCGGAAGTGCGCAGGGAGGTGCTGAACCAGAGCATCTGCCCGGACGGCGAACGCGTCGACCACGTCCTGCGGATGGCTCAGCGAACCCTGCGGGAGACCGGTATCCCGGCCGAGCTCCCGCTGTCCGCCGCGCTGCGCGAGGACCAGGTCCGGTCGGTCACCTGCCCGGTGCTGGGAATCTTCGGCAGCAGGTCCTGGATGGTGCCGCTCGAACCGAAGCTGCGCGAGCTCGTGCCGCACGCCCGGACCGAGATCATCGAAGGGCTCGGCCACTTCGTCCTCGCCGAGGCGACCGACCAGGTCTACCGCCACCTCGTGGACTGGGTGCTGCAACCGTCCCGGTCATGAGCACGCCACCTCGCGAACCGGTCCTCGTCGAAGCCGAAAGACTGTCACGAGGACCGGCGGCTCGCGAAACCGTCGCACGGCCGGAGGACCGGCCGGGAACCGCTCAGCGCACCGAGTCGGCGATCATCGCGGCGGTCAGCAGCTGCAGATCGCGACCGTTGGTGGGGTCGTACCCGGTCAGACTCGCGATCCGCTGGAGGCGGTAGTCGAGCGTGCTGCGGTGGATGAAGAGGTTCTTCGCCGCCTTGTTGCGGTTGTGGTCGGCGTCGATCAGGGTGCTCAGCGTCTCCCAGAGCACCCGATGGGTCCGCAGCGGCTTGATCACGGCGGCCAGGTTCTCGCTGACTCCGGCGTGCCGCACGACCGCGTACTCGACCAGGACGTCCGCGATGGTGAACGCACCACTGGGCCGCCGACCGGCGGCGATGAGCCGCAGGACGTCGGCCGCCTCCTGAAAGCCGTCCGCGAGCCGGGCGCGGCTCCGCCTGGCCAGAGCTATCCAGCCGTCGCCGTCCAGCCACTGCGTCAGGCGCTCGGTGATGCGAGCGGTGCGGTCGGCGTCGAGGTCGTCGGGGATCAGCAGGACCAGGTCGCCCTCGTGGCGGGTGCTGAGCGTGCCCGGACCGGCGACCTCGCGCGGAACGGCCTGGCTGCTCCTCGCCGAGGAGGTGCGGACGAGGACGACGAGGTACTCGGCCGCGAGGCCGTCCAGCACGTCCTGCGGTACCTCGTGGCCGATGATCAGGTCCGCCGCCAGGTCGCGGGGTGCGCTGACACCGGTCCCGCGGCGCCGGACGCCTTCGAGGAACTCCTGGAGGATCGACCCGCTGTCGCGCACGAGGCCGGCGAGCTCGGAGTTGTCACCGGCAGCCAGGAGCAGGGCGTCGACCAGGTCACCCCGGTGGTCGCCGGCCCACTTCTCGCCGACCGCGCGCACTCTGGCCAGGAAGTCCGCCGCGCTGGGCGAGCTGGCGCTCACCGGCCGCAGGGCTGGGTACCGGGCACCGGCTTCGACCGTGGATTCCCATTCGACCGCGATTTCCGTCATTGTCGAACCACCTCCCGAAGGACACGGCCGTGCCCGGCAGAACATCAATTTTGAGCAGCTCGATCGCGTGAACGAAATCAACGCTTCGAGAGATTCCTCGGACCTGTGAAAAGATTAGGGAGGAACAGGAGTCGGGTCAACGTCGCGTACCAAATACTGTGGTGCCGTTCCACTCGTGGTGCGGTCGAACCACTACGAAGCGTAATGGTGCGGTCGCGCACGAGGTGCGGACCCGGTCACGAGTGCGCTGCTCAGCGCAATGCATTAGCCGGATCGCATCGATTTGCTGCGCTGCTTCGGCGGAGGGACGTCAGTCGGCAGGTGACGCGGGCCCCAGGGCCTGGAGCGCCTCCGCCAGCTCCGCCCGCCCCCGCACCCCGAGCTTGCGATAAGCGTTCGTGAGGTGTTTCTCCACCGTGCGCGAAGCAATGGCGAGATGCTCGGCGATTTCCTGGTTCGAGTATCCGCCTGCAGCCAGTACCGCGACCTTCTGTTCCGACCGGGTCAGTTTGCCACCGGTCGCGGCGGGTTTCCCGACACCGAGTGCGGCACGGGCGCGGTTCGCGAGCTGCCGGGCACCGATTTCCTCGGCCAGCTCGAGGCACGAACGCCACGCGTCCGGTTGTCCGGTCAGCTCGGCCCACTGCCGCAGGGCGTGCGCGAGCTCCAGCCGGTGCGCGGAGGTCCGCAGAACCTCGATCGCCCGCCCGGTCAGCTCCCGGCCGCGGTCCCCGCCTGCCGTGCGCCCGAGCACCCGCAGCGTCCTGCCGATGCCCGACGCCGCTCCCCATTCCTCCGCGATCAGGCGCTCCTCCTCAGCCAGCCTGATCGCCGAGGAGGTGTCGCCGAGCCGCAGCTTCACCAGCGCGAGGGACGACCGCCACGGAAACAGGACGGGGTTGCGCAGGCCCGACCGGTCCAGCTGCGCGCCGCAGTCGGTCAGCGCCAGCGCCGCCGCGGCGAACTCACCACGGCGGAAGGAGGCGTTCGCGCGCAGCAACGCGGACACCGTGGACAGGCACGGATCCGCCGACTCCGCCTCGACCTGGCTCAGCGCCGCGTCGACGAGCACCGGATCACCCAGCTGGAGGACCACGGTGGCGGACACGACGGCGGCGGACGTGCCGACGGCGCTCCAGTTCCACGCGCCGAGATCGAACGCGTCCGCGGTGGTGCGCGTCGCGTCATCGATCCGGCCGGAAAGCAGGTGCACCAGCGACTGCCCGGTGCGGATCATCGCCTGCTCGACGACGTCGCCCCGTTGTCGCGCGGCCTCGAGCGCGCGGTCGAGCCAGCCGGTCGCGAGGTGCGGTGCGTCCGCCGCGGCGAGCGCCGTCACCAGCAGCGGTGACGCGCTGGGCGAGTGCGGCGACGACGCGGGCTCGCGCGCCAGGAGCTGCTCGGCCAGCGCCGCCACCCGGCTCGCCGGTGCGCTCGCCGCCAGCGCCGCCGAATTCACCAGCACGGACAGCAGCTCGCGCTCCGCTCCGCTGCCGCCGCGCTCGGCGGCGTCGAGCTCCTCCAGCCTCGCCGGCACGGCGGAGAGCTCCCCCGGGTCGTCCCGTGCGATGAAGCGCACTCTGGCCTCGAGCCGCAACGCGAGATCGCGATCGACGCCGCTGAGCCCGTCGGAAGGACCGAACTCGTGGAGGACCTGGCGCAGGATGGACACAACGGCCTCCGGCGCGTCACCCATCACCACCGGAGTGAGCCTGATCAGCGCGGCCGCCCGTTGCCTGGGCCCCGGCAGCAACGCGATCGCGTAGGAGACGGTGCGCACCGCCGCACGCACGTCGAACAGGCGTTCCGCGCTCGCCAGGTCGATCAGGACGGTCGCGCGGTCCTGGCCGTCGGCGGAGGTGTCGAGCAGAGCACGGCGCAGGTAGGACACCGCGGTTTCCGGCGCGCCGCGGCGCAGTGCGACCTGCGCCGCCTCCCTGAGCGCCTCCACGGCCCACTCCCCCTGCGGCACCGAGATGGCGAGCAGCTGGCGGGCCACCGACTCCGCGGGTTTGCCCAGGTCGTGCAGCAGGCGGACGGCTCGCAGGTGGAACTGTTCCCGTTCGGCGGTCGTCATCAGGTCGTGCACCGCGTCACGGGCACCGCGGTGCGCGAACCGGCCGTCCGCGAAGATGCCGAGCCTGGTGAGCCCGCGCACCGCCTCCGCCGCCGACGACTCGTCGAGGTCGGCGAGGACACTCACCGCGTCCGGTTCCGCAGACTCCCCGAGCACCGCCGCCGCCTTCAGCAGCCGCCGCACCGGCTCCGGTTGCGCACGCATGCACGCGACCAGCCGCTCACGGACCTGGGCGGGGCGCATGGCGCGCACGAGATCCGCGTGTGTCGCGGTCGGGGGTCGCCCGCTGACCGCCCACGCCAGTGCGAGCGAGGTGAGCATCAGGGGGTTGCCTCCCGTGGCCTCGTGGCAGGCCAGGACGAACGCCGGGGCGCAGTCGCGGCCCAACCTGGTGCGCACGAGATCGGCGGCGCCGTACGGGCTCAGCGGGCGCGGGCGCATCCAGCGGGACGCCGCGGCGAGGATCGAGGCGACCGCAGGGAGGCGTGCGCGCGGATCACCCTCGCGCACCGTCACCGCCAGCACGGCACGCAGCTGCCGAATGCGGCGCGCCAGCACGTCGAGCGCGACGAGCGACTGGTCGTCGGCCCACTGCAGGTCGTCCACGAGCAGGAGCAGCGGCCGGCTCCGGCTGAGCTCGCGGCCGAGGCTCAGCAGGCCGAGCTGAACGGACCGCTCGGCGTCGTCGAGGTGCGACGCGTCCTGGCCGAGGCCGTCCCGGCGGAACACCGGACGAGCGAGCGCCGCGAGACCCGTCCACTCCTGCGGCGGCGTCCCGGCCAGCACGGGTTCGAGGAGCTGACGAACCACTCCGAACGCGCGACCGCGTTCCATCAGCGTGGCCGACGCGTGCGACACGAAGAACGACGTGGCGCCGGGATGCCCGGGCAACGCGCGCAACAGGGCGGTCTTGCCGTTGCCCAGCGGACCGGCCAGCACCAGGACGCTGCCGACGGCGTCACGAGCCCGGTCGAGGGCCGACCCCACCAGCCTCATCTCGTCTTCGCGCTCCAGCAGCATCCCCGTCGCGGATCCCCTCGTCACGCGCCGGGTTCCCACCCGAGCCCGCGGGCCCGGTGCAGCACGGCGGTCGACCGGCACCGCACGGCGATCTCCGCCGCCTCCCGCAGCAGCGGTGCCGCCGCACCGGGTTCGGCGACCTGGGCCAGGGCGAGGAGCGCGTTCGCCCTCAGCAGGAGGAAGGGCGACCCGGTGAGCAGCCGGACCGCCTCCCGCGGGTGCTCCTCCCCGCCGATCACGGCCGCACAGCTCAGATGCGCCCTGGCCGTGGTGCTCGGCGCACCCCAGCGCCGGGCGAGCTCCAGGTCCCGAACGCACGTCCGGGCCGCGCGCTCGTGGTCACCGGCCGCGTTCAGGGCTGCCGCGGCGACCGACCGCCACGGCAGCGCGGCCGGGTTCACCCACTGCCTCGACAGCATCCACCGCCCGCACTCGTCCGCCTTCGCGACCGCCTCCGCGGCGTCACCGGTGACCAGCGCGAGCACGGCTCTGGCGAAGTTGAGGAACGTCCGCGAGTACCCGAACCCGATCCACTCGTCCGGCTGACTCGCCGACAGCTCGATCGCCTGTTCCACCTCTCCCCGTTCGATGCTCACCAGCACCTGTCCGGCGACCAGGATCGGACGCGCGTCCGGATGCAGGTTCTCCAGCGGGAACTCGGACCTCGCCCGGTCCAGGTCGGCGGAGGCGGCGTCCAGGTCGCCCGCCATGACGAGGACCTTCGCCCGCATCAGCAACGCCTGCGGCACGACCGCGGTGAGCCGTCTCCTGCGGGCCTCGGCGACGACGAGGTCCAGGCCCGCGAGGGCAGCGGCCACGTCGTCGACCGCGGCCAGGCTGAGGCAGGCGAACAGGCGCGAGGTGAGCGACCGCGCCGGCGTCGTCACGGCGACCCGCGCGAGCGACCGGGCCTGCGCGGCGTCGACGCCTTCCGCCACGCACGTCCACGCCGCGACCCCGGCCAGATCGGGGTCTGCGCAGGCCCCCGGCCGCTGTGCGCTGTCGAGGATGCCCAGCTCGGGTGTCTCGACCGGGGCGTCGTCGGCGATCCAGTACAGCGCCGTGACGGCGTCCAGCTCGCCTCCGGCGGATCGCACGGCGCTGAGCGTGCGCCTCAGCAGGGCGGCATCACCACGCCCCCACAGCTGGTCCGCCGCCGCGAGCCGGACCTCCGCGCACTCCGGCGGCTGGGACTCGAGCAACATCCTGGCGAGCCTGCGGTCGCCGGCGACCGGCGTGACCGCACACTCCGCGACGGCCAGCTCCAGCACCAGCTCCGCCCGCACGAGCGGCGTGACCGGTTCGGTCAGCGCGCGGCGCAGGCACCTGATCGCCTCGGCCGGGCGGCCGCCGTCCAGCTCGTCACGTGCCACCGCCCGCAGCAGCGGCACCACCCACGACTCGCCGAGCGGTGAAGCTCCGGTCAGCAGTGACGCCACGTCCGCCGGGGCGAGCGCGCATTGGTGTCCCAACCGCGCGGCACGCGCGCACAACTCCTCGCGCTCCTCCGCGGGCATCTCCTCCAGCACCCGCGTCACGTCGGTACCGGTGGTGAGCTCCGGCCTGGCCGTGTCCGTGACGAGACCGGCGCCGACGAGCACTTCGAGCGCGCGGTCGAGGAGGACCTCCCGAAGCCGAGCCAGCACTCCGATCAGGTCCACCGGGAACGACGAGCCGCAGATGGCGATCACCCGCAGCAACCCGGCGGCCTCCGCCGGCAACGAGCGGACGATCCGCGTGGTGAGCTCGGCCAGCACGTCGGCCGCGATGCGAACCAACGCGTCGAGGTGGGCCCGGCCGGGCTGAAGGCCCTGCTCGGCACACCGGTCGAGCACGAGCCGCAGTGCCGGGAGCCGGCCGCCGGTGTGACGGCGGAGCGCCTCGACGAACTCGTCGTCGCCCCGCATGCCGAACCCGTCGGTCACCAGCGCCGAGACGCCGTCGCCGCCGAGCGGCCGCAGGACGACGGTGGTGGCCCCCGGCAGCACCGGCAGGGAGGGGTCCGTGACGACCACGACCGCCATCGGCACCTGGACGGCCCGGCCGGCCAGGCCGGCGAGCCAGGCCAGTGACTCCGCGTCGAGGCGGTCGGCGTCGTCGACGGCTACCAGCAGGGGTCCGGTGCGGGCCAGCTCCACCAGCCGGTCGATGGCCGCCGAACCACGTTCCCCGCTGTCCAGCTGGGACATCAGATCCGTCACCACACCGCCGCGGCCGGCCAGCGCCTCGGAACCGCCGGCGCCGGTCAGCACGGTGATCCCGGCACGCACCGCGAGAGTGACGACGTGGTCGAGCACCGAAGTCCGGCCGGTACCGCGATGCCCGCAGATCTCCAGCGACGACGGCTGGCCCGACGCCAGCACCCGCATCGCCTCCTCCAGCACGGCCAGCGCGGAACCCCGCTCGACCAGCCGCACCACCGCATCCCGGCTCACCTCAGCTGCACCGAGAGCTCGGTGCGGGTCTGGGCACCCAGTTTCCGGTAGGCGTTCGAGAGATGGCTCTCCACCGTGCGCACCGTGACGTACAGCTTCTCGGCGATCTCCCGGTTGGTCAGGCCCGCCGCGGCGAGCACGGCGACCCTGCGCTCGCCGGTGGTCAGCGCGTCCTTGGGCGAGGCGGACACGGCGCTCATCCGCCCGCCCGCCGCCGTCAGCAGCGCGTGCGCCCGATCCGCGGTTGTGCTCGCGCCGCAGCGCACCGCGAGGTCGACGGCCGCACGCAGGTACTTGCGAGCGTCCTTCTCGTGCTGTCCGCGCATCAGCGCATCACCCAGCGCGCACAACGCCTGAGCTTCGTGCAGTCGCGCGCCCGCCGCACCGAGCTCGGCGACCGCCTGCTCCAGTGTCTCGACGCAGGCGCTGCTCAGTCCCCTGGCGAGCAGCGCGTAGCCCCGCGCCGCAGGTGTGCCCCACCTCAGTGCGGCGTCGGCTGCCCGCTCGGCGAAGCCGGCCGCGTCACCGACGCGGCCCAGCCGCATGGTCACGTCCACCGCGTCGAGCCACCACGGGACGAGCACCGGGTTGCGCACTCCCATGGCGTCGAGCTCGCGGCCACAGCGCTGGAGCGTGTCCAGCGCCGCCTCCGCGTCACCGCAGTTCCACAACCAGTGCGCCTTGGCGGCCAGCACCCAGCCGTGCTCGACCGGATCGCGCGGCGACCGCATCCGGTGGAAGAGCGGCTCGGCCTGGTCGGTGTCACCGCGCCGCACCAGCACGGAGGCGAGCACGGTCAGCGCGGTGGAGTCCTGACCCGGACCGGCCACCGCCAGCACGGCGCGAGCGTCCCGCTCCGCTGCCACCAGGCCACCCGCCTCGTACGCCAGTCCCGCACGGGTCGACAGCGCGATCAGGCGGGTGTAGGTGTCGCCCCGTCCCGACGCCGCGGCGATGACCTCGTCCACCAGCGTCACGGCTTCGGTCCGTGCGCCGCAGAAGTGCAGGGACACGACCGTGAAGACGTCCCAGAGGTCACGGGCGCCACCGGGTGCGGGCAACGTGGCGCGGACGTGGCTCAGCGCGGCGGGAAGCGACTCTCCCCGCAGCACCTCCGCGCGGGCGAGCTGCTGCATCAGCCTGCGGGCGCCCTCGACCCCGCTGTCCAGCGGGGTGATCGTGCGCGCCAGGGCCAGCGACTCGCGGACCGAGGCCGTACCGCTGAACCCGTTGACCAGCGCCATGGCCTGGATCTGAGCGCGCACCTCGGAATCGAGCTCCGCGCCCGACCGCGCGAGGTGACCGGCGAGCAGCCGGAACGCCTCGGGTCCGCGCTCGGTGCGCAGCGCCACCGACCCGCAGCGCACCGCGACCGAGGCGCGGACCGCCGGATCCACGACTTCGGCGAACAGCTCGGCGTAGACGTCCATCGCCGCCGAAGGGTCGACCGCGCTCAGCTGCGCCGCCAGCTCCAGCCGGGTGTCGACGTGGCCGGGAACCGCGTCCAGCACCCGCCTGAGGTAGCTGATCGCGAGGTCCGGACCAAGAGCGCCGTCCCTGGCCGCGCCCCGCAGCGCGCAGAACATCCACACCTCGGTCAGCGCGGGCAGCAGCATGACCAGTTCGGCGACTTCCTCCTGCGGACGCCCCTCGTCCGTCAGCAACCTCGCCGCCCTCGTCCGCAGCGCGCACAGCTCGTCCTCGTCGAGCGCGTCCAGCAGCCGTTCGCGCAGCACACCCGACCGGAACCGTCCGTCGGCGCCGAGGATGCCCAGGAGCGTGAGCTCGACGAGTTCGGCCGCGGCGGTGCTCGCCGAGAGCCCGGCGAGCACCGCCGTGCTCGTGGGCTCGGCGCTGCCGAGCACCGCGATGGCGGTGACGTACCGGCGCGTCGTTTCAGGCTCGTCCGCGAGCCAGCCGAGATGCCACTCGGCGGACGCGGACTCGACGTCGGGCGTGCCGCCGCGCGCCTTCAGCATCTCCACCCAGGACAACGTGACAGCGGGCAGGCCGGCGGCCGACTCCAGGCAGGCGAGGACGACGTCCCGGCCGGGGCTGGAACCGCACTCGCGGGTGATCAGCTCCGTCACGTCGGCCTCACCGAGCGGCCCCAGGTGGATCGTGGTCGTGTCCAGCGCACCGGTGAGCTCGGTGAACATCGCCTCGGCGGTGACGCGCCCGGAACACGGGCTGACCAGCACGACGTACACCCGCGGCCGGGGCAGGCGGCGGGCGAGCACCCCCAGCCAGCGCGCGGTCGCGCCGTCGCAGCGATGGGCGTCGTCGAGGACCAGCACCAGCGGCCGGTCCGCCGTTCGCGAGACGACCAGGTCGTTCAGCGCGTACAGCCGGGCGTACTCATCACGGCCCGCGACAGCGGCCTCCACCGCTTCCACGCCGAAAAGGTCCTTCGCGGCGGCGAAGTGCGCCTGCCCCGCGCAGGTGGTCACGAGCACGTCCGCCATGTCGCGCACCTCGTGGCGCAGGAGCTCGACCATCGCGGACTTGCCGATCGCACGCGGTCCGCGCAGATGCAGAAGGCCGGGCCGGCCG